>LWDU01034900.1_pt1 | contig 35654 bp, 36 predicted proteins | sample 727161 | NCBI WGS metagenome assembly LWDU01 (sample SAMN04566230, study PRJNA314399) | hydrothermal vent metagenome | isolation source: deep sea hydrothermal plume seawater | place: Mexico: Gulf of California, Guaymas Basin | collected 2004-07-11 | reverse complement strand
TCCAACTATTACCATTATTTAAACTTGTATAGACTGCTTTATCTGTACCTAAAAATAAGAGATTAGGATTCTTATAATCTTCTTTAATTACATTTATAGATTCATTTGGTAAGTTTGAAGCGAGAGAAACCCAGGTTTTACCGAAATTTTCTGTTTTAAAAATAAAAGGTCTAAAATCATCTCTTCGCAAACCTGAATAAGTTACATAAGCAGTTCCTGGTCTATGATTTGATGCAGTTATTCGGCTAACCCAATAACCAGGATTTCCTACAATGTTGCTATTTAATTTGGTCCAAATTTTTCCTCCATCTCGAGTTATATGAACGTTCCCATTATCTGAACCTGTCCATATGACGCCCTTTTCTATTGGAGATTCATCTAAAGTTGTAAGTGTACCATATATAAAAGGGCCAAAACCTTTTTTATCTATATCAAAACTAGCTAAGTCGGGGCTTATATTTTCCCAGCTTTCTCCCTGATTAACAGAGCGTAATACTAGCTGAGCTCCTACATATAATGTTTTAGAATTATGAGGTGAAATTAATAATGGAGTATTCCAATTAAAACGAAAATCATCGTTTCTATCGTCAACTATTGTTTTTCTAGATCCTGTTTTTTGATCAATACGAGTAATATGTCCAAATTGAGAACTTGAATACAGCCATCTACTATCATCTGGATCTACTAAGTTATAAAAACCATCACCACCATTTACATGTTCCCAATCTTCAAATCGTATAGGAAAACGTCCTTTTTTAGTACTTGGACCTTTCCAAGAACCAAAATCTTGTGTACCTCCATAAACATTATATGGGTAATCCATATCTATCCCTATTGCATAAAATTGTCCCATAGGTATTTCATCTGGATGATACCAATTTTTGCCTTCATCATGAGTAATTGCCATACCATAATCATAACCCATCATCATATGCCTAGAATCATTAGGGTTTATCCAAAGCACATGATTATCTCCTCCATAGCGAATATATTGTCTCCAAGTTTTACCTCCATCGAATGATTCATGAATAATTGGACTTAAGACATAAATATGTAGATGATCGTTAGGGTCTATTATAATTTGTCCATAATAATTAGAGCGATTACCAATACTTTCTCCATCAGCACTTACTTTATACCAAGATTTACCAGCGTCGTCACTTCGGTGTATTTCATGCAGAACTGGTCGATTGTTATTAGGGTTAGGGTTTGCATTATCTATATTTGCATAAAGTATATTGGGATTTTTATTATAGATATCAATTCCAATTTTACCTAATTTTCCACTGGGTAATCCATTAGTTAATTTTTTCCAAGATTTACCACTATCAGACGATTTATATATAGCGCTACCTTTTCCATTATTTTTAAACATCCAAGGAGTACGTAACCTATCATATGTTACAGCATATAATATATTCGAATTGTTATTGTCCATTTTTATTTCTGTAGCTCCAATATGTCGACCATTTATTTCTATGTCAAGTGACTTTTTCCATGTTTTTCCTCCATTTATCGTTTTATAAATACCTCTTTCTGGATTTTCGGAATAGTAATGTCCTTGAGCGGCTACATAGACAATATCTGGATCTTTAGGATGGATAAGTACTCTACCTATATGATGGGATTCATTCAAGCCCATATGTTTCCAAGTTTTACCTGCATCTAAAGATTTATATACTCCATTTCCATAATAGGTACTATTTCTAAGGTTAGCTTCACCTGTACCTATCCATAAAATATTATCATTGGAAGGAGCTAAGGAAATATCACCTATAGAAGCAATATTTTCATTTTCAAAGATTGGATAAAAAGTGTTGCCATTATTTTCAGTTTTCCATACACCACCAGGACCACCAGCCATATAAAATGTAAAAGGGTTTTGTTGTGAGACAGCAATAGACACAACACGACCTCCTTGGCGTGAAGGACCTATTTGCCTATAATGAATATTTTTTGTTAAGGTTTCTAAACTAGGTTGAGAAATTAATATAAGAGGAAACATCAAACACAGGTAAAAAACAAATTCTGATTTACCCAAATAATATTTAGACCATATTTTCATTATACTATGTGGGCCCACCAGGACTTGAACCTGGGACCTACCGGTTATGAGCCGGGCGCTCTAACCAACTGAGCTATGGGCCCTCTCAAAATTATTTTGAGAATAAAAAATTGATAATATGCATTATTCAATAATTCGCTCAAAAATAATTAGTTTTATCAATTATTCATAGATATAATAAAGTATTTAAATATGAAAAAGATATTACTTTCTGTTATTTTATTATTAGCCTGTAAAGATGATAATTTGGATGGTTTTTCTTTTGGAGATGATCTTTCTGATGATTTATGTCCAAATTGTTCATGGCATGATGAATTTGATGGAGATGCTTTAAGTTTAAGCAATTGGAATTATGAGTTAGGATATGGAAGTAATGGATGGGGAAATGATGAATGGCAAGAATATACAAATCAAAATATTGAAATGGGTGATGGGGATTTAATTATATTTGCTAAAAAAGAGTCTGATAATTTAGGTAAAAGAGATGGTAGTATAACATCATCAAGAATTACAACACAGGGTAAGTTTGAGTTTGGACCACGTACTAAAATTGAGGCTAGAATTAAACTTCCTTGGGGACAGGGTATTTGGCCTGCTTTTTGGTCATTAGGTGCAAATTTTTCTGAAGTTGGTTGGCCTGCTTGTGGTGAATTTGATATTTTAGAGATGGTTGGAGCAAATCCATTAACACACGATAATAATAAAACTGTACATTCTACAAATCATTGGAAACATACTGATGGAAACCATGCGATGTATGGTAATTTAAAAAAGATGGATAATTCCCTTTCCAGTGATTATAATATTTATGAATTAATTTGGACTGAAGAATTTATGGAAACAAAAATTAATGGCATTAGCTTTCATAAAATTGACATAAATGCTGGTAGTGTAAATGAACCTTTTCACAAACCTTTTTTCTTTATTTTAAATATTGCAGTTGGTGGTAATTGGCCAGGTTCCCCTAACAATGAGACTCAATTTCCTCAAAAAATGTATGTTGATTATATACGTGTTTTTCAATTAAAATAAATGAAAGATATTAAGGTTCTTTTATTTGATTTGGGTGGTGTAATAATAGATATTGATCCTTCTATAACTATAAATGCTTTAAAATCTATGTCTAAGAAATCTTCTGAAGATTTCAATGCATTAGATTATAAACATTATAAAGAAGAATCATCATTGTTAAATTTTTTTTTTGAATACGAGAAAGGAAATATAAATGATGATAAGTTTAGAGATGGGATTAGAAAATTTGCAAATTTTGATCTATCTAATGATAAGATAGATCATATCTGGAATTATGTAATTGTTAAGATTAATCAGGATTTATTAGATGTAGTTCTTTCTTTAAAGAATAGGTATAAAATTATGATTTTAAGTAATACCAATTTTATTCATAAAGTATATTATGATAAGTTGGTAGTTGATATATATGGTAAAACTTTGAAACAATTATTTGATAAGGTTTTTTATTCTTATGAGATTAGGTCTAGAAAACCAGAATTAGAAATTTATCAAAAAGTTATAGATGAATCTTCTTATTCTGGAAAAGAAATTTTGTTTTTTGATGATATGAAGGAAAATTTAGAGATACCAAAAGTAATTGGTATGAAAACTCATCATGTTGAAGATATAACTTTAACAAAACAATTTTTAAAAAAAATCTAATTTTTAATAATTTTTTTAATTATAATTTTTTCTTTATTTATTATATGTACTAGATATAAACCATCTTTTTGATTTGTTATATTAAATTCTTTAGAGTTTTTTAAGTTATTAATGATTTTACCATTTATATCTATTATTTGAATATGCTTAACAGTTTTGTTAATATAAAAAATACCATTACTAGGGTTTGGGTAAATATTAATATTTTCATTATTATCTTCATTTAAATTAGTTAAATATTTTTCTACATCTCCAAAAACTGGTCTTATCATTAAACTACCTTGAATAAGATTATTTTGTTCCCATTGATTATTTATGTAATAATAAATTTCATCAGAAGTATTGTTATTTTTATCTAATCCTACAGATAAGAGATTATTTTCAAATTGTTTATAACCTATAAATATTGTATCTGATACAATTATGGGAGTTTCTAACTTATAGATGTTAAAATTTTTTCCGTAATTTATTAGAGACATATTATCAGAAATTAAATTTATCTTTTCATTATTTAATTTTTTATATACAATTAATTTAATTCCACTAGTATATGTTTTGTTGGTTGATTGAGGAAATAAAATTTGAATATGTGTTAAGGTATCTTTTTTTAATAAATTGTATTTTAATACTAATTCAGAATTTTTTTGATTTAAACCTGCTGCATATTCTGCTCCATTATCATCATAAGAATAGTAGTTAGACATGTTAAAATAACTTATAGAAGTATCGTTTAATCTTAAATTTTGATTTGTATATATTGAATCACCTGATTCTATAAAAAATTTTAATTCTATCGAAATCGAGTCTTCATTAATATTAAACTTATCAATATTTAAATATTTATTATTAATAAGTCTTCTTTCAAATCCATTTAGGATTGGATTTAAAGGATTCTTATTTTCAATAGTATCATAAATGTTATTTGTTATTTCTTTTGCTATTAAACTATAATTAATCGGCTGTATTTGTGAATCAAAATTTAATATTTCTACTTTAATTGAATCTAAAGATTGATGAGATGAACTAAAATGTTTTATTGGTATTGAATTGTATTTTTTAAAAATATTTTTTGGTTTATAAGTTATAGCTCTATCTAAAATAGTCGAATCGTTAATATTCCTATTTTTATTTAAATAAATATAGTCTAATGCCCAGCTGTCAAATGGTCCTTCTGTGTTACCTAAATTGTAAAATTTAAACATAAATTTGTCATGTAAATACTCTTCTTTTATTTGAATAATTTCATATTTAAAATTATTACCAGGAAAATTATTGCTACCTCCATTTTTATACCATACTGTTTTCCATTTATTGTTTTTATTATAAAATTCTAATTTTATAGAGTCTTCATAATCAGGAAATTCTCCATTAATATTATAATTCCAGTAAAAGCTTAGATATAATTTATCATTTATTTGGTAGGAGTCTAAATTTATAATATCAGAGCATAAGCTATCTGCTTTTCCAAAATTATTTATGTAGTTATATGAATTTCCATTTTCATCGGTACCATCTAAAATCAGTACATTTATTGAAGGGGAGAAGTTATTAGAATAATTATTTACAGAGACATTATTAGAAGCATTCCAAATATTATTTCCAACCTTTGATTCATAAGATGAAAAATCTTCCCAGATTGGCAATTGAATTGTGTCTAATGTAAAATTTGTGTTTCTTATTAATTCATTATTTTCAATATTTTTTAATTCTATTAATTGAGAATATATATTTATATTATTGAATGTTAAAAAAATTAATATGTACTTAAAATTATTAATATGATGCATTTAAACTATCGCTAACAACCCATAAATTCATTTTTTCACCAATTTTTATTTTAATTGAATTTTTAGGGTATTGTTTAAATATTTTTCCAGAACTAATTGTAATTTTTTCTCGAATTTTATTTCCTTCATCATCAATTGTTGAAAGGTATATAAATCCACTGTCTTGATAATGTATTTTACCCACTCGTAATCCCGATCCTATTACTGTAAACACACCTTCTTCTAGAGTCATTCCTAATAAGTCTGGAGTTTCAAAAATTTGATTTCCGAAGCCATCACCTACATCTAAATCAATTGTTGAACCTTTTGTTATAATATCATTGTACGCTACAGATGCACCTTTTATATACATTTTAATAACTGCATTAACTGCCATATCAGGTACATAATTAATTTTTCCAAGTTTAAGATCATAAGATTTTAAAATAAGTTGTGCGTTTTTTACAGATCCATTTATCAAATTTGGCATCTTTATTTTAGGTGGTATTTTTGAGTTTAATGTTATGTATATTTTCCTATTTTCTTTGACTTTCATATTTTCAATAGGATTTTGTATTAACACACTTAAAGTTGGTAATTCTGATGAATAACTTGAATCTTCCAATATTTTATATCTTAAATCTCTATTTTTTAAAAATTTATCTAATTCTTCAATTTTCATTCCAATTAAATTAGGTACAGAAATTGATTCACCGTGGTTTGTAGTAATTGGTAAATAAATTTTAAATATTAATAAAAAGATAACAACTCCACATATTATTATATATATAAAATTTTTTATTAAATATTTTAATTTCTGAATTATCATCTTATTCGATTACACTTTTAAAAAGATTTTTTAAGCTTATACCAGCTTTATGAGCTTGTTGTGGTAAAATGCTTTCTTTTGTAAGTCCAGGTACGGTATTAATTTCTAAAAAATAAAATTTATTATCAGTTAGAATAAAATCAGATCTAGTGAAGCCTTTTAATTTAAGTTTTTTAAAAATTTTAATAGCAAGATTTTGAATGATAGTTTCATCCTCTTTTGTAATATTAGCAGGTGTTATTTCATCTGATTCTCCTTTATATTTTGCATTAAAATCAAAAAAAGAATTATGTGATTTAATTTCCGTTGGAGGTAATGCTAAAATTTTATTTTTGTATATAATAACTCCAACAGTGATTTCTCTTCCATTTATTTCTTCTTCTACCAGTGCTTCGTTATCTTCTAAAAAACATTTGTTTAATGCTGTTATAATATCATTTTTATTTTCTACTCTTGATACACCAAAACTTGATCCTCCATTATTTGGTTTAATAAAGAGTGGTAATTTTATTTTTTTTATTATCTTTTCAAGGTTAATAGTTTCATTTTTTTTTATTAACCTAGAATTAGGTGTATTAATATTTATATCTTTTATTTTTTTCTTACATAAATTTTTGTCAAAAGTAATTTTTGATTCATCTGCTTCAGATGAAGTTTGAGGTATATTTAGTTTTTTTAAATAAGATTGAATTTCTCCATTTTCACCAGGTATTCCATGAATTGCATTAAATACAATATCAAAAATAATTTTTTTATCATTTATTTTTATAGTAAAACTATTTTTATCAATATGAAATTTTTTACCATTTTCATTTAAATAGTACCATTCATTTTTAGTTATGTAAATTTTAAATAGAGTAAGATTACTTTCCTTTTTTAAATTTTCATAAACAACTTCACCACTTTTTATAGATACAGCATACTCAGATGAATAGCCTCCCATTAGTATAGCTATATTTTTTTTCATCAAATTAAAATTTATTTATGATAGAAAAATTAACTATTAATAGCATTAATTCCTTTTATCTCTGGTGCATGTTTTTTTATAGTTTCCTCAACTCCATTTTTAAGTGTCATATATGAAATTGGACAATTTTCACATGAACCTAACAATTCTAAATTTACAACATTTTTATTGTCGACAGAAACTACTTTTATATCTCCTCCATCTGCAATCAAATAAGGTCTAATTTCATCAATTGCATTTTCTACTTTTTCTATAATACTTATATTACCCATTACTTATAAATATACGATTATTTAGAGTTATTTATTGCAATTTTTCTAGCAATATTTTGACTCAAAGTTTTAAAAATATTTGATATTTTATTTTCTTTTAATATGATTGGATAACCTAAATCACTTCCATCAGATATTCTTTTATCAATTGGGATTTGCCCAATAAAATCAATAGAAAATTTATTACATAGTGTTTTTCCTCCATCTTTTCCAAATAAGTAGTTTTTTTTGTTATTATCATCAATGAAATAAGACATGTTTTCTATTAATCCTATTATAGGTATATTGGTTTGTTCTTGATTATACATTGAAATTGCTTTTTCTGCATCATTAGTTGAAACTTTTTGGGGTGTAGTAATTATAACAGTTCCTGTTACTGGAAAACTTTGTGATAATGTAATGTGAATATCACTTGTTCCAGGAGGTAAATCAACAATTAAATAATCAAGTTCTCCCCATTCAACATCTAATATAAGCTGTTTCATTGCTGAGCTAGCCATTGGTCCTCTCCAAACAACAGCTTTATTATTAGGTATTAATAATCCCATTGATAATAGTTTGATTCCATATTGTTCAATTGGTATAATTATATTTTTTTCTTTAGTTTTTTTTATAGTTGGTTGTTCATTTTCACAGTTAAACATAGTAGGTATTGATGGCCCAAAAATATCTGCATCTATTAACCCTGTTTTAGCTCCCATAATACTTAATCCAACTGCTAAATTTGAAGCTATAGTTGATTTTCCTACTCCTCCTTTTCCTGATGATATTGCAATGATATTTTTTATATTTTTTATCATTGTTTTTTTATCAAATGGAACAACATTTGATGAAAAAGTAATATTATATTTTAAATTATTATTTATTTTATTTAATTCATTTAAACAATCTTTTTTAATTTGTTCTTTTAAAGGACATGCTGGAGTGGTTAAAACAATTTCAAAAGAAACAACATTATTATCAATAGAAATGTTTTTAATCATATTTAGAGAGACTAAATCTTTCTTTAAATCTGGGTCATTAACTTTAGATAATGCTTTTATAATTTGCTTTTCATTCATTGTATTATATTATTCTTGCAATTTATATTAATAAAAAATTAAAAAAATAATAAATTTATCATATTTGCAACTTATGATTGATAATAGTATTATACAAGAAATCAAAGAAAGACTAGATATTGTAGAAGTCGTGAGTGATTTTATATCTTTAAAAAAATCTGGCTCAAACTATAAAGCATTAAGTCCTTTTACTTCTGAGAAAACTCCTTCTTTTTTTGTATCGCCATCAAAACAAATATTTAAATGTTTTAGCACTGGAAAGGGAGGAGATGCAATAGAATTTTTAAGGGAAGTTGATAGTATGACATACATTGAAGCTATAAAGTATTTAGGTGAAAAGTATGGAGTTGAAATTAATGAATATGAAATTGATAATTCTGTTTCATCTGAAAAAGATAGTTTATTAATCATATTAAATAAATCAAAGGATTTTTTTATTAATAATTTAAAAACCAAGGAAGGTAAAAATATTGCTTTAACTTATTTTGAACATAGAGTTATATCAAAAGAAATGATTAAAAAATTTGAATTAGGATATAGTTTAGATAAATGGAATTCTTTATATGATAATCTAAAAACGTTAAAATATTCTGAAAAATTAATGGTTAGTGCTGGTTTGATTTTAGAAAAAAATAATAAAAAATATGACAGATTTAGAAATAGAATCATTTTTCCTATTCATAATATAAGTGGTAAGGTTATTGCTTTCGGTGCGAGACAAATAAAAGATGATGAAAATCAACCAAAGTATATAAATTCACCCGAAACAACTCTTTATATAAAAAGCAATATTCTTTATGGTATTTATCAATCTAAAAATAGTATAAGAAAAGATGATAAATGCTATTTGGTTGAAGGTTATACTGATGTTATATCCCTTTTTCAAATAGGAATTGAAAACGTTGTTTCATCTTCTGGGACATCATTGACAGCAAATCAGATAAAGTTAATAGGTAGATACACTAAGAATGTAACAATTCTTTATGATGGAGATCAAGCGGGAATAAATGCTTCATTAAGAGGATTAGATTTAATATTAGAAAATAATTTAAATGTTAGAATAGTAACTTTTCCAGAAAACGAGGATCCTGATAGTTTTTCAAAAAAATTAGGTAAAAATAAATTTTTGAAATTTTTAAGTGAAAATGAAACTGATTTAATTAAATATAAAACAGATCAACTAAATGAAAATTATAAAAATGATCCTATTAAAAAATCAGAATTAGTTATTGATATAATAACTAGTATATCTAAAATTCCTAATTCAATAAAAAGGTCAATTTATATTAAAGATTGTAGTGATATTTTGAAGATAGATGAAAATATTTTAATAACTGAAATGAATAAATTATTACTTGGTTCTAATAAAACATTAAATCGTCCTCAATTTAAATTTAAAGAAAATGAAAAAAATAATTTAGCAGTTAAAGAAGTCGATAGCGCTATAAATTTTTGTGAAAAAGAATGCTTAAGAATGCTTGTTAATTATGGCACAAAAGATTTTCAAGTTTTTGGATTAGATAGGAAGTCTTTTATAGAATATTTTTTAAATGAAATTGAAGATGTTGCATTTGAAAACAAAAATTACATAGAAATTATTAACATATTTAAAATGGAATTAGAAAATGGAAATGTTATTGATATAAATTATTTTTTAACTCAAGAGCATGAAGATTTAAAAAAAGATATTATTGATTTATCAGCGAATAAGTATGAATTAAGTGATAAATGGAAAAATAAATTTAATATTCATGTAAATGATGAATTTGATGATTTAAAAAAATCTACTTATGCTAATATTTTAAGGTTTAAATTTAGATTGATTAAAAAAATGATAAATGAAAATCTTCAAATTTTAAATAGTAATATTGATTATAAAAAGCAGCAAGAAACCATTAAAATTCATAATAAACTTAAATCTGTTGAAATTGATATAGCTAAACAATTAGGTAATGTAACCTCAATATGAATACAAATAAATTAGATGATATAAAAGATGTAATTTCATCAATTAAAAATGGTGAAGTAGTAATTGTTGTTGATGATGAATCAAGAGAAAATGAAGGTGATTTTATTTGTGCTTCAGAAAAAATTTCTTCTGAAATAATCAATTTCATGTCTAAAGAAGGAAGAGGTTTAATTTGTTGTTCTCTTGAAGATGAACGATGTGATCAGTTAGGTTTAGAATTAATGGTTGGAAAAAACACAGATGTTTATGGAACATCTTTTACAGTATCTGTTGATTTGATTGGTAATGGGGTAACTACTGGAATTTCTGCTTCTGATAGATCAAAAACTATTTTAGGATTAGTTGACATAAAAAAAAATCCATCAAATTTTTCAAAACCTGGTCATATTTTTCCTTTAAAAGCAATATCTGGTGGTGTTTTAAGGCGTGCTGGTCATACTGAAGCTTCTGTAGATTTACCTAAAATTTCTGGCTTATTTCCTTCTGGTGTTATTTGTGAAATACTTAATGAAGATGGAAGTATGGCAAGATTACCTGATTTATTAAAAGTTGCTAAAAAGTTTAATTTAAAAATAATATCTATTAAGGATCTTATTTCTTATAGGTTAAGAAATGAAACTTTAATAAAAAGGGAAGATGAAATAAAATTACCGACAGAACATGGAAATTTTAAATTAATTCCTTTCAGACAAATTAATAATAATCAAATTCATTTAGCGTTAAAAAAAGGAGATTGGTCAAGTAAAGATGAAGTATTAGTTAGAGTACATTCTTCTTGTATGACTGGAGATATATTAGGATCGTTGAGATGTGATTGTGGGTCTCAATTAAAAGTTGCTATGAAAATGATTGATGAAAGTAAAAGAGGATTATTGATTTATATGAATCAAGAGGGTAGAGGAATTGGATTGTTAAATAAACTCAAAGCATATAAACTTCAGGAAGATGGATATGATACTGTTGAAGCAAATGAAAAATTAGGTTTCAATATGGATAGTAGAGATTATGGAGTTGGAGCACAAATTCTCAGAGAGTTACATGCTAATAAAATTATTTTATTAACAAATAATCCCAAGAAAAGGATAGGTTTAATTGGATATGGAATTAAAATTATAAAGAATATTTCAATAGAAATTAAACCAAATAATTTTAATAAAAAATACTTAGAAACAAAAAGAGATAAAATGGGTCATGAAATTTTAAAAAAATAAAGATGTTTAGTAGATTATTTGTATTTATTTTTTTTATTTCTTTTAGTATATTCTCTCAAAATTTTCCAACAGATTTATGGCATAATGGAATGTTAATTACTAATGAAGGAGATTCGATTAAGGGAAATTTAAAATATGATTTTGATAATCAATCAATTCAGTTGGATGATGGAAAAACAATTAAAGCTTTTAATGTAAATAATTTATTTTTTTTCGAAATTTATGATGAGACCATTAGGGATTATAGACAATTTTATTCATTAATGTATGAAGTAGGATATAATTATAGAGTTCCTTCATTGTTTGAAGTTGTTATTGAAGGTAAAGTAAGTTTACTTTTAAAAGAAAAAATTATTGCTGAATCAGTTCCTACTTATTATCCTTCATATTATACTTATTCTTTGATTCCTTCATATAATTATTATAGCAAACTTGAATACGATTATTTTTTTTTAAATAAAGAGGGTAAAATTCAAAAATTTAAAAGTAAGGGGAAAAAAAAACAGATATTATTATTAATGAATGATAATTATGATAAAGTAAAAAATTTTTTATCATCTAATAAAATTAATTTAAGTAAAATGGAAGATTTAGTAAAAGTTGTTGAATTTTATAATAATATTTAAATATGAAAAAACCATTAATATTAATTACTAATGATGATGGAATAGATTCTAAAGGTATTAGGTTTTTGGTATCTGTAATGAAAAATTTTGGTGAAGTGGTTGTAGTGGCACCTGATAGCCCACAATCTGGTATGGGTCATGCAATTACTGTTGGGGATAAACTTAGGTTAGTTAAATCAGATTTATTTGGATCAATAGATTCTTATAAATGTAGTGGAACACCTGCTGACTGTGTTAAAATTGCTAAACATCATTTGTTGAAAGATAGAAATATTGATTTAATAACTAGTGGAATTAATCATGGAAGTAATTCTTCTATTAGTGTTCTATATTCTGGTACTATGTCAGCAGCAATTGAAGGAGCAATTGAAAATACACCTTCTATTGGTTTTTCATTATGCGATTATGATCCAAATGCTAGTTTAAGTCATACTGAGCCATATATAAGTAAAATTATTAATAACACTTTAAATAATGGATTGCCAAATAGTATTGCATTAAATGTAAATTTTCCTTCTAAATCTAATAATAAAATTAAAGGAATAAAAGTTTGTAAACAGGCAAATGCATATTGGGAAGAAATTTTTGATAAAAGATTAGATCCATATGGGAGAGAATATTATTGGATGGTTGGGAATTTTGTAAATCATGATAAAACACGTGATAATGATGAATTAGCAATATCAGAAAATTTTGTATCTATTGTTCCTTGTAAATTTGATTTAACCTCAAAAACAGGAATTGAGTATTTAAAATCTAATTGGGATATTTAAGGATCAATATCAATTGTAAAATTCATTTCTTTAAAAAATTTTTCTTTTTTTATGATTTTTATAAAATTTTGAACTTTGTTTTTATTGCTTTTTAATAATTTGTTTTGAGGAAGTTTCAAATCAATTATATATTTATATTTATTGCCAATGTTGATATTTCCAATATTTGATATATCGAAAAGCTTAAATTTTAATTTAAATTTTTTATAAAACTTATCTACATTATTAATTTTATTAGCATTTTTATTTGTTGTAATTTCTATTCTTATTATTCTATAATACGGACTGTATTTATAAATTTTTCTTTCTTTTATTTCATTGTCATAAAATGCTTTATTATTTAAACTTAAACTTTGTTTAAAAATTTTATTAGTAGAATTATTTGTTTGGATTATTAATTTTTGAGAGTTATTATTTATTCTTTGAACTATACTTGAAAGTATTTGAAAATATTTTTCATTTGCTTTATAGTTAGGTTTATTTGAAATTTTATCTGTATCTATTAAAGCTATTAATTTGCAGTTTTTTATATTTAATGAACTTAAAACTGTTTGATTTCCTATAATAATATCATATTTATTTATATTTTCTATTATGTTGAAAATTGATTTTTTACTTTTTAAATTATTTTTGTTAAATAATAATATTTTATAATTTTTATCGTATTTTATCAATTGATTATTAATTAAATAAATATTTTTTGATGAAGGTGTATAGATGATACATTTTGATTTTTTATTTATATTTTTTTTTATTTTTTTAATTAAGTCGTCACTTATTAGTCCATAAATTTTGTTTTTAATTTTTTTCTCAACTGTGTTTATAGTTAGAACTTTTTTAAGATTTATTTTATTGATATTTTTTGTATTATTTATATATCCATATTTTTTTTTTTGAACATTATAGTATGATTCTATTGATGGAGTTTCTGAAACAAGAATTGTTTTTGAATTATATATTTTAGTTAACATTACTGAACAATCTCTTGCATTGTATCTTAGTTTTTTTTCATTTTCTTTATATAAATTTTCATTTTCATTTAATACTATGGATAATTTTAGGTTATTAAATGGTAAAAAAATTGCTGATTTCACACCAATTATTATTCTTATTTTATTATTAATAATATTTATCCAATTTTTTTGTTTTTCTTTTATACTAATTTTAGAATTATAAACACAACATTGATTTTCATAAATTAATTTTAATCTTTTGTATACTTCAAATGAATAATAAATATTTGGTGTTAAAATTAGAAATTGGCTTTTAGAATTTTTATCATTTTTTATATATCTATAGATTAGATTAGTATAATTTTTTGATAAATCTTTTATTAAATATGTATCGAATTTATTTAACTCTTTTAAATTATTATTAATTTTTTTATTGTCTTTTTGATTTTTTATATTAGAATTATTAATACTTTCTAGTATATTATTTGGGACAATTGTGTGAAATATTTTTGATAAATTAAGCAAATAATATTCTTCAGCCCATTTAAGAAATTGAATTTGTTTTTTTGTAAAAAGTACATTTTTATTTTGATTATCTAATATTTTTTTAATTATATAATTTGATTTAAAATTATTGATTATTGAAATAACAACTCCTTTAATTATTTCATTATTATTACCAAATGGTATCGATACAATCGAACCTATTTCAATTTTTCTTTTTTGTTTATTATTGACTTTATATGTATAATACTTATCTAATGGTAGATTTATTAAAACATTAACAAAAAAATAATTTTTCATAAGAAATATCTGGAAACCAATTTAATAAATGTTTGATCTATTTTGAATTGGAATTGTTTTATTTCTTTTTATTAGTTGTTTTCGTTTTTGAAGTTTTCTTTGTAGCTTTTTCTTTTTTTGACTTTTCTTTATTAGCTATGATATTAATCTTTATTGGATGATTTATTTTAGATAAAATAGAAATATTTTTTTTATTTATATCAAATCCTTTTTTATTTAATAAGTCAGAAATTTGAGCTGTAGTTATTGTACCAAATATTTTATTTTCAGATCCTACTTTAACTGGTATATCTAATATTAATTTACCTATATTTTTTGATAATTCTTTAGATTTATTTAGAATTTCTTCTTGCTTATTTTTTGTTTGTTTTAATATTTCATTTAGAATTTTTGAATTTGATAAATTTGCTAGTATAGCATAACCTTTTGGTATAAGATAATTTCTACCATATCCATTTTTAGTTTTTACTATTTCATTTTTAAAACCTAAACCTGGCACATCTTTAATTAAAATAACATCCATATTATTGAGAATCAGTTGAAAAAGGTAATAATCCTAAGTGTCTTGCTCTTTTAATTGCTTGAGCAACTTTTTTTTGATATTTTAAACTAGTTCCGGTAATTCTTCTAGGCAGTATTTTTCCTTGATCATTTATAAATTGTTTCAAAAAATCAGAATCTTTATAATCAATGTACTTAATCCCACTTTTTTTAAATCTACAAAACTTTTTTTGTTTGCTAGATCTATCTATTGATTCGTTTTGAAGCGCTGAATTAAATTGACTTTTCATATTTTATTTCTTTTTTTTCTTAAATTCTCCTTTTGCTCTTCTTGCATTAAATTCTATTCCATCTTTACATAAAGAAACTGTAATATATCTGATTATAGAATCATCTCTTATAAATTCTTTTTCAATGTTTTTAACAACATCAATCTTATCAGAGGTATATTGAAATAAGTGAAAAAATCCTGTTTTTTTGTCTTTAATTGGGTATGATAGATTTTTAAATCCTAAACTTTCATTACATATAAAATTAACTTTATTTTTTTCTAAATGTTTTTGGTATTTTTTTACAGTATTTTCTAGCTGTTTTTCAGATAGAACCGGATTTAATATAAATACTGTTTCGTAATTTCTATTCATAACAATTTGTTAAAATGCGATGCAAAACTACTGTTTTGAATTTAAAAAAATAATTATTTTACTAAAAATTCCTTTTTACCAATAATATATGAATCTGTATATAATGTTACTGTATGATTTCCTATCATAAAATCTTCATTTTTTATGTATTCAATACTTAATGATTTTGATAGTTTATCAATTAATACTTCTCTTTTAATAGTATAAAATAGTTCTCTATTATTAAAAATAAAAGATCCTGATCCTTTTGAAATATCGAACATAATATTACCGTCAGGTTTTTCAACTCTTAAATAAATATCTTTAATTTCAATTTTTGCTATTTCATTTTCTTCTATTTCAATATCAATTTTTATTTTATTGACTAATCTATTTTTAAAAGAATTTTTATAATTTCTTCCATTTTTAGATATCCCTAATATTTCTAAATTTTTTAATTCAATACGTGATGCATAATTTACTTTTTCTTGAAGTGTTTTTTTTGTTTTATTTATTTCTGAAATTGCAATATTTAATGTGTTGATTTCAACTTTTTGACCTTTATTTTCATCATATAGTTGTTCATTTATAATTTTTAGTTTATTAATTTCTTCATCTTGGGCTATTAATAATTCTTTGTATCCTTCAACTTTACCTTGTAATCTATTTATCTGAGTGAATGCTCTGCTTCTAAATTCTTTTTTTTCTTTTTCAATATTTTCTTTAATAATAATCAATGAATCTATTTCTCCTCCTAGCTGTGATATAGTTAATATTTTGTCTCCTAATAATATAGATATTGAATCTAATTCATCATAAATGAAATCAAGTTCAATTTGTTTTTTAATTCTATTTTTTTCTGATTGTTCAGATTTATATATTAGAAAGCTTAACCCAATAATAAATATTATTATTACTATTGATAATATGTATATTAAATTTTTATTTTTCATTAATTATTATTCAAAATTAATTTAATTCATTTTAAAATCATCTTTTAAACTATCTTTATCTATATATACAACTATTTTATAGTTAATGTTAATTCTTACTTTGAAAATAAATTTTATTATTTTTAGTGGTATTGAACTAAGATTATTTAATTGTATTAAATAACCTATTCCATCTTATTTTTTTAAGAAAACTCTCGTTTTTATCTATAGATAGCCATATAAAAGAAGCTTCACCTAGAACGTGGTCTTCAGGAACAAATCCCCAGAATCTTGAATCTTCTGAATTATGTCTATTATCACCCATCATGAAATAATAGTTTTGAATAAATTTATATTCTTTAATTTCTTTATTGTTAATATAGAGTTTGTTTTTTTCTATACTTACATTATTGTGATGTTCATAATCTGCTATAGTGCTACCATATCTTATAAGATTATCTTCATTTATTTTTATTATCATATCTTTTTTAGGAATAGTTAATGGTCCATAGAAATCAGTATTCCAAGTTAATTTATTTGCATCTGGAAATATTGAGTAAATACTTTGATTTTTTTCTATTTTTCCGATAAAGACATCTTTTATGAAAGGTTCATTTTTAAATTTCATTGCAATTGATTCTTTAGTATTTATAACATAACCATTTTGAGTTTTATTATATTCCCAAATACCATATTTTTTAAAAATTCTAGGATTTATAGATTGTTCTGTTATTACATAAAATCTATATTGCATTTCATTTGATGTATTGGTAGTTTTAGAATTGATAATTATATTACCATTTTCAATTTCTAAAGTATCTCCTGGTAGTGCAACACATCTTTTAACATAATATGTTTTTAGATCTATTGGTTTTTCTAATTCTCTTGGATAATTAAAAACCACTACATCATTTCTTTCAATTTTAGAAAATCCAGGTAATCTAAATTGGGGTAATTTTATCCAACTTAAATAAGAAGGAATATTGGTTCCCCATATTTTTTGATGTGTTAAAGGAATTTGTAAGGGAGTCATGGGTGTTCTTGGACCATAATTTAATTTATTTACGAAAAGAAAATCTCCAACTTGAAGTGTTGTTTCCATCGATGGAGTGGGAATTGTAAATGCTTCGAAAGTTGCCCATCTAATTATAGATGCTGCTATAAGAGCAAATAAAAGAGCATCAAACCATTCTCTAATAGGACCTTTTTTAATTACTGACATTTGCGAAGATATAAATTAATATTGAGTTATTAATTGGGTTAAATATTAAAAATTAAATTTTATTGAAATACCTACTATATTAGAGTTATTTATCTGTTTTAATGATGGTTTAATGTTCATTGATATGTCCTCATTTATATTAAATTCATTAAGATGTGCAAATACATGAGCATCTACAATATTTAATAAGTAGTATACACCTGAGAATATTATTAATAAATCTCTGTTTCTTCTCCAGAATTCCATGTTTCTTTCTAATAAAGATTCACTAAAATTTGGAAATGGGTTTATTGTAGATTCTATTCCATCAACTTCCATCAATAAAGCATTTTTAAATTCAAAATACATTCCATTATTAAATTTTATGTAGTGACCTATTATTATATAGCCACCATATATTACTGGAACTTTCCAATATTGTTTATTATATATTTGCCCTAATCCTGGTAATATAGCAGATAAAGTTGCTGCTTTTTTTGGATTTAATTTAACTAAGGTTTTTGATGTATCACTTTCTACTAGATTATTTTGTGAAAATAAATATGTATTTGTTAATAGTATTAAGATAATAATTTTAATCATTATATGATATCTAATAATTCAAGGATTCTGTTCAAATCATTTGTGTTTTTGTAGGGTACGATTATTTCTCCCTTTATAGAGTTACCACTTATTTTTATTTTTGTTCCTAAAAAGGAAGATAATTTAGCCTCTAGTTTTTCTATATCTTTATTTTTTGTTGATATTTTCTTTCTATAGCTTTTAGTTTTACCTAATTTTTTTACTAAATTTTCTACATTTCTAACAGATAATTTATTTTCTAGCATTTTTTTATATACTTCAAGTTGCATTTCACTTGTTTCGATAGTAATTAAAGATCTTGCATGTCCCATTTGAATTTTATTTTCCATTATACCTTTTTGAATAGTTGGTGGTAATTTTAATAGCCTTAAATAATTGTTTATTGTAGATCTATCTTTTCCTACTCTTTTAGCAAGATTTTCTTGATTAATTTTTAATTCATCAATTAATTTTTTATATGAAATTGCAATTTCAAGAGAATTTAGGTTTTCTCTTTGAATATTTTCTATTAGTGCCATTTCTAGCATTTCATCATCTTTAGCATTTTTTATAAATGCTGGAATTGATTTGAGTTTTGAAATTTTAGAGGCTCTAAATCTTCTTTCTCCAGATATTAACTGATAAGTATTTTCATCAATTTTTCTTACAGTTATAGGTTGTATAATACCATGGGTAGATATAGAAGTAGCTAATTCATTTAATTGCTTTTCATTAAAATTGGATCTTGGTTGATTATTATTTCTTATTATTTTATCAATATCAATTTCTTTGAAAATATTAGAATTATACTTCTTCGATTTTTTTCCTAATAATGCTTCTAATCCTCTTCCTAATGCCTTTCTTCTTTTTACCATATTGCTTCTTTAGTAATTTTATTTTTTTTTATTAATTCCTTTGCTAGATTCATATAACTTAATGATCCTTTACAGTCAGCATCATATGATATAGCGGGAACTCCGTAAGATGGGGCTTCACTTAACCTTACATTTCTTGGAATTATAGTGTTGAAAACTAAAGATTTAAAATGCATTTGTACTTCTTCTACTACTTGATTACTAAGTCGAAGTCTAACATCATACATACTTAATAATATACCCTCAATTGATAAATTATAATTTAGTTTAGATTGAATTAATTTAATTGTTTCAAGAAGTTTTCCAAGTCCTTCCAATGCAAAGTATTCACATTGTACGGGAATGATTATAGAATCTGAAGCTACTAATGAATTTATTGTAACAATACCTAGAGATGGTGAACAATCAATTATTATAAAGTCATATTTATTTTTAATACTATCTAAACAATTTTTCATTCGTGTATCTCTATTTTTTAGTTCTACCATTTCAATTTCAGCTCCAACTAAATCTATATCTGAAGGTAAGAGATGAAGGTAATCTAATTCAGTTTTTATTATATTTTTATTACTAATTTCCTCATCGATCATACAATCATAGATACTTTTATTAATTTTTTCTACATTTATTCCTAGTCCAGAAGTTGAATTTGCTTGAGGATCAGCATCTACTAAAAGAGTTTTATATTCTAATGCAGCAAGACTAGCTGCAAGATTGATTGATGTGGTTGTTTTGCCAACACCACCTTTTTGATTTGCTATTGAAATTATTTTACCCATATAATATTAAAGTACATATTTTTTTATTCAATATTTGTTAATTCTTCTTTCTTTTTTTTGCTTTTTGATTTGATTTCATAGCTTCTTGAAGTCTAATTTGAAAGTTTGACTTTTTTTTATTTAATGTTTTTTTTCTATTAATATTAATTTCATGTTTTATTTTTTCTTCATTAATAAATCTTTTAAAAATTATAATTTGAGCATATGATGCTACATTTGAAAGAAAATAATAATAAGTTAATCCAGATGAAAAATTATTAAATATAAATAGGAACATAAATGGAAAAATATATTGAATAGTTTTCATTGGACCTTCAATAGTTTGCATTTGACTGTTTGCTTTATTAATTAATAATGTTGAAATAGTCATTAATAAAGTAAATAAACTTACATGATTAGCTTGATAAGTCACTTGCCCATAGAAATGATTTGCCTCTTAATTCAATAGAATTTGGTATAAAATAAAAAATAGAGACTAAAATTGGCAATTGAAATAATAAAGGCAAACAACCCCCTAAAGGACTAACTCCAGTCTTTTGATATAATTCCATGATTTCAGCTTGTGATTTTTGCATATCACCATCATGCTTCTCTTTTATTTTTTTTATTTCGGGATTTAATACTTTCAATTTTGCCATTGATAAATGAGACTTAATTGTAAGTGGTGTAATTATTAATCGAATTAAAACAACTAATAGAAATATTATTAAACCATAATTGCCAGTAATAGTTTCTAAAAAGTTGAATATTGGTATTATAACGTATTTATTAAAAAAATTAACTCCAATCCATCCAAGATTTATATTTTTATAAAAATTATTATCAATATTTTTCATTAATGAATACTTATTTGGACCAAAAAAGTAACTAAATGATGCGGTATTATTTATCAATGATAATTCTGTATTTATTTGTAATGTTTTAATATAGGATGAATCATTTAAGTAAATGGATTTTAAATTTGAGTTTATAAAACCATTTTTACTGATAATTCCTGATGTAAAAAATTGTTGTTTATTGGTTATCCAAAGTAAGTTTTCTTCTACTGATAAATTTTCATCATTTTTTGAACTAGCAGATAAATAATCAAAATCCTCATTATTGCTGTAGTAATATATAGTCGTTTGTATCTTTTCATTTGAAATATTGACTTCTTGATGTTTAAGTTTATTTACCCAATTTATTTTTAGTGATTTATTTGAAGATGAATTACCATTATAACTAATATTATTTTCTATTATATAGCTATTCTTATTGAGAAGGTATGATATTAATATGTGTTTATTATCGTTGGAATTTGCTTTAAAAGATAGCTTAATTCCTTCTTCTGATTTATTTATGGTTGAATTGAATATAATTTTATCTAAATCAGTAGATTCCTCAGAAATTAAATGGTAATTAATGTCACTTTCATTATTTCCATAAATTTTAAGTTTTTTATTATTTGTTAAATAATTTTTTAAAAAAACATTTAATATTTTGGCTCCTTTAGAATTAAATTCTACTATTAAATTTTCATTTTCAATAGTTATTATTTCTTCTTTATAATTAGAACTAAAATTTTGATTTAATTCTTCTTCTTCTTCTTCTTTATTTTCAATTATTATTTTTTCATTAATTATTTCCCCTGTTTTTTCATTTTCTTCTACTACTACAGGAGTTTCATTTGGACTAAAATATGAATAGTAAATTACTATTAATAGCATTATAAGAGTAAAACCAGTTAGTTTATTACTGTCCATTTTTTAATATTTTTATTTTTTTAACAAAGCTAATAAATAAGGGATGTGGGTTGAGAACTGTACTTTTATATTCTGGATGGTATTGTGTGCCAAGAAACCAAGGATGGTTTTTTAGTTCAATTATTTCAACTAAATTAAGCTTCTGATTAACCCCAGTTATCTCCATTCCATTCTTCTTAAAATCTTCTAAATAATTATTATTAAATTCAAATCTATGTCTATGTCTTTCTCTAATTGAAGACTTTTTGTAAGCTTTAATAGCTATAGAATTTTTTGATAATTCACATTTGTATGAACCTAACCTCATTGTTCCTCCCTTATTTTTTATATTTTTTTGATTTTCCATCAAATCTATAATTGGATTTTTCGTGTTCTTATTGAATTCATAAGAATCAGCATCTTTTAGATTTAAAACATTTCTTGAAAATTCTATTGAAGCACATTGCATACCTAGACAAATACCAAAAAATGGTATTTTGTTTAATCTAGAAAATTTTATTGCAATTATTTTTCCATTAATTCCTCTATTACCAAAACCAGGAGCTACTATAATTCCATCTAATTTTTTTAATTTATTATTTGCATTTTTTGTGGTGATTTCATCAGATGAAATCCATTTAATTTTAACTTTTGAATTTAAATTAGCGCCAGCATGAATTAAAGATTCAGATATGGATTTATATGCATCGTGCAATTCAGTATATTTACCAACAATTCCAACACTTATTTCGTATTTTGAAGAATGTAAATTCTTTAGGAATTTGGTCCATTTTTGCATTTTTAATGATTTTTTTCTAACCAAATTCAAATATTCAATAACCCTTATATGCAATTTTTCATTTTTCATTAAAATAGGTACATCATAAATTGATTTAGCATCTATAGATTCAATAACTGAATTTTTTGAAACATTACAAAATAAAGCTAATTTATCTTTTATTTCTTTACCTAAATTGTGTTCAGTTCTACATACTAAGATGTCAGGTTGTATCCCGGCTTCTAATAGTTTTTTTACTGAGTGTTGCGTTGGTTTAGTTTTTAATTCTCCGGATGCTGATAAGTATGGTATGAGGGTTAAATGAATAGATAAAAAGTCATCTCTTTTTAAATCTTGTTTTGCTTGTCTTACTGCTTCAAAGAATGGTAATGATTCTATATCACCTATACAACCTCCAATTTCAGTAATTATTATTTCAAAGTCATTATTTTTTCCAATTTTATAAAAACTATTTTTAATTTCATCTGTAATATGAGGAATAACTTGTACTGTTTTACCTAAAAATTTTCCTTCTCTCTCTTTTTTTATAACATTATTATAAATTCTTCCAGTTGTAACATTATTATCTTGAGATGTTGATATACCAAGAAATCTTTCGTAATGACCTAAATCTAAATCAGTTTCTGCTCCGTCTTCTGTAACATAGCATTCACCATGTTCATATGGATTCATTGTTCCTGGATCAATATTAAGATATGGATCAAATTTTTGGATGGTTACTTTATATCCTGCTGATTTAAGAAGAAGTCCTAATGAAGCAGATATTATACCTTTTCCTAGTGATGAAGCTACTCCTCCCGTTACGAAAATATATTTTTTTGACATTATTAGTATTTATGTATAGTAACGGGTAGCAAAACTAAGACAAATAATTATATTCTGATGATAAAAATTAATTTTATTAGAAAGCAAGAGTTAATATTTTAAATTTGTTGATGGTTATGAATCTAAAAAATAAAATTGAAAGTGATTTAAATTTAAAAAAAATTATTAAAACAGTTCAAAAATCAAAAATTGATACGTATTTGGTTGGTGGATATGTTAGAGATTTATTTTTAAATAGAAAGTGCAAAGATATTGATTTTATGACTATAGGTGATCCATATAGTTTAGTTGAAATTATATCTTCAGAAAATAATTTTTCTTCAGTAAAAATTTTTAAAAACTTTGGAACAGCATCTGTAATAGATAATAATTATCAATTTGAATTTGTTGGAGCTAGAAAAGAATCGTATTCAAAGGATTCAAGAAATCCATATGTTTCTTTAGGGACATTTGAAGAGGATATTAATAGAAGAGATTTTACTATTAATTCTATGGCAATATCTATTAATAAAAATTGCGGAAAGTTAATCGATATTAAAAATGGGTTAGATGATTTGCAAAATAAGATAATAAAAACATGTGATGATCCTAATAAAACTTTTATAGATGATCCTTTGCGAATGTTAAGAGCTATTAGGTTTGCAACGCAATTAAATTTTGATATTGAACCTGATACTTTTCAAGCGATTAGAGATTCTGCTGAAAGGATTAAAATCATTAGCATTGAAAGAATAACTTCAGAAGTTAATAAAATTATACTTTCAAATAACCCATCATATGGATTTAAATTACTTTTTACAACAAATTTGTTAGATTATTTTTTTCTTGAAATGAAAAAACTTTATGGTATTGATAAAGTGAATAATCATGCTCATAAAGATAATTTTTATCATACACTTGAAGTATTAGATAATGTATCAAAAACATCAGATTCTTTATGGTTAAGATGGTCTGCAATCTTACATGATATAGCCAAACCCTTAACTAAGAGATATAGTGAAAAAAATGGATGGACATTCCATGGACATGAAGATTTGGGTGCTAAAATTGTACCAAAAATATTTAAAAATTTAAGGTTACCATTAGATGAAAGAATGAAATATGTTCAAAAACTTGTAAAATTACACTTAAGACCAATTGCATTAGTAAGTAGTAATATTACAGATTCAGCTATAAGGAGATTATTATTTGAAGCGGGAGATGATATAGAAGATTTGATGATACTTTGTAGGGCTGATGTTACAACAAAAAATCCTTCAAGAGCAAAAAAATATTTAAAAAATTTTGATATAGTTGAAAGAAAAATGGAGATGGTAGAAAAAAATGATAGAGTAAAAAATTTTCAACCACCTATTTCAGGTATTGAAATAATTAATACTTTTGCAATTAAACCATCAAAAATAATTGGAAAATTAAAAAATGAGATAAAGGAACAAATATTGGATGGAAAAATTAAAAATAATAAAAAAGAAGCATTAGACTTATTATTAAAGTTAGGTAAGTCTGCTGGTTTGAAACTTAAAAAACTAAAGTCATGAAAATAAATTATTTAATGTTATTGTTTGTTGTAATTATATCACAAAAATCTTTTTCACAAATAAGTAATTTTGAAATTCAAAAATCTATTTATGAAAAATCAAAAAGTTATAATGATTCGAATATAGCTATATCTGCTCTATATAACATGATCGCTTTACAACCAGATAATGTTTTATTAAAGGATTCTTTAATGAGGGAATATTACGCCATATCTCAATGGGCACCCGCTTATATGATTTCTAGAGAAATTTTATTAGCTGATGCTGAAAATTTAATAGCACTTGAAATTTCATGTATAACTCTTCAAAATTTAGGTTTAAAACAACAGGCTTTAAATGAATATGAAACTTTATATTTAAAAACTGATAGGACAGATATACTCTATACGATTTCATATTTACAATTTGAATTAAAAAACTTTAATGAAAGTTTAACAAATTTGGATATATTAATTAATAATTCTTTAACAGAAGAAGTGTATGTAAGTGTTAGTAAATCTGATAATTCAAGACAAGAAATTTTGATGAGAGCACAGTTACATTATTTAAAGGGATTAATTTATTCTGAACAAAATAATAAAGACCTTGCAAAGGTATCATTTGAGAAGTCAGTAGAAATATCATCTGATTTTCAAAATGCAATAGATAAGCTTGATTTATTATAATATTATTTCTTCAAAATTACCATCTATGCATCGGTAGGTTTTCTTTTTATATTTTTTAATTAAATTATAATTATGAGTAGTCATAATAATAGTTGTACCATTGTTATTAATATCAATTAATAATTTTAAAATGTTTTCAGCAATTTCTGGATCTAAATTTCCTGTGGGTTCATCTGCAATAATTAATTTAGGTTCGTTAACTAAAGCCCTAGCTATTACTAGTCTTTGTTGTTCTCCTCCAGATAATTCATAGGGATAGTTTTTTAATTTATTTGCTAATCCAACTTTTTCTAGTAAATAATTGATTCTATCATTAATTTTGGTTTTATCTATCCAACCTGTTGAATCCATAACAAATTTTATGTTTTCATATGCATTTCTGTCTTGGAATAATTGAAAATCTTGAAAAACTATTCCTATTTTTCTTCTTAAATATGGTAATTGACTTTTTTTAATTTTATTAATTTCATCACCATCAATTATTATTTTTCCCATTTTTAGTGGTATATCAGAATATAATGTTTTTAATAATGAACTTTTACCACTACCAGTTTTACCTATTATATAAATAAAATCACCTTTATTTAATTTTAATGATACATTATTAAGAATAGTTTTATAATGATGAAAAATTGTTGCGTTTTCAATCTCTATAATATTTGTTTTTTCAATCATTTTTTTTAAGATATATTAAGTGGTTTTAATTTACCAAATGGTAGAGAATTTACGTATTTAATTATTTGATTATCAGAACATTTAATTTTATAATTTCTAAATTTATCAATAGGTCTGTCAGCTCTAAAATAATCGATAAGCACCATATCTTTATTCCTAAGTTGAATATAGTCCGGGATTTTAGCTTTACCTTTAATTTTTATTATATACATATTAAAAAAATGGCAAACCAGATATCGCACCGCTACAACCACTTACCCTTGCTTCCTTCCAGACCTGGGGGATTCAGTAGGAGCTGGTCGTACTAGCTTGCCACTTTAAAATTAATAAAATCAATGTTGATTTCTTTTTTTTTATAATTTTATATTCAAAAAATGTTTAATTTTTTTAAATACAGTGTTTTTCTTTATTTAAGAATTAAAATAAGATGTTTTTTCTGGATCATATCTTTTTTATTTTTATATAATCAGTCATATTCTCAAAATTCATTTTCATTAGGTTTTAAATCAGGTTATTCTTCTTCAAATATTCATTTTTATAATAATTTTTTTCCTTCAAATAACACTACGAATTCTTTAAATAGTTTTCATTACTCTTTTATATCTGAAATTCAAACTCATAGAAATGTTGGTATTAGGTTTGAAATATCACATCAAAAAAAAGGATGGAAACAAGAGTTTTTAGACGGTCAGTTTTATCATTCTACTATTAATTATTTAAACATTCCAATACTTATGAATGCGTATGTGGGTAAATCAAAATCAAAATTATTATTTAGCATTGGGCCTTTTTTTGATTTTTTATTAAATCATGATAATAAATATAGCTTATTAGATGAAGATGCAAATCTAATTTTAGATGTGGATTATAATTCATTAAGAGATAATGAATTTGGATATGGATTAATGGCTTCAGTAGGTATTTCTTTTGATTTTAATAAAAACAAATTACAATTAATTTCATCCTATCAATATAACTTAGATAATCTTATTGATGTTGTAGAAAGAACATCCGGATTGCCAGATATATCTAATTTTAATACATTTACACTGTCTTTAGTGTATTTATTAAAAGTTAAAAATTAAAATGAAATATAGATTTCTAAAATATTTTTTAGTATTAACAATTCCTTATTTAACATATTTAGCTTTTAATGGAACTGGAATTATAACTTTTGCACCTTTTATTCAAGCTTTTGTTATTATTCCATTTATTGAACTTTTTTTAGTTTCTAATGAAAATAATTTATCTGATGCTGAAGAAGAGATGATTAAAGATGATAGAATTTATGATGTTTTATTGTATTTATGTCTTCCTACTCTGTATTTTCTCCTGTGGACTTTCTTAGGTTCAATTTCGCAGCCTAATTTAACTACTTTTGATAAAGTTGGAAGAATATTATCTATGGGAATACTATGTGGTTCTTTTGGTATAAATATTGGTCATGAGTTAGGTCATAGATATAAAAATTATGAACAATTTATTGCAAAACTTTTTTTACTTAGCTCTATGTATATGCATTTTTTTATAGAACATAATAGGGGACATCATAAAAAGGTATCAACAAAAGAAGATCCTTCTTCAGCAAGATATGGCGAAAATATTTTTTCTTTTTGGTTTAGGTCGATAATTTCAGGTTATATATCATCTTGGAATTTAGAGTTTAAAAGGCTAAAAAGATCTGGTAAAAGTAGTTTTTCTGTATCTAATCAAATGCTTCAATTTCAATTGATTCAATTTACATTTGCTATGCTAATTTATTATTTATTTGGATTACAGGTTTTATTTTATTTTTTTATCTCAGCTTTCATTGGTATACTAACTCTTGAGACTGTGAATTATATTGAGCACTATGGTTTACAAAGAAGAGTAAATAATAAGGGTAACTATGAAAGAATTAAATCTCATCATTCATGGAATTCTAACCATCCAATAGGTAGAATTATGCTTTTTGAGTTATCTAGACATTCAGATCATCATTATAATTCTTTAAGAAAATATCAAATTTTAAAAAATCATAATAATACTCCACAAATGCCAACTGGATATCCAGGGATGATGATTTTAGCATTAGTTCCTCCTCTTTGGTTTTATGTAATGAATAGAAGATTGAAGTATTATTTTTCATAATTTTTTTTTATTTGATTTCTAAGATATAAATTAGTAGTATGTATAATATAAAAAGTTGGTGGTTATATTTTATTTATCGTTAATGCGGTTAGCTACTATTTTATATAAAACCCAAGCAAACTGTTTGGGTTTTTTTTGTTATGAAGGTTACTACAAATACTAAAAAAGTTATTTCTGATACGGTTACACCTGTAAGCGTATTTTTGAGAGTTAGAAATGTATATTCAAAAGTATTTCTATTAGAAAGCTCTGATTACAAGGGTAGTGATAATAGTTTTTCTTACATATGCTTTGATCCTGTTTCTAGTATTCAAATTAATAATTTTAATGTAAGTATTGATTATAATAATACAGTTGAAAACCATAAAATAACAAATGATCAAAAGGCTTCATATTTTATAAATAATTACCTACAAAGATTTCAATCTCAGAATATGGATTTTGATTTCCCAATAAATGGTTTGTTTGGATATATTTCTTATGATTCAATAAAGTATTTTGATAACATTAAAATTAATAAATCTAAGGAAATTAAAATTCCTGATATTTTATATTATGTGTTTAAATACATTGTAGTTATAAATCATTATAAAAATGAACTTCACATATTTGAACATTTATATGGTGATGATAAAGAATCAAATATTGAGAGAATAAAAAATCTTATAACAAGAAAAACTGTTAATCCTTTCCCTTTTAATGTTGTTGGTGAAGAGACGTCTTCTTTCTCAGATGAAGAGTTTAAAGAATTGATTAATAAGGGGATTGGTCATTGTAAAGTTGGTGATGTTTTTCAAATAGTTATTTCAAAAAGATTTTATCAAAAATATAAAGGTGATGATTTTCAAGTTTATAGAGCTTTAAGATCTATAAATCCATCTCCTTATCTTTTTTATTTTGATTATGGAAACTTTAAAATATTTGGTAGTTCTCCTGAAGCTCAGTTGGTAGTGAAAAATAATTTAGCTTCAATATTTCCAATAGCAGGAACATTTAAAAGAACGGGTAATGATAAAAAAGATAACATATTAGCACAAAAATTATTAGATGACATTAAGGAAAATTCTGAACATGTTATGCTAGTAGATTTAGCTAGAAATGATTTAAGTAAAGTTTCTAATGAAGTTGTAGTAGAAAAATTTAAAGAAATACAATATTATTCTCATGTTATTCATCTCGTTTCTAAAGTAACTGGAAAAGTTTTGAAAAAAGATACTATAGATTTGATTTCAAGCACATTTCCTGCTGGAACACTATCTGGTGCACCAAAACACAAAGCCATAACACTAATAAATGATTATGAGAGAGTCTGTAGAGAGTTTTATGGAGGAGCTATAGGTTATCTTGGATTTAATAGAGATTTTAATCATGCAATAATGATAAGATCATTTTTAAGTAAAAATAGAATTTTATATTATCAAGCAGGAGCAGGTGTTGTTGCTAAATCTATTGATGAGAAGGAAAACAATGAAATATATAATAAAATTGAAGCTTTAAAGAAGGCATTAAAACTTGCAGAGAAATTATGAATATTCTTGTTTTAGATAATTATGATAGTTTTACCTATAACATAGTTCATATTTTGAAAAAAATTGAACACACTAATATTGATGTTATAAGGAATGATAAAATAGAATTAACTACTGTAATTAATTACGATAAAATTATTTTATCACCAGGTCCCTCTCTACCTAAAGATGCAGGTAAAATGCCATCACTTATACGCAAGTATTGTAAAACTAAATCAATTTTAGGTATTTGTTTAGGGCATCAGGCAATAGGCGAAAATTTTGGAGGAAAACTTTTTAATTTAGATGAACCTTATCATGGTATTCAAACAGAAATATCAATTAAGAAAGATTATCTCTTTGATGGTATTAAAAATAAGATTCTTGCTTGTAGATATCATTCTTGGGCAATATCTGCAGATAATTTTCCTGATAATCTTAAAGTTATTGCTACAGATTCTGATAATATGATAATGGGAATTTCACATAACTATTTTGATGTAAAAGGAATTCAGTTTCATCCTGAGTCAGTACAAACTAAGGAAGGGTCTAAAATTATTAAAAACTTTATAAACAATTGATAATGAAAAATTTACTAAAAGATTTATATAACCATAAAATAATGACTAAGGAAGAAGCAAAAAATGTTTTATTCTCCCTTACAGATGGAAATGCTAATAATTCCCAAATAGCTTCTTTTTTAACTGTTTTTTTGATGAGAGAAATAACTGTAGATGAGCTTGATGGTTTTAGAGAAGCTATGATTGAAATGGCTTTAAAATTAGATGTAGATAATAAAAATTTAATTGATTTATGTGGTACTGGTGGAGATGGTAAAGATACTTTTAATATATCAACAGTTTCATCATTTGTTGTGGCTGGTGCAGGAATAAAAGTTTCAAAGCATGGAAATTATGGTGTTTCATCAAGTTGTGGTTCCTCAAATATTATTTCTCATTTTGGTCATACATTTACAAATAAAATAGAGAATATTAATAAGTCATTAGAGAAAGCTAATATCTGTTTTTTACATGCACCACTATTTCATCCTTCTCTAAAAAACATTTCTCCTATTAGAACAGAATTAGGTGTTAAAACATTTTTTAACATGCTTGGCCCAATGGTAAATCCTCTTCAGCCAAAAAGTCAACTTATTGGTGTATTTAATTCTCAGATATTTAGACTTTACTCTCATATATATAATAAAACAGATAAAAATTATTGTATTGTTTATGGTATTGACGGTTATGATGAGATATCTCTAACTGGTCCATTTAAATTATATTCAAATACCTATGATGTTATGCTTGAAGCTAAGGACTTAAAACTAAATCCAGTTTCGCCTAAAAGTTTGGCAGGAGGAAAAAACATTAAAGATTCAGCTAGAATATTTTTGAATATCTTAAAAAATAAATCTACAAAAGAACAGATGGATGTTGTTTTAGCAAACGCAGGAGTTGCAATTTATTGTGCTAAAAATCTTCATTCAATTGAGGATGGAATTTTAATTGCAAAAGATTCTATAGAATCCGGAAATGCATATAAATGCTTTAAATCATTAATGGATATATGAGAAATATACTAGATAAAATTATTTTAGAAAAGAAGAAACATGTCAACCAATTAAAAAAAATAATTGATATTAAATCACTTGAGCAATCTGAATATTTTGAAATAGAAACTTACTCTTTAAAGAACAAAATTATTAAAGAAGATAGTTTTGGAATAATTTCAGAGTTTAAAAGAAAATCTCCATCTAAACCAAATATAAATTTAAATGCAGATGCGGTTACTATTACAAAAGGATACCAAAATGCAAAATCATCAGGTATTTCAATTTTGACTGACGAATTATTTTTTGGAGGTAATAATAAAGATTTTGTCAGTTCAAGAAAAGAATTAAGTATTCCTATGCTTAGAAAAGATTTTATTATTGATGAATTTCAATTAATCGAGTCTAAATCAATTGGAGCAGATGTTATATTATTAATAGCATCTTGTCTTAATGATAAAGAGATTTTAAAATTTTCAAAACTAGCAAAATCTTTAAGTTTAGAAGTCTTACTTGAAGTTCATTCTGAAGAAGAATTAAATTATTCTTTAAATCCTTACGTTGATATAGTAGGGGTTAATAATAGAAATTTAAATAATTTCACTACTGATATTAATAATTCGATAAAATTATCATCTTTTATACCAAAAGATTTTTGTAAAATTTCAGAAAGTGGAATTTTTAATAAGGAAGATATCATTAAACTTAAAAGTTATGGTTTTAATGGTTTTTTAATTGGAGAAAATTTTATGAAAACTAATGATCCATCTAATGCTTGTTTAAATTTTATGAAATCATTATATGAATAATTTTAAGATAAAGGTATGTGGTATAACTAATGAGTTTAATTTAATTCAACTCAGTAAGTATTCTTTTGATTATTATGGTTTTATTTTTTATCCTAATTCTCCTAGATATTTGATGAAAAATAAAAACACTGACTTTGTTAAATTACATAAAAATAAAGTAGCTGTATTTGTTAATGAAGAGGTTGATAAAGTTATTGATATATCTTCTAATTATAATTTTAAATACATTCAGCTACACGGAGAAGAGTCTGTAGACTATTGTGAGGTTTTAAGACGTAAAAATCTTAAAGTCATTAAAACATTTCATATAAAAGGTAAGGATGACTTTAAAAATCTTAATACGTATGCAAATAGTATAGATTTTGCATTATTTGATTATAATTCAATTAATTACGGAGGTTCTGGAAAGAAATTTGATTGGAAAATATTAAATGAAATTGATATTAAAATTCCTTTTTTTTTAAGTGGAGGAATATCGTTAGATAATATTGATGAATTAAATTTTTTAAATAATAATTCAAATTTATATGGTATTGACATTAATAGTAAATTTGAAGAGTATCCTGGTTATAAAGACTTAAAAATTATAAAAAAACTTTTTAAAAAATTAGAAAGATGAAATATGATGTGAATAAGACTGGTTATTATGGAAAATTTGGAGGGTCGTATATTCCAGAAATGCTTTATTCTAATATAGAGGAGCTTAATAAGAATTATTTATCAATTATAAACACTAAGTCCTTTAATAAAAATTTTAATTATTTATTAAAACATTATGTAGGGAGGCCAACCCCTTTATATTTTGCTAAAAGACTTTCGAAGAAGTATGGTTCAAAAATTTACTTAAAAAGGGAAGATTTGTGCCATACTGGTGCTCATAAAATAAATAATACTGTTGGTCAAATTCTTCTTGCTAAAGAGTTAAAAAAATCTAAAATAGTTGCTGAAACAGGTGCAGGGCAGCATGGGGTAGCTACGGCAACGGTTTGCTCTCTTATGGGAATGGATTGTATTATTTATATGGGTGAAGTTGATATTTCTAGACAGAGACCAAATGTTGAGCGGATGAAAATATTGGGAGCTGAGGTAAGATCTGTTACATCTGGCAGCAAAACATTAAAAGATGCAACGAATGAGGCAATGAGACACTGGATAAATAACCCTAATGATACCCATTATATCATCGGTTCTGTAGTAGGTCCACATCCTTATCCTGATATGGTTGCAAGGTTTCAATCTGTAATATCTGAAGAATTGTTATTACAACTAAAAGAGGTTGAGGGTAGGGAATATCCAGATTATATTTTAGCGTGTGTGGGAGGGGGGAGTAATGCTGCTGGAATTTATTATCATTATTTAGATAACCTCAAAGTTAATTTAGTTGGGATAGAGGCTGCAGGTCTCGGTATAGAATCTAAAAAATCTGCTGCAACAACTCAATTAGGTAAAGAAGGAGTATTGCATGGAAGTAAGACACTTTTAATGCAAGATGAAAATGGACAAGTTACAGAACCATATTCTATATCTGCTGGTTTAGATTATCCTGGAATAGGGCCTCTTCATGCACATTTATACGATTCAAAGAGGGGGCAATATCTAAGTGTTGAAGATAATGATGCTATGAAAGCAGGAATTGAATTAAGTAGACTTGAGGGAATTATTCCTGCTATTGAGACAGCTCATGCTTTTGCAGTATTTGATAGATTAAATATAAAAGATAAAGTTGTAGTTGTAAATCTTTCCGGTAGGGGAGATAAAGATCTTGAAACATATATAAAGTGGGGAAAATACTAATATGAATAGGATAAATAAACTTTTTAGTGAGAAGAAAAAAAATATTCTAAGCATTTATTTTACTGCTGGATACCCAAATATTAATGATACAGTTGAGATAATTAAAACACTTGATGAGTGTGGTGTTGATATGATTGAAGTAGGTATGCCTTTCTCTGATCCAATAGCTGATGGGCCAACAATTCAAGAATCTAGTAACAGAGCTATAGAGAATGGTATGAATATAAAAGTTCTTTTTAAACAATTATCAAATATTAGAAAAATCACACAAATACCAATTATTTTGATGGGTTATATAAATCCACTATATCAGTATGGATATACTAATTTCATAGAAAAATTAATTGAATGTGGAATTGATGGCGTTATTTTACCTGATCTTCCTTTAGATGATTATTTGGTTAGTTTCAAAGAGTTATTTGATAAAAACAATTTGTCTTATATCTCTCTTGTGAGCCCTAATACTTCAGCTGAAAGAATTAGTAAGATTGATAAGATATCGAATGGTTTTATTTATGTTGTCTCGTCTTCTTCAATAACTGGTAAAAAAAGTATTTTTAGTGATAATCAAGTTGAATATTTTAATAGGATTAATGAATTAAAGTTGATAAATCCTACTATTATTGGTTTTGGAATATCTGATAAAAAATCTTTTCAAGTAGCTTGTAATTATTCAAATGGTGCAATAATTGGAACTAAATTTATTCAGTCAATATCTAAAAGTAAATTGAGGGAATCTGTAAAAAACTATATTTCTTCGATTAGATAACTAGTTATCTCTCTATCACTACCTTAACTTTATGTATTAGATACATTGATCCTAATTAAAGAATTGTTTAACTCTACTTTATTAGGTGTTATTATTTTACCACTAAAGTCAAAAAACTCTACTTTTTCAACTTTAGAATTATCTTTTAATTCAACAATAAATTCATTATCAGTAGGATTAGGATAAACTTTTTTCACAAACGAAATATTCTCTACCAATAATGGTGGTGGATCTCCACAAGCATCTCCTACTCCATTATTATTATAATCTTCTTGCTCTGGGTTTGAAATTAGTGGGCAGATATCTTCAGTATCAAGTACTCCATCTCCATCATCATCAGTATCGCAGACATCTCCAGTACCATCACTGTCAGTATCTAACTGATCAGCATTAGCTGTTAATGGAC
>LWDU01000075.1_pt1 | contig 35664 bp, 43 predicted proteins | sample 727161 | NCBI WGS metagenome assembly LWDU01 (sample SAMN04566230, study PRJNA314399) | hydrothermal vent metagenome | isolation source: deep sea hydrothermal plume seawater | place: Mexico: Gulf of California, Guaymas Basin | collected 2004-07-11 | reverse complement strand
TCTTGTTTTAATTCATGAAAACTTTTACCGTGGCCACCACTTGACTTATCAAAAAAATAATCAAAATCAATCATTTGTAAATAAACGGATCCCGTTTTCTAATTTCTCTTAATCTTTTTTTATACTGAACATGTAATTTTATTTTCATGTATAAATTTTTAAACCATTTAACCATTTTGTTCTCCTAAAAAATTTATTATTTTTTCTGATAACCAAGAATGGGCCTTGTATCCTGGATGTCCATGAAAATTCCATTCATTAATATCATTCCTAATCTTTTCCTTATTAAACTCGCTAAGACTTGTTTTCCAATTATTAATTTTTTGATTTTCATGGATTCTCAAATCTAAAAAATTTAATTTTTTTGTATTTGGTTCAAAATTGTCGAGTGAATTAAATAAGATTAATTTACCACCATGATTTTCAATACTATTATGTAAAAATATTAACTTTTGTTCGAATTTATGTTTGAAAATAGTTTCATTATAAAAATATTTTATATAAATATCTATAAAACTTTGGATTTTTTCTTTATTTTCTAAATCACATAAATTAGGAAAACCATCTGTATTTGAATTCTTTCCAAGATTTTGTAAAATGGCATGTTTTTCTATATAATGAGGACTCATCCAAAGTGTATCATAATCATTGGTAATATTATTCCAAGTATAAATTCTTAAAAATTCCGTGACACCAATTATAAAAAGCGTTGAACCTACTTTTTCTGTATTGTTGTTCATCCATTCTATTAATTTAAAATATGATGCATCATTACTATTACCTTCCCTTCCTACATTATATGTTCTACAATTAAATTCTTTCCCTAATAAATGTAAAAAATGTAGTTTAGATTTATGTTTATAATTATCTTTTACAAAACTACATCCTGTTCCAACTATATTTTCAAACATAATTATAATAACTCCTTTATAAAATCAAAATTTGACATTTCTGGTTGTATCGTTAATCTACACCAATTTTTTCTATCATCGTGTGGAATTGAACAGTATTTAACCAATACTTTATGTTTATCTAAAACTCTAATAGTATCTATATTATCAATCTCATTATTAAAGTGAATCCAATTGCAATCAGAATCTATAACCTCGTAATTTTTTAACATAGTAACGATTTTATTTTTTTCTTCCTTCACTTCTCGTATATAACTATCCACTATACCATAATTATCTAATAAAAATTCACAATACCTCATTGATACACCAGATATTTCATACATCTGTCTAAATTTAGAAATTAATTCTATATTGTCTTTATGTGAAAACACCATACCAACACGACATCCTGCCGCACCAAAACCTTTAGAAAAGGTTCTTGTAATAAGTAGATTAGAATAATTGTTTATCTCATTTATTATGCTATCCCTCTCACTAAACTCAATATATGCCTCATCAATCAATACTGGTACACCTTGATCTAACAATATCCTTATTTCATCAAATGATTTATGCTCACCCATTGGACTATTTGGATTTGCCAATATAACTAAATCAGTATCGTGTGTGATATTGGATAATATTTTTTCTGTTGAGATTGTATAATCTTCTTCGTGTGGTATTCCAAAATATTCACATTGATATAATTCGGAATAAACCTTATACATAGGAAATGATGGATGTGAAGTTATAACTCTACCACCATTGGTAAAAGATTCAAATACAGATTTAATACCAACATCAGAACCGGCACATAGAAATAACTGATTATAGTCTACACCATAAAATTCACAAATTTTTTCTTTAAACTTTTGTGTATTTGGATAAAAGAAAAAATCTTCTTGTTTTAAACTACTCAAAAATTCTTGATATAAATTATCAGGAAGTTGTTGAGTTCGTTCACTTTGATTTAAAACATAATCAGATTGGGATTTATCATCAGTATCAAATTTTCTTTCTATATCATATAACCATTTTTTCATATTATACACCCACTCTATTTACTTTAACCTCATCAACTACCATATGGCTATCGTACTTAATTGTGTGGATTATATACTGAACCAATTCACTTGGTTCAATAAACAATGGATATTCCACGGGATTGATTTTTTTACCCATATTAGTTTGTACTCCGCCAGGTGAAAAGCAAAAAGTTTTAATATTATAATGTTTTAATTCTTGATGCACTGCCCTTGAAAGTCCAAGTACTGCATGCTTAGTAGAACAATATAATGAATTATTTTTTGTTCCAATATATGCTGAATTAGAACCAATATTTATTATCCTACCCCATCTATTATTTTTCATATTAACCGAAACTTCTTTAATTAATGCAAATGATGATTTAACATTAACATTGAAAAGTTTATCGTAATCATCAATAGTTAAGTTTTCCAAACTATCCTCAATATAAACTCCAGCACAATTAATTAATATATCAACACTATCAAAATATTCTCTCAAAGGTTCTATACCAACATTAAAATCTGTAACTATTGATTTACAACTTATACCATTTTCTAACAACTCTTCTTTTAATGAATTTAATTTACTTTCAGTTTTACTCGTTATAAATAAATTTGTTTTTTCGTTATTCAACTGATAACAAAATTCACGCCCAAGTCCACCTGTGGCTCCAGTTATTAAAATATTTTTTCCTTTTAATATATTTTCCATTACACTTTTATTTCCGTGTATCAGTTATTTTTTTATTTAACCACAATGTGAAACTATCTACGGTCTTTTTATCATCTTCTGGTAGATCATTAATACGTTGGATAAGATTTGGTTTTAATAATTCAACCAAATTCATCTGTTCTTGAAACCACGAATTTTTTCCCTTATGTTTTTGGAAATTCTCTACATATAAATCTTGTTCTTCGAATAAGCGTTTTAATTCTTCCTTTCTCCTTTGTCCTTTAAATTCTGCATTTTCGGTGAGTCCATAAATAAGTTTTAAGATCCCAAGAAGTTTAAAGTAAGGTGACATTAAAATTGAAACATTAGACATCTCTCTCCGCCGTGTTGCCTTTAATTGTATCATTATAAGTCTTGTAACCCGTTCTTGTTCCTGTTTATCGGAAAAATCTGTTCCTCTTTCACTTTCAAATTGTAAAACTTCTATAATTAACTGTTTCATCTTAACTCTACATCATCCACATTAGTAGATGGAAGTCCACCATCAAAAGTTAAACCATAATCTTCTTCAACTCGTACTCTATCATTAAAATGTGGTGTTGATGCTTCTATTATTACACAATCGGTTATTGCCAATGTTTGATGAACTGACCCCGGAGGGAAGTGATAAACTGCCCCAGGTCCTACAATCTTTTCAACTAAATTTCCATCACCATCATCATATTTTAACATCAATTCTCCCGAAACCATATATCCACATTCGTTCTTTTTATAATGATATTGTAAACCACCGTGTTTACCTGCCTTCAATTCCATCCGCTTGAATGAATACTTTTTAGGAACAAGAACTAATAATTCTTCTTTTCCCCAAACTCTTTCTCCTACACTTTTAGGTTTTGGAAACCTAACACTAACATATTCTTTTTTCATTTTATTTTCCTTCCCTTATCTTAAATACATAGTTGTTATGTATAGTATTTATTTCCATATATCCTAAAGGTTCTAAGAATTCTTCAAAAAATTGTTTAGGTTCATCGTCAACCGTATAATTAAATCCTTTCACTTCAAGTATTAATAATGGTAGATTATCTCGTATAATTCTTTTTGCGCCCATCAATACATTTAATTCAAACCATTCAACATCTAATTGAATAACTGATATTTCTTCTTCTATTGGAATGATTGAATCCAAATCTACACATTCTATACCATCTCCAGAATCAATATCGCACGGTCTTTTAAATTTTGGAGTGTAATCATGGGATAGTTCATTTACATAAGTTTGTCCACCACTTTTTATAAATCTAAGTTTTTCGTGTTTATATGAAAGACCATTATTACTCAACATTACATTTTTCAATTCATTTAATTCAATAACTTCTTTGGAGTGTAAGTAATATTCATGTATTGGTTCGAATCCATACACTTTACCATCAGTTGATTTACTATATGCAGGTAAAAACAATCCAATAAATGTACCGGCAGTAATTATCGATTTATTATTAACATTTGATAATACACATCGTATAGTGTTTTCTTCATGTATGTTATGCGGATTAGAGAAAAAAAACTGTTGCAACAACGTTTTATTTTTTATTGAATACTTGCCATATTTATTTATACCAATATGATTTGTTGTATTATCTAAAGTCAATAATTCACCTTTATTAACATCTGATTTCAATTTCGAACCCAAAATCCTATATATTTTATATGGTTCTAATCCACTACCAGGGCATTTATAATCGAAATGTTCTAAATCTAAGGTTGTACCCTCTTTCAAATTTTTATTTGCAACTATTGATTTTCTCATTTTATAAAGTGGGGTTTCCTCACAAGGAAGTAATTTCTTTTCACTATCTCCTAATAAACCAGGTATTCTTGATAAATTTCTTATTAATTTAGTAAGTCCTCGTGGTTCAAGAGAAAAAACATTATCCGTTCCCTTCCACGACCTATTCAATGTAAAATGTTTTTCAAATACTCTGGCACCCAATTGGAATGCCAATGATGCTGCATGAGCACCATTCTCGTGATCTGATAAACCTATTATTTGATTGGGAAATTTTCGTATTAATTTTGTAATTACATTTAAATTCATATCATGATATAAAACTGGATATGATGATGTACAATGAAGAATAACAAGTTGATCATTTATTGGTAAAATAGTATCTACTGCTCTTATTATATCAATATAATTACCACCACCAGTGCTTAATATTATTGGTTTGTTTCGTTGTGCAACATATTCTAATAATGGTGTGTGAGTCATGTCAGCTGATGCAATTTTGTATGCAGGCAAATCAAACTCTGAAAGGAAATCCACACTCTCAAAATCAAATGGTGTTGCGAAAAAATGTATATCTATCTCTTTACAAAGATCCTGTAAAACCTTATATTCTTCTTTTCCAAATTCAAGATATTCTCGATGTTCTCCATATGTTTCACCATAACTATTTCTATTGTCATATGGGGAGTTATATAATTCTTTAGTAAACAAAGTTTTATTATTTCTTTTTTGAAATTTTACTGCATCTGCACCACATTGTTTTGCTGACTTTATTAAATCCAAAGCCTTCTCAACCGAACCTTGATGATTACACCCTATTTCTGCTATAACAAATGCTTTATTTTTATCCTTCTTTAAGTTTTCAAACATAATTGCGTATCCTAAATAAATTTTCAAACACCCAATCATATCCATTTTTTTGTGCTAAGTTATTCAAAACCTCATAAGTTGGGTAGTCTTTCTTTTGGGTCATTCTGTTAGATCTCGCCAAGTAACCCCCCAAACCAATACTTTTATAATCCATATTGTGATATTCAATTATATTTCCAACTGAAAAGCGTGCAGGTTCTGGCACATTTTCTTCAATGTAATAATCATTGAATATATTTTGAAACTTATCGGTCAAACTTGGATGCATAATCAAATAATAGTCCCTAATGTTTTCTTTTTTACCACTACCACATATTTGATTTGTGCTTAAATCTTTTGTGATATTGATAATTGTATTTAAACCACGAGTCGTAAAAATGTGGTCAGGTCTTGACCAAACTACTGAATCAAAATCTATCCTTTGCCTATTTAACAATTCGAAAACACCACTTATATTACGAGCAAAATATTCTTTGAAATTTGATTTTTTTTTATTCTTTGTGATTTTTTTGACAGATAAATCGTCAATTCTTTGATATTCATTTAAAAATTTGTACTTTGATAAATCAACCATTTCAATGCCATCGTTTCTCGGATTTTCTCCACCTTCAAACATCCAAACATTTTCATTTTTCCATGTCGATAGATAAAAATAAAATTGAACATCATCACGATAATCATTATATCTTTCGAAAAAATTAGAACAAAAATCCCAATATTTTAACAAACCAGAAAAACAAATTGCTATTTTCACCTTTCAACTCCATTTTTTTTCATAACTTTTTCTGCAAGGTAAAAGTCTAATTCTGAATTTATATCTAAAGACCTTTCTATTGGAATTTCGACCTTTAATGATTTATCACCAACTTGATTTTTAGTTTTCAAAAAATTATCTACTCTTGAGGTGATTATATTACTTCTATAATATGCCTTTGACAATTCTTGACGATTCACTATTTCTTGACTCTTACTTTCATAATATGATACTAAATAACCATCTTTCTCTTTTAATGCTTTCATGGGTGGCTGTAACGCTTCCGATACGACCATCGAAGAAGTTGCATCTTTATTTGATTCTAAACATTCGATTGACCTATCAATATCTTCTGATAATTGTAATGGTGATGTAGCCTGTAATCTCGTAACAAATTTAGGAGTGTATCCTTCATTCTCATACAACCATTCTAACCCATGTAATAAATAGTCTCTTTCTAAGGAATTGTCTTGACTTAAAGCTTTTGGTCGTAAAAATGGAACTTCCACGCCATAATTCAAAACAATATCTCTGTATTCTTCTGAGTCTGTCGACACAATAATTCTATCAAGTTTTTGTGAGTTTAAAGCACATCTTATAATCCAATACACCAATGGCTTCCCACAGAATACTCTGATGTTTTTATCAATGATACTTTTGGAATTTTTTCTGATTCCAATTATTGCTAGGTTGCTCATAAACCTAAACTTTTTAAATCCTTATTAGTTTTAAAATTTTCAATAACAAAGTCAACACCTCGATTCTCAATCAAATTTATTAATTTTTCCCCAGAATAACCGGTTGACTGAGTTATTTTATGAGGATTGAGTTCGAAAAACTTTTCCCCCCTTAGTAGTGAAACGGGAAATGAATGATTTTTTAAATACACTCCATTGTTGATAAAGAACTCACCAAGAAAATATGGTGGGTCTGAGAGTATTGATTTATCTTCACAATTTAAAAATTGTCTATGTATATCACAAAATACATTCATCGTGTCTTGGTGTCCAATGAAGTAATAATCTTTTAATGACCAATGACTACCATCTGGTTTTGACATACCACCGTAGTTTGAGATAATATTTGGTGCAATATATTTTTTATTCATTTTTACTAAATTATCTAAAAATACTTTTGAATGGGCTGCATCATTTCGTGTCCACAAAACCAAGTCATATTGTTTATTTTGTCTTTTTAACAAATCAAAAACACCATTGATTGATTTTACGAAATACTCACCACTTAGATATTTACCAAATTCAAGAACTTTAGAATCGATTAATTCATAATCTGTTAAAAAGGAACATTTTTCATAATCAATGTTTTTATCAACACCAAAATCTTTATCGGGCCTAACATACACTCCGTCTTTCCAAGTTGATAAATAAAAATCAAATTCGACATCATCATAAAAATCATTCCAACGAGGAAATAAACTTTCCGTGACCTTCCAAAATCTAATAAGACCCGATATACAAACTGCTATTTTCATTTTAATTAAAAAATTCTCTTAGAATTTTGCCGTAAATATTAGATTTTTGGGGAATATCATCACCACCATAAATCCAATCTACTCCCTTTTCATCAATTAATCTTTTTAAACTCTTATCAGTTGGAAAACCCGGTTTTTGTAATTTACCAGTTCTTATTAAACGGGTATGATATTTATTTCCTATTTTACAATTATAAATTCCTTTGTTCATAAGTTGTTGGGCATGCATAAAATGTCCAAAAGTTTCACCGTTAGTCTTTTCAACATAACAATCATTATACATTTGTGAAAATTCATTCATCGCGTCGGGATGTGCAAAACTAAAATTATCATTTGGTACAGAAAAACTAAATCCTCTTTTATTGCCTCGTGGTGTGACAACTTTAGTACCAGAAGTTGTAAAAAACATACCACTTACAATCTGTTTAGAATTAAACCAAAAAATTATTTGATCAAGTGTTTGTCTTGGTATAAACATATCTTCTCGTGTTTGTACCACGACATCAAACTTCTCGCCTACCCTTTCTTCGTATTTCTTTCTCATCTTTTGAACATTCCATAATTGATAAGTGTAATATGGCCCTGTATGGTTATGTGTATCAATTATATTTTGTGGAATTACATTAATGGGTAATAATTCAACATCTTCTAAGAAACTATATTGTGATAAATTAATATTTGTATCATGAGTTTCTTTCTTTTTATTTTTATACCATTTGGTGTTTTCATAAGAAGTAAAACTAACATCGTTTTCCCAAGTAGAAATAAAAAATACAAAATCAACATCATCATAGATTTCATTCCAATATTTAAATAATTTGTGTGTAATGTCCCAATATCCAATTTGACCTGATATACAAACTGCTATCTTAATTTTATCCATTTTTAAACTCCTAAATATGATAATATTGGTATTAATTCTTTGTAAGAACAATTCTTACAATGACTCGTAGGTTTATTTAATGTACAACCCTGTTTTACTTTTTGATAACTTTCATTCATTCGTATCTCATCAATTGAATTATCGAATAAATTACCAAATGGTTCTGCACCAGTATTTAAACAACACATTTTGACATATCCCTCGACTGTTGTGTATAAACCATTCTGTACCCAAAAGCAATCTGGAAAATCCCATTTAGACATACCCATTATATTTTTACTCCAATTATCTCTTAGATAATTTAAATCTTCTTCCTTATAACCTGATGTTGCTATATCATCTTTCATCTTTATTTCCTCATCCCAAATTTGTGCGATGTTTAATCTTAACCTACCTAAATTATTTTCTTTTCTCAAGTTATCAACTTTTTCTATATCATAAATATTATATGCATTCACAACATAATTAACAACTACTTCACAATCATATCGATTAATTGTTTTAAAATCTTCTAAAAACTTTAATAATTTACTCCATTTTGCCGGTGCTCTATCTCGTTCATAGTGCTCTTTATATCCATCAATTGAAAAATATAATATATCGATGTACTTCATACACTCTTGATATTTTCTTCTAAACTCTAATCCCGCTGTTATATTATATTGGCAATTTGATGCCACTATCAATTTACACTTTGGAAATACTTCTTTAAATATTCTACAAATTTCATCGAATTGTGGATGTAATAGTGGTTCACCCATTCCCATAAGTTTTGCTTCCGAGATTGGGTGATGTTTTATACCATCAAGTAATTTACCCCAATTTTCTAAACTCATATGTTTTAGTGGGCCTATCACTTCTTTACGATTACAAAAACTACAGTCTAAATTACAATAGTTTGTAGTTTCTAGATATGCGTATGTTATTGGATTCATTCTTTGTCCGTTTCAACAAAATATTTTTTTATTTCGTCCTCGTTACTGTGATTGAAAAAGTAATCTAATCCCCTTTCTTCGATTATTCTCTTTAATTGATTTGGTGATGGGTGTTCACTCCCCCATTCAGATTGTGATCTTACCCCCCCTTTAATAGTTCGTGCACCCATTTTAACTGTGTCAACATCAGGTTCAGTACCAATAAATCTATGATGTTCTCTGATGAGTGGGGGGTTGGAAATTTTGGGACGAACCGGGGAATTATAAATTCCCATCAAATGTAAATACTCTGCTTGAAATACATGCATTAACATTGAACTTGAATATTTTTTATCTATAAAAATATAATCAAACATACCACAAAAAACATCCATTACTTTCGGGTGTCCATAAAAAAAATAATCGCGTGTCCAAAGATTTTGAACGCCTGGTCTTTTTTCTGAGACCTGACCTCGATTAAATATAGTTGAACCACCCTCCGAGAAAATATTTTTCAGTGAAAGCTTTGAATCTGGAATCTCTACCTGATTTTTCTTATGTTTTATTATGAGTAAATTAACAATTTTATCCAATGCATCGGTGAAGATAATCACATCACATCTTAATTGTAAAACCGCATCATATTCTTCATCATATGAATTTCTTAATTCATTTACTTTTTTTAAAGTATAAGTGTAGTGTGGTTGATGTTTACCACGGGGATGACTTTTTAAATCATAAGGACAATCTTCTTCTTTCAAAGTTTCCCATTTAGTAACCCAATCGAGTTTACCATAATCTAAAACTTTATCAAAGCTTTCATAATCATTATCTATAGTTTCCCACAAACTTAAAAAGAAATCAAATTTTATATTCTCATATAGTGAATTCCAATATCCAAACAAATGTTGTGTAATATCTAAATGTTTTGGGTGACCATTCAACATAACCGCTATTTTATAATTTTCCATATCTTTCATCAAACTCCTGTGGTGTTCTTATTACTCGGGATTCAAGTCCATTCACTACTGATAAGAAATTGTGTTTAACGACCATAAATGGTATAGTTTCGTGATCTCCTCTATAACTAAATTTAATATCTAAATCTAATCTATCTTCAAATAATTCTTTTCTTAAATTTAAAATATAATCTAAGGCCTGATTATTTAAAATATACGCCATGTTGTTGGCTAAAGTAAAAGTAAGGTCATTAAGTATTATAGGTGATTGAGTAGAAATCATTGGTCTGTTAAAGTTTGATTGTCTTAAAAATCTATTTATTTGTAATTTTAAATCTTCTATTTTAACAACGTTGTCTGGTCTACATAAAAAAATAACATCATATTTAAAGTTGTTTTCTTTTTCATATTTCTTTATAGAATTAATAACATTATTGGTATGAAAGAACATATATGCTTGTGCTAAAACTTTTTTAATTCTACTTAGTGTTTTAGTATCTTTATCAAAAACTTTATCTGGAATATCTTTTTTTATTTTTTGAATTTCATCATCATAGTTACATTTGTTAATTTTTATAAAATCAAAATTTAACTTTTGTGAATTTTCATCATTCCAAGTAGACATAAAAAAGTCATAATCTTTTTCAATTCTTTTATACCAAACATTAATAACATCAGATACTCGTGTTTGGCCAAAAAAACCAAATGCTATCCTTTTTTTATTTTTCATTAAGATAATTCTCCAAATATTCGGGTGTTCCCAATTCATATATTTTATCAACCATATAAATTGCAATTTTCTTTCCATCTCGAATAGCCCAATTATAAACTGGTGCAACATAGAACTCTCCATTAGTTCTACTATTCTCTTCAATCATCTGAGTTGCATACTTAACATAATCTGAACCTTCGCTCCAATAATAATAACCAGCTGTTGCATCATTGGAAATTTGTACTTTTTCTGCGACCTCTACTACAAATCCATCATCTCCAACCTTTGCATAACTCCAATCTTCACTATCTCCCCAAAAACAAGGAATACCACCATCGTATTGTAAAAACTGATTCCACATACCCTCATCATATTCAATCATTTGGTCGGTGTTAAAACTCAACATTGGTGTATCGTTGTTTATATATTGTTCTGCTGTTAGAATTGTTTGTGCAGCACCTTCTGTTACATCTGGTAAACAAATCACTTCCCAATTCTCGTGTCCTATGATATCATCAAAAATACTAAAATCATATCTATCATAATCTTCTCGTAAACAAATAATTACAAATTCATATTGGTCATCAAACTCAATATTAAGATTTTCAATTACTCGTTGTATCATTGGTTTTCCATTCACATCAATAAATGGCTTTGAATCTGTATAACCATTTTCAGTAAACCGAGAACCTCTGCCTGCCATGGGTACTACAATATTAAAGTTCTGTTTCATAATTAATCCATTGTTGTTCCCTGATTGGGTGTTGAGGGCCCATCAGGTAATCTTGGTGAAATAGTTGTCAATTTACTTTCTTCTGCGAACTTTTTGAATATTTCTAATCTTTCTAATCTTTCTTCATAAGTATTCGATGCGCTTTCCCATTCAATTGGATGTGGAGTTAAATCTCCTCCACCACCTCGTGCAGACCGAAGATGAAATCTTGATCTCCCCCATTTAGGATCATCATCATTCGACATCTCCCTACTTAAAATAAATGTACTCATACAATAAACTGCATCAATCCATTTTCTATATTTTTTAAGAAATTTCATTGTTTCTTCGAAATCTTCTTTAGTTTCGGTTGGATACCCAATGATTAAAAATAATACAACTTGTATTCCATTGTTCATACAATTTTTAAATACTTCGGCCGCGTAATTATTATCATATTCTTTAAACTTATAACCTTTTTTCATTTCTTTATTTATCCGTGCACTACCACTTTCAAATCCAAAAGTCAAATGATGACATCCGGCAGCAAACATTTTTTTACATACCACATCGGTAAGATTTTTATCTACTCTTGCCCATCCACCCCACTGAAATGGAACTCCACGAGAATCATCTTTATAATGGTGAACAACCTTTTCACATAATTCTTCTAAAATAGATTTACCACTTTCGGTTTCTGCCTTCTTTACAACATCTGTATTGACATACGCGCCTTTCCAAGACAAAAAGTTAAATTGTCCTCTTGGTAAATAACCACTCTTATCCAAGTAAAGTATTTCTTCGAGAATATTCTGTGATGACCTTTTTCTAAAATCAGAAGCCTTCTTCCAATACAATTTTACACCACAATAGATACAACTATAATTACAACCTCTACTTAATACTATTGGTATTTCAGGTTGTTGGTATAAAGAGAAATCTATATCAGAATAATCTGGAATTGGGACACTATCAATATCCTTTATAAACTCTCGCCATTGTGTATTTTTAACTTCTTCTCCATCTAAATAATATAATCCATCAATTTTATCATATTGATATTCTTCTTTACAAATAGTTTCACACACATCAACTACAGTAATATCTCCTTCACCAAATACTACAGCATCAACAATGTTCATTTTAATCATCTCTTTTAATTTATGAGTGACATCGTAATGTGATGCCGTTGCTTCTGGACCTCCAATCAAAATTTTAACATCAGGATTCTTGATTTTTAGTGCAGTACAGACTTCTAATGTAAACCAAATGTTGGTATTGAATATACAGAATCCAATGATGGTTGGTTTATTCTCAAGTAGTGTATCTCGATATTCATTTATTAAATCTTTTACCTGACCAATAGTGTGAATTTTTTCATAATAGTTCTGTGGGTTGTTCCAACTTGTTACATCTTGTAAGATTGTTTTATACCTTGCTTCAAATGGATTTAAACCCATACCAAGTTCTTCTTTGTTACGATGCCAAAAATCTTGATTAAAATCAATTAGCTTTACATTTGGATACCCAGATTCGGATAATGCAGATTTTAAATAACCAAGTGATAACGGCACAGAATATGAATACCCAAAGGGAGTCCAGCAAATATTTATTTGTTTGTTTTTATAATTTTTCATTTAAAAAAATCTTCCGAGTTTATCGCTTTATCATCTATAAATAGGTCGGCATCATGCCTTTTGAAAGAAAGTTCGTGATACTTACATCCCCACTCTTTTAATTGTTGTTCTGTTATCGGCCGATAATGTGATTCTCCACGACCACTATCTAAACCACGTGCAGTCATATACACAATGGTATGTCCCCCATCATATAACTTATTTATCTGATTAATTCTATCTATGTAAGGTGTTCTACCTATAACCGAGCCAACTTCCTTACAAATTGTTCCATCTATATCTACAACATATTTCATACGGCTCCTATAACTACACCACAATTTGAATCTGTTGGGTGTATCTCTGTATTATTAAAATTGTTATTTTTAAATATTTTACTATCTCATCCATTGCATAATTTTCATATTAATCCCAAAAAATAACCTTATTATTAATATTATTATAAATATCGTCTTTAATTTCTTTACTATATTGTGCTGCCTTCACAATAACTGCCACATTTTCACGACCTTTAAGTATCTTCGGTGATTTTACTTTCAATGAAGTTCCATAAAGTCTCTTTCCTTGTTTCATTGGACTATTATCCAATATACATTTAATTTTACTCATATCCAAACCATTGGAAATTAAAAACTGAGACCATGTATGTCCACCAAATAAAAATATTTCACCATCAAACTTACTTATCTCACTATTCAATTTTTTAACATCATCCAATTGACCGTCAACATAATCCAAAAATACCTTTTTATTTTTTTGATAAATAGAATGTGGATAATTTATTTCCTTTGGTTCTGTTTTTTTAGTTGCATAAAATATACAAGGAAGTTCATTATGATAATGTTTTTTAAGTATTTCAAATCCAATATTACCAAGTATAATGTCAACCAATTCTTCCGTTAAAAATACCGTATGTTCAAAATTTAACCCATTTGCAAATCCATTTTCTACAAAATGAAATAAATTAGGAATACTGAATATGTGTAAGGTATCATTATCTATTTGGTCATATATAGTCGTTAAAAAAGATATCGGGTCATATGAATGTTCAAGTACATGAGAATGAATTACTGCATCATAATGTTTATCAATATTATATTTTGAATCAAACCACTCCCTTAAATGAATAAAGTTTGGCATGATAACTTCATCATAAACATGATTTGGTTCAAGTGCTGTCCAACTATTATTTATATTTTTTGATAAATATAATTTACCTAATCTACCGCCTCCAGACCCAATTTCGAATATTGTTTTTGGATTCATCTCCTCAATAAAATTAGATAATTCTGCATCATGATTCTTCCAAACATTACCAATACCATCATTATGTGGTAATTTATAAACCAATTCCGGTGGGAAAACTTTTCGTAATTGAACTAAACCAGTATTCTCACAAATATCCCAGATTTGATCCATCAAAATATCATCTGACTCTGGTTGAGAAGTACATGCCACTGAAGCTGGTATATTTTTGAAAGTATGTAAATATTCTAACTTAGAATTAGTATCTAATAAACTTTCTTTACGAATTGTTCCATCTATATCTACAACATATTTCATACGGCCCCTATAACTACACCAGAATTAGAACCTTTTGGGTGTATCTCTGTATTATTAAAATTGTTATTTTTAAATATTTTACTATCTCATCCATGTTCATTAAAATTTACTCTGTCCTATATATTCTTTATTACCAATCATCCCTTTTTTAATTCTATAAATATTAAAGGTAGATAGGTAATATTTTAAACTTCTATCATTTAAATTTACATTAATAATTAATCTTGAATACTCATCGTCAATTTTCTTAAAAATTCTAGCACTATAAACAACAAACTCATTCTCATTAATAATAAAGTTTTTAAATTTTGAAGATATGTTTTCTGGTGGCATATTTAAAAATACAGGAATATCAGATTTGGCCAAACATGCGTTATATATTCTATGTGTTCCATTTTTAAAAATTTTAGTTCCAAAATAAAATACTGGCATCAACATCCCATATTTTATAAAAGTGGTATATCCAAATATTGGAAAATCATAATTCCAATCTGGATACTCATCATCATACAAGTTAATTAATCTGTTAACTTCATCATCGTTATCCCAACCATTTTTGTTAGACTCGACTTCATTTACAAATTGTCTTGGGATTTTCATTTCGTGACCATTATGATTGACTTCCATGTATTCTAATATTAAATCATGTGGAATTTCTATATAAACAAATTCTTTTGATATCTCTTTGTTCTCTATATCTTTTGTAACAGATTTCCAATTTTCTGCTGCTAGATTTAATCCTGGTCGTATCATCCCATCCTTCCAATCTTGATGAGAATTTTTAGTAGGAGTTCCCCTTCCGTAGTAACTTCTTCTATATGGTGAATCTCCATACGCACGAAAACATATTCTTTTAGGGTTTTTACCACCTTCAATTGGAAATTCTACATTTTTTGAATTAAATTTTTCGTGTAACCTTCTTAATTCCGGTAACTCATCTAAATCTGATTCTTGTTTGATTGGTATAAAAAAACAACCACTCTTTTCCAAATCATTCTTTTCAAATGTTAGAATTGTATTTTTAAATCTTGTTAATACATCATCTAAAGACACAATATCCATAGACTTTAAATCATTGAAACAATCCTTCCAATATTTTACGCCATTGTTTTTATATATTTTATGCATTCAATTCTTCCCAGAAGCTTTCAAAATAGAATCTTGTGTTCGAATATATTTTTTACTCCATTGATTTTGGGTAAACATATTTTCATAAAATTTACTAGTATCATGTCTACCATCTATCAAACATTGCACTACGTTATCCATACTTAATATATTTATTTGGATATCCCATATCATTAAATATTTTACGATAAAACACCTGAGTGTCATGTCTCCCATCTATTAAAACATACCTTGGACCATCTACAATAAGTTCATAATAATTATAATTTATACCATTTTTAACCAATTCAGTTTCCCCATCCAAATAAAAATGTCCTGGACCATCTAACAGTACAAAATCAACATCGTCCGCATTATACCCATCATATATATATTTTACAAAAGTACTTTCACCATCTCTCCACGACTTTAAGTCACATAATACAATACTATTTAAAATATCAAAATTTTCATCTTTCATCCACTTGTACCATTTGGGTTCATTTTCAAGTGATAAAAGTTTAGTATCAAGCTTATAGTCTTTTATAATATGACCCATTAAATAAGTTGTGTATCCACTACCATATTCAAGAATAAATTTTGGGGTTTGTTCCAATATAAGTTTAATGAGATTATTATAAAACCTATAATCACACCCCATTGAAGATGCATCATAATCTTTTTCATCAAATCTATTATAAGCATCTTTTATAAGTTTATAATATTTATAATTTTCTTCACGAAATTTATCCTCTCCTTTATTTTTAATTTCAAATTTTCTACTCATATAAAACTTCGGCTAATTTAAAATCTAATTCGGTATCTACATCTACCAATTCTTCATCACTCCAATCCACCTCCAATGGAAATGGATCATTATATTGATTAGAGAAATATTGCCAGTTATCTAGCATATATTGTTTCTTGAAACAAACCAAAGAATGTGTGGCAACAAATAAATGTGGGCCATCTATCGTAGATAATCTATCACCTTCTTTAAAATTTACCGGCCTTAAAATATTATCCCAAAAGAAATTCTTTTCCTTTTTAACCGTAATCATACTATCAAATCTACACTCTCTAAATACGTTGATAGCACGTTGAACCTTTTTAATGTTCAAAAATGGCTGACACGGATTATAATTTACAATGTAATCGGATTTCACATTTTCTAAGTGTTTAAAAAAAACATTCATTGGTGGATTACCTTTTTTTACCGAATCAAAACTTCTATTTAATATTTTGACATCACCATCCACCCTATCTGATAGTTCTTTCTCACCAACCGCCAGATATTTCTCATCTACATCTAATTTATTAATATTATCTACTGCAATATCAATTAATGTTGTATTGCCCAAAGGTCTTAAATGCTTGTTAGGGCATCTTGTGCTCTGAGTTCTTGCGTGAATTATAACTGATATAGACTTCATTCCATATCCCCCACCAATACACCATCAAGATAAAATGATAATTTCTTTTCTTCAACATTTATTTTCATAATCATCTTCTTATCTCCGAAGTGATCTTCCATGACAACTTCCCAATCATTAGGATTAATATCCTCTCCTTTCCAATCATTATACGGATGATGTAAAAATATTGGTACATTACTGTTTGTCATTGATAATAAAAATGCCCTATGTGTTCCTCGTTTGAATATAAACTTTTTGTGATTGTAACAAATAGGATATATTATTCCCTTGTTTTTAAGAGTAACATATTGGCCAATACCTAAATCCGATTTCCACGACAGTTCAGTTTTAGTACCAAAATAATTAACATACGAATGAGTTTCTGGATATCGTTTGTCGAATTCCTTCTCTAATTTATCAATTTCACCTTTACTAAAATCAGTTTTTTCTAGCTCTGTAATAAATTCTTTGTATACGGTAATATTGGGATTGGAATGAACTGATAATTGATATTTATTAAATAATTGATACGGTAACTCTAAGTAAACAAAGTCTTTCCAAATTTTATTTAATCCAGCCATATCCATAGACACAACATCTGCCTTTGCCTGTGTGACTTTCTTTCCGTGTGGATCTATATTGTAATATCGTGGTGAGTATCCTAACCAAAATGCATCATGATCAACTTCTTCTACATCAGAATTAATCGGTCTTTCATTATCACCACCAAGTTTATCTATATTATCTCCCCATCTGTTTTTTTCATATTGTAACAAGTCTTGATTCTTTAAATATAAATCAACAACATCTTGATATGGAACTACCTGAAACGGTTTTAGGTGTTCAAATGTATCGAACCAATAATTAACCTTTCCCTTAGTAAATTTCATTATAGAACCTATATAATTCAGCTGTAAATAATTTATGTCCCTTTCGACTTGGATGTCTCGACACTCCATCGTTTACGTTCCAACCATCCAACTCATATACATCATCATTAAACTGTTTTAGAAATGAATATATGTTTTGTTTAGCACATCCCCAATAAGTTTTTGTATTAACGAACTTTGGAATATCATTTAACATAGGTTCAAATGCATCAAACATTATGTATTTTACTTTTTTAAATTCTAAAAATTTTTGAATATAAACTATAAGATTACTATTATATATTTGCCAATACGAATCATCAAATACCTCAACCATATAAAATTTTAAATACTCCTTCATAAACTCATTTAAAGTATCTTGATGTCTTTTAGTTAGCTTACTTTTCCAAAAAAATATATCTTTAGGATTACTTAAAAGTGGAAGTTCTTTCATACTCCATTGAAAACCATGTCTAACATTATCATTATAAATATCTGGAAAAAACGGTAACTTATCTCGATATGATGATGTAAATCCTATTAAAACAAAGTCATCTTTTTCAAAACCTTTATCCATATCATATTTCATTATTTCATTTAAAATGTACTTATTGTTACATCCAGGTACACCAGTATTTATAAATGGTACTTTAAACTTATCTGCAAAAAATTTAGTAAAAGAATTATTAATTTCAAATTTTCTCTGTTTATCTTTTCCTTCGTGTCTATTTTTGGCTGATTGGAATAATTGATCTTCTACTTTTCTATCTGTTCCAAGTCCTAAAGTAAAACTATCTCCAAATGATATGACTTTTTTCATTTTAATCCTATATATTTAATATAATTATCAAAATCTAACAACTTATAATTATCCCAAGTAAACTTTGAATATTCCAATTCTAAAACCTCACTATTTAAATCGTCCCAACTATCTATAATATAAATAGGAAACAATTTTGCAAAATACTCAACTAATATGCCCCTAATACAAATTGGAACTACTTTTAAATACAGTGCTTCCCACATTCTGTGACAATCGATTCCATTACCTTGTGGTGATACACAATACTTATAAGTTTTTAATTTATTTAGATAATCTCTATACTCTAAATTTTCAACAAATGGTATATTTTGACTTTCTATATTTTCATAACATTCTAATCTATTTTCATCACGAACCCCACCCGTTTTCGTAAAATTAGCATAAATAAAATTTGATTTTGTGTCTATATCAGTATTCAAAACCTCATCAAAAATATCTAAATTTCCCCATTTCCAAAAACTATTTGCCATTCCTATTGGCAGTGGAATTACATCTATATGTTTAATATTAATATTTTGGGTATATATTTTTTTACAATTTGGTATATCTAAATACTTTAATTGTTTTTCTCCGAAATTTTGGTCTGAATTATGTAAAACTAATTCAAATGGATTTTTGAATTGTTCCAACTTTTCATATAATTTTGATTCAATTAATTTAGGTTTACCCTCATTCAATAATGAACTATTACAATAAACTAACTCATCATTATCAAAATCAGTAAAATCAAATTTATCAACATCAATATGATCATCAACTTGCAATTCAAATTTTTTATGTTCTTCCTTACTGATATGATGATGACACAAAGATTGAAATTTTTCACCTGTTATTATATTCATTTTGTTAATATACACTTTGCTGAATTAATATGACCATTTTTCTTTAATTGTGAAATATTTTTCTTATATCTAAACATATCAAAGTTATCTAATACTTTATCAAAATTTGAATTTACTAAAATACCTAATCCAACTTCCATTTCCATTACTCTGTTTGCTAAATGTAAAATTTCTTTAGAATCATTTTCAGAATATACTAATATCATCGGTGAATTATATTGAATACAATCAGTTATTGTTCCTACTCCGGGTCTAAAAACAAATACAGAATTCTTTGACATTTTTTCAAAATTTTCGTGGTCAAATTTAAAATAAGAATCACTATCCCTCATATCATGTAAATCCTTTGACAAATAAACATTATATTTAGATTTTTCTAATCCCTTTGCCATTTTTAAAAATGTATTAGTATAACTTATATCATATCCTAAAGATGGACTTATAAAAACAAAATTTTCTATATCATTAACTGGTTCTTCCAATTTATTTAAATCGCAACACCATCCAGTATAAATTGGATTGGTTGAATATTTTATACTTTCCATAACTATATCTTCAACACATAACATATTAGGTTTATATTTAGTCAATAAATTTTGTTCAAATTCATATAATTTTAAAACATCTGGATTATTAGAAAATTTATCAATCATTACATCGTGCCATAAAAAAGAAGATGATAAAATAATATCATTTCTATATTTTAACAGTCCTACTATATTATCACTCACAACCACATCATAATCATTAACAACATCTTTATATTGATTTAACCATTTCATATATTCATCATAATCAAAACGAATTCCACCTAAATATGTATTCCAATTGATATTACTACTTTTATACGGAATATAATTAAAATCATCTACAAGAATGGATTGAAATTTATCAATCTGATATTGTTCACAAAATATATCTATTTCACACGAATCATTTAGTTTTTTTAATTGATTTGCAATTTTACTAACTCGTATAAAATGTCCATAACCATTAGAACATACAAAAAAACCTATTTTCATTATAAACTTTCCAATGTACGATGTGGTTTACAATTCGAATAAACATATGGATTTGCTCTATGTTCTTCTAATGGTGATTGAACCCACATAGCAACTGTTTTTCTATACCCACGAGATGGTAAACTTGCACGATGTAATCTATGACTATTAAAAGCTACAACAGTTCCGGCCGGGCCTGTTATTTCTATTTGTGGTATTTCTTCAGAAGTCCACTTATTGTAACTGTCATTATCAAATATTGTTGTTTCTTTAGTTTTCTCATCATAAGTTGGTACAATGGGTGGATCTGAAAGTATAGTTCCTCCCATATCTTTATCTACATCTGAAAGATAAACTACTAATGAAAAATTATTCAAGGGTAAACCAAAATCAAAATGCCAAAAAGAACTAATATAATAGTCCAATTCATGATTTTTAGACAATTCTTTTGCAACCACTGGATCTTTTTTAATACCCCGAATTCTATTATCACCAAGTAAATGATATTTTGACGAAATAGGATTTGCAAAATGATGTTCTGCCTGTGATATCATTACCTTCGAATTTCCGAAATAGTCTTGAATTTTTTCATTACTTATATTATCTTTGAATAACTCAGCAACACTTCTATAAACAAATCCATCTACCTCACACCGTGCAGTTAAATTATCTTCATTTCTTTCCCATATATCTTGGCAGATTTTTAATAAATCTTTATCATACGATACTGTATACGATTTCCAATCTTTAGGTAAAATTCTTTTTAAATTATTATTCATCCACCAACTCCAGAATGTTTATATATTTTCATTTAGTGTACCACTCTCTGAAATACTTTTCCATTCCATGAAATTCTTTTACATCCAATAGATCTAAATCTTCTGGACATCCCAATTTAACTATAGTTTCTTGCCAATGTCCATGTTTACCAAAAGTGGGAAGTGCTGTAATGCCATAATCCCTACAATATTCGTGTATTAAAGTACCAGGTCCCAATGGATGAAAATTTAAATCACCTTCTTCCATATTATATCCTGAATTTCCATTTATTACCTTTTGTCTATGAAAGTATAAATTAACTAACATATCCATTGTGTATGAATTACTATAAAAACAAATATCATTAATATTAAACATATTAAATTCGTGTGACATATTTCCACCGTGAGTTGTATGTAAATGATTATCTTCTAAATACTCATATGTAAAATGTCTTTTTGGATCAAAAGCTATATCGGGTCTTGATTTTATAACAAGGTCATATTCAAAATCGTTGTCAATTTCATATTGTCGTTTTAACATTATTGATTGTGCAAAACTATAAAATAATGCACTCCAATGATCATCACCATAAAAATATTTTTGATCCATAATATCATATATTGATTTCTTACAATCATACCATTCTACTATTTCATCAAATTCACTTTTTGGTGCATCTCTCCATTCATACGGATGAGAAACACCCGTTCTATCACCACTATAATTCCAAGTGTGAATAAAATAATCCACTTCCTCATTTGAAGTATTCCAAAACCATTTCTGATTTTCTTTTGCAATATCCCAATTACGGAGTTGTCCGCTCATACATACTGCTATTTTCATATTTCAAATCCTGTTAATTTCTTTAATCTTATTCTATGGGCCCTACAAGTACCATATAAACTATTTTTAATTCTATGTCTATTACCTAATATCCACAACACAAACGAACTACAATACATCAATGTATTCTCACATATACATTTATCATGATACGGTGTATGTTTGAAATTAGTAGTATATAATGTATTATCGTCTAACTTTACTTTAAATATACTATCAAAATCTATTTTTTTAAAATTATGGTTAATAATTATATTACCATTAAACACTTCATCATTATTAAGTTCTTCTTGTTTTATGATAAAAGCAACATCTTCTAACTTTCCCTTTCTAACAATAACATTTTTAGGTAAAGTAGGTAATTTATAATCTGTACATAATATTAAATTATATTTTCCATTAAAATAATCTTTGTTCATCTAAAACATCCTATCATACAACTTTGTTTTAATACTATAACCTAATATTAAATCAACATTGTGTTGTAAAACCTCTTTCATATCAATATATATATCTAAAAATTCTTTTGGTGATAATTTTGATAATTCTAATATAACATCCATAACCTTTTCAAATCTTTTCCAATGATCTGGTTCGTCATCATAACTCTCATCCCACCAGTTTCCGAAAGTTTTAAATCCACGTTCTCTCATTTCCCTAAGAGATTGATATGGTCCAAATTGAACTATTGGATGACCACAATACATAGGATTAAAAGTAGAACTGTGTAGATGACATGCATTATCCTCAAATGGAAAAGCACAAAACACAACACTAATGAAAGAATTTTTATAATGTATTGGTTGGAATGGTAAATCTGCATTAAACTTACCCTTCCCATATCCTGCCTCACCATGATTTGTTTCATCTGTATTATCAATATCAAACGGAACTTTAGATTTTAAATTCTTAACATTTTCTTTGGTTAAATATTTTTCGAATCCTGCAGGACGATATTCATCTGACAACGAAGGAAAACTTATAAGTGATTTGTTAAATAACTTATAATAGTTCATAAATAACATAAAAATATTTCTTTCTGGACGATTGGTTCTATTTACCTTTAAAAAATGTTTTATTTTATTTAAATTCTTAGATTTATATTCTATTTCATTTTGTATATTAACCTTCTTAGGTAAATTTTTCTTTCTAATCAATCGTTTAACATCATAAACATTCCACATAAAAGATACTAACTTTATTTTTTTATCTCGTTCATATTCATCATGTGTTTTTTCTGCCAATAAATTATTAGTTACAAAAATAACATTTTCAGGAGATAAATCAAGTTCTGAAATACTTTTATATAATGGATCTAAAAACCATTTCCCATCTACACGATTTCCCTCAAGTGTATTATCGAATAATAAAAATCCTTGTCCTTTTCTCACACCATCAAGAACCTTATTTGGTATTAAATTTATATGTTCTGTCCAAAGTCTTTGGTTATGATGTACATAAATAGCATACACAAATGGTAATTTAAAATCAAAATCATCTAACCATACATCTTTAAGTCCTAAGGCTCTCGGTACGCTGGAATGACTAAACAGTGGTCTACAAATTGGAAATCCACGATTATCTATCTCATTTATTTCAGGCGCATTTTTATATATTTCTAATATATCTGGGGGTATATCATGCATACTTACTTGATTAAATCTATCTACTAATGAAATCATCATACTTCCCTTTTATATTTTTTCATCAATAAACCTTTTTAAATCTTCGGGTGTTCCCATTCCCCACATTTTTTCTATTTTAAATATTTTTATTTTCTTACCATCTGATATTGCCTCATTAAAAACTGGGCAAATATAAAACTCATTATTAGTTCTAATATCTTTTTCTATCATTTGTTTACAATACTTTACATAATCAGATCCGCTTGTCCAATAATATATACCAACTGTTGCCATATTGGATATTGGTTTTTTCTCTGCAACCTCACACACAAAACCATCATCTCCGAGTTTGGCAAATGACCACTTTGGATGTGTTGATTTAAATGTTAATATGCCACCATCTACGTTATCTGCTACCATAGAATACATAAATTCATTACTATTCCATTCAACAAATTGGTCTGAGTTTGCAATTACTAATGGTTCATCGTTATCTATGAACTTTTCTGCAAGTAATGTTGTACATGCTGCACCTTCTGTAAGACCATCTACTTGAACTATTTCACAATTATCATTTGTTATCAATCCCAATAAGTGTTTCAAGTTATATTTTTTATAATGAGATTCTTGAACAATAAAAATGTATTTTGCATCGATGTTTAGGTTATCCGTAACAACTTGTATCATAGGTTTACCGTTCACATCAATCATTGGTTTTGGAAAAGTATAACCCATCTGCTCAAACCTTGAACCAGCTCCTGCCATTGGTATCAATACATTCATCTTACCTCCTTGCCATTTTGGGTTTATTTCATCTTTGGATTCAGTTATATACTTTTTAATTTTGTCATAAGTAACATCTGATGTATTCTTTACACCACATAATATACCACCACTTGATATGGCACCTTTTCTACCTATATGAGAATCCTCAATGATTAATGTTTCATTTGGATTAACGTGTGCCCTCAACATACACCTCAAATATATCTCTGAATTTGGTTTTGGGTTAGTTACATCTTGATTTGAATACATAAAATCAATATACTCAAAGAATCCTTTTCTAATTAATTGTAATTTTGCAGTTTCCCTAATTGAATTAGTAGCACAGGCAATCGTAAAACCCTCTGATTTAAAACTTCTAAGAATCCCTCTAATCCTATCATCAATAGAAAACCCATCGATTATTTTTAAAGTCATCTGCTGTTTCAATTCCCAAACTGTATCGTGTAACTCTTTTGGTAAATCTTTTTTTTCTGATAGTAGATTTAACTTTTTTGTAGTTGAAAGTCCATCGTAAGTAGACAAATGTTCTTCTCTTTCAATAACATACTTTTTGTCTATACTACACAGTGCTCTGTTTAGGGCATCATAATGTAACTCTCTTGCATCTACTAATACTCCATCTAAATCAAAAATAATTAATTTAATCATCTTTAAAATCCCACCTAAATATTCTTCTCGAACCTCTTACTCTACCAGGTTCATTAGGTACATCTACAATTTCAACTGGTTCAAGTCCAGATGACCATTCCATAATATGCTTCATGGTTATTCCATAATGACAATTTCCGGGTGATGTATTAGTCCATTCACCCCAATCATATGGTATACTCAAAATTGCAGTTTTACTTACTCTCTTTAACTCAGTAAAAGCTTTTTTTTGTTTAGATATTTGTTTTACTCCTTGATAAATCCTTTTGCCTTTCTCATATAGGTGTTCCCAAACTTGTAACGCTATTACAATATCAAATTGTTTATCTTCATACGACCAGCTTTTCCTTGCATCAAACGTATGGGATGGAATAGCACTTTCCCCTATACATTGAAATCCCTCTGTTCCAATTTCAAGGGAAGTGTTAATATTTTCACAAAATGGTTCTAACATCTTGAGAACTTCCTTCGTGTACCTCCATCGTTTATTTTTACTATGTCGAAAATATTCAAATTCTTCACATACTTTATTATAATCTTCTTCTGTTGAAACTGTAATCATAATATTTCATCTACATATGGAAGTAATGTTTTGGCAATTAATTCATGTCCTAATTGACTTGGATGTTTACACTCAGAGATATATTTTTTTCTTTTTCGTGGTATACCATCTAATGTCCACTGAAACATATTAAAATGTTGTTTTTGTGATTCAATAAAATTTTCTTGTTTATTGTCCAACCAACTGCCTTGACAAATATCAATCAAAGTGTTATTTTTCTTACCCCATTCTATAAAATTTCCATTTTCTTTATCCAACATTGAAGTATCAAAATTCCAAATTGGAAAAAATCCATGTGTGATTAAGAATTTTTTTCCTTTTAGTAAAGATGAAATTTCTTTAATTTGGGATTGAAACCTTAAAAAGGCCTGTGGATAAAAATCTTCATCGTCCATTGGTACTTCCTTAAATCCTCGAAATGGTGTTGTAAGTGAAATCAATACAAAATCATCATCTTTAATATTCCCATACGCGAGTCGAACAGCACCAATTATATTACCATTATTAAATCCACCCTGACCAAGATTAATGCCTTCCACATTTAAATATTTTGCCAGTTGTGGTGTAAATGACCATCGCTTCGATTCTGTTTCTCCGATGCAATGTGCATTATCTACAGAAGTGTTTTCTTCCTGGGCCTTTCTCGTAAATTTATTACGATGTGATCTTTGAGATCCCGCGACGAATGAATCTCCAAATGTCCATAACTTAATCATATCTTATCCTTTAAATCTTTATATAATTCTTCTGCCCACAATTGATGTGACTTTCCTGTTGGATGGTAATCTTTTCCCCATAATCCATCTTTAAATTTACCACCTTCATCCAATAAAATTCTTTTAAATGTTTTGATTTTAAAAAAATCCTTTCTAATCTTTAAAAAATGTTTAATAAAATTAGTATCAATATTTATTAATTCTTCTGTTAAATCAGGTGATGATTCGATTCCACCTACTCCCTTTTCATAAAACGCATCAAAAAATAAATGTTCAATATTGTGACTTTCTAAAAAATAATGTAAATATAAGTTCTGGTCTACATACCGACTAATATATTCTTCTTGATGCGCAAACCATTTTACATATGTTTTAAAAAAAGTTGTTAATTCTTTACTTGGCCAGTTCATATCTGGTTGACTTGGATAAAGAGTTTCCCAACTTTCTACAAAATTATCATCCCAATGGCCTCGATAATAAAAATCTCTCCGTTCAGGAGAAGTCCAACCAACAATTACATATATTTCATCACTCTTATAATCATTTAATAATTTTAAAACTCCTTCTACTATTCGTCTAACTATACCATCATTAGAAGAACCTGAAATACTGGAATTTATAACCTCTGTATCTAAAAGTTTTCCTAATTTATGGGGCCAAACTTTTGGTAATCTATAATTATCGTTTTCAACATGATTCACATAAGTAATTCCTTTTTTTTGTAATTTTGGATTGATTATATCTCCTGCAGTCCAACTGTCTCCATCACAAATAATTAATTTTGACACTAAAGCCCCCAGGATTTGATTACATCTTTTACAACATCTTCGTAATAAACTGAATAATCTGACGAAATATAAGGTATCTTACCACTATAAGTATGAATAACAATTTTATCTACATTACTATCTTTTGGTAAATAATCTAATAAATATTTTTTATCAAATTCATAATCTTCATAAATAATTAAATCTGTATTTATTTCTTGACAAAATAATTTTAATATTGTAAATTCATCTATCAAATGTCGTAACATATGATTAAGATAATGTTCGGCAGTATTTTCCATATTTTCAAATACACTAAAGTAACCAAGATGAATTTGTTTCCAATCTATTGGATTTGCAATTGTATCATCGTGAAATTTTTTCATAGCTTTTGCAGTCCACAAATTATAACTTTCGAATAAACCAGACTCGATGAATCTCACCCATAATGGTAATGACAACATCGATTTTATTTTATCTTTTCTTGAAACTCCAATTAAACAATAATTTTGTTTCAAATTATTTATAACATTTGGGTGTTGTCTTATCCATTGTATAACAAATGGATTATTAACCAATAATACTCCATAGTCGTCATCTTTAAAATCACTATGGTCAAAATTATTTTTCCACTCTTTGAAATTAATTTTTATATCTATATCCTTTGCAAAGTCAGTTTGATCAAAATTAAAATCTAATTCTCCACCATCTTTACAATTTATTTTATAAAAATCATTCAAAACATTTCTAACAATTAGTTTTAGCTGAGTTCCACCTGACCGGTAGTGAGAAAATATTATAGTTCCTTTTTTATTAGTGTCAAATAATTTACATTTCATAATTTAAATGATTGTATCCATGTATAATTCCGCCCCTTTTTAATTTTGGTTTCAATTTCATAAATATAAAACTATATAACTATATTTTTTTTCTGTATTAATAATTGGTCTATAATGAATTTTTATTTTATCATCATCAATTTCAAAAACTTTTTTTATTTTCTTTAGCCACCAATCTTCTGATTTAATTGTTGGATGTAAATTTTCTCCAAAAATTCCATTTTTTGATGAAGGAAAATAACTTATATTAAAAATACAATTTTTTATAGCTATTCTTTTAAATTCTTTTAGTACCGATACAACATTTTCTTCGACTAAATGTTCCACCATATCAAATGTTGTAATAATATCAATTGAATTATCATCAATCGGAATATCGTGAGCAAATGACTTAATCCAAGTTGGACCTTCTAATGACGGAGAAGAAGCAAAATCAACTCCATATACATCTTTACATAGATTATCATAAACCCATTTACAAAATTCTCCATTTCCACATCCAACATCTAATACTGATTTAGGTTTAAACGAAGAAATAATATCATATGACATTCTACCATGATTGGCCGAACCATATTCTGGTTTATATTTATACATATTATCATATTTTATTTTTTCTGAATTTAAAGTTTTCATAAAAAAACTCTCCTGAATCGAATTGTTATTCATAATATTATAGTTCCTTTTTTATTAGTGTCAAATAATTTACATTTCATAATTTAAATGATTGTATCCATGTATAATTCCACTTGCATCACATTTATTGCAGGGTGATTCAATTCTATTACCTTTACCTAACAACTTTCTGTATTTATCCATCTGGAAATGATTCCCATATGTCCCATAACGATTCATATTATATAAACCTCACTATAAAATCACTACAGATACCCTTTACTTTTACCGTAGGTTTACTACAATTCTTTACCTGGATATGTCCAAAAAAATCCTCGTGATGTCAATGTTACATCATCTTCTTGATGCCAAAAACAATGAATATGATAATTTTTATCCATAACATATAATGCTTGAATATTTTTAGCATGACACCATAAACTGTGATGTTCCAAAAATCCCTCTGAAACTTTATATTGTGGTTTATCATGTCCTAACCAAAATTGATTATCAATATACCAAACATCAACTTCTACATCAAACCCCTGAGATAAAGCTTCTTCTATATATTTTGGTTTATTCTCATCATCCGTCTTACCGTTTAAATTTCCTCTATGTGATATTAATATCATTTCTTACCTTTTTTCTTATAAAGATTTTCTAATTCAGGAAAAATATCTATAAATGATGTTCCTCTTCTTTTATCATGCTCTCTAAAAAAGAGTCCAAAATCTTTCTTATCTTTAAATAGTTGTTTTCTATTATTTTTTGATTTTAACCAATCTAAAATCCTCTCTAATTTACTTATTTCCATATCAGTAAAATATTCTATTCCATTTTCATCCCGTTGTAGTGATTTCATCAAATCAACTTGTTTTTGAATCAACGACCAGGTATTTCTTGGTAAAACCTTTACTGTTTGATGAGATGGATGTCTCAAATATGAAATATCTATTACACAACAATTAGTTGGAAATAATCTATGTTCGTTTATATAATTAGATTTTAAATCGTGAACACCACTGATGAATTTATCAAAATTAAAAACACTTAACGCATTATAAGTTACCATAAATGTCAAGCTTGGAATAGAACATTCTCTCAAAAACTTATTACAGTTATCCCAGAACTTATCAAATATCAATCCATTTCTTATATATTCTGCATCTTTACCCCAAGTATCCACACTTGTAAACATTTGAAATTCTTTTACTCGTTTTTCTTTAGTAATAATATTTACCTTTTCGATAAACTCATCAATTAAATTATCTGGTACCATCAAATTAGAATTAATTGATAACACCAATTCTCTATTAGGATTTTCTTCTTTTATAATATAATCTAAAACTTTAAAGGTATCTTTTGATAATAATGGTTCACCACCTGTTATTCTAAATGTATGTAAATCACGATATAACTCTGGCCACCATTTCCAAAATGCCTCAACATATGGATTTGGTTCTCTATGTGGGATTGGAATTGCCTTTACATTTTTTAAATGTTGTAAATTATTAAATTTTGTAGTTGTAGGATAGTGTCCATGTTTCTCTATCTCTTCCATCCATTTAGAAGAAATATGTGGTGCACAATAAGAACACTTTAAATTACAAGCACTTGAAAATACAACTTCAACATAAGATGGATTAAAATTTTCTTTCCAATCTATTAAATAATTTGTACCGTCTATCTCTTTTTGAAATTTATCCCAATGCTTCGCAGACCAATCATCATTACTTTTATAAATTCTATCACTAAATTCATTACTATTATCTTCTACATTCCAACAATAATCACATTCTTCTGGTCTACCACCATTTAACATTGTTCTTCGTTGTTTTTTTTTATAATTCGTATTATGTAAGGCTGACGGATTATCTTTTAATTCTGTTAAAGGTATTTTATGTGTTCTTGGATGATGACAAGAATGGGTATGTCCATTTTGTAAATGAATAGTAACCTGCGTCCATTTTGCAAGACACATACCACATCCAATATTATTTAATTTATCTTTCGTTTCTTGATAATCCACTAAAACTCCACATGACTTGGTATTTCTTGTTCACAACGAAAATCTATCATTTCATGTTCCGTTCCAAACAATTTTTCTCTTTTTACAACACTATAATTCAAATCTGTAAGTCCATCTTCATCTATACTAATTAAACCACCTTGAACTTCCTCTACAAATCGTTTCTCGTTTACGCTCGTATCCTTTTGGTGTACCCATTTTCCACCCACCATATCATTTCGTTTATGTTCTTGTGAGAAAAATTTACCTGGTCTATTTCTATATGGTAATGTTGTATGTTGTATTTTACCAACAGTTTCTAATCCAACTGAACAACCATTTAATATTCCATGATTTCCATTACCACTAAAATCATAAACTATTTCATCTTTTATTTCAGAAAAATCGTAGTAAAGTGAAGAACCAGTAGGAATTGGATAATCACTTTTATAATAGTTCTCCACTTCATCACTATCTAATGCTCTATCTAAAATACAAACTTGAGCAATATCACCTGCAAAATAATTTGATTCTTCTTTATTGGGATCACCAACACCTAAATAAAATGGATTTCCACCATATTTTTTAAGTGGTGATTCAAATCCCAATGGTGATTGTGAACCATGACCAAATCTTGAATCTGATTCTCTTCCATTTAAATAAAATCTCATTACATTCTCATCAACATTTACCGTTATCATCAAATGTGTCCAAACATCAGGATGTCTTTTTATCCACATATAAGAATGTTTATTCTTTTGGTTAAACAATCCAAATGAATATGCATCTGAATTATCCCAACCCAATCCCATTTGAAAACTTGGTCGTCCAAAAACATATTGATGAATAAATTTTCTATTCTCAACATCACCAATCAAATATTTTGGAATATCAAATCTATCTTCCGCACGAACAAGAACTGACATTGTAAAATTACCACTCGTAACTTCTCGTATAGTATCATTTGGACTTATTTTCACATAATCACTCAACCCATTAAATCTTAAAAAACTTCGTGGTTCAGCTGATTCATGATTCATAAACGTTTTGGCTGCTAATCCTTTTTTCTTAGTTCTATAAAACAAATCATCATCTTCCATTCCCCAATTAAAATAACCATTAGAATAACCATTTATTTTTTCATAATGTTCCTTGGTGAATAAAATAGAACCACCAAAATATTCTTGGTATTTCAATCCGTAATCAAATTGTGCCACATTAACTGCTAAATGTTCTACTTTATCAGGATAGGAATAATCACAAGTATCATCTTCGGGTAACATATCTATGTCGTGAAAACAGAAATAATCATAACCCTCTTTTTGTGCAATATCAAATGCTACATTTTTAGCTGTTCCTCTATTGAATCCACTTACACTATCTGGACAAACTTGATTGGCAACAAATATCTTGTATTCTATATCCTTACCTTTAAAAAATTCGTCCATGTGTGGAACAAATTTGGCAAGATGTTCTTCCCGTTTATAGTGTGGAACACATATTGCTAACTTTTTACTCATTTTATATTTCCACCAACATTTTCCCGTTCTATATCATTGTGGTTTAATTCTACCCAATATATTTCATAACATATAGTATCTTCTAATGCTTCAAACTTGTGATACATGCCTGGTTTAACAATAGTTAAATCTCCAGTAAGTGCTATTGTATCATCAACTAAATCATAATCAGTTTGATAAATACTAATTTTTAATTTTCCTTTTTCAATATAGAATGCATTAATCTTATGAATATGTTTATGTTTAGAACAATAACCACCCTTTTTCACTTCAATTCTATGTAATTCAAAATTGGAATTTTTAAAAATCTCTTGTGTCTTTCCCCATACTTTACCTTGTATTTTCATGTTACTGATATAAATTCATGTTTGTCTAAAAATTCTTCTTGGTGTATGACTTCATATTTAAGTGAACTTAAACCATCATCTTTAATATTTGATATCCCCCGTCTAACTTTATTAAAAAATCTTAATTGATTTTCTCGTGTTTCCCAATGAGTAAACTTAGTTTGTCCCCACCCATTTTCTTCGTGTTCCAAACAAGTATATTTTCCATCTCGTCTGTTTGGTATTAATGCTACACTACCAATTCTCAACTCCTTTTCCTTTTTGATTGCTCCATGTATTTTAGCGTGATTATCATTTCCACTTTTATCAATAACCATGTCATCTACAACATTATCAAAATTCCAATAACCAACTACATCTTTTGCAGATTTATAAGTTTCTTGTCCTTGTCTCCACCCATCAAATTGTTTATTTTCTGTAACATTTATTGGATATCCATTATTATATAAATAAGAAGCTTCTTCGGGTTTTAAACAATTTGACCAAAGAGATACTTGTGCTACAGTTCCTTTAAAAAACCCACAATCTTCAGTTCTTGCTCTTGGATTTGCACAACCAATATAATATGGGACATTTGATTGTTGTTTAACGGATCCAAAATAATCAGTAGGTGATTCGTTAGTTTCTACCCCATTAATATATAACCTAAGTCGTTTTAAAATATGATCTACTGTATAAACAACATGAACCCACTCATTAGTTCGTCTATCTGATACTACCATCGATTGTTTATCACCATCATTCCAAAGTGCACCTTTATATTGCATCCCACTTGTATAACAAATACCAACATGGTGACCTGGTCGTGTAAAGATATGAAATTCGTCATACTCTTTATTTGGGTCCAACTCTAACTCATCAGATGGTTCTACCCAAGCTTCAACACTAAATGATGAATTTACTACTTTATTCAATGAAAGTGTATTTTTTATTTCAAGATAATCCTTCCCATTAAACTCCATAGTACTTATATATCGTGGTGATTTATCTTTTGAACTTCCTGTCCATTGTTCCTGTAATGGAACTCCTCGTTTTCTACAACGATAAAGTAAATCGTCATCCTCAAATCCCCATCCCCAATACTTGTTGGAGTATCCATTTATCCACTCAAAGTGTTCTTTGTTAAATAATGTAACCCCACTAAAGTATTCAGGATAGACTAAACGATAGTTGAATTTACTTAGTCTTGTTGCTAAATGTGTTGGTTTATCTACCCAAGAATAATCACATGATTTATCTTCTGGTAACATATCCACATCATGAAAACAAAAATAATCATATCCTTGTTGTGATGATATATCATATCCAATGTTTATTAACCATCCACGATTAAAGGGCCTATCGTTCCCCTGTTCCACTATAAAGATTTTGAAATCTATCTCTTTATTAGATAGAAACTTTCTATCCCGATACGGAACTATTATTGCCAATTTAGTCATTATTTACCGAATAATTTACCGACCACAGACCTTTTTGGTTCAGGTTCTTGTGTTCCACCTAAAGCCTTTGCAATTTCACTTGCAATGTCTGCTGCAGATGCTTGTGGTTGTGCAACTTGAGGAGCCTGAACACCTGTTGGTGTTGGATTGGTCTCTACATAAGTCTTTACTATATTGTAGATTTCCCATAGTTTCCAATCAATTGCCTCAACTTTTTCTTCTAAATTAGTAAGTGATTTTACTGCTATTGCAGAAAGTTCATTACCTTCATTAGAATCGAGTACATCTCGCGCGTCTGTTTTCTTTGCTGTTGCCATAACTTTTCTCCTTATATTACAACTTCTATTATTTCATGCTTTGATTGATAGTCTTTTCTATTAACTATCCTAAATTTTGTTGATGATAATCCATCTTTATCCACATCCCTCATTTGATTTCTAACTTTTTTATTAAAAGTATTACGATTAGTCATTATTTCAGGATGTCGAGTTCTTGTTAAATTTTCAAGATTTAAATATTGTTCTTCAGATGATAAATAACCGTAAGCACCATTTCTTCTATAAGGTAAATATCTTTCTGTATTGTTTTTTAATGATTTATTTGCAAATTCTATATTGTAAAATTTTGAATGATTATTGTTTCCAGTTATATCAAAGGTAATATTATCATAACCACCTTTAAAGTCCCAAACCCCTACGGGTAATTTAGAAGTTGTATATTCACCTCTGTCATTAATAATCCCTTTATCAAAAATCAATGTCATTTCATAATCTTTTAATGAATCAGACCATAATCCTACTTCTGCTATTTGTCCTTTATAATAATTTTTCCAAACACTCAAATTTGGATCACCAACTCCTATATAATATGGTTTATTGAGATACTCAACAAGTTGTCCATCATAACTTTTTTTACCAACTTCTTTACCATTTACATAAAGAATTAACGTTTGTTCCTTATCATCTACAACCATACCAACATTATACCATACATTTGCTCTTAATGTAGTTTGTATTACTACTGGTTCTCTTTCACTGCTTCCCCGTTTTCTAATCCAAATTACAGCCTTCAACATTCTACCATGAGTATATGAAAGTCCTGTGTGATACCCCGGTCTCATAAAAATACTATATTCACATCTATTACTATCTGTATCCGCACCGTATGGTGGTTCTCCATCAGTACAAATCCACGATACGATTGTAAAACTTTTGTTAGTTGCCCTTTTAATCTTTGCATTTTCTGATG
>LWDU01041932.1_pt1 | contig 35668 bp, 35 predicted proteins | sample 727161 | NCBI WGS metagenome assembly LWDU01 (sample SAMN04566230, study PRJNA314399) | hydrothermal vent metagenome | isolation source: deep sea hydrothermal plume seawater | place: Mexico: Gulf of California, Guaymas Basin | collected 2004-07-11 | reverse complement strand
GGAAAGTTATAATGCAGCATAAAATTATCTTTACGCTCGCCACTTATAGAATCAATAATTTGCGCATCACGCCCGGTTCCCAAGGTTGCAACCACAATGGCTTGCGTCTCACCTCGCGTAAACAACGAAGAACCATGTGCCCGAGGCAGAACACCGGTACGAACGCTAATCGGACGAACGGTACTTAAATCACGACCATCAATACGGCTTTGAGTTGATAACACGTAGTCTCTAACCACTCTTTTCTCAAGACTTTCAAAAGCGCCTCGAACCGCTGATGCTGATGCCTCATAGGCACCGTCTTCAGTTAATTTTTCAATCAACTCATTTCTAACTACTTTGAGTTGATTTTGACGACTTAATTTTTCAGGAATCTTATAAGCATCACTGATCGCGGCTTCAACTTCACTGGCAACCTGAGCCGCCAATGTTTCGTCTTTAACCGGTGCAGTCCAGTCCATGGCAGGCTTGTTAACTTCCTGAGCTAATTCACTGATGGCCGTAATAGCCACTTGCATTTGCTCATGACCAAACATGACCGCGCCTAACATGATTTCTTCGCTCAATAATTCAGCTTCCGACTCAACCATTAAAACAGCTTGATCAGTACCGGCAACCACTAATTCCAGCTGTGATTCTTCTAACCCACCAAGGCCGCTGAGATAGGACCATTAAAAGGTAAGCCTGAAATTGATAACGCCGCCGAGGCACCTAATAGCGCAGGAACCTCTGTTCCGATTTCAGGATTAAGTGACATCACTGTCGCAATAATCTGCACCTCCTGAGTAAACCCTTTAGGGAACATGGGTCGAACAGGACGATCAATCAATCGACAAAGCAAGACTTCCTGCTCAGAAGGCCGACCTTCTCGCTTAAAAAATCCGCCAGGGATTTTACCGGCTGCATAACTTTTTTCTTGATAGTTAACGGTCAATGGAAAAAAGTCAGCACCCACTGGACCGTCTTTTTCCACAACGGTCACTAAAAGCGACGTCCCTTCAATTATTTCCCCTGTTTCAATACTGACAGTTTTTCCGCCATACTGAAATTCTTTACGAATATGAGTCACTATAATTTTCCTCTAAATTTTGAGATTATTTGAAAATAAATTAAATCGCTAAGCTTTACTTATTTTCTTAAACCCAACCGCTCGATTAATGAACGATAACGCGCTATATCTTTTCGTTTAATATAATCCAGTAATTTACGACGCTGGTTAACCATACGCAATAAACCACGGCGCGAATGATTGTCTTTTTTATGCGCCTCAAAATGAGGTGACAAATGGGCAATATGCGCTGTTAATAAGGCAACTTGTACTTCAGGTGATCCTGTGTCCGTCGATGTCAATTGGTAATCTGCAATGACTGCTTGTTTTTGTTCTGTTGTAAATGGCATTTCTTATAACCCCTATACGGTTAATTTATTAAAATCATGGCCATGGTGCCAGACGCCGATACTAAATCTATATCGCCGCGCACAAACCATGCACTATATAGCTCATTGTTTTCCACAATAGGGCGTAGAAACAATGAAAAAATTCTCACATATAAATACGGCCATTAAATGACCGTATTTATACCCGAAAGATCTAATTGCATCAAATAGAGTCCCATTTGATGCACCTAAACATTAATTAAAATTAAATAATCGTTTAGGTATTAATTGTCCCGCTGGTATCAGTTGCCCAATACCAACAAATAATTCTTCGGAATACATTCTCACTAAGCCTTGAGAATTACTCTCTTGATACACCACTGGCTGTCCATTTTGAATAGACTTATACTGCCCATCATCCAACTTAATTTCCGGCCAATCCAATAAAACTTGATCAACAGGAATTAAGCTATGCTCTAATTCATTGCTCTGCTTAAGTAACACTAGTTGCTCAAGGGTTAAGCACTGGTCAATACTCAACTGACCAACAGCCGTTCGTCGTAATTGTGAAATAGTTGCTCCACACCCCAATTTACGCCCAATGTCTTCAGCAAGACTTCTAATATAAGTCCCTTTTGTGCAGCGCACATCCAAAACTATTTTTTCCGTGGTGAATGATAACAAATCTAGCTGGTGAATGGTTACTTCTCGCGCTTTTCTCTCAACCACTTGCCCTGCTCTAGCCAATTCATACAATCGCTTACCTTGGTGTTTTAAGGCTGAATACATCGGTGGTATTTGACTAATATTACCTTTAAAGCTCGACAAGCACTGTTCGATTTCTTCAACTGATAAATTTGGGACCGGAGACGTAGACATGACCTTCCCTTCGGTATCCCCACTGTCTGTCGTTACACCCAACAATAACGTTGCTTGATAACGCTTATCTGTATTCAATAAAAAAGAACACACTTTTGTTGCTTCCCCGAAACACAACGGCAGAACCCCTGTTGCCAAAGGGTCTAGACTCCCGGTATGACCTGCTTTATTAGCATTAAATAATCGCCTGACATCCTGTAGCGCGCCATTCGATGAACCTCCAGAGGCCTTATCTAATAGAATAAGACCATGAACATTCAGGCCCGATTTACGTCGCCGGCCCATCGTTGTTACTCTAATCCTTCAGTATCACTACCGTCTAATAATTTAGAAATTCGCATACCCGTTTCAAGCGCATCATCATAAATAAACTTAAAATGCGGCACTCTACGCATTTTCATCCGCTTCCCCACTTCGAGACGAATATAGTTAGCCGCGTCAGTTAAAATAGCCATTTTTTCTGAGACTTGTGCAGCATCGGCATCAAATAATGAGACATAAATCTTAGCAATCGCTAAATCTCGACTGACTTCAACATCACTTACAGTCACAAACCCTAGGCGCGGATCTTTCATAACTGTTTGCATCACCACCGCTAACTCTTTATGTAACTGGGATGAAACTCTCGCATTACGTGCAAACTCTCTAGCCATGAAATTTAGATCTCTCTCTTAACTTCGATACGTTCAAAAACCTCAATAAAATCATTGCTCTTAACATCGTTGTAGTTTTTCACACCGATACCACATTCCATCCCTAATTTAACTTCTTGTATATCATCTTTAAATCGGCGTAATGATTCTAATTGGCCTTCATAAATGACAACGTTATCGCGCAATACGCGGATCGGTAAGTTGCGTCGAACAAAACCTTCAACAACCATACACCCGGCAATAGCCCCTAACTTCGGCGATCGGAAAACATCTCTAACTTCGGCAATGCCAACAATCTGCTCTTTTATTTCTGGCGCTAACAAACCACTGATTGATTTTTTAACCTCATCAATCACATCATAAATAATACTGTAATAATGGAGATCAATACCCTTATCAGCAATAAGTCTACGGGCTGTTGCATCTGCACGAACATTAAAACCAATAACAATAGCATCAGAGGCCAAGGCTAAATTCGCATCACTTTCATTAATACCACCTACACCGCCATAGACAACTTTAACTTTTACTTCATCATTTGAAAGTTTAATGAGGGACTCTCTTATTGCTTCCAAACTACCGTGCACATCCGCTTTAATCACTAAATTCAGGTTCGTTGTATCACCCGCCTCCATGCGAGAATAGACCTCTTCCAATTTTGTCGCTTGTTGTGCAGCCAACTTATTTGATTTAAATTTTTCTGCACGATGCTCTGCCAATTCACGTCCAGCCTTCTCATTAGCGACCACAATAAAGTGCTCACCTGCAGTCGGCGCTCCGGATAAACCAACGATTTCGACAGGAACTGAAGGTCCTGCTAATTTGACCACCTTACCCGATTCATCAAGCATATTCCTGATCCGCCCATACTCGCTACCACATAAGACAATTTGTCCTTTTTCGAGCGTACCTTTTTGTACGATAACGGTTGCCACTGGACCCCGTCCTTTATCTAAACGTGCCTCAATAGCAAACCCAGATGCAATGCCTTCAACGGGCGCAGCAAGTTCAAGAATCTCAGATTGAAGAATTAAAGCCTCAATCAGCGCATCAACACCTTCACCGGTTTTAGCGGAAACTTGAATAAATTGAACCGTTCCCCCCCAATCCTCTGGGACCACATCAATAGTGGCCAACTCCTGCATAACGCGCTGTGGATCTGCCGCTGCTTTGTCCATTTTATTTATTGCAACAATAATAGGAACATCAGCCGCTTTAGCATGTTCAACCGCTTCTTTCGTTTGTGGCATAACACCGTCATCGGCAGCCACCACAATAATAACCACATCGGTTACTTGTGCACCTCTAGCCCGCATAGCGGTAAAAGCTGCGTGCCCCGGAGTATCGAGAAAGGTTACGGCCCCATGGTCAGTAACAACTTGATAAGCGCCAATATGTTGGGTAATTCCACCTGCTTCGCCATCGGCAACACGAGATTTCCTAATATAATCCAACAATGACGTTTTACCATGGTCAACATGCCCCATAATCGTCACAATAGGTGCTCTTGATTGGCTTTCCCGCAGCTCTTCATCGTCGAGTCCTAACACATCGGTCTCAATATCATCTTCATTCTGCAAAATAGCCTTATGCCCTAGCTCTTCCACAATAATAACGGCCGTATCTTGGTCGATACTTTGATTAATCGTTGCCATTGTGCCCAGCTTCATCAGCACCTTAATAACATCGGCCGCTTTAATACTCAAACGCAGGGCCAACTCAGACACAATAATATGCTCAGGGATCGTTACTTCTTTTGTGACCTGAGCCGTCGGCTTCTCAAATCCATGCTGATTATCTGAATCAGTCACCACCGGTTTACGACCCCGTCCCGACCCTTTAAAACGCTTACCTCCGGCTCCGGCTCTGCCTCTTCCCTTTTTAGCAGCCGGACGCTGAGGTTTCGACGGCTGGCGAGTTGCGCCTTGAACAGGCTTGTTCTTTTTAGCGTCCACTTCTTTTGTCTTTTTCTCTTCTTGCTCTAACTTCTTTTTAGCGTCTTCTTTTTCAACTAAACGCTCTTGATCACTTTTTTGTTTCTGCACCTCATGACGTCGCTTATCTTCTTCATGCTTCAGATGCGCTTGAGAATCAAGATGTAATTGATGCTCGTCAACTTCTTGTTTTTTGAGTTCTTCGGCTTTACGTTGATCGGTTTCTACGCGCGTTTTCTCTTCTTCACGCAAACGATCCTTTTCTAATCGCGCGTGTTCCTCGGCAGCGATTTCACTACGCTGTTCATCTAACGCCTTTTGCGCCTGCGCTTTTTCATCGGATGCTTCAATCGTATCTACTTCACTACGTTTGACATAGGTTTTTTTCTTACGCACCTCAATGCTAACCGTTTTACCCGTTTTACCCGCTGGACCAGGCCCTTTCCCCTGTTTTAATGTACTCACTGATTTTCGCCTCAAAGTAACCCGGCTTGGCGAATTCTCATCATCAGGTTTACCGTGACGCTTCCTTAAATGCCCCAACAACGTAAACTTTTGTTCTTCGGTTAATGATGAATCTCCAGATTTCACATTTATTCCTGCATCTTTTAATTGCAGTATTAATCGATCAACTGGGATGCCAACAACTTCAGCGAAGCTTTTTACTGTTATATCACTCATATCCTTAGGCTCCTATTCGCCGGCATCCTCTGCAAACCATGGCTCACGCGCGGTCATAATTAACGTTCCCGCACGAGCCTCATCAACTCCACTAAAAACCAACAAATCATCAATGGCTAATTCAGCTAAGTCATTCATGCTCACTATGTCCTTTTTGGCTAAATCATGCGCCAATTCTTTATCCATCCCAACCATATTCAATAAATCTTCATCGGGTTCTCTGCTCTCAATTTTCTCTTCAGTTGCAATCGCACTAATGAGCACTGCATCTTTAGCTCGATTCCTTAACTGTTCGACGAGATCTTTGTCAAATGCGTCTATCTCAAGCATTTCATTCATCGGTACGTAGGCTATTTCTTCAACACTATTAAAGCCAACTTCAACAAGAATTTCAGCAATGTCTTCATCCACATCCAATTGTGCAACAAATAATTGCTTTGTCTTCTCCGCCTCGACTTCACTTTCCTGCTCGGCGGCCTCGGCATCAACAACATTAAGTTCCCAGCCGGTTAATTCCGAAGCCAAACGGACATTCTGACCGCCCCGACCAATAGCTTGTGATAGATTATCTTTGGCAACAGCTAATTCCATGCTGTGGGTATCTTCATCTACTACAATCGAACTAATTTCAGCGGGAGACATCGCATTAATAACAAATTGCGCCATGTTTTCATCCCACAAAATGATATCAACTCGTTCGCCGGCTAACTCATTTGAAACAGCCTGTACTCTCGAACCCCGCATACCAACGCAGGATCCAATAGGATCTAATCGAGGATCCAAACTTCTAACCGCAATTTTAGCTCTCGACCCTGGGTCACGAGCAGCTTCAACAATTTCAATAATACCATCGCCAATTTCAGGAACCTCTAATTGAAACAAGACTTTGATTAATTCGGGTGCTGAACGACTAATAAAAAGCTGCGGGCCACGTGTTTCAGAACGTACTTCTTTTAAAAAACCTTTCACTCTGTCGCCCACTCGAAAAGATTCTCTAGGAATCATATCCTCACGGCTAACTAGAGCTTCTACATTGCCGCCTAAATCTAACAATATGCCACCACGTTCCAACCGCTTAACAACACCGGTTATTAACTCACCAGTCCTATCTTTATAGGCTTCAACTACTTTACGCCGCTCTGCTTCTCGAACTTTCTGAATAATGACCTGCTTGGCTGCTTGCGCAGAAATACGCCCAAACGCAACGGACTCTATGGGTTCTTGAACCATCTCGCCCACTTCAATATTAGGATGGCTTTTTTTAGCCGCTTCCAAAGTGATTTCAATCTCCGGATTTTCAAGGGCTACAACCTCGTCATCCAAGGCAACAACCTCCCAGCAGCGAAAGGTTTCATAATCGCCGGTATCTCGATCAATCACCACGCGCGCATTGATATTACTGCCGCTTTTCTTAACTGTAGCTGCCTCTAAGGCTAATTCTAATGCTTCAAAAATAACTTCTTTTTCAAGATCTTTCTCATTAGAAACAACATCAACCACTAATAATATTTCTTTACTCATTTACTGTACCATCCTTTTTAGATCGAAAAATCAGCGACTAAATTAGCCTTACTAATTGATTTAACAGGAATATCAAACTGATTACCGTCCTCTTCAACTATAATCACGTCATCTTTAACGGCGCTGATAAAACCAATAATTTTTCTTCTTTTTTCGATCGGAACAAACAAATTAACCTGTACTTTCTGACCTATAAAACGCTGAAAATGCTCAATTTTAAATAACGGGCGTTCCGCTCCAGGTGTCGAAACTTCTAACTGATAAACTGTTTTAATAGGGTCTTCGACATCTAATACACCACTGACCTGACGACTCACACGCGTACAGTCATCAAGCACAACACCTGACTCAGCATCAATATAAATTCTTAACAGACCGTTTGTTGGGTGCGGATTAAACTCAATCCCCACGCACTCATAACCCATACCTTCAACAATCGGCTCAATTAAATCTATTAAATGTTTTGGTGCTTGCTTCATATTCTCATTTAAAAAAAACCATCACACATAAAAAAAGGGCACTAAGCCCAATATTTTTCCTTTTATCTTCTGCGACCTCGTTAACAGGGTTTCTTGGTAGCGGGGGCAGGATTTGAACCTACGACCTTCGGGTTATGAGCCCGACGAGCTACCAAGCTGCTCCACCCCGCGATTGAAGTTACAAATATACATTATAAAGTACTTTTAGGCAAGTCATATTAAATCTAAACGTCTAATTTAAATAACACAGCCCCTGTTAACAAAGGCGGCATTGCTGCTACTCAGGACGGCAAAAAACCCAATAAAACCATCGCCATCAACACAACCCATGAAAAAAATCCCGCCAGCAAATCATCCAGCATAATGCCTAAACCACCGCCTAATTCCTTATCTAAAACACTGATCGGCCACGGCTTAAAAATATCAAAGATGCGAAACAGTAAAAAACCCATGACCACAGCAGCCCAAGAAAAAGGTATGAATAACATCGTCACCAAATACCCCGCAATCTCATCCCAAACAATTCCACCAAAGTCATGGACACCCAATTTATCAGCCGCATACTGACAAATCCACACGCCACTCACACAAATAACCGCCGTCGCTAACAAATAAACCTGTTCACCCAAGAAAAGCAATAAGAGGTAAACCGGAATAGCCGCCAGAGTCCCTGCAGTCCCCGGCCCTTTTGGACTCAAACCAGAACCAAAACCAAACGCCAAAAATAATCGCCAGTCCGTGATAATTTGATGGACCGTTAACCTATTCTTTCCAAACTCCATAATTCACCTAAAATGTTTAAAGCCAGTGGCTGCAATAGATTCCTTAACCCCTGCTTTGGTTAGGAACAGACCCTCACCAGCGTCAATAACCCCGATTTGAGTAAAACGCACAGATTGTTCAGACAAACAACGCTCCAAATTCTGCTGATTTTCGGGACTCACCGTAAAACACAACTCATAATCATCTCCACTACTCAGTGGCATTGTCCAATCCTGCGTTTCATCAATATAGCGTCTAACTTGTGGCGATAGGGGAATTTGCTCCCAAAATATATTTGCGCCTACCCTACTTCGTTGTAAAACATGACCCAAATCTGACAACAACCCATCGGAGATATCAATACAGGCATTGGCATAAGGTAAAATCATTGACCCTACCGCCACTCGAGGCTCAGGGCAATGAAAACGTTCTAAAACTGGCGCACTATTTTCAACACAAAAACCCTGAGACACTTTAAGACCTAGTCCTGCATCGCCTAAAAAACCCGTCATATAAATGAAGTCACCGACCTTTGCACGATGCCTGGTTAAGGCCTGACCTTTAGGGACTAACCCTAAAGCCTGAAGGGTTAAGGTTAACGGCCCAGAGGTCGTATCACCGCCGATCAAATCCACTTCAAACCGATCGGTTAAACAAAACAATCGCTCCGAAAAACGTTGCAACCAATTTTCATCAACCGCCGGCAGAGTCAAGGCTAGTGTTAACGCTACAGGTCTCGCTCCCATACTGGATAAATCACTTAAATTAACAGCCACTAATTTATGAGCCAAAAACTCCGGTTGAGTGTTGGGGAAAAAGTGCACCCCTTCGACCATGGTGTCAACCGTCACAACCCATTCTGAATTTTCTGTCATACTCAAAATGGCACAATCGTCACCCACACCTAATTGGACTTGCGAGTGCTGATAACCTTTAGGGGTAAAATAACGCTCAATAATCGAAAATTCAGATAATGCCACTCAACTATCTTTTGACCTTTGCCATCGCTACTTCGTCCGCCCGATAACGGCGTGCAACTTTATCTAATACCCCATTAATATACTTATAGCCATCCTGAGCCCCGTATATCTTTGACAAGGAAACAGCCTCATTCAAAATAACACGGTAAGGAATATCTAACCGGTGAAACAACTCAAAGATACTCATTCTTAAAATGGCACGCTCGACCGGATCTATTTTCTCAACGGGTCGTAGCGGCTAATTCCTTAGGGACCCCACGCAACAACTCAGAGAAATAACTTCGCTGTACATTTTTTAGCCGATCCGATTCACTAAATTGCCGTTCAATTTCAATAACAGAAGTACCCGTCATTTGCCATTGATACAAGGCTTGAACTACATTCTTACGTGCATTTGATCTTGCTTTACTCATACTTCCTCTAAGGACTTCAATAAACTAATCATTTCAATCACCGACAATGCGGCCTCAGCCCCTTTATTTCCGGCTTTAGTGCCTGCACGCTCAATAGCTTGCTCAATAGTATCAACCGTCAAGACGCCAAAACCAACCGGCACATTGTGCTGTAAAGAAACCATCGAAATTCCTTTCACACACTCTCCAGCAACATATTCAAAATGCGGTGTTCCCCCACGAATCACAGCACCTAACGCGATAATGGCATCAAATTTTTGCATGCTGGCAACCTTTTGCACCGCCAAAGGTAATTCAAAAGCACCCGGCACCTTGACCACTGTAATATCATCACGGTCAGAGCCGTGCCTGACCAATGCATCAATAGCACCGGCCTCTAATTGCTCGACAATGAAACTATTAAATCTAGCAACAACCAAGCAAACTTTCGCTTCGCGGATAACTAAATCACCTTCATACGTTTTAATTGTTGCCATAAAACCTTCTCTAAAAATTAATTTATAAATTCAACCACTTCCAAATCAAAGCCAGAAAGCCCTAAATATTTCTTCTGCCCCCCTAAAACCTTTAATTTGCGAACGCCCAAATCAGCTAATATCTGAGCGCCAGTGCCTGTGTTTCGCCAATCATCAGATTGATCATTTGACGAAACATCCAAAACAACACCATGATCTTCCATCTGGTATTGATGAACAATCTCCACCAGCGACTTATTATCTTCTTCTTGACGAACCATGACCAATACACCCCGGCCTTCTTTAGAAATTTTCATCATCGCATCTTTAATAGTGATGCTTGAACCCCCACGCTGACCGGCGAATATATCATTTAAAACATTACGCCCATGAACACGGACTAAAACCGGCTCTTCTCCTGAAACATCACCTAAGACTAAAGCCAAATGCAATTTGTTATCAAGACTATCTTGATAAGCATATAATCTAAAAGCACCAAATTCAGTCGGGAAATTACATTCACTAATCCGCTCCAACGTATGCTCATTTTGAATCCGATAGTGAATTAAATCAGCAATAGTACCAATTTTCAAATCGTGTTCGCGGGCAAACAACTCCAAATCCGGTTTCCTTGCCATTGACCCATCTTCATTTAAAATCTCGACAATCACTGAAGAAGGCTCAAGGCCTGCCAACTGCGCCAAATCACACCCGGCCTCGGTATGCCCTGCTCGCTTTAAAACGCCGCCAGATTGTGCCATCAAAGGAAAAATATGCCCGGGCTGCACCAAATCATCAGGTTTAACATTCTTAGCCACAGCAGCACGAACAGTGCGCGCCCTATCTGCCGCTGAGATCCCTGTGGTTACACCGGTTGCGGCCTCAATAGAAACCGTGAAATTAGTTGAATGTGCCGTTTTATTCTCATTCACCATCAACGGCAACCGTAATTGGTGACAGCGCTCGCGAGTCATCGTTAAACAGATCAAGCCACGGCCATAACGAGCCATAAAATTGATATCTTCAGCGCGTACTTTAGCGGCTGCAATCAATAAATCGCCCTCGTTCTCACGGTCCTCATCATCCAAAATGACAACCATTTTACCGTTTTTCAGATCTTCAATTATCTCATCAATAGAATTCATTACTGTCCTTTAATAAACCCTGCATTAGTTAATAATGCAGTAATTTTGGAATCTTGACTGACATTACTTTCTCCCTGAAGGAGTCGCTCAAGATAGCGCGCCAAAATATCCACTTCGATATTAACCTTATCCCCACTCTCAATGACCCCTAGTGTTGTCATTGATAACGTATGCGGCACAATATTGACTGAAAAGGTCAACCCTTCTACCTGATTAACTGTCAAACTAATTCCATCAATACAAACAGAGCCTTTTTCCGCGATATACCGTCCCAGCACTTGAGGAACTTGAATATCAAATCGAAATGAGCGCCCGTCTTGCTCTTTTCGTAGCACCGTTCCGAGGCCATCAACATGGCCACTGACAAAATGCCCACCTAGCCGCGTTGTGGGGGCTAAAGCCAGCTCTAAATTGACCGATTTACCTGGTTTAGCCTGCCCTAACGTTGTTCGTGATAACGTTTCGCGAGAAACATCCGCACTAAATGAATTCGCTGTTAATTTGATGACAGTCAAACACACCCCATTAACGGCAATACTATCGCCTATATTAACACCATCAAGTGATAATTGACCGGTGTTAAATGTTAACCGATAATCACCGCCTAGAGCATCTAACTGCTCAACCGTCCCTATTGCTAAAATAATACCTGTAAACATCTTTTATTTTGTATATGTTAATTTAATATCAGGCCCGACCTGCCGAATTGTTTGTAATGACAAGGTCACCTTATCTGCCATAGCGTGTAGACTCGGCAAATGAAATAACCCGCGCCCAGCATCGCCTAAAATACTCGGTGCAAGATACACGCACCATTCATCGACCAAGTCCTGCTCTAAGAAAGCGCCATTCAATGTTGGCCCGGCTTCCAGCATGAGCTGATTAATTTGTCGCGCAGCGAGCAGTGACAAAACAGCATTGAGATCAACGCGCCCTTGCTCAGTCTCGGGCAAGGTAAATACTTTAGCGCCCAATGCCTCCAGTTGCGCTTTTCGATGGCCGTCATCAGAAACTGTCATAATCCAGGTTTCAGAACACCCTGTTAATATAGCGGCCGTTATCGGTGTTTTTAATGTGGAATCCAAGACCACACGCACCGGTTGCGTCACCTCAACATCTCCCAGCCTGGCTGTTAATAAAGGATCATCCGCAATGACTGTTGTGATGCCTGTTACCACCGCTGAACTACTTGCTCTTAGCCGATGAACATCCACACGTGATTGCGCTGAGGTAATCCATTGACTTTCACCCGAAGCCATTGCTGTGCGGCCATCTAAACTGGCAGCCAATTTAGCGATCACAAAAGGCTTTTGCCGTTGCATTCGCGTTATAAACCCGCGATTAAGCCTCTTGGCCTCCTCAGCTAACACCAAGGTGTCCGTTTTTATACCCGCCGCCTCCAATTCCGCAACCCCACGACCTGAAACTTCTGGGTTAGGATCAGTCATGGCAATAACAACACGACTGACACCGGCTCGAATGAGTGCTTGACTACAGGGCGGCGTCTTCCCGGTATGACAACAAGGTTCAAGACTGACATAAACGGTGGCTCCCGTAACATCATCGACTTGCTCCAGAGCCATGATTTCAGCATGCTTGTGCCCTGAAAATTGATGCCACCCTTCGGCAATAACCTGATGATCACGAACAATAACACAGCCCACCCGTGGGTTAGGATCTGTCGTATAAATACCTTTCTGCGCAAGCTTTAGCGCTTGCGCCATAAATACTTCATCCGCCGGAGTCGTCATGTTATTTTTTCAGGTTTTCGATAACCTTGGTAAACTCATTAACATCCTGAAAACTCCGGTACACCGAAGCAAACCGAACAAAGGCAACATGATCCAGCTTACTTAATGCTTGCATGACCAACTCCCCAACTTCACGGGTTGGAAATTCTCGTTCACCTTTCAACATCAGTTCTTTCTTAATTTGTGAGACCGCTTGCTCAACACGCTCGCTGTCAACCGGTCGCTTCTCCAATGCTTTCAACATTCCAGACCGCAATTTCGCCTCATCAAAAGGGACTCGCGTTCCGTTACTCTTAACCATCCGAGGTAAATTCAACTCAGCAACCTCGTAAGTCGTAAAGCGCTCTTTACAGGTTGCACATTCGCGTCGCCGCCGCACTTGATCACCCTCGTTTGCAAAGCGCGAATCAATGACTTTAGTATCTTGCGCAGAACAAAAAGGACATCTCATAAGCTATAGCACCTACACCTAAACAAAAAAACCCGTACAATCTCTAGTATTTTATCGTACTTTGCCTCAATTAACTTTTTTAAAGCCATTATTCACACCATGCATGATCCAGAAGGCGTCATCAAATATCAACTCACGCACATCGAAGAACCTGTGCCCTTGAGCGCCACTGAGTTTTCCCAGATCAACGCTTGGCGAACCATGGCCTATCAACTGGGTGTTATTGGTCAAGACTCGACGCGTTACGGCGGACTGGGCTTTGGCAACATCAGTCAAATCGTGACCCACAAAGCAATTCAATTTATCATTTCTGGAACCCAGACCGGCCATGAAGCCTCCTTATCTCTAGCACAATACTGTGGCATTCTAACGGCAGACATAGACCGTAATACAATGACCGCACAGGGGCTTTGCAAACCCTCTTCAGAAGCGCTGACTCATGCCATGATCTACGCAATCAATCCAACTATAAAGGCTATCATTCATGTCCACAGCCCTGAAATATGGCACGCCGCTCAACCCTTAAACCTGCCTTGCACAGCGACTGACATTCCCTACGGAACGCCTGAAATGGCTCTCGCCGTCGAACAACTTTTTATCGACAAACAGCTCGCCAACACAGGAACTTTTGCCATGTTAGGCCATCAAGACGGTATTGTCTCATTTGGATTAACACTGGAAAAAGCAGGTATCGAACTGATAAAATACCTGGCAGCAGCCAGAGCCATTAACGCTTACTCATAACCTAAGAAGACCATGAAACAACCCAGAATTCTTATTTACACGTCAACAATCTGCCCTTATTGCACCATGGCTAAACGCCTACTCAACCAAAAAGGTGCCCACTTTGATGAAGTCAATCTTGATAAAGACCCTGAGTTACGCAACGAAATAATGACACAAACAAAAAAACGAACTGTCCCTCAAATTTTTATTGGCCAACAACACATTGGTGGATTCGATGACCTTTATCGCCTTGAGGTCAACAATAAACTCGATAACCTACTTAACCCTTGCTAAGACGATTTTAATCGCCAAGCCCCTTACAAGCCCCGACTCAAGTCGTTCTTAATATCGGCTATATCCTCCAAGCCCACCGATATCCGCAGCAATCCATCACTAATTCCAGCCTCAAAACGCGCCTCCGGAGTCAGCCGACTATGGGTCGTGGATGCGGGGTGGGTGATGGTCGTTTTAACGTCCCCCAAATTAGCCGTAATTGATATCATTTGCGTAGCATCGATTAGCTCCCAGGCCTTAGTTTGTCCTGCCTCCAACTCAAAGCTAACAACTCCGCCGAAACCTGCCTGCTGCTGTGCCGCTAGATCATGTTGTGGATGCGACTTCAGTCCAGGATAAAACACCTGCCTAACCGCTGGCTGCCCTTCCAACCATAGCGCTAATTCTGCCGCATTTTCACAATGGGTTTTCATGCGCAGCGCCAACGTTTCCAGCCCAGATAGAAAAACCCAAGCATTAAAAGGGCTCATTGTTGCCCCCCCTGTCCTCAAAAACGGATAGATCGATTTTTCAATGAGTTCATCACTGGCAATCACCGCCCCACCCACACATCGCCCTTGACCGTCCAAATACTTCGTGGCAGAGTGCACAACAATATCCGCACCTAACGCAAGCGGCTTTTGTAAAACGGGCGTACAAAAAACATTATCGACAACCAACAAAATATCATGCGCGTGCGCTAATTCTGCTATTGCCTTGATATCCGCAATCTCCATCATCGGATTAGACGGTGTTTCTAAAAATAAAAATTGTGTTTTAGGCGTAATGGCTCGCTCCCACGCTGACAAATCAGTTAAATCAACAAAGTCAGTGGTCACGCCAAATTTGCCAAAATAATTCTGAAACATCAATACTGAATTGCCAAAAACACTTCGAGAGCTAACAACATGATCTCCTGCCTTTAACAACCCCATGCCCACCGCCATAATAGCAGCCATGCCGGATGAAAAAGCCAAGCAACGCTCACCCCCTTCCATCAAGGCTAAGCGCTCTTGAAAAACATTAACCGTTGGGTTAGTAAATCGAGAATAAATATTACCTGGCTGACTGCCTGAGAAGCGTTCCGCAGCTTCTGCTGCACTGGCAAAGACATAACTTGACGTGGTGAAAATAGGCACACTGTGCTCATCTTCATGGGTTCTATTATGGCCTGACCTGATCGCTTGTGTTTCAAATGAATAGTCATCCCAATGGGATGTTTTTTTAGATTTATCGTTCATGAGCCTTTAAATTTCACTTTATGTTTACTTATCTTACGCGTTAATAAACACTTAGATTTCAATAACAAAACTGTCTGCATTTTGCTTCCTTTGCGCCTTATCATTTCGTAAAGCATCCAGACTTTCCAAGTAGTCAGCGTCAATATCTCCCGTGACATAAATATTGCTGAAGCAAGACGTATCAAAATGCTTAATCTCTTTATTTCCTATCCCCACGGCGGCAATGAGATCCTCATGATCCTGATAAAATAATTTATCAGCACCAATAACGGCCTGAATTTCTGCCACAGTTCGTTCATGTGCAATAAGCTCAGAAGGTGACGGCATATCTATACCATAAACATTGGGGTATCGAACCGGCGGCGCCGCCGATGAAAAATAAACTTTCTTTGCACCCGCATCGCGAGCCATCCCAATAATCTGTGCCGACGTGGTCCCCCTAACAATAGAGTCATCGACCAAAAGGACGTTCTTGCCCTCAAACTCTAACTTAATGGCATTTAATTTCTGGCGCACTGATTTCTCACGCAACTTTTGCCCCGGCATAATAAAGGTACGGCCAATATATCGATTTTTAATAAACCCTTCACGAAACTTCACTTTCAACTTCGCGGCTAACATAATAGCTGCCGTCCGACTGGTATCTGGAATAGGCATCACCACATCAATATCATGATCCGCCCACTCCCGTTTTATTTTTTCAGCTAATTTCTCACCCATTCGTAACCGGGCTTTATACACAGAAATATTATCAATCATTGAATCAGGGCGGGCAAAATAAACAAACTCAAAAATACAAGGCGCATGATCTATTTTGTCAGGATCCGCACATTGTGCGGTATGCAATTTACCACTGCGTTCAACAAAAACCGCCTCGCCGGGTTTAATATCCCGAGTCAGCTTAAAACCCAATGCGTCTAACGCGACATTTTCGGACGCCATCATATACTCTAAGCCATCTTCACTTTCTCGCTCACCAAAAACTATCGGGCGAATACCATTAGGGTCTCTAAAACCAACAATACCAAAACCGGTAATCATTGCCACAACAGCGTAGGCCCCTCGACAACGACGATGCACTTCAGAGACTGCATCAAAAACATCATCAACTGTTAACCGCGTTTTACCTTGGGATTGTAAGGCATTAGCCAAGACATTAAGAATCACTTCTGAATCTGATTCGGTATTAATATGTCGCTGATCTTGCGCAAATAAATCTTTTTTCAATGCTCTCGCATTAGTCAAATTCCCGTTGTGCGCTAAAGTAATACCAAAAGGGGAATTAACATAAAAAGGTTGTGACTCCGCAGAACTGGAACAACCTGCGGTAGGGTAGCGCACATGACCGATACCCATCGCACCGGGTAACTTCAACATATGTTCTGTTTTAAAAACATCACGGACTAAGCCATTTTCTTTCCGTAAAAACAAGCGTCCCTTCTCATAGGTTGCTATACCTGCCGCATCTTGCCCGCGATGCTGGAGCACAGTAAGTGCATCATATAACTCTTGATTTACATTGTTATGAGAAACAATTGCAGCGATACCACACATAATTTATCAACCTTAATCTGTAAAATTAATCCAACCTGACTTGCACAAAAAGCTAGCCATAGTCCAAATATCCCGCTAGGCCTTCGGGCAAATAAGCACGAAGCCATTCTGCTACTGACTGAAACGGCGGTATTAATTGCGATTCCCGCCACCAAGAATCTTGTGGCATCGGCGTCAATCCCGCCAAAACAATCACCACGGTTACAACCAAAACACCGCGCGCAATACCAAAAAACATGCCTAAAAATCGATCTGTACCGGTCAGCCCTGTTTTTTTAACTAACGCACCTAACAAATGCCCGACAAGCCCGCCCAACAACAAGGTCAAAAGCAGAAGTATCACAAACGATACTGCCATTCTAATCGAAGGGTATTCAATCCATTGGGCTAATAATACCGCAAAGTCTCGGCTATAATTCAACCCAACCCAAATGCCACAGCCCCAACTGAGCAACGATAATGCTTCTCGTATCAGCCCTCTAAACAAGCCAATAACCGTAGAAATAGCCACCAACCCTAATAACGCATAATCTATCCAAACCATGGCGAACTCACTGTAAACATCTCCCTTAAACAAACCTTAAGATGCATTGTTTGCATTTGTTCACGCCCCTTACTCAGGCATGAGCAGTCCTTTAAGCTGCGTCTTCTTAGTTAAAAACTGCAGCGTTTTTTCAGCACGTTTTCTATCTAATTCAGGCCCTATTCGAACCCGATACATGCCCTGAAAAAACTCCGTATAAACCGTGAATTTTTTCGATCGCAGATCATCTCTTAATCTTATGGCATGTTCCTGACTACCAAAACTACCCACCTGAATAACCCACCGAATTAATATTGGCTTTGATTTAACAAGATTTTTTTTCTTACCCACTGATGGATTACGATCACTTGAAGGCGCAACCCCTTTAGCTGAATTAAACGGCATGGGCGGTAGTGTTTCAACAAATATTTCCTCCGATAACTGAGGGATCTTCAATTCACTGAGAGAGCGTTGTTGTTGATCTGTCGTGTCATCCATTAACATCGGTAGGAAATAGGCCAGCAGTAAAGTAATCACCACTGTTCCCATTAGCCGTTGCTTTAATTTCTCATCCATTGTTATACCTCTTGACCTGAACGCTTAGACAAAAATGCCGACACTAAAAAGAAAGACCCAAATATAACAATTAAATCCTGACTTTGGGAATTATCTTGTGCTGCCGCCAATGTTTCATCAAAACTTGTAAACCCAGAAAAAACATTTTCAATTGAACAATTATTAAGTTCTGTAAGAACCTGTTCCACATCCGCACACCGAGGATTATCTAATGGCGCTATATACCAATGACTAACAATCGATTTCAACCGCTGACCCACACCCACAAAATCTTTATCTTTCATCATATTAAAAATAAGATGTATCTTCTTATCTGGAAAGGAAGAGATAAGATAGTCTCTTAATATATCCGCAGATAAAGGGTTATGCCCCACATCCAATAAAATCAGTGGCGTACCGTCAATAACTTGAAAACGTCCCGGTAATTGAACCTGCCGCAAACCATCCACAATAGCCTGTTCAGTCAAGGGTAACCGCGGTGACAATAAACTGAGTACTTGCAGAACGGCAGCGGCATTACCCATCTGGTGCTGACCCAATAAATTCGGGTGTGGTAAATGCGTTAACGTATCGGTATCGTTTGACCAGGTCCAGTCATCGTCGTTTTTTTTATACGAAAAATCCTTCCCGACCAAATAAAGCGGTGTGTGTAATTCTCTAGAATACGTTTCCATAATAGCCGGCGGGTCTATATCTCCAACAACTGCAGGTCGCCTAGATCTAAAAATACCCATTTTTTCCCGCGCAATGAGTTCACGAGTATCACCCAACCAGTCGCTATGATCAATGCCAATGCTGGGTATCAAAGCAACATCTGCATCGATAATATTAACCGCATCGAGTCGACCCCCGAGGCCTACTTCCAATAATTGAACATCTAACGCTGCTCGAGCAAAAATATCCAGCGCCGCTAAGGTACAAAATTCAAAATAACTTAAAGATGTTGTGCCCCGTACGGCTTCTATGCGCTCAAATGCTTGGCAAATCAACTCATCTCGAACCACAATACCGTTAATTCTTATCCGTTCATTATAGCGTTGTAAATGGGGCGAGGTATAGCTTCCCACACGGTAACCGCTTTGCCTTAAAATAGCATCCAGAAAGGCTACCGATGAGCCTTTTCCGTTCGTCCCCCCTACGGTAATCGTCAGCGGTCTATTAACGGGCTTTTCCAGCAACTGAAAAACCTTGAAAACTCGCTCCAAGCCTAAATCTATCTGCTTACTGTGGAGCGTTTCCTGCCATTGTAACCACCCGTGTAATGACTTGAAATGCATCGGTCCCCAACAAAAAAAGTCTCAAATAAAAAACAAACGCTACGGATCCTTACTCCACGCTGTTATCTTCTTGTTCTTCACTGGCAACAAAATCATTCATCTCTGAAACCGTAATCTCGGGCACTGCCGATACAAAGCCTTCATTGAACGGCCTATTCTCCATCAACATAGACAACATAGCCGCCACTTGATCACGTATCTCTAGACGATTTACGATCATATCAACCGCACCGTGTTCAACAAGGAATTCACTGCGTTGGAAACCTTCAGGCAATTTCTCTCGAACGGTTTGTTCAATGACACGGGGTCCTGCAAAACCAATTAACGCTTTAGGTTCAGCCAAGTTAATATCCCCCAGCATGGCTAAACTAGCGGATACGCCACCCATGGTAGGATCCGTTAAAAATGAAATAAAAGGCAGCCCAGCCTCAGACAAACGAGTCAAAGCGGCGCTAGTCTTTGCCATTTGAAACAAAGAGAATAGAGACTCCTGCATTCGCGCACCACCACTGGCGGTAAAGACAATAAAAGGCACCTCTAGTTCGAGACTGGCATTAACGCCGCGGACAAATTTCTCTCCAACAACAGAACCCATTGAACCGCCCATAAACCCAAAATCAAATGCAGCAGCAACAATTCCAGCCCCTTTTAGCTGTCCAGACATTACCACCAAAGCATCATTCTCTTCGGTTTTCTTTTGTGCCTGAATCAAGCGATCCTTATACTTTTTACTGTCCTTAAACCGTAACGGATCGGTTGGCATTAACTGTTCACCAATCTCTACTCGGCCATCTGGATCCAAGAAAATATCTAACCGTCTCCGGCCGCCAATACGCATGTGATGATCACATTTTGGACAAACGTTAAGATTCTTTTCTAACTCAGAATTATATAAAATAGCGTTACACGCTGTGCACTTATTCCAAAGCCCTTCAGGAACAGCGCCCTTGGTTGATGCCGCCGTTCTGATTGAAGGAACTAATTTCTCAAACCAACTCATAGCGTACCCCTAGTCATTAACTTCATTATCCATGGCCTGACGCATAGCACTCAAAAGCGTAATAACCTCTTGCTTTGCCATACTCAGATCATCAATATTTTCTTGTATCTTATTGATAATAGCACTCCCTACCACAACCCCGTCAGCAATACGCGCAACCGATCTCGCATAACCGGCATCTTTGACGCCAAACCCAACCGCTATCGGTAAATCAGTATACTGCTTAATTTCGGCTACTTTTTCCTTTACATCGTCTGTATTCAGATGGCCTGCTCCGGTAACCCCTTTCAAAGAGACATAATAAATATAACCACTGCCTTTTGCAGCCATTTTTTTAATCCGTTCTTCCGTGCTGTTCGGTGCCAGTAAGAAAATAGGGTCAATCCCCACTGCTTTCAATAACGGCGCATACTCCTCTGCCTCTTCAGGCGGCATATCAACCGTCAATACACCATCAACACCGACACGGGCTGCGGCCTGCGCAAAATCTTCATAACCCATAAATTCAATCGGATTAAGGTACCCCATGAGCACAATTGGAGTCGCATTATCGTCTTTACGAAATTCTGCCACCATCGATAAAACGCGTGTTAAATTCATCCCTTGTTCTATGGCACGTTCACTCGCCTTTTGAATCACCGGCCCATCAGCCATAGGGTCTGAGAATGGAACCCCTAACTCAATCACATCGACCCCTGCTGCCACCATAGCATGCAACAAAGGAACCGTGAATTCTGGCGTCGGGTCACCCGATGTCACAAAAGGAATTAAGGCTTGTCGTCCAGACGCTGAAAGGTTCTGAAAAGTTTGCGCTAAGCGACTCATAACTCCACCCCTTCTCGTTCAGCCACCGTATGCATGTCTTTATCTCCACGCCCGGAAAGATTAACTAAAAGAACCTTGTCCTTACTCATGGTCGGCGCCAACTTCATCGCGTAAGCCAAAGCATGACTCGACTCTAAAGCCGGAATAATACCTTCCATTCGGGTTAATGTGTAAAAAGCTTCAACCGCCTCATCATCAGTTATATTGACATATTCAGCACGGCCAGAATCTTTCAGCCACGCATGTTCAGGCCCAACACCCGGATAATCTAATCCCGCAGAAATCGAATGCGTTTCGATAATTTGACCATGATCATCGGCAATAAGATAAGTTCTATTACCGTGTAATACACCGGGTCGTCCTGCGCCCAGTGTCACCGAATGACGTCCGGTTTCTACACCATCACCCGCAGCTTCAACGCCATACATTTTAACGGAAGTATCATCAATAAAAGGGTGGAACAAGCCAATGGCATTAGACCCCCCGCCAACACAAGCAATCAAAGCATCCGGTAGGCGCCCGATCATGGTTTGCAACTGTGCTTTGGACTCACGGCCAATAATCGTTTGGAAATCACGAACCAGTGCAGGATAGGGATGCGGCCCTGCCACCGTACCGATAATATAAAAGGTATCATCGACATTCGTAACCCAATCTCGCATCGCTTCATTGAGCGCGTCTTTCAATGTTTTAGAACCCGAATCGACCGAGACTACTTTCGCGCCTAACAAACGCATCCGATAAACATTCTGAACTTGTCGGGCAACATCAACCGACCCCATATAAACAACACACTCCAAACCGAGTCTTGCGGCAACTGTTGCCGTGGCAACACCGTGTTGACCGGCCCCTGTTTCAGCAATGATACGGGTCTTTCCCATTCGTTTAGCTAATAAGGCCTGGCCAATCGCATTATTAATTTTATGCGCGCCAGTATGATTTAAATCCTCACGCTTTAAGTAGATTTGCGCCCCGCCCAGCTCACGACTCCAGCGTTCAGCGTGGTAGATCGGGGATGGCCTTCCCACGTAATAGTGTAAGTCTTTATCCAATTCCGCTAAGAAATCTGGATCTTTAGCATATTTTTGATAAGCCTCATCTAACTGTTTGATGGGCACCATCAGTGTTTCTGCAACGAACTTGCCCCCATAAGGCCCAAAATGACCTGCTTCATCAGGCATATCATATTGCAAATTATTTTCTTCTGTCACCTAACTCTACCTCTGTGATCAACGCTACTATTTTAGTTATATCTTTCATGCCTTTATAACGTTCGACGCCACTACTCACATCGAGCGCATAAGGCTGAGCCTGTCCGATCGCTTGTTGCGCATTTTCAACGCCAATTCCACCCGCCAGAACAATCGGTATCGGGAAATTTTCCGGTATTAAATTCCAATCAAAATGATGCCCTGTCCCCCCTTTCAGATCAGGGTGATAAGTATCCAGCAACAACGCCGAGGCATCATAAAAATCTTCAGCTATCTGCATTAAATCGGTTTCAGGACGCATTCGAACGGCCTTCACAAAAGGACGCCCGAGTGACCGACAAAAAGTAGCCGTCTCATCACCATGAAACTGTATCAGGTCAATGGGCACCTGAGACAACACCTCTTCAATAGCCCCCTGAGAGGCATCAACAAACAAACCCACCGTCGTCACAAATGCCGGCACTGCCGCGACAATTTTCTGCGCTTGCTCTAAGGTAACATGCCGTGGACTGGGCGGATAAAACACTAAACCAATAGCATCAATACCCTCAGAAGCTGCAGCCACTGCATTTTCTGGGTCAGTAAAGCCACATACTTTGATTCGGGTCCGCATGATCCTCAAGGCTCTTCAAAGTCGGTGATTATACCATAGAGTTAAAAAATTTCCCCTATACGTGAAGCGCTGATAGTCCGTTGAGAACAGATTATTCAATCAAATCGCGCCGCATTAACGGGTAACGCATTAAATATAGGGTGATTAACCATGCCGTATTCAGGCGGATAAAAAACCCCCCCTAAGTAAAGCCCATGTGGCGATGCGGTTGCCGATGCTAAACGTCGGTCCTTTTTTTCCAATAACTGTTCACACCAATCCACGGGCTGTTTACTTTTGCCAATTTCCATTAAGGCCCCGGCAATATTTCTAACCATATGATGCACAAAGGCATTGGCACATAAATCAATGATTATAGTGTCATCTTCTTGATAAACCTTAATAAAATACATCAGTCGACGAGGGCTCTTTGACTGACACCGTAGTGCTCTAAAAGAAGTAAAATCATGGTTACCCACCAAATATTGAGCCGCTTCATGCATCCGGGTCACATTCAGCACAGGAGAGCACCAGGTCACCTGATGGTGTCGCAGCGCTGACTGGGTAGGCCGATTTAAAATAATGTAACGATAAAAACGCGCAATAGCACTGTATCGAGCATGGAACCCTTCCTGAGCGTCTTGAACCCAGAGTAAGCGAACATCGTCCGGCAAATAGGTATTTGCACCCATTAACCATGATCGGTGTGTTCGAATCACATCGGTATCCATATGAACGACTTGCTCAAAAGCATGTACACCACTATCCGTACGCCCGGCACAAATAACCGAAACGGGCTCATTAGCAACGGTCGCTAAGGCCTGCTCAAGGACTAACTGCACGGTCCTCAGTCCACGCTGCCACTGCCACCCTGAAAACTGGCTACCATTATATTCAACACCCATGACTAATCGACTCATCGCTTTAATCCAAACCGTTAGTTAAATTAAGTCCATTTACTCATGAATCAAGACCCGCTCTCCAACTACGGCGAGATCAAACAACGCGACAACATCGTTATTTTTCATTCTGACACAGCCATGAGATTGTGGTGTTGATGTAACCAGGTCATCCGGGCTACCGTGAATATAAATATATCGCCACCCAGAATCGACCGGACCGTATCGGTTTCGCCCCGGCTCAAGTCCTACCAACCACAAAATACGCGTCAAAATCCAATCGCGCTCAGGACTTATCGCCGCTAGACCAGTCGTATAAATTTCACCCGTTGCTCTACGGCCTGAAAATACCGTATGCAAAGGCGCCTTCGCACCCATTTTCGCCTTAATTTTATGCCAGCCTCGCGGGGTACACTCACTACCCATTTCCTCACCGGGGCCATTTTTTGCTGTCGAAACGATAAAATCTCGACACACTTGACCGTCACGGATTACGGATAACTTTTGTGCGTTTAAATCAATATCTAAATAATCAGCACAACACATATCAGTTGCCATCACTGACGACGAAAAACCGCAATAGATTCAACATGCGACGTTTGCGGAAACATATCCATCACGCCCGCTTTTTCTAAACGGTACCCTAACTCATTAACCAAAATACCCGCATCTCTGGCGAGCGTTGCAGGATTACACGACACATAAACAATACATTCCGGCTTCCACTTCGGTATCCAAGCTAAGACTTCAGCAGCCCCTGCGCGAGAAGGGTCCAATAATACCTTAGTAAACGTTTGTGCCACCCAAGATTGCGCTGACAAATCACCAAATAAATCCGCCTTAAAAAAATCAACATTGCTTATATTATTTAAGCGCGCATTTTCTTGTGCATGATTAACCAGAGGCAAATCCCCTTCAACACCCACGACATGACCGGCATAACGAGCCAAAGGCAAGGTAAAATTCCCTAACCCACAAAACAAATCCAACACCCGGTCTTCTTTCGTCAACGCCAATATGTCAATAACACGATTAATCATCTTTCGATTAATCGTCGAATTAACCTGCGTAAACATCGTTGGCTTGAAGTTAAAATTAACCTGATGATCCGGCAAAGCATAACTGGGCATCATCCCCCCATCGGGCCACAACGGGATAATTGAATCGGGCCCTTTCGGTTGTAAATAAATCACCATATTATGGTTTTTTGCAAAATCTCGAATAATGGCACAATCCTCATCGGTCGGCGGCTCCAATACCCGAATAGCCAACACCACATCACTGTCACCAATGGCAACTTCAATTTGTGGTATTTTATCTTTAATGGTCAGTTGGCCAATCATCGCTGAGAGCTCCATTAGCCGCTCACCCACCGCGGGATGCATAACACGACACGACTCAATATCCGCTAAAAAAGGTTGCCGCCGCTCTCTGAAGCCGACTAAAACACGGCCTTTCTTAGCGACATATTTAACCCCCATTCGTGCCTTTTGTCGGTACCCCCAAAAAGGTCCTGTTAAAGGCTCCCAAATAAGGGGAATATCCAGCTTACCAATCCGTTTAAATTGATCTTCTAATATCGCCTGTTTGATTCCTATCTGTAAAGGTTCTTTAACATGTTGAAAACTACAACCCCCACAAACGCCATAATGAGGGCATCCCGGCTCCCCGCGTTCGGGTGCTGACGTGATAACGTTAACAACCTTACCTTCTGCATAATCACGGCGACTATCGGTATAAATAAATTCTACCTCCTCACCCGGCAATGCTTCATCAACAAAAACAACCTTTCCGTCAACATGCGCCACCCCTCGACCATCATGCGCAAAGGATTCTATAGTCACCTTCACGGGTGCTTCGGGTAATTTCTTTTTCTTGTATCGCCTTCTTGCCATGGATAATCTTTTGCCTCTTAACTAATAATGTCTCTACTCAAAATAATATCTGTTTATACGGAAAACACACCGGTTGACAAGTAACGATCACCCCGATCACAAATAATAGTCACGATCACTTTTCCCTCTAACTTCTCGCCTAATTGCAAAGCCGCCGCAACGGCGCCACCTGACGAAATACCTGCAAAAATACCTTCTTGAGCGGCTAAAGCGCGCGCGGTATCTTCTGCCTGCTGTTGATCCACATCTAGAATGTAATCGATTTGAGCAGGATCATATATTTTAGGCAAATACTCTTCAGGCCAACGACGTATACCCGGTATCTTGGCGCCATCTTTGGGTTGTACACCGACGACTTCAATGGCATCATTTTGTTCTTTCAAAAAACGCGACGTTCCCATAATAGTCCCCGTCGTCCCCATAGAGCTCACAAAATGCGTCACTTGACCGTCGGTATCACGCCAAATTTCAGGCCCTGTCCCTTCATAGTGTGCCCTCGGATTATCGGGGTTTGCAAATTGATCTAACACTCGACCCTGACCTGCAGCTTCCATTTTCCGGGCTAAATCAATCGCTCCTTCCATACTCTCTTCTGCCGGCGTGAGGATCAGTTCAGCACCATACGCTGCCATTGAGGCTCGACGTTCGACGCTCATATTATCCGGCATAATCAGAGTCATTCGATAGCCCTTGATCGCTGCCGCCATGGCTAATGCAATACCGGTATTGCCACTCGTTGCTTCGATAAGACGATCGCCCGGCTTAATTTCACCGCGGCGCTCAGCCTGTTGAATCATACTTAAAGCCGGGCGATCCTTAACCGAACCGGCAGGATTATTGCCTTCTAACTTAACCCAATACGTATTACTTGAATTGCCCGGCAAGCGCTGCAACTTAACCAACGGTGTATTGCCGACAAATGCCTCGATTGTAGATCCACTCATAACGTAGCCCCCTTCACACCCATCACCCTAACCACTGACGCGCATTGGCAAACAATCGCATCCACGGCCCATATTCTCCCCAATCACCGGGATGCCAAGAATTCTGAATCGTCCTAAAACAACGCTCGGGGTGAGGCATCATAATCGTAAAACGACCATTCTCAGAAGTCAGCCCCGTCACACCCATTACCGAGCCGTTCGGGTTCGCTGGAAAGGCAACCGTTTTCTGCCCGTAGTTATCGACATAGGCTAATGCAACCTGACTGGCTCGCTGAGCGGCCTCTAACTGACCGGTTTGAAAAACGGCCCGCCCTTCACCATGCGCAATAGAGACTGGCATGGTCGATCCGGCCATACCCGCCAATAAAATAGACGGCGAGTCCAGCACTTCAACCATCGCCACGCGTGCTTCAAACTGCTCCGAAGTATTACCAACAAATTGTGGCCAATGATCCGTACCCGGAATTAAAGCTTTCAAACCTGAAAGCATTTGACAACCATTACAGACCCCTAATCCAAAGGTATCTTGTCGCTCAAAAAAGTCCTGGAACTGTAATCGCACATAGTCATTAAACAAAATAGACTTTGCCCAACCCCCGCCTGCGCCTAAAACATCGCCATATGAAAAGCCACCGCAAGCAACAACACCTTGGAATTCACGCAAAGAAATTCGTTGCTCCAACAGATCACTCATATGAACATCAATCGCGGTAAAACCGGCCCGATCAAAGGCAGCGGCCATTTCCACATGACCATTAACACCCTGCTCTCTTAAGATCGCCACCTTGGGTCTATAACTCCCGATAAAAGGAGCGGTGATATCCTCATGTACGTCAAAGGTTAATTGTGCATTGAGCCCGGGATCAGCATCATCCAAAATTTGTTTAAACTGTTGTTCTGCACACGCCGGGTTATCTCTTAATGCCTGCATATGAAAACTCGTTTCTGACCACTTCTGCTGTAACTGAGCCCGAGACTGTGAAAACACAACGTTGCCACCGGCTTGAATAGTAAATTCAACTTGCGAACTCAATGTCCCGACAATATGGCTACAAGCAGACAATCCTGCTTGCTCAAGACACCTTAAAACAGCGCTTTTATGCGCCGCAGAGACTTGAATAAGCACACCCAACTCTTCATTAAAAAGAGCCGCCAAAAGATCATCACCCAAAGCATCAAGTGTTAGCGCAACCCCTAAACGGCTGGCAAACATCATCTCAACAGCAACCGCTAACAAGCCACCATCAGAGCGGTCATGATAAGCCAATAATAACTCACGTTGGTTAAGTGTCTGAATGGTTTCAAAAAACGATTTAAACAAAATAGCATCATCCAAATCCGGCGACACATCACCTAACTGCTGATAAACCTGCGCTAAAACCGAACCCCCTAAGCGATTCTTTCCTTGTCCTAAATCGATTAAAATAAGTACACTGTCGACATCCTGAAGCTCTGGGGTCAGCGTTTTATAAATATTCTCAACCGGGGCAAATGCGGTGGTTATCAACGAGACCGGTGCCGTCATCGACTTGGCTTGATCATCTTCTTGCCAAACCGTTTTCATCGATAACGAATCTTTACCCACAGGAATTGCAATCCCCAAGGCTGGACATAATTCCATGCCCACCGCCTTGACCGTTTCGAATAAAGCGGCATCTTCACCACCAAAACCAGCCGCTGCCATCCAGTTCGCCGACAATTTCACCCGCCCTAATTCACCAATGGCTGCCGCTGCAAGATTAGTCAACGCCTCACCGATGGCTAATCGTCCTGATGCGGGTGCATTAATAACCGCCACCGGCGTTCTTTCACCCATCGCCATCGCCTCACCACTCTGTGCATAAAAACCAGAGGCCGTGACGGCAACATCGGCAACAGGAACTTGCCACCGCCCCACCATTTGATCTCGGACAACCAGGCCAGTCACCGACCGGTCGCCAATAGTAATCAGAAAACTTTTATCCGCAACCGCAGGAAAAGACAAAACCCGTTGAATGGCCTCAGGCAAGGACACCTCTGATCGATCAAACGGCTGAACACGGGGCGATTGACGTTTAACATCACGATGCATTTTAGGTGCTTTACCAAACAATAAAGACATCGGCAGATTAACAGCATCCTGGTTTAGTAGATTATCGGTTAATTGTAATTGCTCTTCTTCAATGGCTTCGCCAATGACTGCATACAAACACTTTTCTTTCTGGCAGAACGATTCAAACAAGGGTAATGATTCTGGCATGATCGCCAAGATATAACGTTCTTGCGCTTCATTGCACCAAATCTGCATCGGCGACATGCCTGGATCCGCATTTAATATTTTACGTAATTCAAAGCGACCACCGCGATCACAATCATGAATAATTTCAGGAACCGCATTAGATAAACCACCGGCCCCCACATCATGAATAGAAACTATGGGCGAGTCATCGCCGAGCGCCGAACAATGATTAATGACTTCCTGACAGCGCCGCTCCATTTCTGGATTTTCACGTTGTACCGAAGCATAATCTAGCTGAGCGGAAATTTCACCTGACGATTGTGACGACGCCGCACTGCCACCGAGCCCGATTAACATTGCAGGCCCCCCTAAAACTATAATCAGCGCACCGGGGGGGATAATATTTTTATTAACCAACATAGGACGAATATTACCCATGCCGCCAGCGATCATAATCGGTTTGTGATAACCCAACAAATGCGCATCGGCAGACGCCACAGCAGGCTGCTCAAAACTACGAAAATAACCTGCCAAATTAGGCCTGCCAAATTCATTGTTAAAGGCCGCCCCACCCAGTGGAGCCTCCAACATAATATCCAGTGCTGACGCAATACGCTCAGGCTTACCGTAATCAACTTCCCACGGCTGCGACAATCCGGGTATTTTTAAATTAGATACCGAAAAACCGGTGAGTCCTGCTTTGGTTTGTGACCCCAACCCAGTTGCCCCCTCATCTCTTATTTCACCGCCAGAACCGGTGGCAGCACCGGGATAGGGTGAAATAGCCGTCGGGTGATTATGGGTCTCAACCTTCATCAGAAGGTGCGCATCCTCATCAATATAACCATACTGACCGGTCATCGGATTACGAATAAAAACGTCTGCCCGAGAGCCTTCGATAACAGAAGAATTATCACTGTAGGCGGACAAAACACCGCCCGGATTACAGTTATAGGTATTACGAATCATAGCGAACAACGATTGATCCTGCTCGACGCCGTCCACAGTCCATTGCGCATTAAATATTTTATGCCGACAATGTTCAGAATTGGCCTGTGCAAACATCATCAATTCCACATCGGTTGGGTCTCGCCCTAGATCCTGAAAACTAGTCAGTAAATAATCTATTTCATCGGCCGACAAGGCAAGGCCTAGCTGTTCGTCAGCCTGAACCAAAGCTGCTCGACCTTGTTCTATAACGGCAATGGTCTCAAGGGGTTGTGGTGCCGCCTGTACAAAAATATCCGGCTGCTCTGGGCTCAACCAAACGGCTTGAGTCATCCGATCGAACAACACCTCAGCCAAAGACGGCAAATCACCCTTCACATCGACTTCACCCGCAACCGTTACCCGGTATTCGATTGCTCGCTCAATACGCAAGACCTCGGCTAAGCCACAACGCTGTGCGATTTCCGTGGCTTTACTTGACCACGGTGAAATAGTCCCGGGTCGAGGAATGACTAAAATCGGCAACCCGTCATCAGCAGTATCGTTGACAACATCGCCATAATCCAACAATTGCTCCAATTGCGCCAATTGCGCACCGGTTAATGATTGGCCCTCAATATTAACAAAGTGAACGAAACGTGCTGACAACGCCCCAATATGTCGGTTAATACCCTGAAGTTCGCGTAATAACTTTTCGGTTCGAAATAAAGAAAGCGCCCTAGGGCCTGATAGTCTTAGCATGGTGATTTTTTAGGTAAAATCCAATCATCTCATCGAAATGGCTAGATGTGTTTTTGTCATTCGTCAGCCAAATCTTCTTTGATGGCCTGCTCTAAAATTTTTAATATTTCTAAACTTTCATGTGGCGGCGGAGGATCTGCATTTTCATTCAGCAGCATGATGTCACTCCGCCCATTACTGTCAAAAACTCGTATTTGATACCCCTGCTCGCGCGTAGGATCCTCGCCAAAGATAAAATCAAACTCATTAAGTAGCGACCCATCTTCAATGGGCGTCTTATTCCAGTCATATTGAATAAAATAAATAGCATTCGCCTGATTCCTCGCAACGATTTCTATGCCTTCACGAATCAATGCTTTACCGACTATCCGCCACGCTAAATCATAAGATTTAGCCATTTCTAAACGCGGCGACCCGCCGGTATAGCTCACGAGCCGAACCACTTGTGTTGGCGACAAGGCTTGTTGCTCGGGTGATAAAGAAGCGCTTTTCGTGGCTTGCGCCGCTCTTTTAACTTCTGTTAATTGCCGCTCTAACGCATTGTTTCGTAAATCCACCGGTATCTCTAAAACCGGCAACTCAGTGCTGTTTCGATACTCAATTTGTTTGTCGGGAAAGTAAGTCTGAATACGGGTACAGCCAGAAGCACAGAAAACAACGAGGACAATGAATACCCGCCACAAGACTCCAGAAGCCACAACGCCACGCTTGGACATTAGATTACTTCAGCTTGCTGCATGGCCTCTTTAACCACTGCAAAACAGTCTGCTGTGAGCCAGGTTAGTGGCAGACGAATGCCCTGATCAATCAAGCCCATTTCACTCACGGCCCATTTAACAGGGATGGGGTTTGCCTGAACAAATAAGTGCTTATGTAAGCCCGTTAATTTTTCATCCGCAGCTAACGCGGCCGTACGATCACCCGCAACCGCAGCAACAACCATATCATGCATTAACTGAGGCGCGACATTTCCAGTCACGGTAATAACCCCTTGCCCACCTAATAAACAGAATGCACACGAAGAAGCATCATCCCCCGAATACAGCGCAAAATCATCACCGCATGATTGACGTAACACCAAAACACGATCAAGATCGCCAGTAGCCTCTTTTACGCCCACAATATTGTCAAGGACCGATAACCTGGCAACCGTTTCTGGCAACATATCACACGCTGTTCGCCCTGGAACGTTATACAAGATCTGCGGAATATCAACCGCCGTGGCCACAGCCTGATAATGCAAAAAAAGCCCTTCTTGTGTCGGCTTGTTATAATAGGGCGTCACTAATAAGCAAGCATCCACGCCCACTTCTTTGGCGCGCTGCGTCAAGGCTATGGCTTCTGTGGTGGAGTTTGCACCCGTGCCGGCTATCACCGGAATACGTCCATTAACTTGTTTGACCACCGCCTGAACAACCGCCATGTGATCATCGGCATCAAGGGTAGCCGACTCCCCAGTCGTCCCAACCGCAACAATGGCATCGGTCTTCTGCTCAACATGGAATTCAACTAATTGATCAAGACGTGCATAATCAATGTTCCCATCCACACCCATCGGCGTCACTAACGCAACAATACTACCTTGAATCATTCATTTGTCTCAAAATGGTTAAAATATTAGGACAGCCACTCAACATACACAGACAACAGTTTCTTTGTGTGCCATCGCTTTATTATATAGCGTCATTATAACGAAATGACTCAAAAACAATACTCTATCTTTAGGCTAACCGTTTTTTCTCAGCGACCCGTTGACGTTGTTTCTCCTTATCACGGTATTTTAACCCACGTCGTTCTCGGTTATCGCTGTTAACATCAGAGCCGATATGCTGAACGCCCCGTGCTCGCGATAATTCCATTTGTTTTTCACGCTCTTTAAAGCGTTGTCGCTGCTGCTCATCCACCTTGTCAAAGCAATGGGGACAACTCACCCCTTGAATATAATGCTCACTGGCTTTATCGGCCTCACTCACCGGGTACCGACAGGCAAAACATTGGTCATATTGCCCTTTCACTAAACTATGATCAACCGCAACGCGATTATCAAAAACAAAGCACTCCCCCTGCCACATCGAATCAGCTTTCGGCACTTCCTCTAAATATTTCAGGATCCCACCTTCCAAATGATAAACCGCTTCAAAACCTTGCTCTTTCAGATAAGCGGTGGACTTTTCACACCGTATTCCACCGGTGCAATACATCGCTACTTTCTTATGCTGCTCTGGATTTAAGTTAGCCTTAACATACTGCGGAAATTCACGAAAAGTTTCTGTTTTAGGATTGACCGCACCTTGGAACTGACCAATATTCACCTCGTAATCATTGCGGGTATCGACCAACAGAACGTCGGGGTCCGAAATTAACGCATTCCATTCACTGGGCTTCACATAAGTACCGACAATTTTATTGGGGTCAATCGTTTCAACCCCCATCGTAACGATCTCTTTTTTCAACTTGACCTTGGTGCGATAAAAAGGAACGGTTTCATCAAACGATTCTTTATAACGCACACCGACTAAGCGCTGATCATTTTCAAACCAACTGTAAAGTGCATCAATTGCAGCCCTTGAGCCTGCGACCGTCCCATTGATGCCTTCTTTCGCCAATAAAATCGTCCCTTTAATTTCATGCGTTGTCAGCACAGACAACAAGGGCTTTTGTAACTGCTCAAAATCTTCCAGACGCACAAACTTATACAACGCCGTCACTACACAATCAACCATATTCAACAAACCTCTATCAGACCCCTGGACCGTAAATCCAGATCAAATTAAACCAATCGTTTATTTTACCTGATCTTAGACCTTGGCGCCTGACCGATTCAATTAAGGAAAACTAATTTCATCCGCGCCCTCATCCCAAGGCACATACCGTGTCATGACCGCCGAAAAAAAGGGCGCCTCAAGCAATCGGTCTAACCATGCCCCCACTAAAGGATAAGACGATTGATCAAACCAGACGCGATCAACCTGCGCAAATTGCCTAATAAATGGAAAAATAGCCATATCAGCAAGCCCCGCCCTATCACCGAACAAATACGTGCTAGCCACTAATTTAGTTTCTAACCGCGCCAAAAATAACCCGCCTTGGCCTCGGTAATAATCAACCGGATAATCAGGGTACCGATCACTGTATTTATAGCGATCCAACCAGAACTTAAAGTCACCGTCATTGTGCGCGATTAACGCCTCGGTCTCCGCTCGTTTTATCGGATGCAATCCCTTTAGCCACTGATCGGGGTCATGATGCTGCAACGCAAAAAGCATAATGTCATAGCTTTCATCGATCACTTGACCATGGGGCAAGATTAAAACCGGAACCGTCCCTTTGGGAGAACATTGCAATAAAGATGGCGGCTTATGACGCAAAACAACTTCACGCAAGACAACCTTAAAACCACTGTAATGAAGCGCAAGCCGGGCCCTAATCGCATAAGGACAGCGTCGAAACGAATATAAGACTGGAGTTGCCACGAGCTCTCCTGTAGTAGACACTAACATGATAAAAAAGCAGGCCAAATTAACTGTAATTTTAACACACCCCCCTTGCACCGGCCGTCTATTCCATAGCAAATACGTTACTGATCACCAGGACTCATCCACAGCTATTTTTAAAACACCCTAAGCCATACCGCCTTATTACGCTGATTTTTTAAATCAATGTTTATCATCGCACCGATAACATGGAATAATACAGTTTTTCAAACAACCTCCTTTGCACTCATGGCTCAATATATCTACACAATGAATGGCGTTGGCAAAATCGTCCCGCCTAAAAAATATATTCTGAAAGATATCTACCTCTCCTTCTTTCCCGGCGCAAAAATTGGTGTCTTGGGGCTCAATGGCTCAGGAAAGTCAACGTTATTACGAATCATGGCCGGCATTGACACAGAAATTGAAGGCGAAGCACGCGCTCAATCCGGTATAAAAATAGGCTACTTAGCACAAGAACCCGAACTTGACCTCAGCAAAGATGTTCGCGGCAATGTAGAAGAAGGCGTTGCCGAAACCAAAGCCCTACTGGACCGTTTCAACGCCGTCACTAATGCCTTTGCAGATCCCGATGCTGACTTTGACAAACTCCTTACCGAACAAGCCGAACTACAAGACAAAATTGATGCTGCAGGCGCTTGGGAACTTGAAAGACAACTTGAAATTGCTGCCGATGCGCTCCGCCTACCGGACTGGGATGCCGATATCAGCACCTTATCAGGCGGTGAAAAACGCCGGGTTGCACTCTGCCGCCTACTCCTTTCAAACCCGGACATGCTTTTACTCGACGAGCCCACTAACCATCTTGATGCCGAGTCTGTTGCCTGGCTTGAAACTTTTCTTCACAATTTCCCCGGCACCGTAGTCGCCGTCACCCATGACCGTTATTTTCTCGATAATGTCGCAGGCTGGATCTTAGAACTTGATCGCGGCCAAGGGATCCCTTGGGAAGGCAACTACTCTTCTTGGCTTGAACAAAAACAAAACCGCCTGGCAATGGAGGAAAAGCAGGAGTCATCACGACAAAAAGCCATGAAAGCAGAGCTCGAATGGGTTAGAACTAACCCCAAAGGCCGCCATGCTAAGAACAAAGCCCGTCTTGCGCGATTTGACGAACTCTCACAACAAGACACCCAAAAAAGAAACGAAACCCAAGAGATCTATATCCCACCCGGCCCACGCTTAGGCGATGTTGTTGTTGAAGCCTCAGCGCTACAAAAGGGCTTTGGTGACAAACTCCTGATCAATGA
>LWDU01031866.1_pt1 | contig 35683 bp, 23 predicted proteins | sample 727161 | NCBI WGS metagenome assembly LWDU01 (sample SAMN04566230, study PRJNA314399) | hydrothermal vent metagenome | isolation source: deep sea hydrothermal plume seawater | place: Mexico: Gulf of California, Guaymas Basin | collected 2004-07-11 | reverse complement strand
TCCAGCTCGGCTGCGTACGGGAACATGTCCTGTAGGTCGACCGCGGAGATCGTCACCGTGTTGTTGCCGGTGTCGAACTGGGTGTTCTCGTCGTACGAGAGGTTGAAGTCGGTCTCCTGGCTGCTGTCGTAGCTTACGCTCTCGCAGGGACCGTTTGAGTTGGTGCTGTCGGAGCGTAGGTGCCAGCTGATGTGTCCACTGTCCGGGTACCTGAAGTCGTACAGGTACATGTTCCAGCTGAAGTAGACGTCGCATGCCCATGGGGCGACCAGTACGTCCCAGTCCATCGAGCCACTGCCGTCGTAAGTGAAGTAGTGGTAGTTGGACTCGTCGGGGAATCCGGTTCCTGAGTGGTACAGGTACAGCCTGTAGTCCGCTCCGACCGTGAGGTTCTCGAATTGTATCTCGATGGTGTTCTCTCCCGCGGGCATGATGTAGCTGGACATCGCTGGGTCATCGTCCAGCTCCACTAGGTTGCCATCCGCGTCAGGGCCGTAGAAATTGACGTAGTTCCCGTCGCCAGTGGCGAAGTTGTCCTCTTCGCCTGGCAGGGGCTCGCAGTCGGGGTAGAAGTATCGGCTGTATCCCTCGATGCTGTTCCAGTCGTTGGAGGACTCGTCCGAGAGCACGTAGAGGGTCGACTCGATCCTGAGTTCGCATACGTCGTTGTCCGCCATACCCGACCAGAGATCGATATGCACGTCTCCTTCCGTGTCGGCGCTGGAGAAGTTGAAGCTCTCGTAGCGATAGTCGACTAGGTTCCCGTTCTCCCAGAACCTCATGTCGAGCGTGTACTCGTATCCTAAGTCCGGCAGGTCGTGAATGACCCAGACGAGGTCTATTTCGTCATCTATCTCGATGTCGTCGCTGTCCACCTCGTCTCCTTCGGAGTCGATGATCTCCATCCATGGATCGGAGCAGTCGGGCACGTGGAAGTACCAGTACTGGTTGTCACCGACCGAGGTCCCGTTGTCGTCGTAGTAGATGCTCGCGTACGCGTAGGGGTTGCAGTCGAAGGTGCTGACGTGGAGGTTCCAGTCCAGGTCGTTCGAGCCGTTGTAGGTGAAGTAGTCGTAGAACCAACCGTTCCAGCTGGACTCGTTGCTCCAGTACCACTGCAAGCGGTAGTCGACTCCCGTCGTCAGGTGGTCGAACGCCCAGGTCATGTCGTTGTCGCCCAAATCCAGTTGCATGCCGTGTTGGTCGCTCTCGGTGCCGTTAACTTGCAGGGCCAGCGGATCGAGGCATGGTCCCTGCAGGTACCTGGTCCTGCCTTCCATGTAGTCTCCGTTACCTGCTGAGTCGACTTCGCTCATGTTGTACAGTTGCGTGTAGAAGTAGGCATCGCAGTCCCAGAAGTCCATTGTCATGTTGAGTTGGATGCCATCGGGGACGCCATCGTAGAACCAGCCGAACCAGCCTTCACTATCCTCGTAGTACCACTCCAGCCTGTACTCGGACCCGTTGTCCAGGTTGCTGAAGTCGAAAAACAGGTGGTTCTCGCCGGGTGCCAAGGCGAAGTCTGGGTGTAGGGCGTCGACCGTGAAGTCGCCCGAAGCGTCGGTGGCCAGCACGTCGAACGGCGGGTAGCATGGCTCCTCGGGGTGGAAGCTGAAGCTCTCCACCTGCTCGTAGCTGCCGGTGACTTCCGACATCGGCCTCAGGTAGGCGTAGTAGTAGACATTGCACTCGTACTCGTCGATCGTCAGGTCGAAGAAGAAGAAGGCCGATTCAGAGTTGTCTGCGGTGAAGTACTCGAAGTGAGGTTGATTCCCGTCGCTCCCGTCCTGGTACCAGTAGAGCTCGTACTGGTAGCCGTCGACGAGTCCATCCAAGGACCACGAGAAGTGAGTAGTGCCCGGCAGCAGGTGGTATTCCCCTCCTTGTCCGGATTGATATGTCTCGATGGCTGCGCCGCCATCGTCCACAACCTCGAGGGTTATGTTGCCCCCATCGATGCACTCGGTGGCGGGGTAGGTGTGGGTGCCCCCGGTGCTATGAGACCCGGTCCACGGGCTCCAGAGATTGATGTAGCTGTAGATGCTAGGGTTGCACTCGAACTCGCTAAGGGACAGGGTCCACTCAATCAGGCCATCGTCGGCCGTCACGTAGTCGCCCCAACTCCAGCTTGGTGCGTTGAAGTAGAAGTATACCCGTTCGTCGTCCTCCAGCGAGCTCAGGTTCCAGTACATCTGGGTCTCGCCTGGCTCGATCAGGGTGTCGTCGTCGACTAGTGTCCAAGACCCGTCGATCTGCGCGTAGAGCGGAAATGCCCGCTTAGAATCGCCGTCGGTGTCGTCGCAAGGCCCATCCATGTCGTAGGTGTCGTTGCTTGCGATCTGTGTATTGCCGCTGGAGGTCCTCACGTACATTCTCGAGTACACATTCACGTCGCAGACGTGCCCAGGGATCTCGAGGTCGAACGAGAGGGTCTCGTCGGTCTCGTTGACCCCGAACCAGGTGGAGTACTCTAGGACGTTGAGGTAGCCATCGAAGTAAACCTTGGACTCCATGTAGTACGGGAAGTCTAGCTGGAGGTTCGAGGCCACCAGTGTGATGCTGTTGGTTCCTGCTACGAACTCGCTGTCCTCGTCGTAAGATGCGTTGAATCCGGGTTCCTGGGAGTTGTCGTAGCTGACGCTCTCACACGGGCCGTCGAGGGATCCGCTATCGGACCCGAGGTGCCAGCTGTTGTAGCTGTCGGGGTACCTGAAGTCATTCAGGTAGATATCCCAACTGTAGGATATGTCGCATGCCCATGGGGCGATGGGGAGGGGCATCTCCAAGGGGGCCCCCTCGTAAGTAAAGTACGTGTACTCTGAGTACGAGTCAAAACCGGACCCGGAATGGTAGAAGTAGATCCTGTAGTCGGCCCCTACTGTCAGGTTCTCGAACCTGAGCTCGAGGTCGTTGTCGCCAGTGGGCAAGTAGCCGGGCTCTTGCTCCCATGTACCGTTGACCAGTCCGTAGACGTTGACGTAGTGATCATCGGGGTAGACGTACTCGTCGCAGGGGAAGCTCTCGTAGAAATCACCGCTATCCATCTCAATCCAGTTATGGGTGCTCGAATTGGAGGAGTCGAGGAAGGTCCGCCAGTAGATCTGGGCGTTGCAAATGAAGGTGCTATTGAAGTCCAGCATCCAATTGAGCTGGGTAGTCAGGTCAGATCCTGAGAACCATGTCTCGGAATCGTACATGACGTAGTCGCCGTTGAAGCGGACCCTCCAGTCGAAGGTGTAAGTCTGGTTTGCCGCGAGATCGGTCAGGTTCCACGACATGTCGTTGGTGCCGTTCTCGAGGCCCATACTGTATCCGACCTCGTCGCCATCGATCTCTAGCTCGACGTCACCTGGATTGAAGCAGGGAGAGCTGAGGTAGGTATAGTCCCCCAAAATGTGACGATTGTTGGACCCGTTGAGGGTAATCATGTGCATGTGGATGTAGACCGAAACCTCACATGACCACTCGTCCACGATGATGTCGAAGTCTTTGTGATCTTCTTCGGAAGCATTCAACCAATCCGTTGGTGAGAAAGTACCCCAATTGAAGCTCTCGCAAACGGTAGTAGTGCATACATTCCCATTCATGGTGTAACTCTGGTTGGCATCCAATCCGGATAGGTCGATTCTGATGGTCTGGTTCCCGTTCTCAATGTAATCTGTCTCTATCCAGTCGACACCGTTGTCGTCTAGGACAAGGATGGGGGTGACGAGGAAATCCTTCCGGAAAGTGCATGATGGGTTGAGGGAAAAGCTTCCGCTTTCCACGGAAATAATTTTGCCACCGACTTCGACGCTCAGGTAATACTGGAGGCTCAATTCACAAGTGATTGCCTCTTCTATTTCCAATGTGAACTCGTGATTTGATTCCAAGGAGTCTGCGGTGAACTCGAACGAGTCATACTGCGTGAAGTCTCCGTTCCTGTAGGTCAACCACTCCATTGTGTAGTTGAAGTCGGTCTCGAGGTCGGAGAGGGCCCATCTAAGCTCGTTCGAGCCATTGTCTACGTTGTGATTTTGGTTTGTGTTGGTCCATCCATAGGTCCTGTTTGCTTCCAGACTGACGTCCCCGCCGTCGGTGCATCCGTCTGGGTTGAATGACTGGCCCCGTTCGTGGAACCTGACCCCGTTGCTATCGTAGACGTGGACTCTCACGTATACGCTACAGTCCCAAACTGTGGTGTTCAGGAGCCAATCGATGTCTGATCCATCATGGGTGAAATCGTGAGTGGCCCATTCTATATCGTGGGTAGTGGAGTACCAGTAGTAATCCACTTCGTAGTCGCTACCAACCTGAAGGTTATCGAGGTCCCATCTCATGTGGTTAGTTCCCAACTCTAGTGTGTCTGATCCTGCCCTTATGTACGGTCCACCGCTGTTTTGAGCGGTTAGCAGGACGGCAGGCAGTAAGCATGGCCCAACTAGGTTAATGTTGGAGAAGTAAGCCACCTGGTATCTTTCGTCGAATATCATCTCGTAGATTCTCACGTGGGCGTAGGCGAAGCAGTCTCCCTCATCGAGGGAGATGTTCCAGTAGAAGCCATCGTTTGTATCATTGACTGTGAAGGAATTTTCGTTGTACCAACCATTCCCACCGTTTTCGGAGCCCCAGTAGTAATCCACCTCGTAGTCACCGGGACCAAAGTCCGATATGTCGAACAGCATCTGCGTTTCCCCCACGGGTAGAGCTGTGGACATCGCGTCGGACCACCCTGATGCGCCGCTGTTGTCCGCGAAGAGAATGTCGAAGGATGGAACGCATGGCTCTTCTGTGTTGATGTTCACCCTCCTGATTTCCTGGAAACTGTTGTCAACGTATAACCTCAGGTATGCGTGCCCGTACAGGTTACAAACAGACTCGTCGATTGTGATCGGGAAGTACCAGGATTTGTTATTAGCATCCGCGAACCATTCGTCTCCGGCGTTCTGGTAGATAAGATCCGAGTCCGAATAGACAGAGAAGGAGAGTTGATACAACTCCCCTATGACCAAATCGTCCATGATCCAGTAGAGATCCGTTGTTCCAGAGGTTATTTCCCAGACGTCATCGAGGTCGTCCCAACCCAGGCTCGACGAGTATTTCGAGAGGGAGAGGTTGCCTGCTGAATCGCATGCAGGAGTGTCAAAGTAAATCGACTGCATATTGGCAAGGCTGTGCCATCCCCCGTTAGGAGTGATGTAGTAGACGTTGCCGTAAGCATATGCAGTGCATGTCCAATCGTTCACAGTGAAGTTAAGGTAGATGTCCTCGCCAAAGAAGTCGGAGTACGATGAGTAACTAGGGTTTGAGGGGTTTCCCACATTGAAGTAAGTGCTGAAGCCCACTGAGGAGCCTCCGTCGCTCTGGACATACGCGTTAACGTAGTAAGTCATGTCGTCCATAAGGTCCACGTTGCTCAAATCAAATCTGAGTTGGTTCACACCGAATTCCAAGGCTTCTGGATTCTGGTCCCAAGATCCGTCAGAGAGCTCCTTGGATACCGTGAAAGTAGGAGAGTAGTCGCAGCCGGACCGGTTCCCACTGTATCCTAGGTTTTCCCCGAGGTTTTCGACGTGTTGCCAGTGGTTCGACTCCTTGACATATAATTCCCCGTAGACGTACAGGTTACAGACATCACCCTCCAGAGTGAGTTCCCAGAGGCCGGATTCGTCACTAGCACCACCCGTGATGCTGTCAAAGTGGACTTCTTGCCTCTTGCCGTTGTAGTTCGCATAGAGGTGGATCATGTGTTCGTATCCCTCTATGGGGTCCTCAATCTCCCATCTGATGATGTTGATACCCTCGTCGAGGGCGGCGACCTCGTCAAGGTCATCCTCGGAGTAGTCGGAGTACACCACGGACAAGGAAAACTCAGGCTTGTTTTCGTCATCGACATCAATCGGGTCGTTGCATGGGCCGTTGATGACCGGGGTGCCAATCTCGTGGTCCTGGTGGTGGAGGGACCCCCTGTCACCGATGAGGTAGAGATCGTACTCGTAGTCGATGTGGCAAGACCACTCCGAGATGCTCAGCGTCCACTCAGACTCAAATCCGAGAAGCACCTCATCTATGGAAACCACTGCATTGCTGCCTCCACAATCTAGAATCACATAATCCCCAACGGCGTATCCACTTCCCGGGTTTACAATAGTTACAGAAAGTGCTGCTCCGTTGAATCCTGTAACATCTAGGGTAAGTCCTGTTCCGCTTCCCCCATATGGCGTGCCATCAGTATCGAATCCGTCATGGGGGATCGTGGGACATGCCGAATGGAAGTCATCGTAATCATTCCCATCCCCATTGACCTCATCGACTACAGATGCAGCCAGTACTGAGCCAAAGTTGCCGTCTGAGTAGTGACGTTGGTAAAGCCAACTGCTGTTTAGGTGCTTCTCATAGTTGGTTCTGAGCTCGTAGTCCTGGCTGTCATTGAGGCCGCTTACGACCCATTTCATCTGATACATGCCTACTGAGAGGTTTGTTGTGTCGTTGACCGGAATCCAATCTGATCCTTCCTTGTACTGCAGTGTAACAGGATCAAATGGTACGACGTCCGACCCATCGCAGACGGGATCCATGTCATAGGTGTTGTGCGCGACCTGGGTCCACTTCGTGTCGTCGTCCGCGTCCCACCACTCCTGCGTATCATCTACGTCTGCGAACAGGTACCCGTAAACGTCCACGTCGCACCAGTCCCCGGGGGCCTCGAGGGCCCATTCCAGGTGGGTGTAGTCCACAGTGGGGGTGAAGGTGATCGAGTCGTAGAACTCGCCGTATATCGTGTCCTCATCAGTCGCGGTGTAGGAGCTGGACCTGTGGGTGTACCACTCGAACATGTACTCTTCACCCACCTCTAGATCAGAGAGGTTCCAGACCATGTCGTTGGTCCCATCGACGAGGTCGTTGTCGGCGTTTGTCAGGTCGTCAACGTGGAGGCTAAGGTCCCCCCAGTCCTCGCAGACCGTGTCGAATGTCCCCGACCAGTGATCGATGTAGATGTTCTCGCCGTCAGGCATAATCATGTACAGGTAAGCGTACACGTTGGGACTGCAGTCGAAATCGGAAACGGTTGCGTTCCAGTAGATGTGCTGACCGTCGAAGATTTTGTCCTCGTCCATCACCTTCTCGTTTTCGTAGTAGGTGTAGAATCTCACTTCTGTGTCCGTAGCGGAGTCGGCTATGTCCCAGTAGAAGTTCTGTATCCTATTTGTCCCGTTGCCTACCCAAGAGCTCCCATCGAGCTCCACCCATGACTGCCCCCCCGCGGCATTGGTCACATTGCCATACAGGTTGAGCACCGAGTCCATCGTTCCGGACGCCCCGCTGCAATGGCCAATCGCTTCGATAACCTCTGAGCCGATGTTCAACCACCCGTGCGGTGAGAGTACGAACACATCGAAGTAGAAGTCGACATCGCAGACATGGTTTTCGAGATAGACCGGGATATTCACCTCGCAGTGGCCGCTGATGATGGTGGTGCACTCCTCGACAGCGAACATTGTGGGCACCCCGTCTAGGTATACTCTGCTTGCAACGGCGTAGGTGACATCGGACACTAGGTCTGGGATCCTGTACATGTGGATGTTGTTGAGTCCCATGTTATACGCATCATAGTCAAAGCCGTCCTTGATTTCTACGAGAATGCTCGAGGATTTGAAGAGCTTGAAGGGCTCGATCGATTCCTGCTTGCCGTCGTATCCCTGGCCGTACCCTATGGTGCAATCTGCTTGCCGGTCCCAGTCGTAGTACTCGATGATGTCGCCTGAGGACTCGTTCCGGATGTAGGAGTAAAAACTGACTTCGCATGTCCAATACTCATCTGAATGCATCTGGAACTCGATTTCTGATCCATCTGCTGTGAAAGAGTGGGCCCGGGACGAAGAGATCCCTAGGGGGGTCGACCATGAGTAGTACATGTAGTAGGACTGCCCTATCTCTAGGTTGCTCGTGTTCCAGAGCAAGTTGGAGCTCCCGTTGGGAATGACCTCGGGGTTCTGGGTCCACGACCCGTCATCTTCCTGAACGTAAAGGACGATTGGGTCACCGGCACAGATGTTGGGTTCACCGGCCGTCATCTCTTGGGGCTCATTCCAGTCCCATTCTCCATCACACAGCTCCCACGATCCGTCACGGGACGTCGAATAGTGAGATCCGTCTCTGCCATAGTAGTCCAGAGTGGTGATGGTGGTCGCGTTCTCCGTTGTGACGTTCCTTGTCGAGATTAGTATGGAATCGTCCTCTTCAATGCCGAAGGAGAAGTCCCCGTCAGAGCTACTAAAGTCCATGAAATCGCCTGCGGAGATATTGGTCTCGTTGTCGATAACCATGCCGGAGGACGTATCCCCGTCCCTAATGTGCCACCCTCCAAGGTCGCAAGTCTGGTTTCCGGCGTTGTAGAGCTCGAACCACTCATCAGAAGAGTAGGAGTAGACTTCGGTGATTGTCACGTTAGCGAGATCACAGTCCGGGACGGCGCTGGATCCGGTAGCGGTCAAGTATACCGGTTCGTCTACGTCGGAAAGTGCCCCGGATATCGTTCCGGTCTGTACAGTCAATGCAGGTGTTGAAATCATTAGCACAATCATGAAGAGGGCTTCTGCAATTTTTGAGGCACCGCGCGATCGAAGCATACATCACTGGTGAGGTAGAAGTTATCAATCATTGGGGAGTGATTCAAGTGGAGATTTTTTGCAATCTTTTGACATGTGAATCTTCTCAAATAATAAAAATTCACCATGACTGGGTCTCTAGATCTAGCTAGGCCCATTCCAAGGGATCAAAGTCCTTGCCGAAACCACCAGTCTCATCCGTATCAATCTCGGATTGCCTCGTTTGAGATTGACTGGTTGCTCCACTAGACTTCTTTTCTTCCCAATCATCAACGGGCCCTGGCTTCCCCTTTCCGTTTCCGAAACCATACTTAATCTGATGAATCAAAGAGAGTTTTGTCAGCCAAACCTTTCTCATACTTTGCATAAACTCATTCTGTGTTAGACCATCTAGCCAAACTGGTCTTGAAAGATTGAACGCCTGCAGTGGTCCGGCCACTCCGTCTTTGCTTCTCCCCAGATGGAGAACCCAGTCCAGATCTGAAGATGTTATTCTGATTCTGGTCTCGTGGAGCCACTCCTCCCAGTCCTCGGACACCTCTTTGGCCATCTCTCGCATAGATTCCTGCTGCCCCTCGTCAACTCTTGTAATCGAATACACCAATACGAGGTTTCTCTTCTTTGGAATTACAATATTGAATAAATGACCATGCTTTGTGGGAGGATACCTGACGTGGAGGTGGATGACTGCCTGAGGGTCTTTCACCTCCCTAGCCTCTAGTCTCTCCCCATTCAACCATGATCTGATTGAGTCGGCCGCCTCGCTATGGTTCACAGATACTGCAAGAAGCCGACCTATTTAGAGCAAGTTAAGGTTGATACTCACATCATTAATCAATTCAACAAGCCTCTTTCCTTGTTCAGAAGATTCTAATTTGGTCCTCTTCGAAGAGGTTGAGAAGTCGGTCCAACAATCATATCCAAACAGGAAGACTACGTTAGAAGCATGAATAAGGAAAATTATGACCAATGCTAGCCAGAGGTTGAATGGGATTGCATGAATAGAAGGTGGAATAAGCAGAAGGGACACTACAATAGCGAGAGGTGGCCAAAAGAGAACTGGAGAAAGCATCCCAACTAGGAAGTGATATGTGGTCCTAGCATCTACCCCCTCGTCTGTTCTATCCCCCATATACCATGCCAAGAAGGCTTGGATTCCAGTCGATGGTATTGTGACTGGAGCGGCTAGTGTCATCAAAAAAATCCCCATTACAGCCTTAGTCCACAATCTGCTTGTCTTCGGATTCCGTCCTCCCAATGAGCGCCCGTCCAGATCGTGGGCGTGTAGTATCTTGGCAGCCTCGATAGAAGGGGTCAGCAATCTCTCCGGAACCTCGCTCTCAGAAAGCGAGTCTCGAACATCTCTTGCTGCTAATACTTCATCCTTGAATGACTGGAGCGGTTTGTTGGCTACGTTTGCCCTGACGTGACCTATCAGATGCCAAGCTCGGTATGTGTCCCAATCCGGGGCATCTGGAGTAATCTCTGAAAGAGATGAGAATAGCCTGTCACGTAGAGAGTTGACTTGTTCTGATGGGGGTTCCTCCCATGCCCCCGATGACAATCTCTCTGGAGCGCCCGGAACCTCTGGAGCCTCGACTGGAATAGGTTCTTGGAACTCCACGAAAACGTCTGTCCTGAACCAATAGTGGCATCGGAAGTGGAGGCCTACGGGCTGTAGTGCTGGAGATGGGAGTCCCTTGTATTGTGCAATCGAGGCTGCATTTAGAGCGAACCTCATTGGACCTGTCTTGAATCTGTGGAGTCTTGAGTCCTGGTGAGATTTTCCCTCCGGCATTACTAGCGCATTGTATCCAGATGCGATGCAGTTCGTCATGGTCAACAGGGTCCTGTCGTTGATTTTTCTTGCGTACTCTTCATCCGAAACCCCGTTATCAATCTCTGACTTCCTGATTACTGGCTGAGATCCCATTCTCCTAGATAACCATCCAATCAGCGGCATAGTCATCAAGTCATGTCTGCCCATGGAAATGACTCTTCTATTCTGGGAATAGACCATTGTTGAGGGGTCAACCAGCCCATTTAGGTGAATGGCTGAGAGGATCCTGCCACCCTCAAAATCGGGAATCTTGTCGTACTGGCTTCTCCTGAAAATATACCGTAGGCCAACGCCCATCATTAGGAGGATTATCTGCCAGAAGAAAGGGCTCCCGGGGTGTCTACCGGTGTGATCCCAAGGGAGTCGGTCTAGTTTTTTTCTTCTGAGTTTCATTGCTCCGCTGGACAGCTCTGGTTCGATATTGGGCGCGCCCTGCATATCTGGCACGGAGTTCCGAAGAGGTTTGAGGTCTTGATTATTGAGAGTGTTTAATTCAATAATTCTCTAATTGATGAGGCCATAATTGCTGCTTCCTCATGATCTATTGATGTGGACTTGAATGGGAAAGAAAGCCCTCTGCCATCCTCCATCTTGGGGATGATGTGGAAGTGTACGTGGAAAACGCTCTGGAATGCGTTTGGGCCGTTGTTCTGAATCACGTTGAACTCTTCGGCTCCGGTAGCTCTCATTATTGCCCTTGAAATTCTAGGGAGCACCCTGCCCAACGCCTCTGCCGATTCATCGCTCAACTTGTCCAGTGTACTAGTCGCTTCCTTGGGAACAACTAGTGTATGACCCGGGCTGAATGGATTGATGTCTAAAAATGCGAAAACCAAGTCGTCCTCGTAAATCTTGTGACAAGGAATCTCTCCTTCGATTATCATCGTGAAGATGCTGGAATCTTCTTCCATCATATCACCCAGAGGTTAGGATTGACTCAGCAACTGAGGCCAAACCATGCAATCGGAGGGCCTCCACCATCTCGGTGTTCATGACTGCTGAGGTGTCGGTGAGCCTGATACCGGAATCTTTCATGCCTCTGATTTCAACCAATGCTGCCTCCTTCGAGGAAGATCCGGTCGAGATTGCAGAAGATAATTTGGAAGCGAAATTCCCAACTGTGACGCCCTCTCCTTCTCTAATTGAAGAGATTCTGTTCGATGCTTCCTGAACGGCTTGATCAATTTGAGTAGACCCCCCGAATTGGGCACTTGGAACCCACCCAGCAGCGTGGGTACCCGCGGCCTTTCCAGAAACTAAGTCATCCAGTAGCAGGTTTCCAGGGAGTGGAGCGTTGCCGTGCATTCCGGTATGGGCACTCCTACCAGCAGCATATAGCCCCGTGTGCCATAGCCCTGTTGATGAGCCCGCTGTGTTTTTTTCCTCGAAAATGACTCTTCCCTCTTGGTCACAGGGAGCTCCTCCTGTAGTATATGCTACACCCGGAGATAATGGGATTACGTCCCTTGAAATGTCGAGTCCTAATCTGTCTCTAATCCGCTGTGATGTCTGGGAGAACCAAGTTTTTGCATCGGGATTAATACCTCTCAAATCGAGCACACAGGGCTCTCCTTCGAGGGCCTCCTCTGGACCGACGTCGTCCCCGTTTTCCCTCCTGATCCTGCCACCCGAACCGAGAACATCCATGGGAATGTGGATTCCACAGTCCCTGATAGTTAGTGGGTGCCTAGGAGTGCTTTTCATCCCCCTCAGTTCTATTCCGGCGGATATTGCAAGTGCTGAGCCGGTTCCCGATCCCTCACTTGGGCTTGACCACAGCCCTTGATGCCCCTCAGTCGCCAGAATTACAGCCTTTGTCTGGAATGGTTCGATTTGTCCCGTAGATATATTCAGAGTGACTATGCCTCTAACCTGATTGTTGTCTGATACTATAGAGAGGGGCAAGTAGTCGGCAATCCTCTGGATCCCTCGCTTGATTGTTTGCTCTTCTAGAACTCTGGTAACTTCCCTGACGGTTGAGTCTCCGCAACCTGTTAGCCGGGGTACCTGGTGCCCAGGAGCAGGGGCGGTATGAGGCAGACCTCCCTCCCTACGTCTAAGAGCCAGTCCCCACCTCTCCAACTCAGCAAGTGTTGGAACACCCTCATTGCAAGTCCTAGAAACAGTAGATTCGTTGCATAACTCTCCACCCACTGCGAGAGTATCCTCCGTGTGAGCCTCCGAGTTCAATTCATCAATTGAGGCTGCGAGTCCAGCTACTGGTGGAGAACCCGAGGCAGAGCCAATGCCTAGTTCATCTATCATCAAGGGAACAACTCCCCCGTCTGCGCAGGCTATCGCTGCGCGAAGTGCCGAGGAGCCCGAACCAATGATGACTACTTCTCTGGACTCCATCTTTCTCTATGTGCCAGAGGTCCCAATCACAAGAACGTGACGATTATGGAGGTCCTTCCAGATTATCACTCCGCTACCGAAATAGCAATCCTTCTAACGGCTGCCGCGGCATCCAGCATCTTCTCAGTTGCCCCTTCTGGGTTGAATCCCGAGGAGAGGGTGGTCTGAACCACGAAAGATGCGAGAGTCTCCCCATTTGATTCTCTTAGGTTGACTTGTACTGGTTTGGAACCCGTTGACCCTTGTGGCCATGCCAGACCAATCCACAAGACCAAGCAGTTGTCGATTAGCCTACCTAGAACATCGACAATATCATTCCCCTCCTCCCCTATCTTCGCGGGTTTCTTGGGCTGTTTAGAAACCGGTGGGTTTAGTCTGAGAGTCTGATGATGGGGTTCCCCATCGGCAGCGATAATGTCGACCTCAACCTGTGATGGCTTGCCCGAATGATTGTGAACCATTACGAACAAATCACCCTGGCCTTGGGAGCATCTTGGAGGGAGATCGAGATCTAGTCTCCATGAGTTCTCAATTAGTGATGAGTGGCCTCTGAGTGCTGCATCTTCAAGTCGGTCTATCAGCCTGAAAAGGCCAGGTTGCCATGTCCTTGTGTGCGCCATTAGCCTTCGAAGGGTTCTGTAGCAGAACTTCGACTCTTCATTATTCAGATCGTCGATTGCAGCTACTCGAAACACCCTCTTGGTCTGGGAAATCAGCCTTTCATTATCCAAGAGACCTAGATGGTTGAGGTGAAGAACGCGCAGTAGGTGTTCAACTGCAGATTCTGGGGTCTGGTTGAAGCGTACCTTGTTCTCCAAGCCCATTACCCAATCATCCCATGCTCCAGCAGTCTCTGGATCCAAATGAGCAACAACCAAATCGGATAGTACCCAATCCAAGGTGCTCTGATGGAGTGTGGGGGCATGCATGGAAAGTAGGGGGAAGTCCGTGTCAATCATTGGAATTCTGCGCTCCAACTGAAGCGTGTTGATCAATGAAATAGAGCCCAAGAAAAAGGCCAGTCCGTAAAGTATCGATACCAAAACGGTACCAGTCTCGAAGTTGTCAACTGAATTGAGCACCCCGGCGGCAAGAGCTGCGCATAGAATTCTTGTCCTCTCCCTCAGGGTCCTCTCATGAAGGGTATTGAGGATACGTTCGACACCAGGATACGCCTCCATTGAGCGGTTGTTACCGATTTTCAACTGAAGCCTGTCCCTAGCAGACATCTTAGCGAAGGACGATGCCAACAGAGCAGGGAAGAAAAGGGTAGCTTGGATCGCGAAGAGTGCGACTCCCACTAAGAGGTATTCTTCACCCCACCCCGAGGCAAATAGAGCGGTAGCGAGTATTGCTGCTGCTGAGGTTGTTATCCTAGTCCGTCCACTCCATCTTATGGCGGTAATTCTAGTCCACAGAACTCGTTGTGAATCTCGAATTCTGACTCTTCGAGTGAGGGCGGTTTCGGTTGTCTGCCCAAAGGAAGCGTCTTCGCCATACGGATTGGGGAGGTCCGAAGTGTTACTCGCCACGTTCTCTCGAGGTGCTTTCTGCGCTTGATGGCATCGGATAACAGGCCGATTGGGATGTGTTTTTTCGGGGCACATTTCTTCAAGAGGGCGTGCTCGCGAGAGCGGGCGTGTAGCATAGCCTGGATAATGCACCGGCCTCCTAAGCCGGGGACCGCGGGTTCGAATCCTGCCGCGCCCGCCATCATGACATTGCCAAGCCATGGTGCTTGCCTGCGATTGCAGTTCGATGCAGGAACCTCTCAAAGTGGATTCGAGGGTAGGTGGATCGTTGCAGGCCTACATCGCACTCCGATAACGCATCGAGCATCTCCTCTCTGAGTGTTTGTGGGATACTCATTCTCCTACCTACTATCACACCATGAATTTGTGAGATGAGATCTGTGGCATCAAGACCATGGTTGTTCATGAGGTCATCGACCTCTGCCATTGCCCCTGAGAGGACTTTCTTGTTCCTGCCTCCGTGGTTTTCCCATTTCCATTCAACAACCTTGCCCCTGATGGCCAACTCCACCAGTCTCCTACCTGCTTGGAGAGTTGATGCCTGAACCATCTTGTGGACCGATGACCTATCCGAAACAAGTCCTCTGATGTCAAGTAACTCGAGAGTGAAGATGGCCTTCTTCAGATTTCCATCTGAGATGTATGCGATGTCTTCCAGGACTCCATCGGCGGGTTCGCAGTTATTCCTCTTGGCAATATCAGATAGGGTTGAAGTGATGGTTTCCCTTTCTGTAGAGGGGATTCTGATCATCTGGCTACGAGATCGGAGGGCATCGATGATTCTTGATGGGGCACGGGCAACCAGTACGAACCTAGAGGCTACGCCCACGGTTTCCATCATCCTTCTGAGGTATGCCTGGCGAATGTGCCCCAAGTAATCGGCGTCCTCTATGACAATCAAACGACTAATCGGAACGTCGCCGGCCTTGACTTCCACTTCTGAGCCGGCTGGGGCTACCTCTTTGGGGTGGGAGGTTGAAATGCCTCTGTCGAAGGCATCTAGGCTGGTCCTCCCTGCAAGCGTGTCCTTTTCGGAGCCGCTTGGCCTGAGGAACTCCTCGAAAGTAGCCATGGCACCCCTCTGTCTAACTAGGTTACGAGCCTGGAGGATGTGCGTGGTGGACTTCCATCCCGGTCCGAGGATCTGTCTCGCGAACAACTTCCAGCATGCTGACTTACCGACCCCGGCTGGACCGGTGATTAGCAGGTGTGGTGGATCAGCAGAAGTGCTGATGGATAGGAGGGTCCGATGAATCGCCTCCGGCACCGCCAGTTCTTCGAACCTAGTGGGTGCCTCTGTCTCAAGCCAGCTCGCCATAGATGGATGGGGGAGAGGAGGGACTTGAACTCCGCGATTGTCACTCGGCCTTCAGAACCTTGGCCATGCCATCCTTTCGGGGCTTGACGAATATCCGAAACCCGCACTTATGGCAGGACTTGCCTGTTGAGCCGGCCTCAGCCCAAGTCATGTGGCCGCAGTTTACGCATTTGTAGCGAATTTCGAGTGGGTCCATTGGAGAATTGCAATGGCTGCAATGCTCATCCGAAGTAGGGTTGTATGACCTCTTATCGGTTCTGTTGCAGTTCCTGCACTTGTGTAGAATGTTCTGATCGCCCTTCATTACTACCGAGCCGGCGACCTGCCGGGCCTTCTTCAACCTGTCCTATGCAGATTCGGAAGATTTGCATATCCTAACGAAGTTCTCAAAGATATTTTGTCCAAATTCGGTGTCATTGACCTCAGGATGGAACTGAAGCCCAAATCTGTTCAGAACCGCGTTCTGCATTGCTTGAACCTCGCAGGACTCACTTTTGGCCACCACGATGAAGCCCGGTGGAGTCACAGTAACCTCGTCGTTGTGACTCTCCCAGACGCTCTGCTCGGGAGTAGTTCCTTGGAAGAGCAGCCCCCCGTCGCCCACTAGGGAAATGGTTGCAGCGCCGAATTCTGGCTTGGGTGCCTCGCCCGCACCTCCTCCGTAGTGCCGAGCCATGAACTGGTGACCGGCGCATATCCCGAGAATCGGTATCTCCAAGGAGAGGTATTCAGCACAATTTCCCAGTTCCCCTGTAAGACCGACACGGGCCGCCCCCCCAGACAGGATTAGTCCATCGAGATCACGGAGTTCCTCGATTGGAGTATTGTTTGGAATAATCTGTGTATCCACTCCCAGATAACGTAGCATCCTCCACTCTCTATGAGTCCACTGACCCCCATTATCGATGACGTCGATGACGACTCGAGGGTCTCCCATGCATAGCCTGTGTGCGGCTGGGCCATCAATAATACCCTCTCAAACCTTGAAAAAGGGAGGCAAACTCGACAGGAGGCGGCCCCGATAGTGTAGTGGCCTATCATGCAGCCTTGTCGAGGCTGCGACCCGGGTTCAAATCCCGGTCGGGGCGCCACGCAGTCCTCCATCTAGAGGAGCTTTTTCTCGCTTATTCTGATGCTGGGAAAGATACGGAAATCATTCAGGAGAAATCCAAGCTTCGAAGGAGCATAACCTGAGAGTGCTGCTATAGTCCCTCTTGATTCTGAGCGAAGGTTCAGGGAGTCCCTGAAGGAGGTTTGGCAGTGCACGCTTAATCTCTTCATTGGTATCTCCGATCTCGCTCTCAGAAACTATCACCCGCCCCCTGACCATTGAAGGGTTAGACCGATCGAGGAGAGGCACCAAGGATGGGAGAAGTTCGATTGTTCGGTGTGGGAGGTTGACTATGACCAAATCCCAGCACCCAACCAGTGAGTGATCTTCATGGAGTTGAGAAGCATCGGCAATTCCGATGACTCTGTCTTCAAAGATTCTAGAAATTGGGAAAGGTTCTGATGGATAGTCCCTACGATCCCACCTCCGAAGGTTGTCCAGGAGGAGCCTCACTGCCTCGGGATTGAGGTCAGAAGCCAGAGCGTGCCCGACTAGATCCGGCTCAGAGAGAAGGGTAGCAAGAGCCGGCCCTACTCCACAAAATGGATCGCAGACACTGATGGGTCGATCGAGTAGTTCACGTAACTCCTTGGCCAGTGATAGGGTCTCTAACCTCTCTGACTGGAGCTTGGTGGAGAAGTAAGCCTTGTTTGGATCGCAGGCAATGGCCCTGCCAGACTCCCTAACAAGTACCCGTGTGCTGCTTACCGATTCTGGGATATTGTCTGTGACAATCTCGCCTCCCACCCTAGCACCTATGGGTGTGAGCTCGCGAATCCTTAGTTCTCCTTGGACACCTTCGTCATTGAGCACAAGTCTGATGTGAGGATGGGCCCGGAGTTTCGCCTCAGCTATCTGTGGTGTGTATTTCTCCAGATTATCCTCGATTCTGACAACCATCATGTCTGAAATGAACTCGTGGGAAGAAGGCCAATCCTCTCCGAATGCCGCTATCTCTTCCTTATCTACCAGCAAACCGAGGTGGTTCCACCAATCAGGGTCCACCCTGTTGTCCAACGATCCCTCGTGAAGGACTGTTTCGTGTATATCGAATGGAGCGGGCATTTCAATCGGAGCACCTGGGTCTAGGGGAACCAGTCGGTGCTCGCCATCTTCGTGAGAGAGCACCCTCATCCTTGGTGCTAGCCAGCCTCTGTCCCTAAGCAGAATCAAATTCTCCTCGACAGCGCGATTCGGGACCCTCAGATGGCGCATCACGTTGAAGTGCCGGTGGGCATCATCGCTTCACAATGACGGAGGCAGGAGGGCAACGATAAGGAGCGTTCTGATTTCCCGATTAGACGTTACTTGAAGTTCTACGCGCAATCAGATTGATGTGCGTTAGAGTACGAGAGACGGACGATGACATCCAAGGACGTGTCTCCCGGCCTATGGCTGATTGGAATTGGCCCAGGTGACCTAGATCACATTACGGAGAGGGCCAAGAGCATTGCAAGAGGCTGCAGCAAGAGGTACCTGGAGGGTTACACTGCAGTTCTCCCATCTGACCAGGAAGAACGGCTAGAGGAGGTGGTGGGAACCTGGAAGAGGCTGATGAGGCCATCTGTTGAGAGCCCGAAGAGTTTGTTGGACGAGGCTCGTGAAGAGGCCGTGGCACTTCTGGTTGTAGGGGACCCGATGCAGGCAACCACTCACATCGATCTAGAGGCAAGGTGCATGGAGGAGGGAGTGGGTTTCGAAGTGGTCCCAGGGATGTCCGCCACAGCACTAGCAGTCTCCCTGTCAGGGCTGCAGTCATACAAGTTCGGGAGGCAGGTCACACTGCCTTACCCCTATGGCGAATATCTGGCTACCTCCCCCCTCGAAATGATTGAGACGAATCGCAGTAGTGGTTTGCATACTCTCGTTCTCCTAGACCTAGATCCGACGGGCATGGGTTTCGATCTGCCTACACCAATGAGGCCGGAGCAAGCTGTGTCTATCCTAGATAGGATGGCGGAAAGAGTGAACGAAGAGAGAGATATATCCAACCCCACTACAGTGAGAGAGTGGGATGGGATACTGTTGAGCGACGTTGGCACAAGCAGACAGAGGGTGTCGTCAGGAAGTCTAAATGATGTCTCTAAACTCGAGGGTGGTTATGTGCATACTCTGATTATCCCATCAAATATGAGCGACAACGAGAAAGACGCCTTCCGCCGAAGGAACATGTCATAGGACGGCCCGACGAACTCAAGTCTGAGTCTCGTTTCGGGAGTGTCGATAGCATGGCCAAGCCACCTGCAGAAGTCCGTTTCCCCGGAGACAAGAACCGCAGGCAGAGGTTGAGGGTTAGGGGGATCAAACAGGCATCGAAAGAAATCCAGAGAAGACTGGAAAAGAGTTTGGAGTCACTTATCGATAACCCAGAAAGTTTTCTTCCTGAGATAGTGGGCGAGTTAGGAAGGATCTCACTCTTCGGTTCGAAGGACCCGATGGCCCTGACTCTAAAAGAGTTAGAAATCGTCTCCTCGAAGAGGAATGACGTCAGATGGCTCAAGAAGAGGATGGGAAAGAGGAGCGGGGGGGATGTCGCTCGTTCGCTGGCTGGAAGCCTATTGGCGGCGTCTGAAGAGGAACTGAACACCGTATCCGTGTTCAAGAGTGATGTCTACGGAAACGCTAGCTACCTGAAGAGAGGGAGTGGTCGACCGGGACACCTAGTCGGAATCCAGAACTTCAATCACCCCAGACTTAGGCTACTAGTGTGGGATGACCATGCCAAGGCCGGCCAGTACTTCTTCTCATGGGATGGGGGGTTCGTCTTCACCGGCTTCGATCCAGCCCCTCCCTCCGAATGGGTGAGTTGGACGCTCGGCAACACATCCGTGGATTTGGAGGGAGGGATTTGCAAGTGGTCTTCTGGTCTGAGTGAGGACATCGTCAACTCCGGTTCTAACACCACTGAGGGGTGGCTCAAACTGGACTTCTCGGACGGAACCACGGTCGGGCTCTCCCAAGCGGCTCTGGCGAAGACCGACGAGCCCCTGGCTCGCAGCATAGCAATCTCGATGATGCCACCGAACAAGCTGGGGGAGGTTTGCGAGGCTTCCTGGATGTGGAAGCCAGAGGGATGGCCAGAGGACAGGCCATTACCAGAAGAGGGCACGGAGAGGTTGGAAGAGGTCCTGAGCACATGGCTCAAGATGTCCCTCGAGGACGGTGTGGTTTCACGTGCATGCAGGGTCAGCATACTGAACTCAATCTCCGACGGATTCGTAGTCGGGAACAACTGGTTCTCAGAGGAAGACAGAACCGGTTTCCTAAAGCACATGGGAGGTACCGAGAATGAGCGGAGAGCACTTTCTTGCGTCCTCGACTCCATCGAGGGAGGAGTACACGTGAGGTCGGACGGAGTAGTCCTGAATCTCGAGGACAAGGTGATCAGGTTCGAGGACTCCTCTTGCCACCCAGTGCTCGTTTCCCTATGGGAGGAACACGGTATGGCTATCCTAGAGACGATGTACAACCTGAGCGGAGACGAGGCGGAGAGTGTCCACTCTCGCCAGACAAAGAGGAAGCAGGGGTTCGGGGCTTTCCTACGTGAGCTGAACGACACACTTAGCACAGCAATGAGGCTGGACAGGCTCCCTTGGGCGAGCGTTGACCTGCCAGACCCCTTGTCATTCGCTGACAGGCTAGTCAGAAAGGCAACGGACGAGGGGGTTGCTTCCACCGTTTCTATGACGAGGAAAGGAAGAGGCCTAGAGGCAGCTATGGGCTGGGCCTGGCTCGTTGTGCATGACAGGACCGAGTCGGACGCGTGGAGGTTCGACGAGGAGAGTCGTGACAAGGGTGGTGACTGGGTCCCTGCACTAAGGGCCCTATGGGATGCTGCCCAGACGCTGCTGCTCGAAGACGATCTATCGGCTGATACTGACTACCGTTCGTCCATGGATTGGCTGAGGGAAGTCAGCGGGGCAGGCCCTCTACCCTAAGAAATAGCTATTTTACACTACTAGCACACACTGGCATACTCTCAGAGAGGTTGCCCCGGTGGCTCTGGTTTGTATTTCTCTCTGGCTGGGTGGTTTGAAGAGCGGACAGAGGCTGGTCAAATGGGTCCGTTCCAAGGGCTAGGGCGTAGTTGTCTTCAGGTCAGGATCTGATTAATCCTGTGGACCTCTTCGACCTTACCCGTCTGAAGGTCATATGCAGATATTCTAGGTCGATAGGTCGGATCCTTGAGGACGATCCCGGTGTCGATTAAGACTGCGGATGGACGGCCGTCGTCCATGAGAATCTGACTCCTCCAAACACCCTCTTCAGGTGGTTCTACATCGAAGTTTGAGAGCATCTGGACGGGAGTGTGTCCGGCGATAATCTGCCTCTTCGGATCCAATGGGGAGGTCGCTCGAAATATCTCCCGGGATTTGAGTCGGTCCTCGTCCGATTGCTCCTCCAGAGGTATGTCTACCCTGTACCCCGAGTGAGCGAGTCGGAAGCGATCCAGGATTACCTCGGTGGGAAGGCTGTCTGTGAAATCTAGCCATCTTTTCGCTTGCTTCCTCTTCTCTGATTCGTTGGCGCCCATAGAATCGAGAGTCGCCCTGCCTCCCACTCTGCCGATCCAGAATTTCTCCCTGTGACTGTCCTCTCCGAGTGCCTCGGACATCAGTAGCTCGTGGTTTCCCTTTATCGAATAGACGTGGTCGCTCTCGCTAACAATCGAGAGGACCCCATGGCTATCCGGGCCCCTGTCAATCAGGTCCCCCACGCAAATCACCATGTCCCCCTCGGCGAGTCGAAGGCTTCCCAATAGATTCTCGAACTCTTCCCTGTGGCCATGGATGTCCCCCACGGCCCAAACTGAGGACCCTTTATCGAGTGCTTCTTGGAGTGCCCCCTCCAAGTTCGTGTCTCGGTGCGGAGGATGCATTCTACTCCTCTTCGTCCGACCGGTTAGGGATCATTGGTACCAACATAGCAGCGATTAACAATATCGGGATCAGTATGAAGATGGCTCCGAAGGCGTCTCCCGGGGGGCCTTCAGGTCTGGGCACTGCAGGCTCTATCAGCATCCCAATGACGAACATAGCTGCCATCAGAGCGGCTATTCGAAAGTGATCTGCCGTGAGTTCGATGGGCCCACTTCGAATCTGCGTCAACATCAGGAGAACCAGGACTGCCATTAGCACCATCATCGGAAGAGTTGCGAGCAGAATCCCCCCTTGTGGTCCTCTGCCCTCTTCTAGAGATGTCTCCATGGACATGAGGGCACGCAGAGAAATTGCTAGGATTACTACTGCCAAGGCGGCAATTATTGCCATCCGTCTGTTGCTATTATTATCTGGTGACATCAGTTTCCATCCTCCACTATCTCTATGCGCTTGCCCATTCCGTCCCTAATCCTCCTAATGTGGCCTTCTGCCTCCATGCGAGACAGCAGTCTGCTTGCCTTGGAGTCGGTGAATCCACTCTCTCGAACTAGTTTGGCCTGCCACATCGACCCATTGCTCCTGGATAGGATTCCAACCACGGTTTGCTGGTCACCCGAAAGCATTCGAGTAGGTTTCCCCGATTCCTGTCTTGCGGTTGTCTGCTGTCTGCGTGGGTCGTTTAGCCACATCAGTGAAACACCAATGATGACGCCCACGCTAGTAAGGAAAAGTGAGTAGATTACGTAGGAAGCGAAGTATCCTGACGAGCCGGATTCGAAGGTGAATGGCACGGCGATTAGAAGCAACAGCATGAATCCCCCCAATGACAGAGTAATTCTAGCGACCCTGTCCATGGGGACTCCTGCTGGAGCATCTCCCGAAGTTCCTTCCATGGTTCCCCGGGTACTGGTGAAGATGTGAATGTTGGGCGGCTAACGTTGTCGGGCATTACTCGGTATGGTATTCTTGCCTGTCCTCGTATCATATTCCGCCAGTTGCCTCGCATTCCTCTTGGTTGTCTGGGATTCTACTCCTCTTCCCTCTCATCTTGATCGGAGTTGTCCTCTCTTTCTGGCTCTTCATCCAGTTCGCTCCAATCGCAGTAGAATACACCATCACCGCGGTCTGCGGCCTCTGTCCAGACTCCCATCCTGGACTCGCACATCTCCTGGGTGATCTCTACGGAAGGGGGGCCGTCGTCCTTTTCACGGTCCTCACATCTGTCCACCATCTTGCAGAGCGCGCCGCCCATTCTGCCTCGAAATCCCTTCCTCATGTCATGGTCGCGATCGCATCTTCGATCGTCTGCGCACTCTCTGTGATGCTCTGCTCGCGAGAGCATGCGCCCTAGGGCGGTTTCTATTGTCTCTGAATCGGCCGAGCAATCCTCGCTCTCGATGCAGAAGGCAATTGCTTCCTGAGCGGCCCTGAGATGGGTTGACTTCTCCTCTGAGAACTCCATCCTCTCGGTCTCGTCCCAGTCCTTTCTCTCGTCCCAGTCCTTGTAGTCCTCAGAGGAAGCGCAGTACTCGCCCTTTCGATCATCGGTTGTCCATGTACCGCCTGCTTCCTCACAGGCAGCCTGGCTGCTGTCCTCGTCGTCCACGAAGTCGGTCGCGTCTACTTTGGCCTGCATGCCATCCACGGCCAAGGTGAGTTTCTCAATCATGTCTGAGAGTGATTCGGTATCGGCCGTGCACTCAACGCTGTCAAGACAGAATTGGAAGGCCGTGATTAGGTTGGTGTCGATCTCAGTCCTCTTCTCCAGGTGCTCGGTCCGATCCTCCATCCTGTCGTTCATCCGGCTCTTCATTGCCTTCCTGATGTGCTTGCCCATTGGCTTCTCGTCGGTGTCCTTCGCCTCCCAGGTGTCCTCTCCAGTCATATCATCGACTGCACCCTCGAAGGGGTCGGCCTCTGCGTACACCGGTGCTGCGTACTCCTCGAGGGTCGCTGCTACCGATGCACCGGCCAGCAGGGATACCACTGCGAGTGCTATTACACCCATCGAGACGTTCTTCCTGTTTTGCTCGTTCCTCTCACTCTTGTTTGGCTCCATTCCTGTTCACCTTGCAGTGCCAGTGGGTGCAAAACCATATCATAATCTAGGCCAAATGCTCGATATTCGGCGCAAAAAGCCGCAAAGGGTATGCTTGCAGGGTTCTGGTTATTCCAACTTGTTGGTGGGGACGCTACCATATGCGTTAACGTGAGGTTGACCAGCATCCAAGAACCATACGAGCATTAGGATGATTCCAATACAGGGGATGAAGAAGAGAAGCATCATCCAGCCACTCCTCCCGGTGTCATGCATTCGCCTCACGGAGACAGCAAGGAATGGGATTATGATTCCAAGTATGACTACGGCGAGGACAATCAGGATTGCACCTGCAAGGCTTTTGTTGACGTCCAACAGGGCTGCTGCACCAGCAAAGGCCACAATCTGGGCAATCATGGAGAAGATGGAGGTTCCTAGGTAACTCCACCAGTATTCCGACCGTGATGCTCTTCCGGAGAAAGTGGCGTAATTATTCCTGAAGACACTGGTAAGAGCATCCATGAAGCCCATCATTTCCATTGGTCGGGGGCTGTGTTCAGGTGTTGCAAATTGTTGTCCTTCGTGTTCCATATTTCTCAAAGAGTGAATTTTGGCATTAAGGTTTGTTACGGAAACATGAGGAATTTCTGGAGTTCAACTTGGATTGTATCGTCGGCCCCGGTTTCGATTATCGCCCCATTACAGATTGCCCATAATGGATGGGGCAGGGATTACCGGATTCAGGAAACCCGGTTCCGTTCTCCTAATCGTTATGAACGGATATGCTCCGGCGGTGGATGTGCCAGGAACCTTCGACCGAGCCAGAGGGCGTGCTTTGACTCGAGAGGTCTCACCGAAGTATGCTGATGCCGTATCCAAGTACTTCACCACAAAAGTGCCTGATTACGAGGCGGCAAGGGATTCACAGGAGGCGTATTTCGCGGCTCTCAGGGCCCACGGCTCCGAGGTCATCGTGCTACCCCCGCTAGAGGGATTCCCAGACTGCAGCTTCACCGAAGATACAGCTGTGATACTTGATGACTCGGTGGTGATTCCCAATCTGGGACATCCTAGCAGGGATGGGGAGCAGGCCTCGGTTGCTGATTTCCTAGCTGACGATTTCGAGATTCACAGAATGCCCGCCGGGGCGACTCTGGATGGGGGGGACGTCGTCTTCTACGACGATCGGTTCCTTGTGGGGGTCTCCACCAGGACAAACAAGGATGGGGCTGATTTCCTAGCTGGTCACGCCAGCGAAGTTGGCATGGACGTCCAGCTATTCGACGTCCCGGAGAGCACACTCCACCTAACCACGGTGTGCTCGAGCCCGAGATCTGGCACAATGGTAGCCGCCGAGGGCCATCTCACCGAGAAGGACCTGTCGTTCGCCGAGGAGGTGATCTGGATCCCAGAGGAGGAGGGCTATGCGGCCAACACGATTGCCTATGGTGACCGGATAATCATGGCTGGGGGATACAAGAAGTCCAGGCAGTTGATGATGGACGCGGGCTTCTCCATAACGACCATCGACATGACGGAGTTCAGAGAGGTGGATGCGAGTCTGACCTGCCTTTCCGTGTTCATCGGATGATTTGTTAAGAGACCCTGCCTCCTAGGCACATGCACTCCGTGGCTAAGTTTACCCTGATTTCAGGGGGGGTAGTCCTTTTGATCGGGATAGTGCTGACATTTGTTGCCGGAACCTCAATTGAAAATCTGGACGATGATTGGGTAGAGGAGGAAAACGATTGGAACGGAAGGGAAGGCTCCTACGTCCACATGAACGACGGCGAGAGCATGTACGTTTTCGTCCCAAAGGACGATGCCCCCAACTGTGATGATTTCAGCCTCAATATCACGAAAGTGGACGGTGACGATTCCGATGGTGAGCACAAGTACGCACACGACCGTTGCACAGACGATGGTGAGTTACCTGAGGGGTATGGAGACGATCCCTCGGATTATTGGCACTATGGCAGGATCTGGGGTCTGGAAAGGGGGGAGTCCTACCAACTGGAGGCCAATAGCGAGGTCTTCTTGATCAGCGAGAAGGTTTTGGATGCAAAGATCGGCGAGGCAATAGGCGGATTCCTAGGAATATTCGGCGGAGGCGGATGTGCCTGCTGCGGCGTTGTCATCCTGTTTCTAGGATTGATTATGGCCCTGACCATGAAGGAGGAAGCCCCCACGACTTACCAGATCGACCAGGAGGGTCGGGTAATCCTGAACCAAGGAGGGGAGGGGCCAAGTCCAATGGCCCCAGTATCTGGAGGCCCTGAGGAAGAGGTTGCGAACACTACTGAAGAGTGGTACAAACAGACTGGGAAATGAATGGGTTTGCGTCGGTTTCTGATACCCCCCACCGAATCCATTAACAATGACTCTCAGAGTCATTGCAACATGGCTGAGCGGCACGCTAAGACTCACTCACAATACGAGTGGGGGAGGTCAGCGATTATTCTGTCCGTCCTCTTCATGGTCCAAGCATTTGCACCGGCCGCAGTTTCCGATGTTGGGTTTGATGAAATGACGATCTGTCAAGACTCCCCCTCTACGTTGGGTGGTGTTTGCGACGACAGGACCGATGCCGACGATGGGACCACAGACGTCACCGACTGGGTCGAGGGGATGTTTCACTTCAACATGACAAGCCCCACTGAAATCCAGTTTCAAGCATCATGGGCAATCAGGGAGTGGAACAAGGGGGGTTTGGGTCTGTTCAACTCTGTGTCAATGACAACCGCCCTGCAGTCGGACAACATCATGTCAAACGATGGTCTGCCCGCCGATGTCCTTAGGTCTTCCTTCGACGAGAATACAGATCCCAATGACTCAGGTTCGCCGACGGTTCAGGAGTCGCTTCTAGCCGAGATAGACGGCACGATTTCCAGTTTCCTGTCAAACTGGGGTGGTTCTTCCACTCCCAACACAACATGGTCGGACAAGATATTCGTTCCCGACGACTTAGGGGTCGTATCAGCTGTGGACTGCGAGCTTGACCCTTTGCTAGACTCTGACGGTAACGCCTTCGAGCCCCCAATCTGCATTTCGACTAACGTTAACATCACCCTCCCCGTTTCCAGCACCTACGGACTCAATGGGGTGAGTGCCTCCAACCTCGACACAGCGCTAGAGGGGCTTCTGGTGATGGGTTCGCAAATCACAACGAATTTCGATGTGCGTGTGCAGCCCGGACACAAAGGAGTATATGCCATCCGACCACCATCTTATGCCACGGTTGTAGATGCGGGTGGATGGGCTTTCGGCGAGGAGATATCCGAAGCCGGTGGCGCCTACCAATCCGGGCTGTGGTCCGTGGACAATCGCAACGATCCCAATGGAGTTCTCCAAGCAGATCTGGATATGGGCATGGGTTACAGGCAGAGTGAAACCACCGGAGTGGTGGATGTAAGCCCCTTAGACAGAAGTCTGGATGTGAGGGTCTCGGTGGATCTTTCCGATGAGGAAAACTCATTCATCGAGGTCATCGTGGGGATTTACCAAATCCAATCCAGCTCCTTGAATAGTTGGGGCGTCCCACCGCTGATGCCCGCAGACAAGGCCACCATACCAGTAATCACATCAGACGGGATCAGGATGGCATACCACACCGGTCTGTTGGATCTGAGCGACCTGTCTAGCAACATCCCGATTTCGGGAATCGGACAGGCCCTTGCTAGCTCCAAGGAGGGTTTGAACGTCGCAATGGGCGAGTTCACATGGACTCACGTGTCTCAAGCACCGCAGGACCCTGGTGGTCTGAACTACACTCACAGCTTTGGTTGCATCAGGGGGCAGTATTACTGCATGGAGGGATCAGTGGCCATGGATGACTCGTACCCCGTCTACATGAGGTCTGTCAGTCACACTTTCCCCCTGAGTCTCGCTGATCTTCTAGGTGGCAACCTCGGAGACTCCGGCTTCATGAACTCCGTTTCTGGGGATGATCTTGGGAAACTTCTGAATTCAGGGATGGAGTTCACAACAGTTCTTAGCGATTCTACGATGGAGTCCTTCATCGGGGACCTCCTCCCTAGCGGCGTCAATGCAGATCTAACAATGTCGATTGTCCTACCCACGTGGGCTTCGACGATTGGGGGTGGCAACACCATCGATTTGTCTTACCGAGCCTCTGGGAACCATGATGGCGCCATCAGCCTAACGGGCTCGGAGGCTTTCTCATGGGATCATTCGATTTGCAGAGACACAGCGAACGAAGGTTGCTTTGACAATACTCCCGACATGGTTTGCCCGTCCACTTCGAAGAGCTGTGGATACATTGATGTCGATTGGGATTTGGAAGAAGCGTCCTTTGCCAGCCTACCACTCACCAAGGGGGGTACGGTGGAATTCGCTCTAAAGGTGGAGCTCACCATTCACAGGATTGCCGTTCCTGACGCCCTGTTCGAGTCATTGAGCACAGGTTCGACCACTTTGAACCTCGATGTGCTGCCGGCTGACCTTTTTCGGGCTTTGCTAGATATCGGCTCCAGGGGCGACCCCCTCGAAGTGGAGTTCTCCCTTTGCGACAACGGGAGGTCTTTCTGTGACCAGAAAATTCCCTTTACCAGCACGGGTCTACCGGCCTACGCAAACAGCCTTGAAGGGGATATCGAGTCTCTAATTAGTCATGCTTCTACAGAACTGATGGAGGATGAGAGCAACGGCATAGGGAACGTAGACATGTCTGCTTTTTCGGTAGATATCGAATTACCATACGACATGCTCATCGACAACGATGGGGTTGTTGGGGACGAGCGAGGGATAGTGCTCAGCGTAGAAATCCCAAGAGTGAGGATTACAACTGGCATTGACAACTCATGGTTCGAACTCATCAAGATGGTTCAGAGCGGGTCCGGCTCCCCGGAGATAGGAATAGTGGCAACTGATCCAGCAGGTGCCCTTCTGGCCCCCTTCCTGAATCCAATGGTCGCCGCAATGAATGGATTGACTGGTGCCCTCTCTGCTAGTATGGTCAGTGCTGATGGGTTAAGAACGCCCGAGTCAATCTCAATCGACTTCCCCAGCTCAAGGCTGTCCAACGTAGGCCCCGAAGAGATGGGTTTGGACCTCTTCGGGTTCGTGACCTTAACATTGCCATTGGGCATCGAACTAGAGGATTTGTCGTCCTCGATGGGGAGGGTGACATCCGAAATGGACAACTCTTCGCGACAAGTCATCACCTACAAAATCGCACCAGGCATGACTGATGACAAATTGGAGTTCAACGTCCTCCTGACTCCGATGTGGGTTCTCTCCCAGATTCAGTATTACCTAATTGGGCTGATTCTTTTTGCCCTTTGGAGAACGAGAAGGAGGATGACGAAGAGGAAACGAAAGAGGCGGGCTGCGTCCCTAGAGGCCTTAGAGGAATCTGTCGCTTCGCCGATGGGTTACATCCCACCCCAACCAACGGTCGAAGTTCTGCAGGTATCAGACAATGGCATAGTGGTCAAGAGAAGGCTGGTAGCCGGATAGTGAGGGTCCCATGCGAGCCTTTCTGATGGTTTTCATAATTTTGACTGCCCCGCTAAGTGGGTGCTTCGGTGAGAGTCGGGGAGAGGTTAATTCGAACGATCTCGAGGTTACTCCGGGAACTCTGATTTCGGGGGTTTTCCAAGAGGTTTCCCTAGAAGCGGGGCAGAGCATGTCAGTCTTCGTGCCATACCTAGTTAGAGACCCAATAACCGGTTTCGTTCAGAACTCAACCGTTGTCGACATCGTAAAGGGGGCGGCCATATCCCTCGACTTACTCTCTCCACCTAGGGTCTCCCTCCTCGTTATGCTAGTCGGTGAGTCGGGCCGGGATAATTGGCCTGTCAGGGCCGCTAACGAATCATGGGGTTCGTGGTTTGAGAGAGGGGGTGCAGCGGGCGAGGATGGCTTCGGAGTGAGCAGAGTCCGTGCCAATTCCTCCCTTGACACTCTGAACAGTAGTGAAGACGCGGGGGGTGCCGTCTCGGTTAAGACCGTGTTTTCAGAAAGAGTTTCGACGGTCGCTGAGGGCGAAGGTGGGGCACACTCATCAGGAGTAGTGCATGGGAGGGTAGTCTACGAGAGGCTGCACGAGATTACAGATCCTGCGAACGCACTGGATCCGGTAGATGGCAAGGCGGGGTACTGGGATAGGTGGGCCGGACAGGGCAACCCTGCATACGAGGACGCGGCCCAGTACCTGATATCCGAGCTATCCTCCTTCGGACTCGAAGTAATGACGCACCGGTTCGAGTTCACTGACATTTTCGGAATCCAGAATCCCGAAGCGTACAACATATGTGCCTACAAGTGGGGTAGTGTCTTCACGAACGAATGGCTAGTTTTCGGGGCCCACTTTGACATTGCTCCCCCAGCGAACATGGTCGTGCTGGATCCGCACGTAACTGGGTCAAGGACATATGGAACCAGGGTCGGAGCGTACGACAATTCCGCAGGAACCTCGATGGTGCTAGAGACCGCTCGAGCACTAGCTGACTTCGAGAGCCGCCGTACGATGGTTTTCTGCCTCTGGTCGGGGGAAGAGGGAGGAAAGAGAGGGTCGGACTACTGGACCGACTACTACGTCAAAGAGGACAACCCGGATGTCACAGTTACCAACTACATCAATCTCGACATGGCTGGGGTGAATTGGCCGGGAGGAGGAGGGGCCCCCCATGGTGATCCCGACCCGCAGATCGACGAGGGTGGTTACCCGAAGGACACTGAGGTTTGGCCGATGAGAGTCTACATCGGGCCCGGTCCGAACCACGACAGTCTCGATCAGCCGGGGATGGTCGGGTTGTCCAACTGGATTGGCTCAGACGCCCTAGGGCTCGAGGAGCAGATGGGTACCTTGGTGGGTTCCAACTTCTCAGTCGATACCTGGAAAACGGATGTCTGGCTGGACATGGGCAGACCAGAGATTATTGTCTACGAGGATACCACGGCTCGCAGTGACCACGCCAGCTTCCAGGACAACCTCGGTACCGTGACCGTGGGCTTCGGTGGCCTGGTTGATGGATACTGGTGCTACCACCAGACCTGTGACACACTCGAGGAGATGGAGCAGTGGATGGACACCACCGGCAAAGACTACGGCGAGGAGAATACGGGAGTAGCGAATCTCGTCAACAGCCTCGATATGATCACATGGTGGGCGCTCATGACCTTCTTCCACTGTGACGAGAAGCCGGTTCTGAACGCGATTCAGTGACTAGACGGAGACGCTAGTTATCGTAACGTATACCATTGCCAATGCGATGCTGAGACAGGTGTAGAATATCGGTTCCGACCAAGTCCTGATCTTCTTACCGTCCAATGGTCCGAAGGGAAGCATGTTGAATGCACAGAGAATCGAGTTTCCCCAGAGCCAGAACTTGATTACGTTGTTTATCCCACCAACCTCTCCGAGAACTATCCATGCTCCGTAACCCAATACCCAGAGTGCCATGTTTGTGACTGGTCCAGCCACGGCAATCTTGCCAAACTGGTTCCTAGTTGCATTTCCTGCGACCATGACCGCCCCGGGTGCCATGAAGACGATTCCAAGTATCGCGGCTAGAATTAGACCAAAACGTAAACCGGCTGGGTCCGCTCTGAACTCAGCCCAACATCCGTAGAACTTGGCGACGAACTTATGGGCAAACTCGTGAAGGAGGAATGCAGGAGTAAAGGATATCAAAGAAATAATGCAGTAGTACGGGAAGCTCGAAGATATATTCAGGACTCCTCCCTCGAACATCAGTGCTAGTGCCAGAGTGAAGGCTCCTGTCGCTAGAGCGAGGTGGCGAATCTCTGTTCTGGAGAAGTGCCAAATTGAGCCCTTGTGTAGATGGATGGGGGCCATAGCTCGGGGATCCCCGAAGAAGCTGGAGCTTCCTTTGCCTCCTTGGTCCATTTGGACCACCCGGATTCTCGGTTGTCGCCACGTGCCGTCGTCTCTAGCAGATGTGTGGCTGCTTGTCCTCTGTCTGGCTTCTAGGGGGTCGTCGTCAACCCACCATGCCCGGGGGTCCCTCTCCGCTGTCATCGAATACTGGTCTCTATCGTATGATATCAATGCTATTCGGGTTCAATCGTCCAGCATGTCCTCTATCTCGGCAATGAGATCGTCCCATGTCATTGGTGGTTTCGTGTCCCCATCCCGGAGTATCTCTCGCATCTCCTCCATCTGCGTTTCATCTGGTGGGTTCTCAGCCCACTTGTTCTTATTGGCCACATCTCGAATCAAGGAGGTCTTTCGAGACAGGCGCTGTCTTCTCAAACGTCTCTCGCCCCCAGCCTTCTCGGGATCGTGTTGATGCTCGCGTACCATTTCCGAGTAGGTTTGCATCCATTTCCCATGGATGTCGTCATCGATGTGACTGAAGGGATCTGTCAGCATTGTGACGAGCTCTCTCGCGAGCCTATGCGCCTTCGTCCTAGCCTTCCCTGAAGTTAGTCTGTCCCTAGCTCTGGTGTGACCCTTGATGCATTTCTTGCACCTGTTGGAGCCGGCTACGTCAGGTGCATCACACAGTAGACAGCATACCGAGAATCCCATCTGCTCCATGGCCCTTCTGGGAAGCGACATGTTGGACGCTATTCGAAGCGGGTTATGAGAGTCACTCGGATTCGAAGGCGGATAGAACCTCGAAGTCCTCTAGTAGGCTCGGACCGCTGCCAAGGTAGCAGAGAACGCCACGCCTGCTTCTGGAGTCCTCCGGAGTGGCGTTGCTGTCGGTGGCGCACGAGCCGGTGCATCCATCGGCGAAGGCGATGTACACCCTGCCCTCTCTGTCAATGTGGAGGTCGTTGAAGTCTAGGAGGTTTCTATTGGAGCCCCCAACGTCTCGACAATCCCCACTGTTCAGGCATATGCTCCCGATCTGAACCGGGTCAGCGGAAGCACGAACTGTGTGGAACACGGGGTTCGGATCAAGTGCGTTGAGGCTGTATGTGACATACAGGTAGTAGCTGATGTTGGCGTTGGCATAGTGCGCGTTGCCGTCCCACGGATCTCCATCGATGTTTGATTGATTCAACTCGCTACCATTCTCGCTTCCCAGATATGTTATCGCGATACGCCCCGGGTCGCCGGCATCGACTTGCGGGAAGGCAGTCGAGATCACTTGACTTGGACTGATTCGTATGCTGGTCTGGCTCCATGATTCGCCGGAGTCGGTACTAATGGCCATGTATACGCCCTCGTCGGCACCAGTCCAGATGTGATATGCATTCGACTGTGTGTCGGTAGCTACCTCCGAGTTCTTCCTTGGGTATGGGGTGCCCATATCCTCACCCATTGTCCGTTCGAACCACGTCAATCCGTTGTCCTTAGAAACGATGACAGTGGGAGTCTCGACCCTAGGTGTGACGAAAACCGTGCCATCGGGTGCAGAAGTGATGGCCCCGTGGAGGCCACCATTGGTAGTTGCTAGTCCGATGAGTTGCCCCCCAGCCTCGAACGTTGCCCCACCGTCGAAGCTAGTGAAGCAGAAGATACCGGCTAGTTTGTTGTAGCAATAGTACACGGCTTGATCGTAGAAGGTCTGGGATACCAGCCCTCCAATGCCATACCCACTACTGGTCCATGGACCTGATGCAAGTTTGATGTGGTCATTAATCGGGGTTGTTCCGGAGTCATGTGCATTGCCGACCCATGTGTCGCCATCGTCGTCGCTCCAGCAAATCCAAGAGGTCTCTAGGCCTTGCATCTGCACGTTGAATATTCGATCGGTCACTGGGTCCACCCACCCATATGGGTCATTGGTCTGGAATGCACACAACGGACCAGCTACGTCCTCCCATGAGTCTCCGTGATCGCATGAGCGCATGACCTTCTCGAAGGCAATGAAGAAGATGCAGCCGCTGGATGTCACGCCTATGCTGGGTTCGGCTCCGTCCTCACCTACATCACTGAAGTTGAATATGAGTGGCAGAGGGATTTCGTCGACTGGTTCGCCATCTGGTCCTGTGACGAATACCCCCGAAAGCGGTTTTTCTTCCTTGACTTCATTCGCCGGAGCATCGCCCTGCAGGCATCCAGAGAATGGCATCAGCATCAGCATCAGCACGGTAGCCAGTGCCACTCTAGGGCGTTTCATAGACCCCTCTCGAAAGGTAGACGGCTTGAAACCTGCTGATTATTAGCCCTTGTCCATTGGACGATTCATGGATCCGGAAACCATCCATCGGAGACGCTGGATAATTCTCGGAATAATGAGTTTGAGCCTAGTAATTACGCTTCTCAATAACGTCACTGTTAACGTCGCCTTGCCGGAGCTTTCCAAGGAATTGAGTGCTGACAACACCGAATTACAATGGATAATGGATGCATACGTAGTGGTGTTCGGTGGTTTGCTCCTTGTGATGGGTGCCTTTGGTGACAGGTTCGGGAGGAGACATGCGTTGCTGGCAGGGCTTGCAATCGTCGGCTTGGTTTCAGCGCTTACGGCCCAGTATGCGAGTACCTCGGAGCAAGTCATCGGTGCTAGAGCCATGATGGGTTTGGGTGCGGCTCTAGTCATGCCAGCCACTCTATCCGTCATAGTCGTGGTTTTCCCTCCAGAAGAGAGAGGGAAGGCAGTCGGCATCTGGGTAGGGATGGCAGGGGTTGGGGCCCCTCTCGGACTCCTGGTGGGGGGATGGGCAGTGGAGAGCTTTGATTGGAGGGCTGTCTTCTGGATCAATCCGCCCATTATCGCACTGGCGATGATTCTCAACATCCTACTAGTACCCAACTCGAGGGATGAGAGAGAGAGACCCATGGACCCCATTGGAGCAGTTCTATCGGTAGGGGCACTAGGTTCTGTACTCTATGCGATAATCGAGGGTCCTAGCTTGGGCTGGACCAGCCCCGAGATCTTAGGATTGGGAGCCATAGGAATAATCCTAGTGTTTGTTTTCGTGAGATGGGAGAGTCGGACGGAGTACCCCATGCTGCCAATGGAATTCTTCCAAAACAGGGGTTTCTCTCTTGGCCTCATAGCCATTAGTCTAGCCTTCTTCGTGATGTTCTCGTTCATGTTCACCCAAATGCTTCACTTCCAGTTGGTTCGAGAGAAGAGTGCTTTCGAGGCGGCGTTGCGTTTCCTTCCTCTCCCCCTAGGACTAATGCCTAGTGCAGCGAATAGCGACAAGTTATGCGAGAGATTTGGAAGCAACAACGTTGTTTCAGTCGGACTTGCGATTATTGGCACGGCTATGCTGATCTTCACAACTGTGGATATTGGTACAGCGTATGAGACACTTGCTCTCATATTCTTCCTGATTGGAGTGGGGATGGGGTTGACTATGGCTCCCTCAACCACCATGGTGATGGATTCAATACCCCATGACAAAGCAGGGGTTGGGAGCGCGACGAACGATGCAAGTAGAGAGGTTGGTGGTGCCTTCGGTATCGCAATTGTGGGAAGTGCTGTGAATGAGATATACCAGAGAGAGATGGTGGTCCCCAATGGTCTGGAGTCGTATTCAGGAGTGGTCTCCGAGTCTTTCCCAGCTGCAATTCGAATTGGGAATGAATTAGTCGCCCAGGGAAACATGCTTGGCATGGAGTTGATCGACAATGCGCAACTCGCTTTCGTTGAGGGGATGACTGGTGCTGCAGCAATCTCTGCCCTAGTAGCCATAGTCAATGCAGTACTGGTAAAGTTGTACATGCCAAAGAGATCTGTCTCGAAGGCAGAGGGCGATGCGTGATGGCAGTAAGAAGTACGACAGATTTGTTGCCATATCCTACAATTGGCTGACCCTCAATCAGAAGCCTATCTGATCTTCGTGGCCGCATTCTGGATGTGCGCAGATGACCTTGTACCTCTCCCTCTTTGGTCTCGGGATCTCCATCCTGCTACCACACATGGAACAGTGGTGGGTGTGGGTCTCTGGCTCCTTCTTCTCCGTTTCCTCGACGTCCGGCAGATCGCTTAGGACGATCTCTGATCCAGATGTTGTCCATCCTATCTGGTCGGTGTATGTGTCGGTCTCCTCTGACATCTTCTTTGCTCTCAGACCGAGTTTGATCCTGATGCGGCCGCCCCTCTTCTTCCCTATTGGGGGCTGCCC
>LWDU01042500.1_pt1 | contig 35691 bp, 27 predicted proteins | sample 727161 | NCBI WGS metagenome assembly LWDU01 (sample SAMN04566230, study PRJNA314399) | hydrothermal vent metagenome | isolation source: deep sea hydrothermal plume seawater | place: Mexico: Gulf of California, Guaymas Basin | collected 2004-07-11 | reverse complement strand
CGAGCCGCTTCCACCGTCTCCAGAAACTTGTCCTCGAGACTTCTGGTTCCCGGGCCCATCGACACGACCTCGATGCCAGATTTCTCGATCTGGCGGCGCGCCTCGGCAAGGATTTCATCACCCGGATTGGATGTGACCCACAGGGTTCGATCGTCACGAGCGAGAATCTCCTCGATCGACCCCGACGTCTGGACTTTTCCTCCATAGAGTATCGACACCCGATCGCAGACCTGTTCGACATCTGCCAGCAGATGACTGCTGATGAGAATTGTTTTCCCCCTCTGCCGTAGTTCTCCGATCCAGTCCTTCATCTCCCGGACTCCAAGTGGATCGAGTCCGTTGGTCGGCTCGTCCAGGATCAAGATCTCCGGATCATGGATCAGTGCCTGAGCGATTCCAATCCGCCGCTGCATCCCCTTGGAGTAATCGCCGATCTCTCGGTCTCCTGCACCTTGGAGCCCGACCATCTCCAGCAGATCTCCAATCCGTCCCTTGCGTTGAGAATGGGGAACCTTGGCAAGGCTCGCCGAGAGATCCAGCATCTCCCAGCCAGTGAGAAAGGGATAGAAAACCGAATCCTCGGGGAGGTATCCGATTCGATTCTTGATCTCTGCGGTTCCTGGTGGCTTTCCCAGCACCGAGACCTCTCCTTTGCTGGGAAAGAGCAACCCGAGCAAGATCTGGATGGTGGTCGACTTGCCCGATCCGTTGGGGCCCAGCAGTCCAAAGACCTCCCCTGAATAGATGGTCAGGTCCACCTCACGAAGAGCCTCGACCCGGGGTCGCAGCCAAAAATCACGGAAGACCTTGCGCAGTCCTCGTACCCGGATCACTTCGACTTCTTGTCGAATTTCCGACTCCTCGATGGCGATCATCGTCACTCCTCTTTCCCTGGGCTGCTGCTTTGAGAGTATACTCACAAGCCTGGATGTCCGGGAGAGTGCACTCCAAACATCCAACCGTCAAGATGCACCAGTAGAGAGGAGGCCGCCTGAATACCGTATCCGCCTGGTGGCGAATCTCCCTGGCGGCATTTCGAGAAGGGCTTCGCCCCTCCTTTCACGCAGCGATGCTGCTGGTAGGAATCGGATTGGTCGGAATTTCACCACTGCTGAGTGCATTTGCCCTCGGCGATGAGGATTTGCTGCTGGTCGACATCTCTCTCAGCACGATGCTTGCCTGCGGCCTGTTCCTTGGTGCCTTCACCGCAGCGTCCAGTCTTGGAGACGAGATTCGTCGCAAAACAGTGATGGTCCTGCTCAGCAAACCGGTCACTCGAACCACGGTGCTACTCGGCAAGTTCACGGGAATCGCGCTGGCACTCTCGATGGCCCAACTGTCGTGGATGGCCACCCTCGCACTGGCGATCCGTCATCGATCCATCCATTCCCAACTGGTCGAAGATCAGGCACCGGTCCTATGGGTCAGCATCGCTGCGGTGCTGATCTCGCTACTCCATGCGGCGTGGGCACACCGTAGGGGAGCCAGTTTCCCGGCGGTGTTATCGCGTAATTGCATGGTGACACTGGTGGCCGCTGCCATCGGGATGTGGTGCTGGGGACCAGACGGCTCATTCCGCTGGCCGACCTCCGAGTTCGATTCAAATATCCTCTGGGCGATGCTACTGGTCCACGAGGGAGTGCTGCTCCTGGCTGCGGTGGCGTTGACCGCTTCCACTCGACTACCGACGCCTGCGACCATCGCTCTGTCATTGGCGACCCTGTTCTCGAGTGTGGTGGTCGGTTCTCTCTTGAGGGGCTCTGGCTGGGCCCGCTGGGTTCCTGACCTGCAACGCTTGTGGGTCTCTGACGGATTGATTCGAGGGGGACAGTTGTCAGCTTCGACGGTGGCCTGGGCGAGCCTCTGGGCGGGAGTGACTCTCTGCTCGGTACTATGCCTCGGGGTCGCCCTGTTCGCCCGCCGTGATGTCAGTTGACGATCAGAAGGGCCGTCGGCCCGAAAGTGTCTTGAAACGTGCACTGGTAAATTTCCAGCCACCCCCCACCTGGCGCTCGGCTTGCCCGCGGATCTCGAGAACCCATACCGGTTTATCGGCGGGTTTATTGCGACGCTCAAACTCCACTGGAGCCAGAACAGTTGCGGTAGTGGCTTGCTCCTCTGGACCATCGAATTGCACCACCACCTGCTCCTCGAGAATCGATGCGTGCCAAAGAAAGGACCGATCCCGCCGATCGCGCTCCTTCAAGAAGATCCTCACCAGCGCTATCCGAAACGAACTCTTATCGAGCGAGTATTCAGATTCTTGAAAGTTCTCCGAGCAATGACGGAGTACATCTCCTGCATATTGAGAATTGAAACCGTCTCTCATATCCAAAATCGACTGGACCAGCTGCTCCTGCGGGCTGGAGGAGCCAGCAAAGAAGAGCACCGACACCATCAACAGGACGATTCCCAGCGCTACTCCCAGACGCAAGATGCGGCGAGGTAGATTATCCACCGATCTCATGCATTCGACGGCTTGCGTGGATTCCTTCATCGAGGGCATGCCCGACCGGCTTGAGCAGGATCGATTGTCGAAGAGCATGGCTGACCGCCTCGACTCCTCCTCCTCCTCGGATTACCGCCCTGAGATCAGCCTCGTCATCTCTCAGCAGGCACAATAACAATTTGCCCTCAGCAGAGAGCCGAACGCGATTGCATGCGGAGCAAAAGGGATCGCTGACAGGACTGATGAAACCGACGGTCCCGGTCCCACCGGAGAACTGATAGTTGCGACTTTCATCGGACGGGTGGGTCGCGGGCAATGGGATCAAGGGACCGATACTATCGGTGATCCTCTCCATCGTCTCCTCTGAAGAAACCACCCGAGAGAGTGCTAACTTGGATTCATCTCCATCCCCCAGTGGCATCAACTCGATAAATCTCACACCCCAGGGCCGAGTGAGAGTCTGTCGTGCAAGTTCCACAACATCGGTATCGTTGTCTCCCCGCACCACGACCGAATTGAGTTTGATGGGAGTCAGGCCCGCATCCTCAGCAGCTTCGATTCCGGTCATGATTTTCTGCACATCGGCAAATCTCATCACCTGGCGAATCCGTGCTTCGTCGAGGGTATCGATGTGGATATTGACTCGATCCAGTCCCGCATCCTTCAAGTCTCTCGCCATCCGTGGCAGCAAGATTCCATTGGTCGTCATCCCGATCTCGGCATCCGGACCCTCAGCGCGGATTCCAGCGACCACTTCGATCAGATCGCGCCTCAGAGTCGGCTCTCCCCCGGTGATCCTGAACTTGCGAAATCCACAAGAGACTGCGGCTCTGGCCACCAGAGAGATCTCATCTGCAGTCAGCAGGTCCTCATCTGGAACAAACCTGAGACCTTCCAACGGCATGCAGTAGGAGCAGCGTAGATTGCAACGGTCCATCACCGATATGCGGAGGTAATCAATAATTCTTCCGTGGCCATCACGCGGCATTCCAGCTCCCTTGGGTCGATGGGGTATTCAGCCTCATGATTCGTCGAATCTACTCAGCTGGCCCTGGATCAGTCGGGATCGTCGATCCGTCACTGGTCCTTCAACTCTGCTGATCCAGCCAACTTTGGACCTGCTCGTGGAGATTACCCAACTTCTTTCGTAACGCCTCGAGTTCACGTCGGCTTGGTGTTCCCTTGCGCTGGGCGCCATTCTTCGAATTCTCCTTGAGCCACTCCTGACGACTTTGGCGATTGATTCCAAATTCTCTTCGCCAGTTAGTCACACTGGGAGTACTCACTCCAAACCTGTCTGCAGTCCTCGCGACTCCCTCACGGATCGAGAACTCTGCGACCTCTTTTCTGAAGGTTGGGGAGAACTGTCGTCCCGTAGTAACTCGTTGGCTTTTCGGCAGTGGTTTTTTTGCAATCTTCACCCTCATCCCCCCGATCGCCGCCACTTTCGTCTCCCGAGAAACTCCATATAGTTTGCGCCAATTGGTCACGCTTGGAGTCGAGACTGCAAACTTGTCTGCAGCGGTGACGATCCCGTTTTTCACCGAGAATTGGACCACCTTGCGGCGGAATACTTCCGAGTACTGGGGTCGACTCGGCGAGACTTTTTTCTTGGCGACTTTCTTGGCAGCGGATCGAGACTGTTGTTTCTTCACTCGCCGCGGATTCGTCGCCTTGGAACTCTTCATGGATGGCCGTCCATTCTTCAATAACGTGGTAGAGACGCCGATCCGGAACCATTATCGGACCAAGAAACATCGTCCTCGCCAATATCCGCCATTTCAACCGCCATTTCCACACTATCCATACCTTTTTCGTACTATTTATTAGTCCGAAGAAGATGAGCGAATTGCCGTACATTCCGCACTTCTACTCTGGACGAATTAGGCCACTTCTATATCATCTGACTTTCGGTGGCTCCCCGTGAACAGAATTGTAAGAAGGGCAGATTTCCAGGTGTCGTCAGACCGTTTCTTCTCTGAATCATCTCCTGTCGGGGATCTGGGAGCTGAAGGTGAAAGCCTCGATCGCCAGTCTCGCCTACGAAATTTGGCCCTCGTGATCGAGGGGAAGAACCCCGACCTCCAGTACGATCTGAAGCACCTCGAGTGGATGGTCCGGCAGGGTGTCGTGACCCAAGGATCTGCGCTTTCCGCTGCTGAAATTTCCGCTCTTTCTCTCGACCTCGATCGAGTTCAGCAGCAACTGATGACCTATCTTGCCGGAGATCTGGATCGGAACAGTTTTCACAACTGGGCCTGCACCCTGATCAAGATCTCTGTCACGCTGGAACTGGCAAAGGAACAGCCAGAGGGCCAGAAAATCGATTCAGCCCTGGGGTTGCTCGCCTTGCTCCTCGACGACGACTTTGCCTCTCCAGACAGTTCGAAGCGACTCTGTCGGCTACTGTTCGATCGGCTTCAATACCGACGCACGGTCCCCTGTCGTAGAGCCGTCTCCGAGATGCTGAGGGAACTGGGAGTGGCCCATCTGACCGTGATGGCGAGAGAACCGGATGCTGTTCTGCCGCGCTGGGTCGATATCGCCCTGCTGCCCCGTCGGAAGAACTCCGGCGAAGCCCCTCATCCGGGCAAGTCTGGCTGGTTCCAACCGCTCTCGATCAGTACCGCCAGGCTGTGGAGCCAGATCGCGCCTGACGATCGCTGGGCCAGTCCCGAAAATGATCGAATTCCGGCGCTGATTTGCCGCGAACCGTGGCTGGAACCCGAGTTGGAAGGCTTGCAAATTTTTCTCGATCCAGGAGGATTGGCGGAGGCTGTGGTCGAAACTGAAGGTCTCCAGTCGCTAGATATGAGAAAAGCGGTGGCCGGATTCAGAGCATTGCATCAATTGAATCGGTGTTACCTCGATGGAATTCCCGTACACTCCCGCAAGGAGGACTTATGAAAACCCAATCTCCAGACGAGCACGCCGGCAACGGCGATGATTTGTCAGAACTTCAGCAACAAATCGAACGCCTCGAATCGCAACTGATCGATGAGCGTGAGAAGCACAACAGTGAGATGAAAAGAGGGCTGGATGCCTTCCAGAAGTTGCAAAAGGGAAGTGCTGGCGAGAAAAAAGATCGACACCTGATCTCGATCGATGGTCATGAGTTATCACCCCACCAGCGTGTTGCTATCTTTGTCGATGTTCAAAACATGTACTATGCCGCAAGAAATATCTTCCAGTCCAAACTTGAGTTCTCCAAGTTGCTGCGTCACCTATTAAGAGGACGAGTGCTGGCCAGGGCGATGGCATATATTGTTGAGCGCCCGGGAATGAACCAGGATAAGTTCATCGAAGTCCTGCGCCGTAACGGATATGAAGTGAGAAAGCGAATCGTTGGTGAGCGAAATGACTCCACCAATCGAGGCGACTGGAACATCGGAATCACACTCGATGTGCTCTCTCTCGCCTCCAAGATCGACGTCGCAATTCTTGTCACTGGCGACGGGGATTTCGTACCCCTGGTCGACCGACTTGCGATGGAGGGTGTGAGAGTCGAGATCGCTTCTTTCCGTGAAACGACATCCTCGGAGTTGTTCCATGCCGCAGATCAGATGCACTTCCTCGATGAACGGGTTCTTCTCCACGGAACTCACTTCCAGCCTTCCGAGGACGAAGATGAGGAGGAAGAGGAACACGAGAAAGAGCTGGTCCCTCCTCGATCACGAAAGCCTCTGCGTCGCGCTCGCGGCCCCGTGGAAGAGGACTTCGATGACGAGGACGACGAGGATTGACGGAGACGGCCTCCCCGATTCTCCCGGGGATGGCTCTCTGATCTCCAGTTACCAGTTCGAGTTGCCATCCCGGCTGATCGCACAAGAACCGGCACCGGAACGATCCGCATCTCGCTGCCTCTTCTGCTCGCAAAATTCGGCCGATGTAGTCGAAGCCCCATTTCACACCCTCGTCGATCGCCTGGTCGGAGATGAGATCCTGGTGGTCAATGACACCCGGGTTCTGCCCGCACGGATTCGTTGCCGCCGTCAAAGTGGTGGAGCAATTGAAGCATTTCTGTTGAGACCTCTGGGGCAAGGCAGATGGCAATCATGGCTCTCCCCCTCCCGAAGAATCCAAGCAGGCGAGATTCTCGAGACGAGTGGTCCTCCGCTGAAAGTGATCGAGCGGCGAGGTTCGGGCTGGATCGTGGAACTCGGCTCCGAGCAAGTGCTCGAACAAATCGGAGAAGTCCCTCTTCCGCCCTACATCGAGAGAGACGAGCAGGATCAGCGCCTGCAAAATCTTGATCCACAACGCTATCAGACCATCTTCGCCCGTCAGCCAGGTGCCGTTGCCGCTCCCACTGCAGGTCTCCATTTCGATGACCTACTCAGATCTAGACTGGAGGAGAAGGGTGTCCAGATCGTTCCGATCACTCTTCATGTTGGGCCCGGCACCTTCAAGCCGATCGAGGTCGATCAGATCCACCAGCACAGGGTCGATCCCGAGTGGTACTTCGTCAGCGAGGAGAGCCGCAGCGCACTGGCGATGGCAAGAGCCGATGGCCGCAAGATCATCGCAGTCGGTACCACCAGCCTTCGGGTTCTCGAGAGCATCGGCAAAATTGAAGAGGGCCCGGAAATCGAGGCGGAAACAGCTCTGACCATCTTGCCAGGGCATCCGTTCGAACATGTCGATGGATTGATCACTAATTTCCATCTTCCTCGTTCATCCTTGCTGGTACTGGTCTGCTCCTTCCTCGGGCACCTCCGCACACTCTCCTACTACCAGCGAGCGATCGACCTCGAAATGCGTTTTTACTCCTATGGGGATTGCATGGCCATCTTGCCCGATGAGCAAACTCGATGATCCAATGCTGGGCATGCAGGGCTCCACTAGCAGCGGATCAAATCACCAGGGACGGAATCATCCGAGGACGAACCGAGGATTCAGGCGGCCCCTATCGGATCTACAACTGTCCATCTTGCCGCAAGCAGAATCGCATCGAGAAGTTGACCAATGGTGCGACATACTGCTCTCCGGCCAAGGAGATCTCCCTGATCGACTGGCTCTTCGGTTGGATAGAACCGCTCGCCCCTGAAGACTTCCTCGAGATCCAGAGATGGCACCACCAGTACGGTGATGAGCGGCGGGCTGTATTCGAAGGTGACGGAGACCAGAGATACTCTCATTCTCTGTGGAGTCGCATCGGTCAGTGGCTGAAGTGGATCAGGCCTCCCGACACCGCTGGTTCTGATTCACCCGACAAGGAAGTTCCGGATGGCACCGAGCAAGACCCGGCAATCGGCGCACGTCACCAAAACCCATCGCGAAAGGCTCTTCCCCATCCTTATCGCATCCTCGAACTTCCAGTGAACGCTACCGCAGAACAGATCCGCGGCCGATTCAAGCAGTTGATCCGAGCCAACCATCCCGACAAGTTACAGCACGCCGATCCTGCCCAGGTAGAGCAGGCGAGCCGCAAACTCCAGCACTTGATCGAGGCCTTCGATGAACTGAAAAAAAAGGGCGAGTTGTAATCCGATGGAATCGCTCAGGTAGCACCGGGCATCCAGTTCAAGGCCTGGGTGATCAAGGTCACCAGCAGGACCACCAGCACCCCCACCAGATTCAACACCACACCACAGCGGATCATCGTTCGGATCTGCACCTTGCCGGTCGAAAACACGATGGCATTGGGTGCGGTCGCCACCGGTAGCATGAAGGCACAGGAAACCGAGAGTACTGCTGGCAGCATCATGTGAATCGGTGCGATTCCTCCCTCAAGAGCTGCTTCCTTCAGAATCGGCATCAAAACGTGCATCGATGCGGTGTTGGAGGTGACCTCGGTGAGAAATGTCGTCGCCATCGAGATCGTCACCACGATTCCCGCGAAGGGGAGATCGACCCACTGGGCCATCCACTTGCCGAAGTGACTGGAGAGTTCACTCTGTTGAAAAGCACCTCCGATGGCAAATCCTCCGCCGAACAGTAGCAGCATGCCCCACGGAACCTCCTTTGCCTGATCCCAGTCCAGTAACGGTGCTCCCCCCCTCTTCCCGGGGATCAAGAACAGCGAAATGCCAGCCACCAGTGCCACGAAAGAATCGTTGAGATACTCGTGGGCAGATCCCTCAGCCATGCCCATCCAACCTCCCACCACGCCGCTCCAACCCGAAAAACCCGCTCCCCCTCGGGTCATCCAGAGCAGTGCAGTGCAGATGAAGACCACCAGCACCCTGGCTTCAGCCGATGACATCTTGCCGAGAGATCTTCTCTCTTCTAGAAGTGATTCCCTGCCACTTGTGGAAGTCCCGGGGGCCAGAGGAAGCAGGAATCTCGTCATCAAGAACCCGATGATCGGTATGAAGATGATCACCATGGGCAGTCCGAACTGAAGCCAGTGAAGGAAGTCGATGTTCACTGGCGGAATCAATTCCTCGGCATTCTTGGTAAAGATCAGGTTAGGAGGAGTACCGATGAGCGTACCGATTCCTCCGACGTTAGCGCCATATGCCGTGCAAAGGAGCAAGCAGGTCGTGAATACTGCTCCCCCACTTTTCATTTCTTTCGCTGTTCTCCTGGCCACGGAGATGGCGATCGGCATCAGCATCAGTGTCGTCGAAGTGTTGGAGATCCACATCGAGAGCATCGCCGATGTGATCAGAAACCCGAACGCCAGGCGACGAGGGGATGTGCCGACCGTGGTCAGGGTCGCCAGCGCAATTCGCCGATGGAGCCCGGAACATTCGACCGCTTTCGCCAGAAAAAAACCACCCAGCAACAGCAAGATCAAATGATGGGAGTAATACTTGGCCGCCACCGAAGCCTTACAAACTCCCATCAACGGCAGTAGAACTGCAGGGAGTAACGAGGCCGCAGGGATCGGGATCGCTTCGGTGACCCACCAGGTGACGGTCCATACCGTCACCAGAAGAGTTCCACGAGCCGCTTCAGAAAACTCCGCTGGAGCCGCCATGTAGGCCGCAATGGCCAGGACCGGCCCCAGCAGGATGGCACCGATCCTGACCCTCCGATTCTCTCCAGCTCCGCTATTCTGGTGGCTCAAGCGTCCCTCCCCTCAGGATGATCCTGTCGAGAACCAGCATGGTTATTCGATTCCAGCCGACTGAAAACCCATCCGTTCCTCGTCATGGTGTCGCCGTGGTAACATCGACGACACGAAACCCCAAGGAAACTCTTCAAGAACTTTTCTGGAGCCTGATCATGAACTGGCCTGTGGTCCCTTCTCGACTCTTACAGCGCTCGAAGCTTCCGCGAATTCGGGGCCACTCATCACTCGTCAGGTCTCGCAGATTTCTTTCGCTGCCGATGCTGATCGTAGCCCTGCTGATTCTCACGGGCTGCTCAGCAACCTTGCTGCGCCCTCATGCGATCTCGGTCTCCGAGTTATCTCGAGAAAAAGATGTGATCCACTTCATGATCACCATCGAAGACTCAACACAGGAGCAGGACTTTTTTCGCTGGTCACAGGATCACATCCTGGAGAATAATTTCCAGTTCGAGAATCCCGATCATGAAGGGATCCCCCTCTACGAACTTCACTACCACTTCAGAAAAAGAGGCAATCGGTTTCGTAGCCAACGCATCGCCTATCTGATGTGGAGAAGATCAGAGACATCCCCTCACCAGTTCGATCACAAGTTGACCTATATCGGTTCAGGAATGCCGCTGCTGAGGAACTGGAGATCATGGTGAGTCGAATCGCTGATACTCCTGCTGCTGGGACCGTCTCCAGGGCACTTCAGACCTTCTTGGTCACGATACTTCTTCTCGGTCAATGTGGCTGTGGACTCCTCTACAAGCATCGCGTGGAGACTGCGGTCGGCACCCTCTGGACCAATGGCAATCTTCAACTCGCTCGCAAATATCAAGAGGATCTGCGCTGGATGAAGGAAGGACTACAGCAGGTTCTCCCCAAAAACTCTGAAGGAATAGGTTCCACTTCGATTCTTCTGGTCCAGAACGATGACGATCATATCATTCACGAGGACCAGATCAGAACCGCAGGCTGGTATAACCATACCTTTTCACTGATTCAATTCACTCCGACTCCTCCGGTAGAAAAATTGCTCCTGCAGAACCAACCCGATCCGAAGGAGCACTGCACTCTTCTCCACGAACTCGCTCATCACTTCACATCTGACGACCAGAGGATTCGATCGACCTGGTGGTTGGCCGAGGCTATCGCCTGTTCTCTGGAAATCTCATACCTCGATCCGAAGGGGCAGTTCCAGGTCCCGCCCCTTCACCCGATGCAATATCAGATCGCGAGAAGCGCTCTTTCTGATCTGGGCAGGGCAAACTTCACCCAACTGGCTCGGCAGATCATCTCGGAGAACTGGCACGGCTTCTACCGAGACGACGGCGATCTGGCCAGGCGGTACGCCATCTCCTGGGCGCTCTTCTGGACGCTGCAAGGTCAACAGCAAGGAACACTGGAACAACGCCTGGATGCAGTATTGAAACTGGAAGACGGACAGATCATCGAGCAGATTCCGGCGGTCATCCAAGCGATCACTCCATCCCTTCAGACTCAACTGCAGCAACACCTTGAACAGGATCATCACCGTCGCTGGGTCATCGATCAGGCGCTTGGCGGGTACCGTATCCATGGGCAGAGATTGCTCGAAGCGATCGATCTGGAACTGGCGTCCGCCGATCCTGAAGGCCAGGCATGGGCCTGGTCCAGTGCGACACGACTCATCCTGCGCCCCCGATCCAGGCTCAACAGAGTCACTCGCAATGACTGGCTCCAGCGAATCGAACAACAACTCGTATCCGGCTCACTCGAAGTCAAGCTGGCGATCTGTACCGATTTCCCCGATTATCGCATGGCTCAAAACCTGTACCCTCGACTCATCGATTTGCTGGAGAGTTCCGACGGAAACCTCAGGAGTGCGGCTGCCACGGCGCTCTCCCGTGTCAGTTCGCATCCCACCATCATCAATCCCCACTTCTGGAAATTCGCTCCCGAGTCAAAGCGAGCAGTGGAAGTTTCCGACTGGCGAAGTTGGCAGCAGAATCGGTGACCTCTGCCACCTAGCCAGACGCCATCCGGTCCACCAACCGGTCCGCCATCCGGTCCATCATGTGAGTCTCTTGACACCCTCCCCACGACCGTCGATGCTGGTCATGATGAACAAAACTGGATGGTCGCAACACTTGTCGGGAGATCCATGATGCAGATCGAAGTCCTGCTCTTTGCCTCACTGAAAGATCTCGCTCAGGCCGATCGCATCGCTGTCGAATTGCCGGAAGAAGCTTCGGTCAGCGACCTGGTCGAGGCGATCAGCGAGCAGTTCCCACCCCTTGCCGACCGTCTTCCCAACACCCGGGTAGCGGTCGATGATCGCTTCTGCTCCCCCGATGATCGCATCTCCGCTGGCTCCGAGGTGGCGTTGATTCCTCCGGTCAGCGGCGGATAAAGATGCCTGATCCGCAGGAATGCCACCTGGCCCAGCTGGTATATGAGCCGATCCCGGTCGAGAAATACACCCGCTGGCTGGGCGAGCCCGGCTGCGGTGCGGTACTCCTCTTCTGCGGAAATGTCCGTGATACCAACCGAGGGCAATCGGTGATCCGCATCGATTACCATGCCCACGAATCGATGGCACGAAAACAACTCACCCGTATCACCGCATCGTTGGTCGAAGCGGGAGCTCAACGTGCGTTGGCGATCCACCGGCTCGGCACCCTGGAAGTTGGCGAGACCAGTATCTTGCTGGGGGTTTCACTGGCCCATCGAAGGGACGGTTTTGGACTCCTCGAACAGGGGATGGAGCGGGTCAAAGCAGACGTCCCCATCTGGAAGCATGAACAGTATCAGGATGGAACAGTGGCCTGGATCGAAGGTTCTTGACCTGTACTAGACCGGGTAATCTCGTAACCGGGCTCCGGTGTAGATCTGTCTCGGACGGTGAATACGATCATCGGGATCCTGTCGCATCTCGGTCCAGTGAGCGATCCAACCGGGCAACCTCCCCAGGGCAAACATCACGGTGAACATATCGTTCGGGATGCCGATGGCGCGGTACATGATGCCCGAGTAGAAATCGACATTTGGATACAGGTTCCTGTCGATGAAGTACGAATCGTTGAGTGCCACTTCTTCCAGTTTCCTGGCGATCTCAAGCAGCGGATCCTGAACACCGAGATGGTCCAGCAGCCGATCACATGCTTCCTTGATGATCTTGGCCCGGGGGTCGTAGTTCTTGTATACACGATGCCCGAAGCCCATCAGACGCACGGAAGAGTTCTTGTCCTTGGCCAGTTTGACGAAGCGCGACACATCCCCATCATTCTCGTGGATGATTGCCAGTTGCTCGAGGACAGCCTGGTTTGCGCCGCCATGTCGAGATCCCCAGAGTGCCGTGATCCCCGCAGCAATGCACGCATAGAGGTTTGTCATGGCGCTCCCTGCCATCCGAACCGTGGCCGTGGAACAGTTCTGCTCATGATCTGCATGAAGGATCAGCAACAAGTTGAGAGCACGTTCCACTTCTGGATCCACATGGTAAGGCTCTGCCGGGACCCGGAACATCATGTGAAGAAAGTTACCGCAGTAAGAGAGCGAGTTGTCCGGATAGACAAATGGCTGACCTATCGACTTCTTGAATGAGAAAGCAGCCAGCGTTCTGACCTTGGACAACAGCCTGCAAACGGTCAGATCGATGTTGTCGTCTTGCTCGGGATCATCGTTTTCAGTGTAGAAGGTCGAAAGTCCCAACACCATCGCAGAAAGGATCGCCATCGGATGCGCAGAGGACGGGAACCCCTCGTAAAAGTGACGCATATCCTCATGGATCATCGAATGATGACGAAGGCTCTGGCGGAACCGCTCGTACTCCTCTGGATTGGGGAGTTCTCCGTGAATCAGCAGGTATGAAGTCTCGACAAAGTTCGAGTTCGCTGCCAGCTGTTCGATGGGATATCCACGGTACCTGAGGATCCCCTCTTCTCCATTGATGAAGCAGATAGAACTTCGGGTCATCCCTGTATTCACGTAGCCAGGATCGAGAGTGATGTACCCACTCGTTTTCCGAAGGGTACTGATATCGATCCCTTTTTCTCCCTCGGACCCGGTGATCACCGGAAGTTCAACCTCTTGGCCATCGAGTTTGAGAATCGCTTTTTCGCTCGTCGTCTGCCCATCCATCGGGAGTTACATCCATCCATTCAACTGACCATCCGTGGACCAGCTGAGACTTCATGAGCCTTCTGCCTCCTGGATCAACCCGATCCGGAGTCGCAACAGTCTGTCTATCCGAAGGACCCACGAGGCTTCGCGGTCCACACCTCAGACGAAACCTGGGGAGATCACACCGAGAGGCCCTGTGGGTCCGGAGTGGATCATCGTTGCAAATTCAGTCGGTAGCAAGGGGTTCCACTGCGCTCCCTCAACGACGCTTCAGGAGTTCCCTGGTTCCGATCCTGCTGCAGTGCTCCGATCGAGGTCATCCAGTTGCCAACCAGACAGCGAACGAGCGATGGGAACTCTTCGGCCCATCCCGAATGCCCGCGGTGAGACCCGCAAGATGGGAGCGGATTGGCGGCGCTTGTGCTCACTCGATTCGATCAGACCGATCACTCTGCGAACCATCTCGGCATCGTGACCTTGCTGCTGAATCTGCCCCCCCGACTGGCGTCCCTCGACCCACGCTTCGAGCACTTCATCGAGCTGCTGGTAGGGAGGAAGGGTGTCCTCATCTCGCTGCCGGGGGGCCAGTTCAGCGGATGGAGCCTTGTCGATCGTCTCCTGCGGTACCCTTCCTCTAAAACGCTCCAGCTGGGCGATCGCATAGACCTCGCGCTTTCGAACATCTCCCAGTGGGGCCAGCCCTCCACACATATCTCCATAGAGAGTGCAATATCCCACCGATAGTTCCGACTTGTTTCCGGTCGCCAGCACCATCGCTCCCTGGCGGTTGGCCACGGTCATCAACACCGTGCCACGGATCCTCGCCTGCAAGTTCTCCTGCGCCACTCCCCACTCCCCCTCGCCAAGCAATGGCTCCATCACGGAGCGGAGGGCCCGATAAGAGGAATTGACGGAAATCTCTTGCAGATCGATGCCGAGGTTCTGCGCCAGCTCCCGCGAATCCTCGAGGCTTCCTCTGGAGGAGTAGGGTCCGGGCATGGCAATTCCCAGCACCTGATCAGCACCGAGCGCTTCGACCGCTAGCAATGCGGTGACCGCCGAATCGATCCCACCGGAGAGTCCCAGCACCGCCCGATCGATGTGACACTTGTGGAAGTAATCACGGATGCCCAGCACCAACGCACTGGCGATCTCCTCCATCCGATCGAGATCGACCTCAACGGAAGGATTCTGCCCGACCACACCGACCTGTTCCTCAAACGAGATGAACTGCTCGAAGGATCGATCGGGGTGAGCCATCATGCTGGCACCGTCAAAGATCAGTTCTGTATTTCCGCCGACCAGGTTTGCCAGGACGATCGGAACTCCATAGCGAGCCGCCTGGTCTCGAAATAGATCCCGGCGGACGCCGCTCTTTCCTCGACGAAAGGGGCTGGCAGAAGGGCACAGGATGATCTCTGCTCCGGCATCGATCAATTCTTGCCCTGGGTCGCGGCGGTAACTGATCTGTCCCGGTACTTCACCGGTCCAGAGGTCCTCACAGATGGCGATGCCGACAGCATGACCAGCGATCGAATGGACCTGTACCGGGCCCCCCGGCTCGAAGGTACGAGACTCGTCAAAAACATCGTAGGTGGGTAGCAAGACCTTGTCGGAATGTGCCACCACGGCACCATTCTCGATGATGGCGGTACTGTTATGAACCGGCCGGGCAGCACCCACATCACTGCGGCGCAGCGTCCCCACGACCACCGGAGGTTGCCCCTTCAACCGCTTCGCCACGGTGTCGGTGGCGCGTTCGACCGCAGCCACGAAATCTTCTCTCGTGACCAGATCGAGCGGCGGATAGCCACAGATCGCCAGTTCCGGAAAGAGCACCAGTTGCGCCCCGGCCGCGGAGGCACTCTCCACGGCAGTGACGATCCGGTCGCAGTTGCCGACCAGATCTCCCACGGTAGTGTTGATCTGTCCGATGGCGATGCGCACGACCCGTTTATCCCATCATCCGAAAACCACCGTCGACATAGATGACTTCCCCGGTGATTCCGCTGGCCAGAGGAGAGAGAAGGAAAGTCGCTGCATTTCCCACCTCTTCGGTGGTCACTCCTCGACCGAGTGCGGCTCTCTTCTCGACCTCATCGAAGATATCGGAAAACCCACTGATTCCCCGGGCTGCAAGAGTCTGGATCGGTCCGGCGCTGATGGCGTTGACCCGAATGTCCCGTTCTCCGAGATCCATCGCCAGATATCTCATGCTCGCCTCGAGACTCGCCTTGGCCACTCCCATGACGTTGTATCCGCGCATCGCCCGCTGCGACCCGAGAAAACTGAGGGTGATCATCGAGGACCCCGGTCCCATCCGGCTGGCGGCCTCTCGAGCCAGTCGGGTGAAGGACCATGCACTGATATCATGAGCCTTCAGCCAACCTTCATGACTGGTGTCGATGTAGGAGCCCTCCAGATCCTCCTTGTCGGCGAATCCAATCGAGTGCACGAGGAAGTCGAGCCCGCCCCACTTCTCATCGACAGCAGCGAACAGGGACTCGATCTGACGGTCATCGCTGACATCACAGGGCAGTAGCAGTTCCGCATCGACGGTCTCTACCAGGGGCCGCACGCGGCGCTCGAGCCGATCTCCCTGGTAGGTGAAACCGAGTCGAGCGCCACCCTGATGAAGCACCTGGGCGATGCCCCAGGCGATGCTGCGATCGTTTGCGACGCCCAGGATCAATCCCCTACGCCCTGAGACACAATCGGCAAAGGCCATCGGGCCCCCTTTCTGGATCACCCTGATCCTACCCCTTGGAGCCATCTGAGGGGAGCGATCCGCTCCATCTCGGGTCCGATGGAAAACTGCCCCCAGCGACTTCCAAAGAAGTCGCTGGGGGCAGCAAAGAAACCGATTCTAGCCGCAGAACACACCGGTCTCACACCGATCTCACACCGATCTACAGTTGAGACCCTCTTGCCGCCGGTTCCTTCTTCTCCTGCGAAGAATCCGCGGCTTCGGAAACCTGCTCCGAGAAGGTGTACATGCGCAATCCCCCCTCTACGATGGAAGTGCGCGATGCTTGCCATCCGAAGTACTTCCGGAACAGTTCAGATTCAGGAATATTCTCCGGATCAAACAGAAACAGCATATTTTCGTCGGAAGCAAGATCGGGAGCGATCAGTGGAAGAAGTCCCAGCAGCGGACGAAGAAGGTCTGCTGCCTGGCTCAAGTTCTCGCCGACATTGGACATGCTGATACCATTACCCTGGGTCGCCTTCACCTTGGCAAAAGCGGCCGCAGTTCTTTTATCGGAACCAAAGGGAGCTCCTCCCTCCCCATCGATGAGGCGCAGCGCCGCCTGGACCTCCTCGGCCGCAGTGGAAAAGATCAACCAGTCTCCTTCGACACACCAGCTGGGCAGAACCGACGGACCTTCACCGGCAAACTCGGGTGGCACATCTCCAAGAGGATCAAAACTCCACAGGTCGCGACCCATGAACTCATCCTTCTGCAGAGCGGCTCCCATCATCTCGGGTCGTCCGATCGATTCCATCAACTTGTCAAAGGCTCTGCGATTCGCAAGTTTCAGCCCGATCACGAAGGGGAAACTGGGAGCTCCCCCTCCCATCATCATCGCCATCGGATCGAAGGCGGGCTCCCCCGTTTTCCGCGGAGGTGTGAAGACACAGAAGGTTCCTTCGATGGAGTCGATCAATTCCATCACATCGATGCCAGTGGTCATCTTGGCCATCTGGAGGCCAGCCTCCATCTCCGCGGCAATCTCTTCAGGATCGCTACCTTGGAGCATGGCACCGATGGAGATGCCGATGTCAAAGATGTTTGAAAGGTCATACTTCATCAGGGAGAGGCCAATTGTACCTTCCGGGACAAATGCTGGAATGGTGATATCGGAGTTGGCTTGCGGAATCAGACCGGTGATTCCCGGACGCCCTTCCAGTCCCACAACGATATCGTTCCCGACCCCACCCTCCTCGATGTAACCAGAACTGGCAATGCCGCTGATGGCTTCGAGACCGAGGGCTGCGATGATCTTGGAGGGCTTCATCTCGGAAAAGGTAGGTGAAGGATCCTGCCCAGGTAAAGGATGCAGATCCCCATCCTCCGACGGCTCGCCAAATCCTGGTTCCGAACCTCCGAGTGCCATGTCCAGCATCGGGAGCAGGTTCCACAAGGCATCCATGTTGAAGAATCCGTGAGAGGTTCCTCTCTTCAGATGGGTTTGAGCCAGTTTGTAGATCCGGGTCGAGTTGAACCTCTCCCCGACAGCGGTATCTCCCTCGGCGAGGTACTCTTCGAGCCCATTCTTGCTGGTGCCGATCAGATGGTGATCCTCGAATTGGCCGATATAGAGACCGACACCCGGCATCGCCTCGATGCCGGAAAACTCGACATCTCCGATGCTGAACTTTCTCTTCGAAGCAGGCGGCCCCCCCCCCGCTTCGATCATCGTCTGTATCTTTGTCAGCATCTCCTGGTGGACCACGCCGAACTCCGCCGGGCCGTGGAAGTCGACGATCATGTCGGGCATCGGCATTCCCATATCCATCCGATAGCCGACTCCCAGCACGAACTCACCGGTCATCTGTTCTCCCAAGTTGGAAAGATGTTCCCAGATCATGGTGAGGTCATCCGTCATCTCGGGCTGATCCTCGAGACCACCGCTGACCAGTTCACCGATCCCCGAGATCAATCTCTCGGCGATCGCCTGGACACTCGGCTCCTTGAAGAACCTGGCGTAGTCAGTATCTTGCCCCTGCTCTCGCTCCGCTTGCCAGTCATCGACGGTCCAGACCACCACCGAGTACTTTCCCAGTCGATCCCCGCCGGCATCTGCTGGAGAGGATCCTGTGGTCAGCAAGAGGGACGCAAACAACATTCCATAGATGAACTTGGATACCATTTCGGTATCTCCTTCCGCGGAGTTTCCCGCATCAGTTACCGGAGTTTGCGGGTCAATCTCCGGGTTGGTTTTTTCTCGGTGGCGGCAAGTAACGCACACCCGTATTCGGTTGGCTCTCGTCAAAGAGAAACGCTTCCCTACGATCTATGAAAAACTTGACCTGATCGAGAGGAATTGCAAAATTTAATCCCTCAGACTGAAGGATTTTCATGTTTGTGACCCCGATCACCTCTCCCGCTTCATTGAAGAGTGCCCCACCTGAATTTCCGGGATTGATCGGTGTGGTGGTCTGGATGTAAACCTGACCCTCGAAGGACCGGTAAGGATCGGAGATGATGCCCTCGCTGACGGTTCTCTCGAATCCCCGAGGTGTGCCGACGGCAAACACCTTCTGGCTCCGTTCGAAGGAGCCGGTCGCGGCGAACTTGACCGGTTTCAACTGCAGATTCTTGGCATCCGGGATGCGTAGTAGAGCCAGATCGAGGAACGGATTGAGAGCGACGATCTCGACATTTTCAATCTGCTCCTTACGAGCACCTCCCTCGGCATCATCGAGATAGAGGGTCAATTGAAGATCTCGTTCGCCTTCGACCACATGAACATTGGTGATCACCAAGCCGTCATCATTGATGATGAATCCGCTACCGAGGCCACCTCCGGCCATCACCCGGACCACTGAACCACGGGCGCGATTTTCCGCTTCCTGCAGTGGCAAGGGGATCCCAGGTCCGACCTGATAGACACTCTGGGAATCGGAAGATTCGACCACTTCACCCGAATCGGTGAGCACCCGTCTAGAAATCACCGAATTGAGTGGGATCTGGATGATGGTCGGACCGATATCGACAAACATCTTCTCATCGTCCTGTTTGATGACGGTACCTGAGAGGTGATTTCCTCCGACCAGTTCGATCCGTTCGCGCTGGACCTTGGAGACGGGTCCATCCACAGAAGAAGGCGGAGACTGCACCGCAACGAGGGAAGTGAGCAGGACGAGGATCCAGCAAATCATGTGGTTTCTCCTCTAAATGTAATCCCTCAGGGGTTCTACTCATCACCGATAGTGACTACCATTCCGTGATCTGACATATTGATCTGCTGCGAGATGTTCTGCAAGGATCTACATGTCAACCCGGGAGTATTTCTGGACGCCAATCAGGAGGATTATCATGGCCCAAGTTGAACCGATGACCCGATCGTGGCTCCAGATTTGCCTGGTTCTGGCCACCCTCTGGACACTTCCCTCCACTACTCTGGCTGCCGATGGGAGTTTTGGATTTTCCGATCTCCAGGTCTTCCGCCTCTCCTCCGCTGGAGGGCCATGGCACTCCGCAGATCTCGATGGCGATGGCGACATCGACCTGGTGGTGTGGGACGGCAACCGGGGAGAGTTGATCCAGTTGCTGCGCGATCCACAGGTGACTGGATTTACCCATCATGAAGGTGGCAACACCCTCGTCGATCCCGATGGCTGGAGTCGAGCTTCGATTCCCGTTCGCGCCTCGGTCGAGGCGATTGGATCCGGCGATGTCGATGGGGATGGTCAGCTGGATCTGATCCTCTGCTGTCCCGATGCGAACCGGATCGAAATTCGCTGGGGATCTACAGATCCCGATCGGTTCCGATCCGATTTCCGGATTCGACTTCGCGAGATTGCACGCGGCGACCGAACTATCGACATCGAGGAGGGAGAGAAGGGACAGACGGTGATCCGCATCCTATCGAAGGAGGGTGTTCATGAGATTCGAAATCTGACTCGCTCAGGTGTACCCGAGATCGAAACGTTACCAGGAACCGCAATCAATCCGATCTCCTTGCATCGCGCAGACATCGATGGGGATGGAATGACCGACTTGCTGACGGTCAGCAGTGCTTCCGCAGATCGACTGCATCCACTGCGGGTGCGCCCGGGATCTGCCGATGGGTGGAGTTCCGAGATCCTGCTGGAAGCGGAAGATTCTCGATTACTGGGGCTCGCCACGACCATCGATGGAAGCCTGCTGATGATGGCGGACAAACATCGCCCGGTGCTGCGGGGTCTTCGCATGGAAAGGGGCAGAGGAAGTCAAATTCTTCCCGCTCCCGAAGTCTTCCCACTCTCCCCCAAGGGAATCGGAGCCGGCTCTCTGTCAGTCGGAGACATCGACGGCGATGGCGATCCGGATGTAGTGATCTCCGATGCACAGTCATCGGTGCTGAGACCCTTCTGGAACCGGAATGGGCAACTCACGCCAGGCTCCTCCTCCGCCACGCTCAAGAAACCGAAATCGCTGCTGATCCATCATCAGGAGGTGATCATCACCAGCCCCGAGGAAGGAGGAGCCGGCAAGTCCATCGTCGACCAGAGCGGTTTTTCCTTCCCGTCACTGCTCGAGGGAGAGCAGATCTCGACACTGATCGCAATCGCCTCTGCCGGGGAACAGTTCCCGCTGGTCAGCCTCCATCGTGGGGATGAAAAGACTCGCACTTACCAGTTGATCCAGTGGCCACTGGAGAGCGATGTCTCGACCACTTTCGAGTCCGATCGGGAACCAAGTGCCCTGCACCTCTTTCCCGGGCCGAACGGCACTCAGATCACCGTGGTAGAGATCCCATTCGAAACTCCCAGGTTTTTTCGCCTCCAATCCGATCGGTTTGATTCGATTCAGATCCCTGCGACCGTCGAATCGGGTGGCAACGTTCAGAGAGGTTCCGCTGACCAGTTGCTGATCGCCCGGGAAGGGCGCTGTCGCATCATCTCGATCGATGGACTGAAAGCACAGGTAGAGCAGCAGATCGATGCTCCCGGAGGCTCCGCCAAGCTGGTAGCTGCAGTCCCGATCCGGCTGGTCGATGATCGTGCCCAACTGGCTCTCATCGACGCCGGTCAAGGATTGATTCATCTGGCTGACGAATCAGCGGTGTATGCTTCGATCGAAGGGCCTTTCCAGAAGGTCAAGCAAGCGACTGCCGCAGATCTGGATGGAGATGGATTCGACGAGATCCTGATGCTGACCGATCGAGCCCTGCTGGTGGTTCGACCCTCCGATCCGGACTGGATCCCCAGCGAAGTCTTCTCTCGCAGGAGTGACCACGAAAATAGCCGCTCGACTGCAATGGCCAGTGGAGATCTCGATGGTGACGGAGTCGACGACCTGATCGTGGTGGATGGGGTCCGAGCTGAACTGGAAATTCTCGCCGGAGGAGACGATCTCTTCAGCAGCGTGCTCCGTTTCCCGGTCTTCGAAAAGAAACTATTTCGAGGCGGAGGACGAGGCATCGAGCCGCGCCGCGTGATGGTCGAGGATTTCGACGGAGATGGGCTGCAAGATGTGGCCATTCTGGTCCACGACCGCCTGATCATCTATCGACAAGACTCGAACGAGGGAGCCGATTGAGGATGGAAGATTCCACTCTCCCCCCGACCTGGATGCTCGAGGGAAACCTCGCCGAGGTTGGCGGGATCACCCGGTCACGACTTCGAATATGTAATCGAACAGGCACCATCCTCGAACGGGGAGATCTGGACGGCCAACCCGATGTGGTTTGGCCTGAAGGAGTCATCGTCTGTCCAGGATTCATCGATATTCATGTCCATTGCCGCGACGATCCCGGTGGATCTCAGAGACACAAGGAGGACTACCGAAGCGCCAGTGAAGCGGCGATTCACGGCGGGGTCGTACTGCTGGGAGATATGCCCAACAACCCCGATCCACCCTCCGATGCTGCATCCTATCAACGGAAACGACTTCTCGCCGATGAGAAATCGTTGGTCGATGTGGTGCTTTACGGCCTGCTCTCAAGGGGCGGAACCCCGTTCCGCAATGACATCCCCTGGAAGTGTTACTTCGGCCCCAGCGTGGGAGATATCGACTCGTGGGGAGATTCTTCTGTCGCCGAGGTGCTCGAACCCTTCCGTGGCCAACTGGTGATGTTCCATGCCGAGGATCCTGCCATCCTGCAGCGTCACGCAGATCGCCCGACCCACGAGCAACGAAGACCTCCCGAGGCGGAGGTCGAGGCAATCCGTTCGATCCTGACCATCTGCAAGGCGCTGGAAATCCACCCACACATCGCGCACCTTTCCACTGCAGACGGCCTCGCACTGATCGAACAGGCTCGAGAAGAAGGTCAGAGCGTCAGCACCGAGGTCGCCCCTCACCACCTCTCTTTCGATGAAGAGAATCGTCACCAATTCGACCGCTCGGACTGGCTTCAGATGAATCCACCCCTGCGCAGTCCACGAGATCGCCATGCACTTCTGGAGGGGCTCATCTGTGGTTCCATCGACTGCATCGCCACCGATCACGCTCCCCACTCCAGAGAAGAAAATGCCCGCGGAGTCTCGGGAGTTCCGCTGCTCGACACCTTCGGTGGATTCCTGTGTCAACTGGCCAAAGAGGGAGTCTCCTGGCCAGTGCTCATCGAGCGAGCGTCAGTAACCCCAGCTCGAATCTTTTCCAATTTCTTTCCGGGAACGATGGGTGATCTCAAACCGGGATCGGTCGCCTCCCTATCGATCCTCGATGTTCGGCAACCATGGGAGGTGAAGGGAAGCGAGATCCGTAGCCGCGCCGGCTGGTCTCCCTACGAGGGTCGCCTGTTACCTGGAAAGGTCATCGAAACCGTACTGCGAGGAGTTCGTTGGGATGCGACCACGATCGAAATAATTGCTCAGGATCGTGATTCATGCGATTGACCGGGGAATTCATCGAGCGGAAGAGCGACCGAGGAGACCACTTGCGTCAGGGCCTGTAACGAGTATGGCTTCTGGATGAAGGCCTGAAATGGCCCCGATTGCTGAATCAGTTCACTCCCATAACCACTGGATAGAATCAGTGGTAGATGGCTCCACTTCTGGTGGAGTTCACGCCCCACCTCAAGTCCATTCCGACCCGGCATCTCCATGTCGATGATCACCACATGATACCTTCCGTTGGCACGTTTCACCGCCTCGACCCCGAGATCTCCATCATCTACAGAGTCGACCCGATAACCGGAACGCTCCAGCATTCGCACCACGATCTTCCTCACCATCGGATCGTCATCGATCACCAGCGCGCGGCGCCCTTTTCCCGAACTGACCTGGATCTGTTCAGAAGTGGGTTCAACCTGCTCCACCCACTCACAGGTGGGGAGCAATGCTCTGAAACAAGTGCCCACTCCCTGTTCAGATTCCAGTTCCAACACTCCACCATGGGCACGAACAATACCCAGCACCGCTGCCAGGCCCAGCCCCCGCCCGGTGAACTTGGTCGAATAGAAGGGTTCAAAACAGCGCGATTGAGACTCCTCAGACATCCCCGTTCCACGGTCCTCGACCTCAAAAACGACGTACTCCCCATCCTCCAACTCGGGGCCAGCTCCTATCGATGGGTCCAGTTCATCTGCCGTGATAGTCTTAAGATAGGTCTTCACTTCCACCGCATGATGGCTCTGAATCGAAGCTTCCGTAGCGTTGATGACCAGATTCATCACCACCTGCTGAATTTGAGTCTCATTACATCGAATGCTGCCTGAACCCGCATTCAGAGAGTAATTCACCACGATGGTTTTCGGTGTCGATAGTCGAACCAGGGAAGTGATCTCCTCGACCAGTTTGTCGAACTCGACTACCTTCTCGCTCTGCCTTCCCTTCCCGGCATAGGCAAGCATCTGGCTCGTCAAATCAGAGGCCTTCATCGCACCGACCTCGATCTCCTTCACCTGATCCCGAATCTGTTCCGGCAGTATTTCCTCATGAAGAATGAGACTTGCATTTCCTGACACTGCCTGCAAAAGATTATTGAAGTCGTGTGCGATTCCTCCCGCCAGCACTCCCAGACTTTCGAGCTTTTGTGCCTCCTGGAATCGAGTCTCCAGTACTTTTTTCTCCAATTCACTCCTGGATTGCCGTTGTTTGAATAGCAGCAACAATGCAAAGGTAGCGGCCAGAGTCATCATCCAGACCACCAGGGTCAGGTAATGATTTCGAAGATTCCTTGAAGAGGATTCTTCCTGTTGAGCACGAACGGTTCTCTCGATGAGCCTGGTGCTCTCAAGGACTCTCTTGTAGATGGTATCGAATTCGATATCACTATCACTACCTGCCTTGCTCTTTTCCAGGGGAGCGTCGAGACGATTGTTGGCAGCTGTCTGGAGATCGATCAGAGTTTCCTGCAGAACCAAGGTGTGATCGAGAATGCTGACACCAGAAACGACCGAGTCCATCACTCCTCCACCCTTCTCGGGAAGTGCAGTTTTAAACTCCAGGGCTGCAGCATGAGCATCTGCGAATCGACTCTTCACTTCTGATAGGGTCTGGGTCTTGTCCCCCGAGATCAGTTCCTCTGTCCACAGGTGGGCTTCCGCTACATTTTCACGGATGCTGGAGAGTTTCGCGGTGATTTCCGCATAATCGTGGCCCTCGATGAGCCACTGCTGATGGAAGTAAAGCAGTGGGCCCAGTGAAGCGATCGCCAGAAGAACAAAGAAGATCGCCAGCCCCTGGAACGATTTGATCATCCTTGTTCCCTCCCGCATGCACCCCTTGACGATTCCCCTGAACGGTTCTGGCCAGTGGCCGACAAGAGAAGGATATCATGCTGCAAGAAAAAACAGCAGGCGGTCTTCAAGACCACCTGCTGCAAACTCCTTGAAATCGAGGCTGGCTCGATTCAGGGACAAGCATCGTAGGAAATGCAACTCAGCGAGTCGGTCGTCGGATCCAGCCCACAGATCTCCCCCGGAGCCGGCAAGGACGAGGAACCGAACAGGTATCCGAGCAATGCCACCGGATCGGAGATGTCGATGACCCCATCGTCATTGCAATCCGTGGTCGAGAGACAGGTCGGATCTGGCTGTCCACTGAACAGGAATCCGAGGGCTCTCACCACATCTGCAATGTTCACCATCCCATCCGTATTGGTGTCACCTCTGCGGAAAAACGTCGATTCACAACTGTCAGGAATACCATTGCCATCCGAATCGGCAGCGGACCCATTGGCGATATCACAACTGTCGGGTGAATTGTTTGAATTACAGTCCGGCGTGGTCCCGGCATCGATCTCGCAGTCGTCGATGGAGCCATTCCCATTGCAGTCATCGGCAATGCCCAGATCGATCTCGCAGCTATCGAGCAGCGTATTGCTGTTGCAATCTTCGGCAGTGCCCGCTGCCAGTTGACAAATATCGGGGACATTGTCGAAGTCACAGTCCAGCAGCAGGCCATTCTGAATTTCACAGACATCGTGAACACCACTGCCATCGCAGTCGTTGGTCGCCAGCTGACAGATGTCGGGAACACCGTCCCCGTCGCAATCCTCAGCACCCGCATCGATGTCGCAGGAATCCTCGACACCATTGGAATCGCAATCCGTGGTGGGAGTCTGGCAGGAATCCGGAATCAAATCTCCATCGCAATCGACTTCGATTCCAGCAGCGATGTCGCAGCTGTCTGGTTCACCGTTGTTGTTGCAATCGGTGGTGTTACCGATGGCGCACTCGCAGGAGTCCACGATGTAGTTGCCGTTGAGATCGAGGCTCGCGATGTTGGCCGGAACAATCTTGAAGATCTCTCCTCCGGACCAGTCGCAGATGTATACCTCGCCATATGCATCCTGTCCGAATCCAGCAATCCCGGTGATGCTCTGGGAGCCAGGAGGATCCAGTTCGGAGGTACGGGAGGTATACTCGGATACGCTCGATCCAGTCCACCGGAAGGACCAGATCTGGTTGGAACACCAGTCTCCGTAGAAGTACAGGCCCTGCATGTCGGGCATTGCACAGCCGCTGTAAACATTGCCCCCGGTGATGGAGCAACCACTTCCATGATTGTAGACCTGCTTGGGTTCGGTCAGTGAAGCGGCGTTACAGGTGCAACCGGACAAGCCCGTGCAGGTATTCCCCTCCATGCAGCGCCAGCCGTAATTCTCCCCGCCGACCGAGGCGGCGGACTGGATGTTGATCTCTTCCCAGTTGTATTGTCCGACATCTGCGATGTAGAAATCACCGGTGAGCCGGTCGAAGGAAAATCTCCACGGATTTCTCATGCCCGTCGCCCAGATCTCATCGAGAGGAGATCCAGGGCCAGCAAATGGATTATCGGCAGGAATCGAGTAGGGCGTTCCCCCATCGACATCGATCCGAAGAATCTTGCCGAGGCGCGTGTTGTTGTTCTGTCCATTCCCCTGGGGATCATTGGCACTTCCCCCATCACCAAGGCCGATATACAGGTAACCGTCGACCGGGCTGAACTCGATCATCCCGCCGTTGTGATTCGAGTAGGGCTGGTTCTGGGTCAGCACGATCTGAGCACTGGATGGATTCGCCACGTTGGGATTGTTGGTGGAGACCGAGTAGCGAGCGACCGTCGTGTTCGATGAGTTGTTGGTGTAGTAAACGTAGAAGTACCCATTGCTGGCGTAATCAGGGTGAAATGCCAATCCCAGCAATCCTCGCTCATCCGCTCCTGAAGTCCCTCCGCCGACGATCGAATTGATGTCGAGAAAGGGTGTCGAGATCATCTGAGCACTGGTCATGTCATAGATTCGAATCGTTCCCTGCTGTTGGACGATGAACAGTCGTTCGAAATCTGCAGTGGGAGCGGTCACCAGAACCGGACGGCTGATACCACTGGCCACCCTTCGAGTGGAGAGCGGAGTCCCACCGGCATCGCAAAGATCCGGAAGAAATAGCACAAGCAGGATCACAAGCGGGTAAAATTTCATACGAAACATCTCAATCGCCTCTTGGTCTCTCATGGCCCGGGCCAGTCTCATCGACACGGGCAAATAGCAGGAGTACTCCTAAAAGTGTACCCCACTCCGTCCCGGAATACTCCGGCGAATGGCGAAACTACTCGACCTCAATCGACTCCAGAGTGCAGGATTCCGGCCCAGAGAGGCCATCACTGCTGTCGAGAGATCTGGACCAGCCTGGCATGAATTTGATCGATCACATCATGAGGGGTCGAAGTCCCGGCGGTGATCCCGACATGTTCCACCCCGACAAACCAGCCCGGCTCCAGTTGCTCATCGTTTTCGACATGGTAAGCGGGAACCTCTTTTTCGCGGCACACATTGAGCAACTTGTGGGTATTCGACGAGTTGGTTCCACCCACCACGATCATCACATCGACCTGCTCGGACAGTTCATCGACAGCATTTTGACGATCCTTGGTTGGCTTACAGACGGTATCGATGAACTCGATGTCGATGTCGGGAAAGCGCAGACCGATCTGAAGCAGGATCTCGATCGCCTGACGAATCCGGTAGGTGGTCTGGCAGACCACTCCAATCCGTTCTCGCCCCTCCAGCAGGTGCAGATCATCGAGGTCGCCGATGACGGTAAAATCGACCAGATCGCCGACGATCCCCTTCACCTCGACATGCTCTCGCTGGCCGATCACTACCGGGTGCCACCCCTCCTTGACCAGCCTCCGCACCGCCTGATGGACCCTCAACACCAGTGGGCAGGTGGCGTCGTACACGATGTGGCCCTGATCACTGAGTTTCTTCTTGAGGCTGGCGGGTGCTCCGTGAGCGGTGATCATGACGTTTCTGGTGGTGATCTCGTCATCGCTGGAACTGACCATCTTCACCCCAGCATCATGTAATCTCTGAACCGTCTGTGGGTTATGAACCAGTTGGCCAACGATGGTCAGATCGATGGAGATCTCGGGGGAAAGAGCCGCATCTATTGCGTCTCGCACCCCGAAGCAGGTGCCCAGCGCTCGTGCCCGGGTAATCCTCATGTCCAGATCTCCAATCCCACCGCTACCCCCTCTATTTTACCCTGATCTGAGGCCACTTTCGAGACGAAGCGACCACTGAGATGAACTCCAATCTGAACCCTGTTTCGGTTGCATCCGGTGGCAGGATCGGGTGCCATCGGGATTCGACATCATCGAGAGCTGGGCGACGAGCCCCAGAAGCGAGGGGTGGAAGCCAGCCACCCTGGAGAGGGACAGCCTTTGTCCGTGGAACAACCCGTATCTCGAGGCTCCAGTTCCCAAGGCTCCAGTTCCCAAGGCTCCAGTTCCCAAGGCTCCAGTTCCCAAGGCTCCAGTTCCCAAGGCGCCCGCACCTCCCAAGGCCCCCGCACCGTCCGCGCCCCACGCGGCAAAGAACTCAGTTGCCAGTCGTGGCTGATCGAAGCTCCCTTGCGGATGCTGATGAATAACCTCGATCCCGAGGTCGCCGAAGATCCCGATCATCTGGTCGTGTACGGCGGTTCTGGAAAAGCAGCCCGGACATGGGAATGTTTCGACGCCATCGTCTCGACCCTGAGATCGATGCGGCCCGACGAGACCTTGCTGATCCAGAGTGGGAAGCCGGTTGCGGTGGCGCGAACTCACGCCGATGCACCCAGAGTTCTGATCGCCAACTCGAATCTGGTACCACGCTGGGGCACCATCGAAGAATTCCGCCGACTGGAGGCGGAAGGGCTGACGATGTATGGCCAGATGACCGCCGGCTCGTGGATCTACATCGGAACTCAAGGAATCCTCCAGGGCACCTACGAGACCTTTGTCGAGGCGGGGCGCCAGCACTTCGGTGGCGATCTTGCCGGGCGCTGGATCCTCACGGCAGGGCTGGGAGGAATGGGCGGGGCGCAGCCACTGGCCGCCTCGATGGCAGGGGCGGTCTCACTGACCATCGAGGTCGACCCCGAGCGGATCAAGAAACGGCTGAAAACCGGTTATCTCGACGAGTCATTCCTCGATCTGGATGCCGCTCTGGAACGAATCAATCAGTTGTGCTCAGCGAAAGAGGCCCGATCGGTCGGCCTGCTGGGCAACGCTGCCGTCCTGCTCCCGGAGATCCTGCGCCGCGGCATCGTGCCCGACATGGTCACCGATCAAACCAGTGCTCATGATGCGCTGTGTGGATATGTCCCCGACCAGAAACCTCTCGACGAGATCTTGCTGCTGCGCGATACCGATCCAGATCAATACCTCGAGCTCTCGATGGATGCGATGTACCGCCATTGTGAAGCGATCGTCGGCTTGCAACGAGCCGGCTCGATCGCTTTCGACTACGGCAACAACCTCAGAGGCCAGGCTCAAGACGCCGGTTTCGAGCACGCATTTGACTACCCCGGCTTTGTCCCTGCTTATGTCCGCCCGCTCTTTTGCCAGGGCAAGGGTCCCTTCCGCTGGGTCGCTCTCAGCGGAGATCCGGCAGACATCCACCGTACCGATGAGGCGATCCTCGAACTGTTTCCCGAAGACCAGCACCTCTGTCACTGGATCCGCACCGCTCAGGAACGAGTCCAGTTCCAGGGGCTTCCGGCGCGGATCTGCTGGCTCGGATACGGCGAAAGAGCCAAGTTCGGCCTGCGTATCAATCAGCTGGTCGCCAACGGCGAGATCTCCGCTCCCATCGTCATCGGTCGAGACCACCTCGACTGTGGTTCCGTCGCCTCGCCAAACCGGGAGACCGAAGCGATGCTCGATGGTTCCGATGCCATCGCCGATTGGCCACTGCTGAACCTGATGCTGAATACCGCCAGTGGTGCCACCTGGGTCTCACTCCATCACGGAGGAGGGGTCGGGATCGGCAACTCGATTCATGCCGGTATGGTAGTCGTCGCCGATGGAACAGAAGAGGCTGCAGCGCGCCTCGAACGAGTGCTGACCAACGACCCCGGCTCGGGGATCTGGCGTCATGTCGATGCGGGCTATCAACAGGCTTCCGAATTTGCCGATGAACATTCTGTATGGATTCCGATGCGAGGAGGTCGACCCCGATGAAGACCTCCGTCGACTTGCTGATCGAGAATGTCGGAAGACTACTTCCCGGTCACGAAGCAGCCATCATGGGAGTCTCCGTAGCAGTGGACGCAGGACAGATTCAGGCGATCGGACCGGCGGAGAAACTCGCCGGTCTTTTCGATGGTAGCCAGACACTCGATGGCACTGGGAAGTTGTTGACCGCAGGGTTTGTCGATTCACACACCCACCTGGTTTTCGGAGGAGAACGCTCGGGCGAGTTCGTCCAGCGCTGTGCAGGAGCCGACTACGAACATATTGCCAGCGAGGGTGGAGGGATTCGGGCGTCTGTCCGGATGACTCGCGCCGCTGACCTTCAGCAACTGGTCGATTCAGCCAGACCAAGGCTACAGAGAATGATGGAATCAGGCTCCACCACCATCGAAATCAAGAGCGGATATGGGCTCGATCTGGAGAGCGAACTGAAGATGCTCCGGGCCATCCGCCAGTTGTCCGAGGAATTTCCGATCGAAATCGTCGCCACCTTCATGGGAGCCCACGAGATCCCCGACGAATGGCAGCACGATCGGGCCGAATATATCCGTATCATCTGTCAGCAGATGATCCCTCAGGTCGCCCGCGAAGGATTGGCCGAGTTCTGCGATGTCTTCTGCGAAAGAGGCGTGTTTGACACTCAGGAGAGCACCCAGATCCTTCAAGCGGGTCTGGAAAATGGCCTCAAACCGAAGATTCACGCCGACGAACTGGCCGCCTCGGGTGGATCACTGGTCGCCGCCCAGGTCGGTGCCATCAGTGCCGACCACCTGATGGAAGTCACCACGGAGGGCATCGAGGCGCTGAAAAGCGCGGGAGTCGTCCCCACCCTCCTTCCCGGGACCACTTTCTATCTGCGGAAATCAGGTTACGCTCCGGCTCGGTCCCTGATCGACGCGGGGCTCGAGATTGCGATTGCGACCGACCGGAATCCTGGGTCTTGCACCATCGAAAGCATGCTTTTCATCGCAGGCCTGTCGGTGATGCACATGGGCCTGACCCCGACAGAAGCGATCATCGCCGCCACTCGAGGTGGGGCTCATGCACTGGGTCGTGAGGCACGGTGTGGAACGATTGAAACGGGAAAAAGAGCCGATCTGGTCCTCTGGGATGTACCCGATGAGGAAGTACTAATTCACGAATTTGCTAACCAAGTTCCTCGCATAGTTTGCGCTGCAGGACGAATCGTGTTCGATTCGCACATTGCCAGTATTGAAAGATCCGACCTGACGTCGGACCAGGGGGTTTGAACCAGATGTCCAAGTTCACCGATCGACTCACCCAGACCATGAATGAACAATCCTGGGGCGAGTACGAGGAAGCGTGGCTCGACGCCATCGAGAGCGAAGATGTTCGCTTTCCCGAATATTTGCTAGCGACCAATCAGGCGATCACCGCAGGCCATGGAGAACGAGCAGGTCAGATGCTCGAACTACTCCTGCAATCGGGTCACACCGATGAGTTGTCCCCCGAAAAGAAAGTGGAGTTCCACGAGGTACTTGCGTGCAGCCTTCCACGAAACAAGGACGCTCGCGGGTGGTTGCTCGAGATTTACAAGTCCCAGTTCGGGCACATCGATGGATTCAACAACTGTGTCGAAACCTCTGGCCTGATGGATGGAACCCGGCCCGGCGACATCATCCCTCTCTTCAAGAGGATGGTCCATTATCAACCGGGCTCCTATGTCAAACATCGCTCCGGCTGGGGTGTCGGCGTTGTGACGGAACTGGACCCGGCGATCGGCACCGCCACTGTAGACTTCGAGAAAAAGAAAGGGCACTCCGTAAAGCTGGAGGCGCTTCCTCAAATCTGCGATCCTCTCGACGCCGATCACTACCTTGTGATGGCTTGGAAGCGACCGGAAGACCTACGCTCGCTGGCGGACCAAGAGCCAGCGGAACTGATCAAACTGGTGCTGAGGACCACCAGCAAGCCGATCCCCCTCTCGAGGATCAAGGACGCGCTGAGCGGAGTTGCGGTCCCCGCCTCCTCCTGGAGCAAGTGGTGGACTCGTGCCAAAACCGCCATCAAGAAGGACTCGCTGATCGGTCAGTCCGGTGGCAAGAACAACGAGTTATATCTTCTCGATGGGCCAGAGGCTCTGACCGCCAGCATCGATCGTCGCTTTGCCCATCTGAGTCCCGACGACCGACTCAAGGTCATTCGCGAGTGCCTCTCCGAATTACGAGAAGACGAGCACCAACTACTCGTTCCCCAGTTCAAGTTACTGCGTCGCGACATCTTGCGTGGCGACCTGGTACCTGCACAGCAGATTTCCGCTCTGCTCTTGCTCACAGATCACGCTCCCGATGGAGACGAGGTGATGGCCATCGGTGCCCTCATCATGAAGGCGCGCCATCCGTCAGACCTGCTCAACTTGCTCGGGCGCGAAGAAGACCAGAAGGAAACCCTTGCAGTGATCCGTGGACTGGACCCTGATCGCTGGGATTCCCTGCTCGTAGAATTGTTACTGAAATCGGACGATTCACTTCGCGAGTTGATCATCCAGATCTACGAAGATGCCAACCAGTTACACCTGGTCGACCAGATCGGTTCCAGCGTACTCCGCAGCCCGGGGAAGTCGCCTCTGCTATTCCTCCATCTGGTTCGCAGATCTGCTTCCGCGGATCTCCGATACTTTCCCTGTCTCGAGGGAGTCTCCTCGCCCGACCTGTTCCGCCAGGCGGCGGCCAGTTTTGATCGACTCTCTCTCGAAAACGAGGGGAGCAAGGACCCCGGAATCGCCACTTCGGTGAAGCGCTATCGGCAGCAGTTATCGGTCAAGCCTTTTGCGCTGCTCACAAGGGTCCTGGAACGCGGCGCCCTGACTGACGCACGAGAGATCTACATGCAATTGGCGGGTTCCCGCTCCATCAGTGCATCCAACCTGGAGAAGGCCAAGGCGATCATCCTCCGCAAGTTCCCCAAGGTTCTGGCCGGCCAAGCCAGTCGCGGCAGTGCTATGGCCCAACAAAGGGTGATCTACTCGACCCAGTTCGGCATAGACAAGGTTCAGGGTGAACTGACTGAAATTCGCAACGAGAAGCTACCGGCGATCTTCAAGGCCATCGGAGATGCGGCTGCACTGGGTGACCTGAGCGAAAATGCCGAGTTCACATCGGCGATCGAGGAGCGAGAAAACCTCAACCGCAGGGTCATGGAACTACAGGGAGATCTCGACCGAGTTCGCCTCATCGACCCCGAGGAGGCCAGCACCGATCAGGTCGGGCTCGGTAGTAAGATCAAGTTTCATAACATTTCGACCGACTCGACATACGAGTACTGCCTGCTAGGACCGTGGGATGGGGGCCCAGATAATGGAGTGCTCTCCTACCTCTCACCACTGGGCAAGGCGATGCTACAGAAGAAAGAGGGCGAAGAGTTCGATGTCGAACTGCCGGCCGGTGTGCACAAGGTCAAGGTTCTTGAAATCAGTCGAGGTCAGGTTCCACAGGAGCAGTAGAAGCTGCGGTGGAACTGGCTTCCGGCGAATTGGAAGCCCCCATCAACTGCTCGAGGAATACCGTGGCGAAGGCACCGGAAGGTAAACTGAAGGAGACCAGCAGACTCTGCTCCTCCTCCTCCCAGGCGACCTGAGGCTGCCCGACCTGGATCCTTAATGGTCGCCGTGTACCATCGAGTTTCATGCCACGAACATGAGAGAGCCAGGAACCTGGACGCAGTCCCTCTGCGATCAACACGGCACTCTCGATCCGCCCTGCTTCCCCTTCAGGCAACTTCATCTTCTTGCCGAAGATCGGACCCGTAGGAGAGATCTCCCCGGCCCTGGCGCGTTGCTGGTCTTCGAGCCAGCCCGCCTCCTCCATCGAGACATGAAATCGCGACCTTTGTCCCTCCCACTGGCAAATATCTCCGGCCCATGGCAACCAGTACCCATCCTGCGACCGTTCGATCCGTTCCATCAGAACCCAGTTGAACAGTTCTGCTTGATAGGCGGAGTAGTACATCCTCCGCAAGGCATGAGGGATCCTACGAGCCGCCGCACGAAGATTTCCGGGGTGAGTTTTGAGGGAGGTGAGAAGAGCGGCCTCGGTGGTTCTTCCGGGAGGGAGCAGTCGCCTCGCAGCATCGATATCCCCCGCCGCATATGCGCTTCGATAATCCTCTTCGACCCCCTCGCGTGGAGCCAGCAGCAGTTCCAGTGCTTCTGCAATCTGTCTTCTCAACAGTGCCGCTCCGACGCGTGCGCCATCACCGTGCATGCCGAATCGTTGTGGGCCATAAAAATTCGGCAACCCCCCGACCGAGATCTCCTCGATCCTTTGGCTGGCACTCTCGAGTGCCCCCTTCTCCACCTCACGGATCCGGATCTCGAACTGATTGCCGGCCAGATGCCCGGTTCGAATCTTGTTCTTGTGGCGAGACACCGAGAGCACTCGGATCCACGGGGCATCGATGGAGACCACATCTCGATCGGTCAGGATCGGCACCGAAAAGGTCTGGGTGGTGATCGCTCGCTTGTCCTTGAAGCCGGCAAACCCGATCAGTTCCCGCTTCACACCCAGAGTCCTGGCGATGTGATCGCGCGCCTGAATGGTCGTGCGATTACTCTTCTCGATGGTCAGATACAGGTGCTCGCCAGCGCCGCACGGGGTGTAGAGAGGCATCTCCGTGACCTTGAAATCCTCCCAGCGCTGGCGGATCACTCCGCCGGTCACCGAGATTTCCTGGCTCAACATGGGCGGCTGGTAACCGCTCTCCCTGCGGCACTGGAGAACCTCCGCTGGATCGACATCGAGGATTTCCAGATCATCATCTTCGGGGACTTCAGAGAGGGATTCACTCGTCTCGGACTGATTCATCGGTTTCAGGTCTCCTGTCCCTAGAGGGACGGCAATGGCCGGGGGGGTCCATCTCCATCGGAGAAGACCGAAGACTCCACCACCACGGCTGGGATCCCCGAAACGATCGTACCCGGACCCACGTCCGAGGTGATAACGGATCCGGGGAGAACTACTGCTGCTCGACCGACGAAACACCCCGCCAGCACCCTGGAGCCCGCACCGAGGAACACCTGATCGCCGATCCTCGACAGGTCATCGAGAGATGCTCCCGCCTCCAGCACACAGGCATCTCCGCAACGAGCGCCGATTCCCAGACGAACGCCAGGTAGCAGCAGTGAAGCGGTACCCAGCGATGCTCCCGATTCGACGCTGCAGCCCTGGTCGATCACGACCGCCTGACCCATCCTCACATCGGCCCCGATCCGGGCCTCGGGAGAGATGATTCCGACCACCTCTGCCGCCAACTCCTGGCAGCATCGAAGCGCTTCCCACCGTTCTGCAGGGCGCGAGAAGGCGAAACAGACCGCCGTCGCCTGCTGGTCGAGGATGGTCGCCAGTTGGTCGAAGGATCCGACGACCTGGTGACGCTGAAGGCCACTCTCCTCGTCCCACATGACGGGGCTGTCCGATCCACTCCAGGGGATCACACCGATCAAATCCATCGATGAATGCTGCAGCAAGGCCAGGACCCTGCGCAACTCGATCCCGTAACCCAGGACCAATACCTTTGG
>LWDU01042498.1_pt1 | contig 35720 bp, 37 predicted proteins | sample 727161 | NCBI WGS metagenome assembly LWDU01 (sample SAMN04566230, study PRJNA314399) | hydrothermal vent metagenome | isolation source: deep sea hydrothermal plume seawater | place: Mexico: Gulf of California, Guaymas Basin | collected 2004-07-11 | reverse complement strand
CCACGGCGAAACGAAGCCGGATCGGCACCAAACCCTTCGAGAAATCTCGCACCCTCGCCGCTGCCGTCGACGAGCAGTTCTCGTTCCCACGCTGGCTCGGCGATGTGCATCGCCCACGGTACATCCTGTTCACGGCACCAGGGAAGCAGTGTCGCCAGCACCTCTGGATGCACGGTGTAGGAGGAGTGGGGGGAGATGCCTCGTAACTCACGGTCACCATCGATGGCGCCTCGAAGAAAGTGGTCGAGTGCTTCGAAATCGATTCCCGGTCGAGAGTTCAAGGCGATCACCTCGCGCAGCAGCAAGCGTCTCAGCGGGCTGTCGGTCAGCGCCGTGATCGAAGCCCCGGCAGGATCGATGTCGAAGACGGCGGTGGTGCCTCCGGCAAGGGTCTCTTCGGCACCTGCTGCGGCGTGGATCGTCCGTCCGTCTTCACCCAGTTGCTGGCGAGCCTCGACCACCGAGCGCAGCCAGTCGTCGAAGGATCCGACCATCGTCTCGGTCGGGCGAGGCAGTGACAGGTCGAGGTGCAGATGTGCATTGACGAATCCGGCGCAGAGGATCGCTTCTCCGAGGTCGATGTCGGCGGGCCCGGGAGGCAAGATCTGCTCGATCCTACCATCGCGGATGGAGATGCGACCGGGGCGAGCTGTTCCGTGGCCATTCCAGATCGCCTGCGCCGAGATCCGCATCCGCTCCTCCTGACTCAACTGTCGCCGCTGCTATCCCGCTGACCACCGGTCTCTGCTATGCTGCAGTGGCGAGGCACTCGTTGCGAGGGCCGGGCGGATATTCAGGTGGGATCTTTTCTCGTTAGTTCTTGGGGATGTTGAGGGGCGACCGGTGACCATGGTGAACCGATCCGAATTCCTGCAACGAAGGGTCGGGCAAGGGGGTGCCGCTTCCTTCCTCGGCGAGGGCAGGGGAAGACTGACGAGATGGGGGCTGGGGGTCTGGGCAGGTGTGGTGTGGCTAGCAGTGGTCGGCTGTAGTCATACTCCTTCGCCAGAGAGAGTACCCATCCCGGTATTGAAAGCTCAGGGAGCCATCCATCGAACCGGCAGCGGTGAAACATTGCTATGGATCTCCCGCGACCGCGGCTATCAGGTGATCGAGTTGGAAGCTCTCAACCCGCGCTGGAAGGGTGTGACGATCGCTCCAGGAACCGAGATCCTGTTGCCGGTGGGGAAACCGATGATCCGAAGAGTCCAAAAGAAATCGGGAGGCCGTTGAATGAGTGATGGATCGATCGAGACGACCGGGTCGGATTCCGATCCCGCCGCAAAGGTCTGGCTCGACCCCCACACCCGGGAGCAGCAACTGCTGGCACCCTATGCGATGCAGAGTGCTCGGAGCCGTGGTCGAGTTCATCCCGAGCCGGCTGCGCCACATCGAACTGCCTATCAGATCGATCGGGAGCGAGTGATCCACTGCACTGCTTTTCGTCGTCTCGAGTACAAGACCCAGGTATTTGCCAGTCACCAGGGAGATCACTACCGCACTCGACTGACCCATACCCTGGAAGTGGCACAGGTCTCTCGTGCGGTCGCCCGTCGTCTCGGTCTCAACGAGGATCTGGTCGAGACGATCGCGCTCGGGCACGACCTGGGTCATCCACCCTTCGGTCATGCCGGTGAGAGGGAACTGGACCAGTGGATGGCTTCTCATGGTGGCTTCAACCACAACCGCCACGCATTGAGGGTCGTCGATCTACTGGAACATCGTTATCCCGGGTTTCTCGGCCTCAATCTGTCGTGGGAGGTTCGGGAGTCGATCGTCAAGCACTACGGACGCTTCGACGAGCCAGGGCTGGCAGAGTTCGAGCCCGGAGTTCCGCCGACGCTGGAAGCGCAGCTGGCAGACATCGGCGACTCCCTCGCCTACGACAGCCACGACCTCGATGACGGTTTGCGTTCGGGTGTGCTGGAACTGGAAGCATTGCGTGGGATCGAGATCTTCGCTCGATCGGAAGCCGCAGTTCGACAGCAGTACGGAGAGGCGTTGTCTCGCAGGGTGCTGATCGCAAGGACCATCTCGGGTGTGATCTCGGATCAGATCAACGATCTGGTGGCGACCAGCAGTGCACGAATTGCCGAGCGAAACATCCAGAGTGTCGAGGATGTACGGGCGGCTCCCGATGACTTACTCGGATTCTCCGATGCGATGAGTGCCGAGAAGGCACAACTTCAGACCTTCCTTCATGATCGTCTCTATCGGGATCCGCACTGTGTCAGGGTTTCTCAAAAGGGCAGGAGAATGGTCGCGGCACTGTTCCAGGAGTTTGTCCGTGAACCCGCACAATTGCCCAGAGAATTCCTCGAGCGATGCGCAGAGATTGGCAGGGAGCGGGCGGTGTGTGATTACATCGCAGGGATGACCGATCGCTACTGTGTGCAGGAGTACGAGCGATTGTTCAGCCCCCATCAAAATGACCCCGGACGATTGTCATGAGGAGAGCGCGAAATGGTCTCTGACTATCACGTCGTGCTGGTGGCCGCCGGTCAGGGCACCCGTCTCGGCCAGCGGATCAGAAAGGCAGCGGTGCCGCTGTCGGGGCGTCCGATGGTGATCCACTCGCTGGAGGCGGCGACCGCTCATCCATCCTGTCGCAGTGCGGTGATGGTGGTCCATCCGGGGGATTTGCAGGCGGCGAAAGACTGGCTCCAGCAGTTTGATTCAGCAGCGGTCCCGGTCGAAATCGTCGAGGGAGGCGACACTCGCAGGGCAAGTGTGCTGGCGGGACTGGCAGCAATATCCGCTGCTGGGGGTGATCTGGTGGCGATTCATGACGGCGCCCGACCGCTTCTTCACCCCGATGATCTGGCCCGAGTACTGGTTCGTGCGAGCCACTCCAGAGCGGCGCTTCTGGCCAGCCCAGTGACCGATACCCTGCACCGGCTGGACCGGCAGCAACGTTGGCAACAAGGGGTCGATCGAGAGCAGTTGTGGCAGGCGCAAACTCCCCAGGTATTCGAACTGGACTCGATCCGACAGGCGCTCTCTGAGTGCGCGGATGAGGGCACAGATGAGGTGGAGGCGGTGGCTTGTCGTGGTCTCGATGTTGAATTCGTCGAACCCCAGCACCCCAATCCGAAGATCACCACCGGCAACGATCTCGCCGCGGCAGAGGCGCTTTTTCGACGCAGTGACTGAGATCCCTCCTTCCCCGGACCTCTCGGCCGGGAGATCAACATCCGAATATCTCTCACGAGCCTTTGGATGGCACCCTTGACCGGGCGGATCTGATTGCGCAGACTCCACCGATTGATCTGACCTGTGGAATGGTCGGGTGTCCAGTTGGACGCCGGATGCGAGGTCGGATTCTAACGCAGCCTGACAGTATTCAGGTTGTTGTAATTCAGGTTGTCTTCATCCGGGGAAGGGGGGGAACACCCCATGAACAGAATTCACAGGCTTCCCAGCCTCGTTGTTGCAGTGGTACTGGCGATCTCGGTCAGCAGTACGGCATTTTCTCAAACCAGTCTAGGTGGCGATGTCAAACCGGGTCGTGCGCTTCGGTTGACCATCACCGGCGACATGACTCTCAGTCTGGTCGATCGCAGCGATTCATTCGGTCGCGCTGGACTCGCAGCAGCGGGAGGATCTGGCGCTGATCCACTGCTCCTGGGAGGCAGTTGGCCGGGAGATCTGGCGGGAGGCTCCTTCTTCGATCCGCTCGTCAACATCGGGATCGTGGCGACGATCTCCGAGGGGGTGACGGCGAAACTGAATCTTGAAACTCCCTTTGACATCGTCAGTAACGGTCGGGATGGCAATCTCCCATTGTCCCTCGGCGAGGCCAAGGTGAGCTGGCAAGGTGCGATGGATGCCGCCCTTGATCTCGATTTCGGGGTGGTCGACTACGCCATCGACTTTTCGGGGAACAACCAGCCGTTCCTGCTCGATCTGGGGAATGCGGAGTCTGCCTACGACAATGGTGGAGGAGACAGCGGTACGCCACAGTCTGCTTCCGCCGGTCGGGTCCGTTCTCTTCAGGCGGTCGGAGCAGTGGGCCATTATGATCTCGGCGAGAACACTCTCGATGTCCTGATGTTTGATCTGTCTCCGGTCGATAACGAATCCCTGTTCGGCCTGGTCTACGGGTTGCCCCTCGATACCGGTGACTATACCGGTGACATGGGAATCGTCCTGCTCAACTCGAAGAATGACGGAGGTAGTGATCTTCTGACCTTCGGAGGTGGTGGACACCTGTCGGGAGATGACGGTCTCAAATTCTACGGTGAGCTCTACTGGCAGTTCGGCGACTACAGCAGTTCGGTCAACCAGAACAGTGCCTACGGACTGGTCGCTGGAGTTCATTACGACATTCCTGAGGCGGATGAGAATGACGCTCCATGGGTCGATTTTTCCCTGTGGGATCTGTCGGGAGATGACAACGGTGCCAACTCGAGTAACTCGAACTTCGTCTCGTACGAGTTCAACAACGATATGCTGGTACTCGAGGACGCCTACTACGGTCTCGATGTCGATACCAACTACCGTGCATTCAAGATCAAGGGCGGCATGAACCTGACTCCGGAATGGTCGGTGCAGGGGCTGTTTGCCTATGCGACCCTCAATGCCAACAGCAATGGTGCGGCCTCGAATGGGTCCTCCAGCAGCAAGCTGGGCGACGAGTTCGATGTCCGGGCGACCTACCGTGCGACCGACTACCTGACCTTCTACCTCAATGCCGGCACCCTGCAGAATGCCAAGGCACTGGGAGTCGGATCGGGGGTCGAGGTGATCTCGATCTCCTCCGAGGTTCGCTTCTAGTAGACTCTTTCACCGAGTACGGGCCCCCGGCGCTGGCCAGCGCTGGGGGCTCGTTCTCATCCGGGAACCGGAGAAGTGAGAAGCGTCGACTGAACTGTTGCCGTGGGGATTCGGTGGTGGATCTCGATCCGGCGCAGGGGACGCGATACGATCCGGCAGCGAAAGTAGAGGGAATCTCGATGACGAATTCTTCAGATGAGTCCGCAGCAGTGGGGCAGATCCGGGTCGGGATCGGCACCGATCGACACCGCCTCGAGTCGGGGCGCCCATTGATCCTCGCAGGAGTGGAGATCCCCTCCCCACATGGTCCGGTCGCGCATTCCGATGGAGATGTGATCTTACACGCTCTTTCCGATGCGATGCTGGGTGCCGCAGGCTCCGAGGATATCGGAACCCTCTTCGAAGACACTGATCCACGCTGGAAGGATTTGTCCTCCCGACGAATCGTGGAGGAAGTGCTGAGAACCATCGGCGAGCTGGGATGGAAACCGGGCAACATCGATGTGGTCGTCCACCTCGAGCGGCCAAAAATCAGCGAGCACCGCGATGCGATCCGAAGCAGCCTCGCCGAGATGCTCGGGATCTCGATCGATCGGGTCGGGGTGAAGGCTAAGACAGGCGAGGGGTTCGGTCCCGTCGGCCAGTCTCTGGCCATCGAGGCGATGGCGGTGGTCCAGCTGGTGAGTGCGGAGGTAAGATGACACTTCGACTGTGGAACACCATGGAAAATAAACTCGTCGACCTCGAGCCAGTCACTCCAGGTGAGATCCGCATGTACAACTGCGGACCGACCGTCTACAGCGATCCCCACATCGGAAACTTCCGCTCGTTCCTGCTGGGAGATCTTCTGCGTCGGGCATTCGATCAGCGTGGATTCAAGACCACGCAGGTGATGAACATCACCGATGTGGGGCATCTCACCACCGATGACGTGGCGGATGCCAGTGGCGAGGACAAGCTGGAAAAGAAGGCCAAGGAGGAAGGGCTGGACCCCTTCGAGATCGCCCTCCGCTACGAGAAGATGTTTCACCAAAATGCTTCACAACTCCACCTGTTGAAGGCTCATGAGTATCCTCGAGCGACCGATCACATCCCGGAGATGATCCAGATGATCGAGCAATTGCTGGAACGAGGACACGCCTATGCCGTCAAAGATGTAGGGGTCTACTTCCGTGTTCATTCCTTCGAGAAGTACGGCGGCCTCTCGGGCAACACTCTCGAAAACCTCGACTCCGGTTCGAGAATCGAGGTCGACGAACGCAAGGAATCCGCTCACGACTTTGCATTGTGGAAAATCGATGACAAGCATCTGATGCAATGGGACAGTCCGTGGGGACGTGGGTTTCCAGGTTGGCACATCGAGTGCTCGGCGATGAGTTTGAAGTACCTCGGAGGTACCTTCGACATTCACACCGGTGGTGAAGATAACATTTTTCCTCATCACGAATGTGAGATTGCTCAATCGGTGGGCGCAGGTGTTGGAGAGTTTGCACGGATCTGGGTTCACGCCAGGCACCTACTGGTCGACGGTCAAAAGATGTCGAAGAGTAAGGGTAACTTCTACACCATCAACGATCTGGTCGAGCGTGGCTTCCGTGGCCACGAGATTCGCTATTCGTTGATCTGCAATCACTATCGTCAGCCGATGAACTTCACCATCGATGGTATGGACGGGGACACCAAGGCGGTCCAGCGTCTTCGAACCTTGAGAAAAAAACTGGAGGAAGCGTCGGTTGGGAGTACTGCGGATACCGAGGTCGACTCGCCACTGGAGGAGTCGAAGCGACAATTTGACGCATGTATCGACGACGACCTCAATCTCTCGGGAGCGCTGGGAGTGCTTCATGATCGGGTGAGAGCCCTCGGTAGGGATTTGCCGGAAGGGTCAGGGGCGCTGCGAGCCCTCGAATTCCTGCGTCACTGTGATCAGATCCTGGGGGTCATCTTCGTCGAGGACGAGGCGCCCACGCTGTCCCTGACCGACAGTCAGCAGCAGCTGATTGAGCGGCGAGAAACTGCTCGAGCCGAGCGAGAATGGTCGTTGGCAGACCAAATTCGAGATCAACTGCTGGCCGAGGGGATCCTCATCGAGGATGGACCGACCGGCACCACCTGGAGTCGCCAGCGCTGAATGCGATCGGGAGACCCACCTGCGGGTGGCTTCCGTGGCGTTCTGGAGTGGCCAGGATCCCCACAGGATCGTTACAGGGACCTCATGAGGCCTCTGTGTGGGGATTCTGAGCCATCTACCAGGGCCGCGGTAAGGGTCCTTCGATGGGGGTGCGATCGCGAGTCGATCGACCGACAACCTGGCATGAGGGGCCAACGGACCGCGATTCTGAGGGACGCTTGCAGAGTGGCAGCAGGATCGCTATCCTCCCGGCCTTGTGCCCATCTGTGCTAGCGTAGCTCAGCGGTAGAGCTCCCGCTTTGTAAGCGGGTGGTCGTGGGTTCGACTCCCACCGCTAGCTTCTGCAAGTTCTTGCACGGTAAGGGATTGCGGGAATTCAGGGTCGGGCCTGGAAAGTGCATCTGTGGATTCTGTGTGGGGGTGTGCCCGAGTGGTTAAAGGGACTTGGCTGTAAACCAAGTGCGTAAGCTACGTAGGTTCGAATCCTACCGCCCCCACTGTTCTTCGAGATCGAGAGAAGATCGACGGATTTGCTTGAAAGACGACCTGTAACCTTGTTTCCTATTGAACCTTCCATCGTTGGAGTAGGATTCCTCAGATGCGGGGATTCGCTCGAAGTGATCGTTGGCGAGAGTGCGAGAGATCCTGCTACGAGTGGGATCACGAGAGATGATGTTCCTGACGATTCGTTTCACAGGAATGTCGAGCGGCCCACTGGAAACTGGATCGACCAGGATTTCCATGAAGCTTTGTGCGAAGTCGTCAACATTGGAACCCAAGAAGTTGAGATCGCATGAGGTGGATCGAGAAACCGGTGGATCGAGAAACCGGTGGAACGGGTGTGAACGATTTGCGGGTGTAGCTTAGTGGTAAAGCTCCAGCCTTCCAAGCTGGTCATGTGGGTTCGATTCCCATCACCCGCTCCAGGAATCAGAACGGCACCGAGGTGTCGATGAAAAGAAATAGACGAGCTGCTGTAGCTCAGTGGTAGAGCACGTCCTTGGTAAGGACGAGGTCACGGGTTCAAGTCCCGTCAGCAGCTCCAGACAAATGGGCCCGCACACTGGTGTGGGATGAGATTAATAGTTCGCCGAACCCTGGTCGTGTCTGCGACGGGGGAGGCCAAGGATGAGACCCGGGCAGTGGCCGTTGAATGACGGTTCAGACCACGGGCGGGGAGATTTCCAAGATGGCGAAGGAAACCTTCGTACGAAATAAACCTCACGCGAATGTGGGGACAATCGGTCACGTGGACCATGGCAAGACAACTCTGACCGCTGCGATCACTGCCGTGCTCGCACAAACTGGCGGTGCAGTAGTGAAGGCGTTTGATCAGATCGATAATGCGCCTGAAGAGCGGGAGCGTGGGATTACCATCGCAACCGCCCACGTCGAGTACGAGACGGAAAACCGTCACTACGCACACGTGGATTGCCCGGGACACGCGGATTATGTCAAGAACATGATTACCGGTGCGGCCCAGATGGACGGAGCGATCCTGGTCGTTTCCGCCGCAGATGGTCCGATGCCCCAGACTCGTGAGCACATCCTGCTCGCTCGTCAGGTCGGCGTGCCGAAGATCGTTGTGTTCATGAACAAGGCGGACATGGTCGATGACGAGGAACTCATCGAGTTGGTGGAGATGGAAATCCGCGAACTCCTCAGTGCGTATGAGTTCCCCGGAGACGACATTCCAATCATCAAGGGAAGCGCACTCAAGGCCCTGGAGGATCCAACTTCCGATGCCGCAGGTGCGATCACCGAGTTGTTGGCCGCCGTCGATGAGTACATCGAGGTTCCCGAACGCGACAACGCCAAGGACTTCCTGATGCCTGTGGAGGATGTGTTCTCCATTGCAGGTCGTGGAACCGTGGTGACGGGTCGTATCGAAACCGGAATCCTCAAGACCGGTGACGAAGTTGAAATCGTCGGGATCAAGGATACCCTTTTGACCACCTGCACGGGGGTCGAAATGTTCCAGAAGACTCTCGATGAGGGGCAAGCCGGCGACAATGTCGGTGCGCTGCTTCGTGGTACCAAGAAGGAAGAAGTGCACCGTGGACAGGTGTTGGCCAAAAAAGGCAGCATCACTCCGCACACCGAGTTCGAGGCAGAGGTCTACATCCTCTCCAAGGACGAAGGTGGACGGCACTCTCCATTCTTCAACGGATACCGTCCTCAGTTTTACTTCAGGACCACTGATGTGACCGGTAACACCGAGGTCGTCGGGGCAGACATGTGCATGCCTGGGGACAACGCAAAGATCAAGGTTGAGTTGATCACTCCGATCGCAATGCACGAGCAGTTGCGCTTCGCAATCCGTGAAGGCGGTAAAACCGTCGGAGCGGGAGTAGTGAGCAAGATCGTAAAGTAGGCCTTCGGGTTGACTTTGGATTTCGAGGGACGCCGAACCACCTCCGGGTGACCAGAGGTGGTGCGGCGTCCCTGATTAGAATTTGAGAGAGTGCGCTTTTGAGTGCGACGGGAAACTTCGATTTGAACTTCGATTTGACTTTTCGAGTGGTTCGTCAGGAGGGCAGTAGCTCCAATTGGTAGAGCAGCGGATTCCAAATCCGCGGGTTGTGGGTTCGAGTCCCTCCTGCCCTGCCAACCTTGACTGACCCGCGAGAATGACTGACCAGCGACAATTTGCTGGTGCGATCGAGAATCGAGTTCGATAGGGTCCCGCTCGTGGATGTTGAGTGGCGAATTTGAGTGAGATGGGTTCCCTGACGGTCAGGGATCTCCGAGATGGCATCCAGGTGACGATGCCTGGCAGCAGAGATCTAAAGAACGGGAAGGGACGAAGATGAGTTTCCGTCTCTACAAAGAGGGACAGGGCCGCTGGGCTCGAGGTGCCCTGGCTGCCATCCTGTTCCTTGTGGGTCTGTTTGCGACCATCTCCGTCTCCCAGTGGTTCGCCGGGAATGGCTGGGGCACCGATGTGGTTTTCACCTTGCCCGTCATCCACTGGGGTCCCGAGCTCAAGGATTTGATTTCAGTGCTGATCTTTTTGCCGTTTCTGGTCGGTGGATACTGGTATTACAATCAGTCACGAGTCAGTGATTTCCTGATCGACACCGAGCATGAGTTACAACACAAGGTTACCTGGCCAACACGACAAGAAACCGTCAAGAACTCCATCGTGGTGGTGATCACCTGTATCGTCATCATGGGTTGGATCGTACTGGCTGATCAGGCGTTTAAAGCGCTTCAATCGGTGGTCTACCACTAATGAATCCGATCGTTTCTGATCTCACTGTTTCTGACGATCTGTACTGTTCCGCGCCTGGCGAAGGAACGGGAGAAGAGATCGATGACACCGTAGCCGCAGATATTGGCGAAGGTGACGAGATCATTGGCGCTACCACTGACGAAGCGGTGGAAGAGTTGGATGAAGACCCGGTGACCTCGAGTCCTTCCAAGATACGCAAGGACCCGGCGGATGAGTTGCCGTTCGAATGGTACGTCATCAAGGTCGCCAATGGTCGCGAGGACACGCTTTCTCGCAAGGTTGAGAAAACACTGGCCCTCAGGGGGCTCGATGCCTATGTCCGGAACATCGTGGTTCCGAAACAAAAGGTCACCGAGATCAAAGAGGGCAAGAAGAAGATTCGAGAGATCAAACTCTACCAGGGTTACTTCTTCATGGAGTGCCAACTGGTCGAGGAGATCTGGTACTTGCTGAGGGATATCCAGGGAGTGGGTTCCTTCGTCGGCGGAGTCGGTAACAAGCCGATGCCGATGACACCGGATGAGGTGCGCAAGTTGCGCGACATGATGGAGCAACGCGAGAGTGAAGAACCTCCAGAGTTGAAGATCGATGTGAAAAAGAACGATACGGTGAAGGTCAAAGATGGCCCCTTCGAAAACTTCGAAGGCATCGTGGAAGAGGTCCACCCGAAGACGGGAAAACTGCGAGTGATGGTCACCATCTTTGGCAGGGATACCCCGGTAGACCTGGAATACTGGCAGGTAGAACAGACTTGATCCCGAACTAAAACAGGGATCCATGCGGGAGGTTCACTCCGGAAGTTCCGGAGAGTGATCCGCAGACCGCAGGAAATGGCAGTTCATGGCAAAAGCAAGCAAGCAAGTAACCGGCTTGATCAAATTGCAGGTACCGGGAGGACAGGCGACCCCTGCTCCACCGGTCGGACCTGCGCTGGGTCAGCACGGTGTCAACATCGGCGAGTTCGTGCAGCGCTTCAACTCGGAGACGTCCAGCCAGCAAGGCGTGGTCATCCCGGTTGAGATCAGCGTTTACTCCGATCGATCCTTTGATTTCATCCTGAAGTCTCCTCCGGCAGCAGTACTCATCCTGAAGGCGATGGGCGCAGAAAAAGCTGCCAATAACCCAGGCCACGAGACGGTCGGCACCATCACCTCAGCGCAGGTGAAAGAGATTGCCGAGACCAAAATCAATGATCTGAACGCTGCAACCATCGAGGCTGCGATGCGGATCATTGAAGGAACTGCTCGTAGCATGGGCGTGAAGGTGGAGGACTGATGTCAAGATCCAGCAAGCGCCACGGCGGTAATCGCTCGAAAGTGGATTCCATAGCTGCAGTGTCGGTGAACGAAGCGGTCAAGATCCTCGGCGGATTTCAACTGGCCAAGTTCGACGAAACAGTCGAGATCGCGATCCGCCTCGGTATCGATCCACGGCAGGGCACTCAAAATGTCAGGGGAGCGTTTTCTCTTCCGCATGGCATCGGCAAGCAAGTCCGGGTGATCGCATTCGTAGAGGGACCCGCTGCAGAAGAGGCCAAGGCGGCAGGAGCCATCGAGGTCGGAGCAAAGGATCTGGCCGAAAAGGTGGAGGGTGGTTGGTTCGATTTCGATGTTGCCATCGCTCACCCCTCGATGATGAGATTCGTTGGAAAACTGGGAAAAGTGCTGGGTCCCCAGGGAAAGATGCCGACCCCCAAGAGTGGCACGGTGACCACAGATGTCGTCAAGGCTGTCGCGGAGTTCGTCGCAGGGAAAATCGAGTTTCGTAATGACGCTGGTGGAATCATCCACGCTCCGGTGGGACGTCGCAGTTTTGAAGCGGCGCAACTCACCGAGAATATCGATGCATTCATCCAGCACGTTGAGAAATTGAAGCCCAGTTCGACCAAGGGTACATACATGAGAAAAGTTCACATCAAATCAACCATGTCTCCTTCTGTTTCCGTGATTTGCGGACAGTAAGACAAGAGAGCGAGAGAGGAGGGCCACATGGCCCGTAGGCTGAAAGTCATGATGGCTGACCAACTGCGTCAGCGTCTCGACAATGCCGGAGATCTGCTCCTTGTCGATTTCTCCGGTCTGAACTCAGATGAGGATTTTACCGCTCGCAAGGAACTTCGTACGGAGGGCCTGACGGTGGGGGTTGTGAAGAATTCCATTCTTCGTCGAGTGTTCGCCGACCGCGGGAACGAATTCCCGGAAGAGACTTATGCGGGTCCCCTTGCGCTAGTGCTCGGGGAAACCGATGCCATCAGCGCCAGCAAGTCGATTGCGGGATGGAGAAAAAAGAACGGCAAGGTCATGGCGCTCAAGGGCGGCATGCTGGAAGGCGAGGCCTTGGGCCCCGCCGAAGCCGAACAATTAGTGAAAATGCCAAGTGTCCAGGAAACACGTACAGCGGTCGTTTCTGCGATTGCCGGACCGCTGACGAGCCTGGTCGCTATTTCCCAGAACCTACTCACCGGAGTTCCCGGTGTGCTGCAGGCGATCGCAGATAAGCAAAGTAAAGAAGGAGAGTAGCTGCCATGTCGGATGAAGCTGCCACCGAGACGGAGAAGGCCCCGCCGAGCAAAAATGTCGGATCCATCGTGGAGAGCATCAAAGTGCTCAATGTGATGGAGCTGGTTGAGCTCAAGGATGTCCTCGAAGATGAATTTGGTGTCACCGCCGCTGCTGCAATGCCGATGGGAATGCCCATGATGGCAGCCGCAGGCGATGGTGCTGAAGAGGCTGCTGAGCAGACCGAGTTTGACGTGATTCTTGCCGCCATCGGCGACAAGAAGATCCCCGTCATCAAGGCTGTTCGAAGCATCACAGGTCTGGGCCTCAAAGAGGCCAAGGACCTGGTGGAAAGCGCGCCGAAGGCTGTCAAGGAAGGTGCCTCCAAGGAGGACGCCGAGAAGCTCAAGAAAGAGCTGGAAGACGCCGGAGCCACCGTCGAAATCAAGTAGATTTTCGACGGGTGAATTCGATCGATTCTCGTCCAGTCGCTCTTTGGCGTCTGGACGAGATGGATCGATTGAATTGACGGGGTATTTTGCAAACGAATGAGTGCGGGGGTGTCGCCCGAGCGAGGAGCGCGCCTCCGGGACTCCGGGAATCAGTGGTATGCCGAGGGGGGAGCCTTCGGCTGGTAGATTCCCAGTTCTGTCCCGGACAGCTGTCAACGGGCTGTCGCAGTATCGCCATCGCTCGGGATTTGATTCCCGACACGAGGGTACACGAGTATCAGCGAGATTGTCGATGAGATCATCGACGGGTCATTTCGCTGGCGCCGGATGGGACGGACGGATTCTTGCCGATCAGGTGGGAGTCGTGTTCAGAAATCGAAAGTGAGGCAGCATGGAGACCAAGGTCTTCGGAGGCGGTATTCGTACTGTGCCGATTCCAAATCTAATGGAATTGCAGATGAATGCCTATTCACAGTTCTTGCAGGCCGATGTGCATTGGTCCGACAGGGATAATATCGGTCTGGAATCGATTCTTCGTGAGATATTTCCGATCGAAAGTTACGACGGCACCATCTCCCTGACTTACCTGGGATATGACCTCGGGCGGCCGCGCTACACGATCGATGAATGCCGTCAACTCAAGTTGAGCTACGGCACACCCTTCAAGATCCGCCTTCGGATGGAGAAAGAGGGTGAATCGGTCGAGGAAGAGGTTTTCCTCGGAGAACTGCCAAGCATGATTGGCGGCGGGGAATTCATCATCAACGGCTCCGAGCGTGTCATCGTGAGCCAGTTGCACCGTTCTCCAGGAGTCGATTTCAGTGAAGAAATTCATACCGGTGACGTCAGGCTGCACTCGGCCAGGATCATTCCGGAGCGAGGATCCTGGGTCGAATTCAATGTGACCAAGAAAGGTGCATTGACGGTTCGAATCGACCAGAGCGGGAAATTCCCGGCCACCATGCTGCTGCGTGCGATGAACGAGGAATACGGTTCTTCGACTGCCATCCTTGAACTCTTCTACCCGGTCGAAACCGTCAAGGTAGGAAGCCTCAAGAGCATCGATAACCTGCTCGGTGAGGAAGTAGACGGGATCAAGAACGGTCGAGTCAGCGCCGAAGATATCGTCGACGCAGAGACCGGAGAGATCCTTCTTCCGACGGGAGACGTATTCACCGAGACCTTCCTGAAGGCACTCTTCTCCGAGGACATGACCGCCAAGCGTGGGGGTAAGAACTCCTTCAAGGTGCTTCCTGAAAAATATGATGACCTGGTGTTGAAGACTCTCAAGGAAGACAACTCGGTCGACTACGAAGATGCGCTGATCAAGATCTACCAGCGCTTGCGTCCAGGAAATCCGCCGCAGGCGGCCAAAGCCAGGGAACTGTTCTTCGACAAGTTCTACAATCAGAACAAGTATCGTCTCGGTCGTGTCGGCCGCTTCCGCATCAATCGGAAGTTTGGTCTGGCGATTCCGGAGTCGGAGCAAACGATTCAGAAGGAAGACATCCTCGAATCGATCGCATACATCTTCAAACTGCGCGATCGAATGGGGAAACTGGACGATATCGATCACCTCGGAAACCGTCGTGTTCGCACCATCGAGGAACTCGCCGGCGAAGAGATGCGTAAAGGATTCCTCAAGCTCAAGCGCACCGTTCAGGAGCGGATGAGCATGATGGAGCCGGAGAACCTGACTCCGAGGTCAGTGATCAACTCCAAGACGATCTCGTCGTCGGTAGATTTCTTCTTCGGTCGAGGTGAACTCTCGCAGGTTGTGGACCAAACCAATCCGCTATCGCAGTTGACTCACGAGAGGCGCCTGAGTGCGCTCGGGCCTGGTGGATTGAACAGGAAGCGAGCCGGTTTCGAGGTGCGAGATGTACACATCTCTCACTACGGCCGGATCTGTCCCATCGAAACTCCCGAGGGAACCAACATTGGCCTGATTTCCAGTCTCGCTGTGTTCGCGACCATCGACGAGTATGGATTCCTCATCACACCGTACTTCCAGGTCAAAGATGGTAAGGCGAAGATCGACTCATCCTCGGTCAAGTTCTTGCGTGCGGATGAAGAGGAAAACCAATACCTGACTCCGGCAGACACTCCGGTAGATGAAACCGGCCAATTGCTCGGAGACCTGGTGCTGGCACGCCTCAACGGTGAATTCATCATGGTCGAACCGTCCAAGATCCAGTTGATGGACGTCTCGTCCAAGCAGCTGATTGGAGTCTCGGCCGCGTTGATCCCCTTCCTCGAGCACGACGATGCGAACCGTGCCCTGATGGGGTCGAACATGATGCGTCAGGCGGTTCCGCTGCTTCGAACCGACCCCCCACTGGTCGGAACCGGCATGGAAGAGCATGTTTCGCGGTACTCCGGAATGGTCCTGCGTGCTCCCAAATCCGGCACCGTGACCTCGGTGGACGCGACTCACATCGAAGTCGATGGCGAGCGCTACCAGCTGAGAAAATATCGCGGCCTCAATGAGCGAACCTGTCAGAATCAGCGTCCCTGCAAGAGGCTGGGTGACGTGGTCGAAGAAGGCGAAGTGATCGCCGATGGAGCGGCAACCCAGAATGGTATCCTGTCGCTGGGCCGGAATATCCTGGTGGCCTTCATGTCATGGGATGGCTACAACTTCGAGGATGCCATCATCGTCAGTGAGCAACTGGTGCGTGAAGACATCTACACGTCGATTCACATCGATGAGTTCGAAATCGAAGTCCGTGAGACCAAATTGGGTCGTGAGGAATTCACCCGTGATATTCCCAATGTCTCGGAACGAGTGCTGGCGAAACTCGATGAGGAAGGAATAGTCAAGACCGGTACCAGAGTCTCTCATGGAGATATCCTGGTCGGTAAAGTCGTCCCGAAATCGAAGAGTGAACTGTCACCCGAGGAGAAACTTCTTCATGCGATCTTCGGACGAGCGGGAGAGGACGTGAAGAACGAGTCCTTGACCGTGACTTCTGGAGTCGAAGGAGTGGTCATCGATTCGAAGAAGTTCTCCAGGAGAAGTGATCTGGATACGGCTGAACGCCGCAAGATCAAGGCCGAGGTGGAAGAGAAGGAAGCCTGGGCGAACGAGGAAATCGTTCTCGAGATCGACACCTTGCTCAATGAACTGAAGACGATCCTTGGATCTTCACCGCGGAATCCCAACACGGGGCGGGTGTTCAAGGTGGATGAACTCTATGCCGCTCACAGTGTCCACTCCATCAAGATTGCATTGAACCCCGATCTGCTGCTCGGGTCGTCGGAGAAGAAGAATCGTCAGATCAAGTCTGCGCTGCTCAAGCACCTCAGCCGTATGGAAGAGGTCGAAGACATCCGCAACCGTGATGTCAATCGACTCACCCGAGGTGACGAACTCGCACCCGGAGTGATCGAGATGGTCAAGGTATACGTCGCGACCAAGAGAAATCTGTCGGTCGGAGACAAGATGGCGGGACGTCACGGAAACAAGGGTGTGATTTCGCGCATCTTACCGAGACAAGATCTACCGTTCCTCGAGGATGGAACCTCTGTAGAGGTGATTCTCAATCCGCTCGGAGTGCCGTCGCGGATGAACCTCGGTCAGATTCTGGAAACCCAGCTTGGCTGGGCCGCTGAAAAGCTTGGCTATCGTGCAGTGACACCAGTTTTCGATGGAGCCAAGGAAGAAGAGATTCGTGAAGAGATGAAAAAGGCTGGAATTCCCGTCGATGGTAAATCCGTTCTCTATGACGGACGTACCGGCGAGAGATTCGAGCAGAAGGTCACCGTCGGAAGAATGTATCTGTTGAAGCTGCATCACCTTGTCGATGACAAGATTCACGCGCGGGCCACCGGGCCATACTCCCTCATCACCCAGCAGCCGCTCGGGGGTAAGGCGAGGTTCGGAGGACAGCGCTTTGGAGAGATGGAAGTTTGGGCTCTTGAAGCCTATGGGGCCGCACACATCTTGCAGGAGTTGCTCACAGCAAAATCTGACGATGTGGATGGGCGAGCCAAGATCTATGAGTCGATGGTCAAGGGTGAGAACAGTTTGCAGGCCGGAACTCCGGTCTCATTCGACGTTTTGACCAACGAGATCAAGGGCCTGGGGCTGAACCTCGAACTGGAAAAGAAGCAATAACATGGCTGAACCTGTTTACGACAAGGTGAACGACTTTGGCGCGGTCAACATTCACCTTGCTTCACCCACCGATATCCTCTCCTGGTCACAGGGTGAGGTCCGGAAGCCTGAAACCATCAACTACAGGACCTACCGTCCTGAGAAAGATGGACTCTTCTGCGAACGCATCTTCGGTCCCGAGAGAGACTGGGAATGCGCGTGTGGAAAATACAAGGGCATCAAACACAAGGGAATCATCTGTGACCGCTGTGGCGTCAAGGTGGCTCACTCGCGTGTGCGTCGCGAGCGGATGGGACACATCAATCTCGCCGCACCGGTGGTTCATATCTGGTTCTTCAAGGCGATGCCTTCGAGACTGGGTAACCTTCTTGACATGAAGACCACTCATCTCGAACGAGTGATCTATTACCAGGACTATGTGGTGATCGACCCGGGTGATACTCCGCTCAAGGAGAAGGGTCTCCTCAGCGAAGAGGAGTACCGCTTCGCCCGAGAGAAGTACGGGGATTCATTCGAGGCAGACATGGGCGCTGAAGCGATTCGCACCATGATCAACCGCCTCGAGTTGAACTCACTCTTCGAGGAGTTGAAGGAGGAGTACGAGAATACCCGTTCCAAGCAGAAGCGAGTGGCACTGATTCGTCGCCTGAAGATCGTCAGGACCGTTATCAACTCTGGCAATAAGCCGGAGTGGATGATCCTGGAAGCGGTTCCGGTGATTCCGCCCGACCTTCGCCCACTAGTTTTGCTGGAGAGTGGAAATTTTGCGACCAGCGATCTGAATGACCTCTACCGGCGTCTGATCAACCGCAACAACCGCTTGAAGAAATTACTCGACCTGAACGCCCCCGAGGTGATCATTCGTAACGAGAAAAGGATGCTTCAGCACTCTGTGGATGCTCTGTTCGACAACAACAGGTGCCGCAGACCAGTGCTGGGATCGAACAATCGACCACTCAAATCCTTGACAGACATGATCAAGGGAAAGCAGGGTCGATTCCGTGAGAACCTGCTCGGTAAACGAGTCGATTACTCGGCTCGATCGGTGATCGCGGTCGGTCCAGAGTTGAAACTCCATCAGTGTGGACTACCCAAGAAGATTGCTCTCGAGTTGTTCCAGCCCTTCATCATCCGTCGTTTGAAGGAGTTGGGATATGCAGACACCATCAAGAGCGCAAAGAAGATGCTTGAGCGCAAGGACGATGAAGTCTGGGACATCCTTGAAGAGGTGACTCAGGGGCACCCGGTGCTGCTGAACCGTGCGCCGACCCTGCACAGGATGGGGATCCAGGCGTTCGAGCCTGTTCTCATCGAAGGAAATGCGATCCTCGTTCATCCTCTCGTTTGTGAAGGATTCAATGCGGACTTTGATGGAGACCAGATGGCGGTTCACCTGCCACTTTCCGTCGAGGCTCAACTGGAAGCGCAGAACCTGATGTTGTCGACCAACAACATCTTCTCCCCTGCGCACGGCAACCCGATCATCGCGCCTTCACAGGATATCGTGATGGGGTGTTACTATCTGACCATCGCCAAGGAAGAGATGAAGGGTCACGAGATCCGCTTTTCCAGCGCTGTAGAAGTTCATACCGCCATGGGCGCCAACAAGGTTCATGGTCACGCTACCATCAAGGTGAGGCTGCCAGAGGGGAAAGTGGTCTTTAGCCCGCATGGCAAGGAACAGCAGCCGGATGATCAGGGATTCCATACCACTTCACCTGGCCGGATCATCTTCAATGATCTTCTCGGGCACCCTGACATGCCCTTCTACAACTTCGCTCTGGCGAAGAAGGATCTGAAGGCGATCATCGCAGATTGCTTCCGGATTCTTGGAAGAAGAACCACCTTGCGATTCCTCGATGAGATGAAGGACCTCGGATTCAAGGCCGCGACTCGTTCTGGACTGTCCTTCAGTTCTGACGACCTCCGGATGCCCGAAGGAAAATTCGCCCAGATCGAAGCCACCCAGGCCCAGGTCGAGGCGATCCAGAAACGTCACCAAGATGGAGTGATCACCAACGACGAACGTCGTAGTCAGATCATTGACCGCTGGACAAACACCACCAATGCGGTGGGTGACATGTTGATGAAGAAACTCGAGGAGGACAGCACTCCGGGAGATTCATACGTCAATCCGATCCACGTGATGGTCGATTCGGGTGCTCGAGGGTCTGTGACTCAGATTCGACAACTCGCAGGAATGCGAGGCCTGATGGCCAAGCCTTCTGGTGAGATCATCGAGACTCCCATCAAGGCATCGTTCCGCGAAGGTCTGCGTGTTCTCGAGTACTTCTCCTCGACTCACGGTGCTCGTAAGGGACTGGCAGATACTGCGCTGAAGACTGCTGACTCGGGTTACCTGACCAGGAAGCTTGCGGACGTGGCCCAAAACGTGGTGATCACCAGTGCTGATTGCGGAACCAGTAATGGACTCTCCAAGAAGGCGATGAAGCGTGGAGACAAGGAAGCGATTCCACTGGCTGCAAGAATTCGAGGACGAACCTCCGTTGCGGAAATCAAGGATCCGATTACTGGTGAAGTTGTGATCGGAGTCAATGGCCTGATCACCTTCGAAATCGCGAATCGGATTCAAGAACTGGGTCACGAGAAGATTTTGGTACGGAGTCCGCTGACCTGCGATGCGACCCTCGGATCTTGTGCTCACTGTTACGGCATGGACCTTTCGACAGGAAAACAGGTCGAGCAGGGTATTGCGGTTGGAATCATCTCAGCACAATCCATCGGGGAGCCTGGGACGCAGTTAACGATGCGGACCTTCCACATCGGTGGAGTGGCATCCAAGTCGGTGCAAGAAGCGACCATCAAGGCATCTCGTGCGGGTATCGTCGAGTTGCGGGAAACGACTCATGTCACCAGCAAGAGTGGTGATGAGGTGGTGCTCAGTCGCCGAGCAGCGATGGCCATCGTGAACAAAGATGGCAAGTTGCTGGACTCTCATGAACTTCAACTCGGTGCCATCCTTCACGTGAAGGACGGGGAAGCGGTGAAGAAGGGCACAGTCCTTTACGACTGGGATCCCCACTCCCAGTCGATCCTCTCGGACCATGCCGGAGTTGTGGATTACGAAGACATCGTGGAAGGGGCAACCCTCAAGGTCGAGAAGGACCCGGTGTCCAACCTGGATCGTCGGGTGATTCTCGAGCACAAGGGAGAGTTGCATCCGCAGATTGTCATCCGGAACGAGTCCAAGGGGCAGATCCTGGCGGCGTACCCGGTGCCGGAACGCGCCTTCATCCAGGTCGGAGATGGAGATATCGTTCATCCTGGAGACTTGCTGGCGAAATCCCCTCGAGAGATCACCGGAACCCAGGACATCACTGGAGGTCTACCCCGAGTGACGGAAATCTTCGAGGTTCGAAAGCCGAAGAATCCGGCGGTGATTGCCGAAGTGGATGGCACCATCGAGATGGGTGAGAAGAAGCGCGGTAAGGCGATCATCAACGTGGTCACCCCCGAAGGCGAAATTTACGAACATGTGATTCCACCTGGAAAACACTTCCGCGTCACCAAGGGTGACGAGGTGGTGCATGGTCAACCGCTTACAGATGGAGACAAGGTCCCCAAGGACATCCTTCGAATCGAGGGTGCTGCAGAGGTGCAGCGCTACCTGATCGAAGAGGTGCAGGGGGTATACCTGTCGCAGAACGTAACCATCAATGACAAGCACATCGAAACCATCGTCGCTCAGATGATGAGGAATGTGAATGTTGTTGAACCGGGAGACAGTGACTTGCTGCCCGATACGCTCATCGACCGCCATAAATTCAAAAAGATCTGCTCTGACCTGGTGGAGGAGGGCAAGATGCCTCCGACCGCAGAGCCGATGCTTCAGGGCATTACCAAAGCTGCAGTGAACTCTGACAGTTTCATCTCCGCTGCGAGTTTCCAGGAGACCACCAAGGTGTTGACCGAAGCCGCACTCAGCGGCAAGAAGGACACCCTGGTCGGGCTCAAGGAAAATGTGATCATGGGAAAAATGATCCCCGCAGGAACGGGATACCGTCTGTACTTTAACAAGGGAGTTCGCAAGTTGGCGGAGCCTCCTACGGTGGTGAAGGACAAGAGAGAGCCAGTGCTGATCGGTGATACCACACCGAAACCGGTGGTTTCGAGCGATCCATTGAGAGATTTCTTGATGGGAGAAGATGCCGGACCGGTCGCTTCGACCGATCCGCTCGCCGCTCTGTTGGGAGGCGAAGAGGTCGTAGTAGAGACGAAGGAAGCCCCCGCCGCCGAGGAGGGTGATTCCGGAGCTGATCTGGCAGTGACTGATTCGGCAGTACCAGTCGTAGAAGAGCCTGTTGAGGCTTCTGGTGCCGATCTGGAACAGGCCGAGGAGGCCACAATCGAGCCCCAGGCAGCGCCTGAAGGGGTCGAGGAATCGACAGGAAGCGAGGGAATTTCGGAGATCCCTGGCGAAGAAGAGTCAAAATCGGGAGATGAAGAAGTCCAGTAAGGGTACCATGCGAGGCCGCGCTCGGGATTGTTTTCGAGCGGGTCCGCATCCAGGTGAAATCGAGTAGGCATGCCGACGATCAATCAGTTGGTCCGCAAGGGCCGCAAGAAGCAGAAGAACAAGAGTAATTCCCCGGTGCTGGACTCATGTCCGCAGCGTCGAGGTGTTTGCTTGCAGGTGAAAACCCAGACCCCGAAGAAGCCGAACTCGGCGCTGAGAAAGGTGGCCCGCGTGCGCCTTTCTAACGGCAAGGAGATTACCGCCTACATCGGGGGCGAAGGCCATAACTTGCAGGAGCACTCGATTGTTCTGGTGAGAGGTGGACGAGTCCGGGATCTACCGGGAGTTCGGTATCATATCGTTCGAGGAACACTCGATTGTTCAGGTGTCGATGATCGTAAGCAAGGCCGTTCCAAGTACGGCAAGAAAAAGAAGTAAAGCAGGAGCCTCCTTTGGCAAAGAAAAAAAACAAGGTAGCGAAGCAGAAGTTCCGCTCAACTCAGCGGTTCCAGAAGCCGGATCCTCGTTTCAATAGCATGGTGGTGACGAAGTTCATCAATCGGCTGATGTGGGATGGCAAGAAAGCTGTGGCCTGCACCATCTTTTATGAAGCGATGGATCTCCTCGCCAAGAAGGTCACTGACAGCGATCCGCTGGATACATTCCTTGCAGCGTTGCAAAACGTGATGCCGCAAGTTGAAGTGCGATCGCGTCGAGTCGGTGGTGCGACCTACCAGGTGCCCATCGAGGTGAGCCGTCGTCGTGCCCAGGCACTGGCGATCCGCACCATCATCGATACCTGTCGGGGTCGTGGGGGCAAGCCGATGGCCGAGCGCATCGCCGATGAACTGGCCCAGGCGTACCGTCGTGAGGGGGCTTCGGTCACCTGGCGCGAAAATACCCACAAGATGGCTGAGGCCAACAAGCTGTTCGCACATTACGCCTGGTAAGGTGCCCCTGAAGCGTTTTCGCTCACTTTTGTGGCCCTCGACTCGATCACCAAGAACCGGGTCAGATCACCCTCTCGCCTTCTTATGGGCGAGAGGGTGTTTTTCATCCGGGTCGCGGCAGGGCGCTTCGCTTGAGAGAAGTGTCTGATTACCGCAGAATCCCACCCGAGACTGGCCTTACAGCCTGGCAGACCAGCAGAATTGAGACGATGAAGAAACCCATCCGAAACATCGGGATCATTGCCCATATCGATGCGGGGAAGACCACCGTATCGGAGCGCTTCCTCTATTACTCCGGCAAGGAGTACAGGATGGGAGAGGTTCACGACGGCAGTGCTCACATGGATTGGCTGGTCGAAGAGCAGGAGCGAGGGATCACCATCACCAGTGCTGCGACTACCTTTGAATGGGGTCCATGCGTGGTGAACCTCATCGATACCCCGGGCCATGTGGACTTCACCGCGGAGGTGGAGCGATCCCTTCGGGTTCTGGATGGTGCGATCGGGGTGTTTTGCGGAGTCGCAGGTGTGCAGGCTCAGTCCGAAACGGTCTGGCGTCAGGCGAATCACTACAAGGTTCCCAGAATCGCATTCATCAACAAACTGGATCGTGTGGGCGCAGATTTCTACCGCGTCCTGGATCATGTTTCCGAAGGACTCTCCTGTCAGTTGCTGGCTCTCAATATTCCGGTGGGAATTGAATCGGATTTCCGGGCTGTGATCGATCTGGTCACGATGCGCCAGTTCTCCTTTGATGAGGAGAGTCTCGGCGCTGACGTGATCGAATCGGACATCGAGCCCGAGATGGAGGAGACTGCAGAACTGTACCGCTCTGAACTGCTGGAGATGGTCTCTGATCATGATGAAGGTGTGATGGAAAAGGTCATCGAGGGTCAACCGGTGCCCGATGAGTTACTTCGTGCCGCGATTCGTTCCGGCACCATCGCTCGACGATGGGTTCCAGTGCTGGCCGGGAGTGCTCTCGGGAACAAGGGTATTCAGCCACTGCTCGATGCGGTGGTGCATTACCTTCCTGCGCCCGAGGACATGGGCACGATCCCGGCGCGGAAGCCATCCAATGGCGATCCGATCTCGGTGACCTGCTCCGAGGATGAGCCTTTCAGTGCCTTGCTCTTCAAGGTGCAGATCGATCCTCACGGTGAGTTGATTTACATGAGGGTCTACTCGGGATCTCTCGAGAAGGGCAAGACTGCGATGAACCCTCGCACCGGCAAGCGCGAGAGAATCAATTCGATGCACCGCATGCATGCCAACTCACGAGAAAATCTGGATCGAACCGTGGCGGGCGACATCGTCGCCGTGACAGGGCCCAGATTCAGCGGCACGGGGGATACCCTTTGTGATGCCAAGCGGCAGGTGCTGCTGGAGGAGCCGATTTTTCCCGAGACGGTCATTTCGATGGCGGTGGAGCCGCGCTCCAGCAACGATCGCGACAAGTTACAGGAAGTTCTGAGCAGGATCGAACGAGAGGATCCGACCTTCCGCATGGAGGTGAACAAGGACACCGGGCAATTCGTGATGTCAGGAATGGGTGAGTTACACCTCGAAGTGATACGAAACCGTCTCGAAAGAGACTTCAAGGTCGATGCAAACATCGGCAAGCCGAGGGTTGCGTATCGCCAGACGGTGGCGTGCGAGGGCTCGGCCACGGTCAGCATCGAGCGGCAGATGGGTGGCAAGGATCATTTCGGCGAGGCGACCGTCACGCTGGCTCCATTGGCAGAAGATGCCGAGGAGTTCGCCGAGTTGGAATGGATCGGGGGGCCTCCGGCCATCGCAGCGGAGTGGATCCAGGCTGTGGAGGATATGATTCGATCGTGCCTCAGCGGTGGAGGAGACCTGGGTTTCCCCTTCATCCGGGTCCAGGCGAGGGTCTACCTACCTCCGATAATGTTAGAGACAACGGAGGCGGGCCTGACCGTTGCGGCCCGTGAGGCGTTTCAGGGCGCCCACAAGAAGGCGGGGGATCTGCTGCTGGAACCCCTGATGTCGTTCCAGGTCACCACTCCGGAGGAGTACTTCGGCTCGATTCACCAGGATCTGGTGCGTCGCAGGGCCCAGATCGAGAAGGTCGATCTGGTCCAGGAATTGCGCAAGATCGCCGGGAAAGTGCCGTTGGCGGAGGTCTTCGGCTACACCACCTCATTACGATCGTTGTCGCAGGGGAGGGCCTCGATCTCGCTCGAGCCGATCGGGTTCTCGACCGCTCCAGATAAAGTCGCGGAGCGCTTCCGCTTCTGATCCAGCGGCCGCCGGACCCGTTCACTTTAATTCCTCAGAATCCTTCCCAAATTGTGCTGTCGGCGTTGACAGTCCCCCTCAACTTCATACAATCACACGCTTTGAGAGATGGTGCCCGAACTTTCAGTCCTCCTACGTCCTCGCCCTTTGATGGGGCAGCGAATGTAGTGGTGGTGGGAGTCTTGGCGGCCGAGGAAAGAGACGCGAGCGTCGGGGTCGATTTGTATCGGATGACAGAGGGACTCGGTTTCCGAGTTCGCTTCAGTTCATCGCTTGCTTCAATCGTCGTCGTCGCGATCCAGTGCTGTGAGAGATTCAGTCCGGTTTGACTCGTTCAATGCTGTGGTGCCGACGGTCGATGATTCAACATCGAAGAGTGGGTCAAAGGCAGGTTACAGGACGAAGAAGGTCGGTACGCTCTTTGGCAGGTTGGGAATCGAATGGGTGCCGTGGTCACCCCGAACCGGTGAATGGTTCGGAATGGCGAACGGTACCAGGCTCGTGTGTCAAACGAGTTTCCTGGGTCGGAGCAATTGACTAGAGCGATGGACTAGAGCGATGGACTAGAGCGATGGACTAGAGCGATGGACTAGAGCGATGGAATCGGCAGTGCGGTCCAATCATCGACAGTGACGTGGCGTCTTTCAGCACCGGTGTGCTGGGAGTAAAGACCAGGAAATCAATGATCGACAAACGGTCGGTCAAAGTCGTGCGGAGAACGGGAGACTGAGCGCTCATGCAAAAGAACAAGATCCGGATTCGCATGGAAGCCTATGACCACAAGGTTCTCGATGGAGCTTCTGCTTCCATCGTGGAAACTGCCAAACGCACGGGTGCCCGCGTGCACGGACCGATTCCCTTACCGACACGCATCGAGAGATACACCGTCCTGCGTTCACCCCATGTCAATAAGAAGTCTCGTGAGCAGTTCGAGATGCGCACACACAAGCGTGTCATCGAGATCAGTGAAGCGAGTTCAAAGACAATGGATGCCCTCACCAAGATCAACATGCCAGCGGGCGTGAACATCCGGATCAAGATCTAGGAGAACCAGTGGCTCAGAGAATACGAAAGACGATTCTTGGGAAGAAACTGGGGATGTCCCAGATGTTCGATGAATCGGGCAATTTGATCCCCGTGACCCTCATCGAGGCCGGGCCATGCACGGTGTTGCAGGTCAAAGGTATCGCCAAGGATGGCTACGAGGCACTTCAGGTCGGATTCGATGGATCCCACAAGGATCCGAACAAGCCGAAAGCGGGCCTGTTCGAAAAGGTCGGTTGTGAGACCAAGCGGATGATCCGAGAGATCCCGCCTCAGGAAGGTCAAGACCTGGAAGAGGGTCAGGACTTCAACCTCTCACTCTTTGATGGAGTAGAGAAGGTGGATGTTCAGGGGATCAGCAAGGGAAAAGGATTCGCCGGAACCGTCAAGCGCTGGAACCATCACATCGGTCCGCAAGGTCACGGTTCGAAGAGTAAGAGAACGATCGGCTCGACCGGACAGTCACAGGATCCCGGACGAGTGATCAAAGGCAAGAAGATGGCAGGCCAGATGGGCAGTGCCAAGGTGAAGGTGCGAAACCTCAAGGTAGTCAACTGCGACGTCGAGCAAAATCTGCTCATCGTTTGCGGTGCGGTTCCGGGATCACCCGGAAGCTACTTGATGGTCGAAGAAAGTCTGTAACTCACAACAACGATTTTTTCGGGCGATCCGAAAAAGCCAGAGTGATTGGAACGAGAGCCGTGAACACCGGACTCGATAAACCGAAAGAGATCCAGACGCTGGATCCGGTCAAGGTGCCCTACTTCGGCACCGATGGCCAGGCAGAGGGAGAGAAGACCTTCAATCCCGGGACGGTTTCCAATTACCCCAACTACAAGCTTCTCAAGGAAGCGGTCCGCCGTTACCAGGGGCGATTGCGACGAGGTACAGCCAGTACCAAGACTCGCGCCGAGATTCATGGCTCTCCACGCAAACCGTGGCGCCAGAAGGGTACCGGCCGAGCTCGTGCGGGAAGCAAGAAGTCTCCCATCTGGCGCGGTGGTGGAGTGGCCTTTGGACCCCGTCCTCGCTCCTACGATTACGGTCTCCCGCGCAAGCAGCGGAGAATCGCCACGCGCCACGCACTCCTCTCAAAACTGATCGACGGCGAGACCGTCATCGTCGAAGCGCTCCCCGTTGGAGCCCCCTCGACCTCCCCTTTCCGCAAGTTCGCCACCGCGGTGAATTTTCAGAAGTCGTTCCTGATCGGCCTCTCCAGCGAGATGCCGGTGGAAGAGCGTCGCAGTATCTGGAAATCGGTGAGGAATCTTGAAGGTGTTGAGGTGCTGCCTGTCTGCGATTTCAATGCGCATTCGTTGCTTCGGTGTCAAAACCTGTTGCTGACCAAGGATGCGTTCGAGGAGATTCAGAACCGGGAAAAAACCAACTTCGGTGAGGAGAGCTCGAAATGAAGGATCCGCATACGATCATCGTCAAGCCCGTCATCACCGAGAAGAGCACCTTCCAGGTCGAGAAGAACAACGCTTACTCGTTCAAGGTGGCGAAGACTGCCAATCGGATCGAGATCAAAGAAGCGGTTGAAAAGATTTTCGATGTCAAGGTGCGCAAGGTGAACACTGTCATGCAAAACGGCAAGCGCCGCAGAGTCGGACGGTCGATCGGATTCACCAGTGCATTCAAGAAGGCGTTCGTGACCCTGGAGCCGGGGTTCGAGATCGACCTGCTCTGATCGCTCCTGACGTGGCCACTTTGGCCCCAGTCAGATGAACATGGTGTGGACCCCCGGCTTGAAGAGGGTCCTGGCCGAGAAACTCGAGAGCCGATCCATTGATTGGCGAAGGAGATGTGGACCGCATGGGTGTCCGCAAGTACAAACCAACGACTCCGGGTCGCAGAAATGCCTCGGTCTCCGACTTCAAGGAGATCACCGCAAAGAAACCCGAGAAGTCCCTCTGTGAGCCTCTCCACAAGACTGGAGGGCGCAACAATCAGGGGCACATCACATCGAAGCATCGAGGAGGTGGTCACAAACGCCTCTATCGAAGGATCGACTTCCGTCGCACCAAGGATGGGATTCCAGCCAGGGTTGCGACCATCGAGTACGATCCCAATCGCAGCGCTCGCATCGCATTGCTTCATTACGTCGACGGCGAGAAGCGATACATCTTGGCCCCGAAAGGGCTCGAGGTGGGAATGATGTTGAATTCTGGACCCGGCTCAGAGCCGAAGCCAGGAAACAGCTTGAGTCTCTCGGATATCCCGGTCGGTCTTACGATTCATAACATCGAGATGGTTCCGGGTCAGGGCGCCAAGTTGGTCCGTTCCGCCGGTGGAGGTGCACAGTTGCTCGCCCGTGAGGGAAAGATCGCAGTGCTCTCCTTGCCTTCCGGAGAGATCCGCCAGGTCAACTCTGCCTGTCGTGCCACGGTGGGTACGGTTGGCAATGGGGATCACAGTCTCGTAAAGCTGGGTAAGGCGGGTCGTTCTCGTTGGCTCGGTCGTCGGCCCAAGGTGCGGGGTACTGCAAAGAACCCCGTTGCCCACCCGATGGGTGGAGGAGAAGGCCGGACTGCAGGGGGACGTCACCCCTGTTCTGCTACCGGACGTCTTTCCAAGGGTGGCAAGACCCGCAGTCGTGGAAAAGCAAGTAACAAGAGCATCGTCCGTCATCGGAAGAAGAAATAATCATGAGTAGATCTCTAAAAAAGGGACCCTACATCGACCTGAAACTGCTGAAAAAAGTGCAGAAGAATATCGATGCTGGATCGACTGAACCGATCAAGACATGGTCTCGGGCATGTACCATTTGCCCCGAGTTCGTTGGCCAGACCTTTCTTGTCCACAACGGCAAGATCTTCAATCCGGTCAAGGTCACTGAAAACATGGTGGGACATAAATTGGGAGAATTCAGCCAGACTCGCAAATTGGGGAGTCACGGCAAGAAGTAGTTTCGATCGGGATCCGGTGCCAACGCACTGGAAAACCCGGAGGTGAGGGACCGATGGTCATGGAATACAAGGCGAGTCACAGATACGCACGGATCACCGCGCGAAAAGCTCGTTATGTGGTCGATCAGGTACGCAACATGCCGGTTGAGGGTGCCCTGGATATGCTGAAATTCAGCGATCGACGTGCGGCACCGATGATCGCCAAGGTGATCAAGTCGGCATTACACAATGCGATCCAGGAAGGCGGCGCCAACCCGGAAAACCTGGTGATCTGGCGTGCCACGATCAATGAAGGTCCGACGATGAAGCGCTGGCGCCCACGCGCCCGAGGAATGGCATTTCCAATCCTCAAGCGATCTTCACATATCAACATCATCCTCGCGGACCGCGGGGAAGCCGGCGTTGCCGCGAAGAAGGGGAGCTAGCTCCAATGGGTCATAAGGTCAGACCAACTAGCCTGCGCCTCGGGATCACCAGAAATTGGTCCTCGCGCTGGTACGCCAACAAGAGGGATTTCGGTGCGCTACTGGTTCAGGACCAGCGGATCCGTAACTTCATCAAGCATGAGCACTTTTCTGCGGGGATTCCCGAGATCGAGATCGAGCGAAGTGGTAATCAGGTGACGATTCATCTGCATGCTGCACGCCCGGGAGTGGTCATCGGAAAGCGCGGAGCCAAGGTCGAGCAACTCCGTGAAGACTTGCAGCACATCATTGGTAAAGAAGCGGATGTGCGTCTCAACATCGTTGAGGTGCAGAACCCCGATCTGAATGCCCAGTTACTGGCTGAAAACGTGTCGGACCAAATTCGTCGCAGGATGCCCTTCCGTCGGGTGCTCAAGCAGATGGTGAGGGTCACGATGGAGTCGGGTGCCAAAGGCGTGAAGTTGATGCTTTCGGGTCGTTTGGGCGGCGCCGAGATCGCTCGGACCGAGCAGACCTCCGAGGGCAGCATTCCACTGTCGACCATCCGAGCAGATGTGGACTATGGTTTCGCCGAGGCGAAGACCACCTATGGAATCATCGGGGTCAAGGCCTGGGTGTACCGAGGTGAAGTGATGAACCAGAAGAAGAAGGGAAGCGGACGTCATGGCGTTGATGCCCAAGCGCGTCAAGCGTAGAAAAGTCCACCGCGGACGAGTTCGCGGACACGCTACCCGTGGGAACTTTGTCCACATCGGTGAGTATGGCCTGATGGCCATCGAGCCGGGTTGGGTCAAGGCTCGCCAGATCGAGGCGGCTCGCATCGCTGGAAACCGTGCCCTGGCAGGTGCGGGCAGGGTCCACATCCGGATCTTCCCCGACAAGCCGATCACCTCGACCCCCGCTGAAACGCGGATGGGAAAGGGAAAGGGAGAGCCAGAGTTCTGGGCTGCAGTGGTTCGCCCCGGTCAGATTCTTTACGAAATACAGGGCGCACCGATGGAAACCGCTCGTCTCGCTTGCAACCGGATGGCCCACAAGTTGGGTCTGGCAACGAGAATGGTCGGCAGGAGGCCGACGGTATGAAAATCAGTGAATTCAGGCAGCTTCCGGATGAGGATCTCACCATCGAGATTCGTAAGAGACGTGAAGGTCTCTTCAAGATCCGTTTCAAGGCAGCCAATGAAGAGACTCAGCGCGCCGGAGAGATCCGAGAAATGCGCAAGGACATCGCCCGCATGAACACGGTTCTGCGAGAGCGTACGTTGGAGCGTGATGGCTCCTCGAAACTGGAGGCCTGATGATGAGCGAGGAAACCGTCGCTCAGGATGTGAACTCAGACGCCCCTGCGCGAAAGTCGCCCAGGTGTGTTCAGGGTATCGTCGTGAGTGATTCGATGGCGAAGACTTTGGTCGTGAAGACCGAGCGCTTGGTACAACATGCGAAGTACCGCAAGTACATTCGCAAGCACACCAAGTACTACGCACATGACGAAGCCAGTGAAGCCACAGTCGGCGACCTGGTTGAGTTGGAGATGTGCCGTCCGTTGTCGAAACTGAAGCGCTGGAACTTGAAGAGGATCGTCCGCATGGCACCGAGAGACGACATGCCGACTCCTCAGGAGATGACACCAGAAGTCGTTGAAGTTGTTGAAGACGTTGAAGTCGTTGAAGACGTTGAAGTCGTTGAAGACGGTGACGCATGATTCAGATGCAAACCAGGCTCGATGTTGCGGACAACAGTGGCGTCAAAAAAGTGATGTGCATCAAGGTGCTCGGTGGTAGCAAGCGTCAGTTCGCGGATGTGGGAGATGTCATCATCTGTTCGGTGAAGAAGGCTCTTCCTACCAGTGAAATCAAACAGGGCGCTGTGATCCGGAGTGTCATCGTTCGGACCAAGAAAAGGATTCGTCGAAAAGATGGATCCTATGTACGATTTGACCGAAATGCAGTAGTCGTGGTCGATGAAGCAGGAAACCCCAAGGGTACGAGGATCTTCGGTGCTGTGGCACGGGAGCTCCGTCAAAAGAACTACATGAAGATCATCAGCCTCGCACCCGAAGTGGTATGAGGCGAGAGAGAGGCGAGTACGATGTCCCGGCTGAAAAGCGATGACCTGGTCGAGGTCGTCAGTGGTGCACACAAAGGCAAGCGCGGCAAGGTGCTGCGAGTAGATCGAAGTGCTGGACGGATCGTCGTTCAGGGCGTCAACATGGTCTACAAGCACCTCCGGAAGAGCCAGAAGCACCCACAAGGTGGTCGGATTCAACTCGAGGCAGCAGTTCACATCTCGAATGTGATGCTGGTCGATCCGAAGTCCGGTAAACCGACAAGAGTGAGCATGAAGGTAGACGGCAGCGGCAAGAAAACTCGGGTAGCTGCCCGTAGTGGAGACCCGGCATAGCTGGGGCGGGAAAAAAGATGTCAAGATTGAAGAAGAAATACGAAGATGAGATCCTTGCCAAGTTGCGAGAGGAGTACGGCATCAAGAATGCCATGCGCCTCCCCAAGTTGCAGAAGATCGTCGTCAACCGTGGAGTCGGAAAAGCGCTCGAGAACAAGAAGCGCATCCAGTCTGCGACTGCCGAACTGGCTCTCATCACTGGCCAATATCCAGTACAAACTCGAGCCAAGAAAGCGATCGCGAACTTCCACCTCAGGGAGGGGAACGCCATCGGTTGCAAGGTCACCCTTCGTGGTGTTCGGATGTACGAGTTTTTGGATAGATTGATCTCGGTTGTATTTCCGAGAGTCCGAGATTTCCGCGGGGTGTCGTCAACCGCCTTTGATGGAAGAGGGAACTACTCGATGGGTCTGACCGATCAACTGGTCTTTCCTGAACTGAGAGTTGACGATGTCGAGTTTCTGCAGGGTATGAATATCTGCATCACCATCAACAATTCAGATGACGAGAAGTCGCTTTTTCTGCTGTCGCAGTTCGGCTTCCCGTTCAAGAAGAAATAAGAGGCACGGCTTTGGCGAGAAAAGCCCTGATCAATAAACAGAAGTTGACGCCCAAGTTTTCGACTAGGGCGTACCATCGTTGTCACCTTTGCGGTCGTCCACGAGCCTATTACAGGAAGTTCGGAATCTGCCGGATTTGCTTCCGTACCATGGCTTCCAAGGGAGAGATCCCAGGCGTTCGTAAGGCTAGTTGGTAATAGTTTTCATTAGATCCCATGGCTCACCAGTGTGCATGTCGCACCAGGAGCGAAGGAGACGACAAGAATGAGTATGACTGATCCGATTGCAGATCTCTTGACGAGAATCCGCAATATCAATGCCCTCGGGCGCCCTTCCGTGCGTGCACCCTACTCCCGAATCAAGGAGCAGATCTTGCTGGCTCTCCAGCGGGAGGGCTTCATCGGCGAGTTCGAGGTGCAAGGTGAAATTCCACGCAAGGAAATCACCATCCAGTTGAAGTATGGTCCTGAAGGGGAAACGGTGATCCGCCGGATCGACCGCGTCTCCAGCCCCGGGTGCCGTGTATACAGTTCCGTTGCGGATCTGCCGGTCGTCCGGGAAGGGCAAGGGATCATGGTGGTCTCGACTTCACGGGGAATTCTCAGCGATAACGAGGCTCGTCAGCACAACGTGGGTGGCGAAGTCATCTGCTGCGTGTACTAGGAGGGAAAAGATGTCCAGGCTAGGAAAAAAACCGGTTCTGATTCCTTCCGGGGTCACTGTTGCAGTGGCCGGGGACCAGGTCAGCGTGAAGGGTCCAAAGGGCGAGATCTCCTGGGACTGCCATCCTTCCGTTGGAGTGGCTGTCGTGGAAAATCAGGTCACCTTCACCCAGCGATCCGATGAGCGGATTGCCCGAACGATGCATGGAACCGCCAGGCAACTGGTCCAGAACATGGTCGTCGGTGTGACCGAAGGATTCAGCAAGACTCTCGACATCGTCGGGGTCGGTTACAACGCAAAGATCCAGGGTAAGAAACTGGTTCTCAGCATCGGATTCTGTCATCCAGTAGAGATTCAGTTGCCCGATGGAGTCGAGTGCGAATGTCCCGAGCCCACCAGGGTTGTGGCACGCGGACTGGACAAGCAGAAGGTCGGACAATTCGCTGCTGTTGTACGCGCGGTCCGTCCTCCTGAGCCCTACAAGGGCAAGGGGATCAGATATAGCGACGAAGTGGTCCGTCGTAAACAGGCCAAGAGCTTCGGCTCGTAGGCCACGGGAGTAATCAAGATGCAAGCAACGAAAAAGAAATTGGTGCGGCGCAAGCGCAGACGTCAGCACATCCGCAAGAACCTCAAGGGATCATCGGATCGACCGAGATTGACCGTCTACAGGAGTGCCAAGCACATCTACTGTCAGGCGATCGACGACTTCACTGGAGTCACTCTCGTCAGTGCGTCTTCGATGGCCAAGGATGTCCGCGAAGGAATGTCTGCCAGCTCCGGAAACGTCGAGGGTGCCACCTCAGTGGGGACTCTTCTGGCGACGCGATTGAAGGAGAAGGGAATTTCCCGGCTCAGTTTCGATCGTAATGGATACAAATATCACGGGCGGGTCCAGGCAGTTGCCGAGGCTCTCCGCAAGGAAGGCATCGAGGTCTAAGGTATGTCCGAAGAAGAAAAGAAAACTGAGGATTCGGCGACCCCAGCAGCGACCCCAGCAGCGGCTAGTTCCGCTCCTGCAGAGTCTGCGCCGGCGGGCGCCGCTCCGCCAGCAGCCCCAGAACCCGCGAGAGCCAGTAGTGGCGGCGGCGGATTTGCCGGTGGTGCTGGACGAGGTGGCGGCGGTGGTGGTCGTGGTGCTGGCGGCGGCGGTGGTCGTGGTGCTGGCGGCGGCGGTGGTCGTGGTGCTGGCGGCGGTGGCCGTGGTGGTGGCGGCGGTGGTCGTGGTGCCGGCGGCGGTGGTCGCGGAGGCCGTGGCGGACGCGGTGGTCGCGGCGGCGGTCGTGGTGGCCGTGAAGACGATGGCCCACGCTACGAGGAAAAGGTCGTCAAGATCAATCGAGTCGCTGCAACGGTCAAAGGTGGTCGTCGTATGTCCTTCAGTGCCCTCGTGGTACTCGGGGACAAGAAGGGCACCGTTGGCGTTGGATTCGGCAAAGCCAAGGAAGTTCAGGGAGCGCTCGAGAAAGCGTTCAAGGATGCGCGCGCCAAGATGCACAAGATCCCCCTCAAGGGAACGACCATCTGTCACGAGGTGCTGGGAGCCGCAGGTACAGCTCGCATGAAGATGGTACCCGCTTCACCTGGAACTGGCGTGATCGCCGGAGCATCGGCTCGAGCCGTGCTCGAATGTGTCGGGGTTCAGGATGTCCTGACCAAGCAATACGGTAGCAACAATCCGCTGAATGTGGTCAAGGCGACCCTCGAGGGGCTCCTGCGCATGCGTACCAACGAGCAGGTCGAAAAACTGAGGGGAGTGACACTCGCATGAACCTCAATGATTTGAACAAAAGGGCCGGTAAGTACAAGAGCCGGAAGCGTGTAGGACGTGGTCATGCTGCCGGCGGTGGAAAAACCGCAGGTCGAGGCATGAACGGTGCCAAGTCCCGTTCTGGTTGGAAACGTAAGCGCGGATTCGAAGGGGGTCAGACTCCCCTTTTCCAGCGCCTGCCAAAGCGGGGTTTCAGTAATGTCCGTTTTCGTGTCTCCTATGACATCATCAATGTGGGAGATCTGAACCAGGTCACTGGAGATGTCGCGGTGGTGACTCTGGACTACCTGGTCACTCATGGCCTGGTGAAAAAGCGCCACTCCCGTCTCAAAGTACTGGGATCGGGAAAACTGGATCTCAAGCTGGTCGTAGAGGCGACTAAATTCAGCAATAGTGCTCGTGAGCAGATCGAGAGCAACGGCGGGGAAGCCAAAACTGTCTAGGGGAGCTTCATGTTCAAGGCGATAGCGAACATCATTGCGATTCCGGATCTCAGACGCAGGGTAGGTTTTACTCTGATGGCGCTGGCGATCTACCGGATCGGCTTCTGGATCTACCTGCCTGGTATCCGGGTAGACGTCATCCAGGACGCATTGGCGGATGGCCCCGATTCTGGGGGTGGAATCCTCCAGTTCATCGGAATGACCAGCATGCTGACCGGCGGCAATCTCCGGAATGCTACTGTGTTCTCCCTTGGGATCATGCCGTACATCAGTGCTTCCATCATCTTCTCCTTGATGACCAAGGTGTTCCCTCGTCTCGAAGAGTTGCAGAAGGAGGGCGAATCGGGCCGCAAGGTCATCGCCCGCTGGACCCGTTACTCGACGGTACTGTTCTGCCTTTTGCAGGGAATCCTGGTCCATACTGCGATCAACAGCCCCGATTTCCTGGGTAATGGGGTTGCGGTCTCCGAGGGTGGATTTGTACTCGGTGTGCTGCAAGTGATGGTTTTGACCTGTGGCACCTTGTTCCTGATGTGGCTCGGCGAAAAGATCACCGAGAATGGTATCGGGAATGGAATCTCGCTGATGATCATGGCGGGGATCGT
>LWDU01032039.1_pt1 | contig 35766 bp, 25 predicted proteins | sample 727161 | NCBI WGS metagenome assembly LWDU01 (sample SAMN04566230, study PRJNA314399) | hydrothermal vent metagenome | isolation source: deep sea hydrothermal plume seawater | place: Mexico: Gulf of California, Guaymas Basin | collected 2004-07-11 | reverse complement strand
TCAAAGAAGGTATTGCAGGGACTCGACTTAATGCCAGCCTCAATGACTTGTGGCGACGGTCATCTAGGATTGTTAGAGAGAGGGCCTTTTGGTGGCATTATCGCTGCCGCTTGTGCAAAAAAATTACCAAAGGCTTGGAAGAAACAACTTGCAGAACAGGGTGTGATTGTGGCTCCTATTGGCACGATAACGGGGCAACATCTGTTCAGGTGGCAGAAACAGCAAGGTAAATTGAGTAGGAAGAAAGTGATGGGTGTCAGGTTTGTTCCTTTAGTGAGGGCTTAGCATTTAAGAAATCAAAATCCTTCCAATAGGGAAAACCCATTAATGCCAATTCATTCATAGTCCATCGGATTCGGCAACAGACTTATTTGCATCCTGAATAACGGGCACTCATGGACATAGTAAGAATGCTCAACGTAACCATATTATCCTGCTTACTGATTTTGAGCGGATGCATTGGAGGAGATGATGATGATGCTGAGGAAAAAACAGAGGATGAAAATGGTTGTAGTACCTATGAATACCAGCCCGTATTGTGGAATGCAACAGACCATTCCGAACCAATTGAAAATGATGAAGGTATTTTGCATTTGAGTTTTAAATGTGGAGATGAACTGGGATGGGGCTCAGTCCAAATTGAAATCATCATAGATAGTGTGCCAACTACATGTGATAACCCTGGGATGACTGGTGGAAAGTGTGTAGTATCTCAACACGGTGGTTCCGATGATGCATCATGGGAGAATGAATACGATGGTGAGACTGTTACCCTAACGAGCACAGATGGAGATTTCTGTGATGCTGATTGTACAATAACACTCCGTGTGAAAGTTGATGGTGATGTTAGAAAGTCTATGAACGTTGATTTGATGTGATTGAAAATCCAGCATGGTTTAATTTTCTAGAGCATTTCCATTTCCACAATGATGTGTAAGTTCCAAGGCCCGTCCGCGTTCCGACTGGGTTGTGCAGACCATCTTGCTGTCGGCTATGTTTGCGGGGCTGGTGGCCATTGCGGTCACAGTAGCGATTGAACGATGGGGCGGAGTCATCGGGGGGATTCTTGGTACTCTACCGACGACGATAGTTCCTGCCGCAATCGGGATGTATCTCGCTGGTGGTCAGGATGCTCTGCTGACCAGCCTGTCGTTAGTGCCGTTCTGGATGGTTCTAAACTCGCTTTTCGTGGGTTCATGGGTTCTCTATCCCCGGCTCAGAAAAGATGTCAAACTTCTCGAGATGGCCATAGTCTCGCTTGTATCATGGGCCTTCTTGGCAATCCTTTTGTCCCTCTGCCTCAACTTCGCTATCGAGCGCTATTCACGATTCCTGATTGGACTGCTTGGGATGTTCGTACTGATCGCCCTTGGAATATGGATGACTTGGAGGCCCACTGATGCACCTAAAGGAAGCAGGTCGGTCAGTCATGGTGTGCTCCTCTCAAGAGGAATTGGTGCTGCGATTGCCATCGGTATTGCAGTGTATCTCTCTGGTCTCGGGATGCCTCTCATCGCAGGTCTTGCCTCGGTCTTCCCAGCCATATTCCTGACAACCATGGTGGGGCTCTGGGTATCTCAAGGACCAGAGGTTCCGACAGGTGCTGCAGGTCCGATGATGTTGGGCGGCTCCTCGGTGGGCGCCTATGCGCTGGTTGCAACTTGGGCATTACATGAACACGGGATGATACTTGGTAGTATCATCAGTTGGACCGTTGCAGTGCTGAGCACGTCGCTTCCGGCCTTCCTGTGGTTGAGGTACAAATCCTCATCTAAACTAGAAACCTCTCCGACACCACCTTGAAAGTAGATAGCCATCGTTCACCAAGGAAGAGATTCTCCATCGTATTGAACGAATCTTCCAGAAAGTTCCAGAGTTTGTTCTTCAACCCGTTGAATCATCCCTGCAATGCTGTCCAGAGGAGTAACTGTGGCATTCGGTCCACCCATATCTGTCTGAACCCAACCTGGATGCAAGATGACGATGCTGATGTTGGCATCTCTCAACTCATTCTTCATCGCTGCACTGAACATGTTCAAGGCTGATTTGGAGGCTCGATAAGCATAGGACTTGCCACCGATGCAATCTTCGACAGACCCCATCAGGCTGCTGACCATGGCGATGGTCGACATATCATCTCCACCCAGCCTTGAGAGCAGAGCCTGAGTCACTCGTACCGGTCCCACCGAATTGATATCGAGGACCTTCAGGACTTGTTCGTGGTCGATATCCTCTATCGACCTCCAACGTCCGTCAGCCACACCAGCATTGTTGACCAAGAGGTCCACTCTATCTGGTAGCGAAGTCGCGAATACTTCGACGGATTCCTTCGAGGTGACATCGAGTTGATGGTGGTGGGCGCCAGTCCCTGATAATCCTCCTTCATCAGTACGGTACCCCGCATGGACATCCCAACCTTTGTCGAGAAGTTGCCTTACCCATTCAAGTCCAATTCCACGATTCGCTCCGGTCACCACTGCGGTTGGCATAGGGGCTGGTTGGTGTTTTTACTCATAGGCTTGTGTATAGGTAATGCGGGGAGCAGCGTTGTTTGATGGTCAGAGTTTCATGCTTTTTTGTGATTTTTTATGAAACTCTGAACTACGACACGAACGGTTGTGATGTTGTTTTATGTTCTTTCGTGTCTAGTTCGAATCCTGCTCACGCTTTGCTAAATGATGTTTTTAAATGCGGGGAGCAGGATTCGAACCTGCGAAACAGTATGTACTGGGACCTAAACCCAGCGCCTTTGACCAAGCTTGGCAATCCCCGCGTAGCCTCGCCCAGATAGCAAGGGGTCATGAGTGCATCGCTTCTGCCATTGGCCGATGTTGCGTCGCTTCGCTCGTTTTCTCGATGCCGCGGCTTGGTTCTCAAGTTGGATTTGGGCGAGTCTTTGGATGGTAGAGTTGGGCTATTCAACATCATTTATTTTTGGCATGGCGATATTCCATTCTTTGTGTTTGGCGATCGCATCTCTTGTTTCAGGACGCCTAGTTGATTTGTATCAGCCAAAGTGGATTGCCATAGGTGGCTTGCTACTTGCTGCTGTGGCTATTGGCATGCAGGCTTCGGTTACTTCTATTCTTGGCATCGGCTTTACACGCTTGTTAGGGGGGATTGGTCATGGGGCTACGATGCCTGCCCTAGTCGCATGGTTGCGTCGAGATAATCAGCAGGTTAGTGGCTTAGCAGCCTCAGGTCAACTGGGTTGGGCGGTGGGTGCTCTTAGCGCTGGTGCTGTGATAGATTTATTTTCACTTGAATGGATGTTTATTGCTGCTGCAGTATTGAATGTGATTGCCCTTTCCTTGTTGTGTTTTCAAAATCAGCCTGCGATTGCTGCACCAGGTTCAAAGGCGCGTTCACCGCTGAAAGTTTATGGCGATTTGAAATGGTATTACATCCCGTTTTTTGCTCGTCAATCTGGTGCTCATACCTTGTGGGCTGTGTGGGGAATTCTGTTAGCAGGGCTTGCAGTAGGTCATGATGTATTGGCTTTGAACACGATTATTGGCTTGGTGCAGGCAATCAACGGGCTCGTTCAGTTTACAGTTGGCATGACTATTGCAAAACGTTGGGACCCAAATAAGTCGATTCGTATTGGATATTGGATCAGTGTTTTCACTTTCTTGGGATTCTTGAGCACTCGTCCAATTGGTGAAATGTTTGATATTGCGCCTCTGTATGTCATGTTGATTTGGCAAGCACCGCTTGGGCTTGGTTTTGGCTTATTGTATATTGGAACTTTGCGGGCTGTATCTGAATCATGTGATGAGCCAGGAACAGCAACTGGTTTGATTGGAGTGACACTTTCCAGTTCTGCAATATTTGGACCAGCCATTGGTCTTGCTTTCTATTCACTTTCTATGGCCAACGATTGGGAATGGCTGTTGGTTGACCATAGGACTTCGATGCTGTTGGCTGTTTTCGGTTCCTTAGTCGGGGCTTTGTTGTTTGCAAAACATTGGACTGGTAGTGTTGATGAGGCGGAGTAACTGCCCTTTTTTTGTTTTTTATTGTGGGAAACCACATATGTGATTGACAACGCGATTGAACCTCATGGCGAACATCGCGGTGTTGGGATTGGGCAATTGGGGAACCGCTCTAGCACGTATGTGGCTGGAAGATGACCACCACGTTTTTGGTTGGACAGTTGAGCAAGAAGTCTATGAATCGATAATGATGGACAGTGTAAATCGCAAATATCTCGATGGTGTTGAATTGACCGGACTTGATGTTACAATGAGAGTTGAGGAAGCCTTGGATTCCAGTGAGATTGTTGTTCTTGCTTTGCCCTCAGGGGTAATCCTTGATGTTGTCAAGGATATCCTGCCACATTTGCGTCCAGGCCATGTATTGTTGGATTTGGCAAAAGGTTTGGCGCCTGGGGAGAGATTGATTTCCCAAGCCATCGATGAGATGTTGAAGGCTGCAGATATGATCAATCCTATTGCAGTCATGACTGGGCCAACAATCGCTCCTGAAGTTGCCAGTGGTGTTCTGACTACTGCCTTGGTGGCTTCACACGACCGTTCGATTGCCGATAGATTAGTTGGTACATTATCGACTGAAAATTTAGTATTACATGCTGCAAATGATCCGGTTGGTGCTGAATTATGGGGGGCATTCAAGAATGTCGTCGCTCTTGCATGTGGTTTGGTCGATGGTTTGAGTCAGATTGGTAGTTTGGGCGGTGATAATCTGAAGGCTGCAATCTTTACTGCTGGTTTCCGTGAAGGCTGTCTTTTGTTACCTCGCCTTGGTGCTCGTGCTGAGACTGCCTTTGGTCCGGCGGGGATGGGGGATTTGTTTGTGACTTCTACTTCTCCAGTTGGACGTAATCGCCGGATGGGAGAGAAATTGGGTTCTGGGCTATCTCTTGAAGAGGCACTGGATGAGATGGTGATGGTTGCTGAGGGTGTGCGTGCTGCGAGGATGTTTGGCGAGCGAGCAGAGAAGGATGGGATTGAGGTTCCATTTATCAAGGCAGTTAACACTCTATTAGATGGGCACTTGACTGCTGAAGATTGCGCCCGCCGAATCGTTTCCCTCTCTTGAGGGGTATTCTATTCAACCCCTATCGCTTCGCAGGCTACATGGCCGATGATTTATCAGACCTTGAGGCTCGTCTTTTCGAGTGGATACGCCAGTCTGATTTTGAGAATGTACCTTGGTCGACTGCCAAGGCTGCAAAAGCCTTCAAGGTTGAACCTGATGATATTTACGAGGCCCTTTCAGCCTTGACAAGAAAGGTACCAAAGCGCATCCAAGTCTCTTACAAGGGTGGAGCGATTCGTGTCGCAGCCGAATGATGTTCTTCTCTTTGATGGAGATTGTCTGCTTTGTTCAAAGTGGATGCGATTTTTTTCGAAGCGTCTGAAATATCCTATACGGATTGAGGAATTAGATAATTTTCCGAATAGATTAGAAGTTGATTCTGTCCAATTATTTAGGAAAGGTCAGCCCTTTACTCATTCTGCTGCGGTTATTCGTTGCTTGCTGTACATGGGTTGGCATTGGAGAATATTGTACCCCTTTGCATGGCTGATTCCTTCTCCGCTGCGTAATGCAGTATATCGAGGGGTGGCCAAACGCCGTCATTCTTCTTCGTCTTGAATACTTTTTTTGTGATGATAGCGGGCTGCTAGGCCTGCTGGAAGGAATACTGTTCCCCAACTGGGCCGCTTGACATCGCCTTCTTCGGTGACGAATGAACGGATGTACATCGATAACATGTCTATTGCTACGACAACTATGAAGACCACGACAAGTAATGCTGCAGCCTTGTCGTAAGCGAGGAACTTCAATTGATTATTGATATGATAACCAATTCCTCCGGCTCCTACGATACCGAGAACTGTGCCATGACGTACATTATATTCGAACATGAATAATAATTGGCTGATGAGATGGTTGGCAGCCTCGGGTATCGCTACGTGGAGGGCAGTTTCACTTCGCTTCAGACCCATCGCTCTGGCCGCTTCTAAGGGTGCATTTTGTACCCCTTCAATAGATTCATACTGCAGTTTCCCAAGATATCCTATGGTGTAAAGCGCCATGGCGAATATGCCGGCAACTGGGCCGATACCGATGAAAATAAGCAGGAATATCGCCCAAATGATACTTGGAAGGCTGCGCATTGCTGAGAGGAAGATACGAACTGGAATTGATACCCAAGGTGGGGAAAGATTGGAGGCAGCAAGAGTGGCGAGCGGCAGCGCGATGACAAAACCAAGAATCGTTGCAACAAAGGCCATCTTCAATGTTTCAATGATCCCAGTATAGGCCGGAGAACAAAAGAAACCCTCTGCCCCCTCACAAGGTGGACTGGCATCAAGAACCGACCAATCAAGTGGCCAAATCGACTCACTGAAGAAGATAATCAGGTTGTCGAAACTTCCATCCAAGCGATTCCAATCATCTCCAACTACATCGAGGAAAGTCATCCAAGCCAGCAGCACCAAGGCAAGAATTGCGATGATGAAGTGATGGCGCCTCATGGCTCATCCTCCTTCAGTTTTCCATCTTCTATTGACCAAATTCTATCTGCAATCGAGCGTGCGACTTCTTCATGATGTTCAACCATAACCAAAGCGCAACCTTGTTTTCTAACCATTTCTTTGACAATGCGCAGAACGATTTCTACGTTATCATCATCGAGTTCTCCCAGAAATTCATCGGCAAGAATGATTTGCGGTTTTTGAGCCAAGGCTCTTGCCGTTGCAACTCTACGTTGTTGCCCTCCGCTTAGAATCCTAACTGGGTCATTAAGGTGTTCAAGGATTCCTAACTTCTCTATCGCTTCCTCGACATCTTTTCGCAGTTGTCTCGGAAGCGGAGCAATGGTTGGGTGCCACTTTGAAGTTCTGCATCTCGCCCCTAACTCTACATTTGCCTTGACAGACATATGCCGAACCAAACCCAACCTTTGCGGAATATATCCAAGACCACCGCGCTTTGGTACTAGTCTCTCAACGCTTCCTTCTAGTGGGGCAATCAGCCCAGCAATAGTTCGTATCAGAGTAGTTTTTCCGATTCCAGAAGGCCCTAGAATTGCGATGATTTCTCCACTATTGATACTAGTCGTTACATCGCTGATTAGTGGCTTATCATAACCAACCGCAAGGCGGTCTAATTTAGCCAATTCTTTGGGCATTATTGTCTCACCCTAATTATCAATGCTATACTTGTCGTTGAAGTAGGTCGAGATTCCAGGGATATGTTGCACAAGTCCGCCATAGGAGCCAAGGTGGTCTTCAGCATTTGTTTCAACAAGTCCGGGGGTGTTGAGAACGTTGCTTAGGATTTCTTGTCCTTCTGGACTATAATTCAGAGATAGGAGTGCTGCAGTAATTTTTGCTGCTTTTGTGCTGTCTATTTTCGAAGGATTGTACATGATTGGGTGGCTTGGTGCTTTGCCGAATCCTGGCAACTTAACGTAGCGCTCCATTCCAAGGCACCAGTCTTCGTTATCGCTTGCATTTTCATTTCCACAATATTTTGCGACAGTACTATCTTTGGCGAAAGCAACATCTCCAGTTCCGTCTGATAAACACTTGACTGCTCCGCCATAGCCGTAGTAAGGTGTGCCTGATTCAGGGATGTTTGCATTATCATTGAAAAAACCGGTTATGGTGTCGCGTAGAGATGCGATATCATCCGAATTTCCTTGTACAGTTGCATAGTCATTACCAATCAAGTAGCCCATTGGAAGTAACATTCCAGCAGATTTGAGCCAGCCTGTATGGCAGGAAGTTTTACCCTGAAGAAGTGCGAATGGGTCGGTGCTATCATCACTATCGAGGTAGGCTTCTGCCATCTCACTGTCGTTGAGTACCCATGCATGGGCTTCGTAGTAGGCGCGCCCGTCGGATTTCTGGTCTGCTGCCAGTACTCCAAGGTCGTATTGTTGCCATCCCATCCACGCTGCTGCACCATCCATGAAGGCGATGTCGGCATGGCCAAAACGAAGTGCTTCTATTATTGCACCTTCAGAGATTATTGGATAAAGTGTAACATCCATATCGAGTTTTGCTGATAGGAAATCTGAAAGAACTTGTGGGTTTTCATCTGGATTTTTATAATCATCTTTGACTTCGTAAGCGATAACGAGTGAATCTCTTGATTCTGAATCATCCATGCCAGGAGGAAGAACTGAACCCAAGCAGCCAGCAAGGTTTGACATGGCGATTAGTAAAATCAAAAATATTGGTTTAATCATCATAATGCATCAAACTCTATTGAGTCGGGCGGGTGGCATATTGCCTATAATGTTTAGGTTGCCCTAAAGTAGGGCTAAACAGGCAACTATTCTTCATAATGTGTGTTTTGTCAAAAGAATTAAGACTGATTTTTAGGGCAACCGAAAGACACTATTCAAGACTTTCTAACCACTCGATAACAACATCCTCAGCCCATACATCATTACTCCCTCCAAAACTCGGCCGCACTATCGTCAAGATTGTTGCCTCTCCACCCCATTTTGCTTGGATGACCGTTAGAACATCAGCCTTCAGAGTTATCAAAGGCAGGTCGATATCCATGACTATTTGTTGACGCTTGACATGCATAACTCTGTCAATATCCCCTCGTTTGTAATGATGAGTTGATTCACTATCAATGTCAACTAACTCAAATAATTCAGGGTCGATATTGACCCGCGAGGAGCCTTCATTCAAGGCTTCAATACTACTTTGCATGCGTGCTTTATCGGCACCCGTCATGCTGATTAATCCCAGAACTGCAGTTTCTCCGAGGATTGGGTTGAGAGCCCAGGGCGTTCTCCCAGTGGTGATAGATACTGCTGCTACAGGCTCTGTTAGTAACCATACGTATTGCTCTGTCGCAGGATAAAATGCGCCATTTGGATTTTCTTTGGACAGTGGCTCTCCCCATGATTCAGGGCCAACTGGCATTGATGTTGGAACAAACCCAGTCAATAAGATTCCAACGATAGATACGCTAACAAATATGCTTCGATGTTTTTTTGAACCAGAATCTAACTTACCCCAACCTAATGCTCCCATCATGAAAAGCAGAGGGATGATTGGCCCAAATGGAATGAGCCATGCCCCAAGCAATAACAAGCAGAGAATGATTACCACCCACTCCTTGTCAATCAACCCTTCTTCGCCTTTATTGAAGTGCCACCAAAGGGCTGCTACGGGAATGACTGGTATCAGCCAAGCGATGATTGCATTGACTACCATAATCGATTGGTAGCCTCGCTATATGAAAAGGCAAACCCATGAAAACTGGGCTTTGGAGTCTATTTCACTGCCCGCGGAAGCCAGCCAAAATCTCATCTAAACTTTCTTTGGATGGGCGCATTTGCTCATCACTGAGTTGAGAAAGAGGAGTGTCAACCAAGTTTTGATCTTCATCTGCACTCGGTTTTGTTGGGTCGAAGTAGAGGAGTCCAGTTACGTGTTTCTTTTCTTTTTCAGCATTATGCATGGCAGCAAGAGCAGCCACCGCGTTGAATGGGTCATGCTCTTCACTAATTGTCTGCAATCGAACTACTGAGCCATCATGTAATTCGATGTCTCGATAAGCACCTGCGGGAATTTCCACTTCTTCCATTGGGCTAAAACTTGGAATGTAATCCACCGCGTGCAATTCGACATCATGTTCTTTGACATATCCATATGAGCGCATCGACTCATCGTTATTGTTGAAGGTAACACAAGGTGAAATAATGTCAATTAAAGAAAATCCCTTATGGCTCATCGCAGCCTTCATCAAGGAGGTTAGTTGCTTCTTGGCTCCAGAGAATGAACGGGCTACGAAGGTACAACCGAGGTTGACGGCAAGTGCGCAGAGGTCGATTGGCTGAGTTTCATTAGTAACTCCTTTCTTCTTCTTTGAACCCACATCCGCAGTGGCTGAATACTGACCTTTGGTCAAACCGTAAACTCCATTATTTTCTAAGATATAAACCATGTTGAGGTTGCGACGGATGGCATGAATCAATTGTCCAATACCAATACTAGCACTATCTCCATCTCCACTAACTGCTAAGAAAGTCATCTCCTTGTTATTCATCGCTGCACCTGTTGTTACACTTGGCATTCTTCCGTGTACAGTATTGAACCCATGTGATTGAGAGAGGAAATATGCTGGTGTCTTGGAAGAACAACCGATACCACTCATCTTGACAATTTTCTTTGGGTCCAAACCATTTTCCCATGCTGAAGTAACGATAACATTGGAGACTTGGTCGTGCCCACAACCAGGGCAAAGGGAAGATGGACCTCCCTTGTAATCGTCTTTTGGTAAATTAATGACATTCAGTTTTATGGTCATGAGAGCACCTCCGTTGTAGCACCAACTTTTCTTAAGACATCCATTATTTTCTTAGCATAGACTATTGCCCTTGGGGGCATTCCATCTGAAAAAGCACAACTATGAACTCTTGGAACTAATTCAATCGGCAACTCCTTGCGTAGGATTCCATACATTTGACCATCACGATTTACTTCCAAAATAATTGTGGTTTCATGGTCGCGCACAAATTTTTCAGCAATCGGCGAAAGAGGAAGTGAGCGTATTCTGCATTGTGAGACTTTCATGCCGGTAGATTCGAGAATATCGTCTATTTCTTGAATCATATTTTCCATACTTCCATAGTAGATAATTCCAATTTCCAGATGTTCTGGAGTTGTCTATCTTTCGCTTTAGACGTTCCATGTTTGCATGGTAGACTTCGGGTTTTTCGGAGTATGTTCCATCTTCATCCTTGCCGGTTCCTCGGTAGAGTATCGGATCTATTCCGGAGCCAGGCAATGTTCGGTAGCAAATTCCATCTCCGTCGACATCACGGTACCTTCCGTAGTTTTCGATGGCGTCTATTTCTTTTTGGGTGTGCAGTACTTTGCCTCTATCCATTGGAGTATCGGGGTAGGTGAAGCCGCTGCATTTCCATTTGTTCATCCCTAGGTCAAGGTCTGAGAATCCGAAAACTAAAGTTTGCAAGCGTTCTGCAATATCGAAGGCTCGCCAACTAAATTCGAAACATTCTTCCATATTTCCGGGGATTAGAACTGGGAATTGAGTATCACCGTGACTGGCTTCGTAGAGCATTGAAAGGTCGCCTTGTTGGGTTCGAGTAGGTAGTCCAGTGGAAGGGCCTGTGCGATTAACATCCCAAATTACACAAGGAATTTCTGCGAAGTAAGCTAAACCAATGAATTCGGACATCAATGAGATTCCAGGGCCACTAGTAGCGGTCATTCCACGCCCACCAGCAAAGCCTGTTCCGATAATCATTCCCACAGCAGCCAATTCATCTTCGGCTTGGATGACTGCGCAAGTTGTCTTCCCATCTTCATCATGGCGAAGTTTTGGCAACCAATTGATTATTCCTTCTGCTACTGATGAAGATGGAGTGATTGGGTACCATGCTAGAGTTGTTATTCCACCGTATATTGCACCTAATGCAATGGCTTCGTTTCCTTCAATCATGAAATAATCATCATCAACATCTCGGGCTTCAACTCGATATGGGCCTCGCTCTTCGCCGAAGTTCTCGGCTGCAAAATCCCTTCCTAATGCTAAAGCCGTTGAATTTAATTCTATGGCCTTTTGTTTGCCCTTGAACTGTTTGTTTAATGCTGATAGAATTGCATCATCATCGAGGTTTAACAAATGGGCGAGGACTCCAACATAGATGATATTTGCAATCATTCTTGCCAACTTAGGATGGATGCTTCGAGCCATCTTGGTCATCGGCACAGCTAAGACTAGACAATCATCTCTAACAACTGGAAGTTTAACATCTGTATTGTAGATGATGACCGTTCCAGGTTCACATGCTTCGATGTCGGCCTCCCATGTTGCTTTGTTCATCAATACCTGAATGTGGGTTCGGTTTCCTGGTGCTTGATATCCAGCATCTGAAGCACGAATGATATACCAAGTTGGTAGGCCGGAAATATTAGAGGGAAAAAGGTTCTTTCCGCTGACATTAACACCCATGTCGGCGATGGTTTGCATAAGGATGAGGTTGGCACTTTGCGAGCCTGTACCATTTGCTGTTGCGATGTTAAGCGTGAAGTCGTTGACTATGGTGTCCATGCCGGTTCCTCTCTGAGTTTGAAATTGAATGTGCTGCACACCATAGGTGTGAATAGCGGTTTCAACCCCCTTCTCTTGCCGCTTTGGGGGCTCCATGCGACTATTCAACATATTGGTGGTGGGCAGTCTGATAATACGGTGTGTTCAAGACGGGGTGGTTAGTCGGCGGGTCCATGGTAAGTAATGATTTGACCAAGGGTTGGGACTCTGTTGAGAAAAAAATCAAGAAGAGTCAATTCGATGAAGCCCTCGTAGATTTGAGGGGTTTGGATGAATCTGGAGACCATGCGATGACCTGGAAATTAGCGGGAGATTGCAAGAAAGGATTGTCTGAAGAATTAGGACAAAAGAAAGCCTACAGAGAGGCAGTCAAGCATTACAAAAAGGCACTGAAGATGGACCCGAAATTCAAAGATGCAAGGGTTGGACTTGAAGGACTGCAAAATGAGATGTTAGTTGAAGGTGTTCGTGAAAGGACAATTCCAAAAGTGATCGACGATGGTACACCAACTCTATTTGGCATTATTGCAATTCCAATCTTAGTGCTGGTATTACTTTCAGGAGTCAAAGTAATTTCAGATGGCACCTTATCTCAAGATTCACCTGCTTACGACTATACTGCAGTATTGAATGTCCAGTGGGTTGACAGTGATGGCCTTTTTCGCAATGATGCAATAACCATTGAATTGTATGTTGACGCCGCTCCAATTCATGTTGAGAATTGGCTTGGCCATGCTCGTGCTGGAAATTACGATGGTATCCGTTGGCACCGTATTATTGATGGATTCATGCTACAAACTGGAGACATAGAAGGAAAGGATGGTTCTGGTGGGTATGCCTATGAATTCCAAGGCTATTGCAATGGTCAAGTTTCGACTTCTTGTGACCAAACAGTTTGGACAATTCCTGATGAAGCCAATAACGGTGTTCCCCACCAACCAGGCTCATTAGCAATGGCAAAGACTAGCGCCGCTAATACGGGCGGTAGTCAATTCTACATCGTTGACAAAGATGGTGGTACAGTACCGCCTTCCCACCTTGATGGAGTTCACACAGTATTCGGTCAAGTCATAGATGGAATGGACATCATCGATGCCATGGGTCAAGTACAAACTGATTCAGGTGATAAGCCATTAAATGAAATGATTATCAAGAATATTGAAATCACTTCTGAAGAAAAGAAAGGTCTTCTCGATTACCTGATGTTCTGGTAAGACAGACCATAGTTTGTTTGCGTCATCTTGATGCATGGTACACAGGTCGCCGTCAATATGGACGGCTTGCGCAAGGAATTCTCATTGGCTGACGGCTCTAAAGGTACGTTGATTCCGCTATCTGAAAGTGGCGTAGATGTTGGTGTCCTACCATTCAGTATTCGCATCCTTCTTGAAGGTGCGATGCGTAATTGTGATGACTTCCTAATCACTCAAGAAGATGTGCAAAATATTGCCTCATGGAAACCACTAGGGGAGCGTGGAGAAATACCCTTCATGCCCTCAAGAGTCATACTTCAGGACTTCACCGGCGTGCCAGCTGTTGTAGATATGGCAGCACTTCGAGAAGCGATGGTTCAGTTAGGTGGCGACCCAACCAAAGTAAATCCACAGGTGCCTGTTGATTTGGTAATTGACCATTCGGTTCAAGTGGATTATTCAGGACTTTTCCCAGATGCACAAGAACGCAATATGGAGATTGAATATGAGCGCAATATGGAACGCTATAAATTCCTCAAATGGGGCCAACAAAGCCTTGCGGATTTCCGCGCCGTGCCACCTGGAAGGGGCATTGTTCACCAAGTCAACCTTGAATGGATAGCCACTGTTGCACGTCAAGAAAATGGCATTTGGTTGCCTGACTCTTTAGTCGGAACCGACAGTCATACGACTATGATCAATGGTTTGGGAGTTCTTGGTTGGGGAGTTGGTGGAATTGAGGCTGAAGCCGTCATGCTAGGGCAGCCCATCTACATGCTTGCCCCAGATGTAGTAGGTTTCCGTTTGACTGGAAGTTTGAAGGCAGGAGTAACTGCTACCGATATGACTCTACAGATTGTAGAAATTCTAAGAGGACATGGCGTAGTTGGAAGTTTCGTGGAATTCCTTGGTCCTGGGATGCAAGCCCTCTCTTTGCCTGACCGCGCAACAATTGCAAATATGGCTCCTGAATATGGCGCAACATGTGGATTCTTTCCAGTAGATGAAACTACTTTGGAATATATGCGACTGACCGGTCGTGATGAAAGTGATGTGGCTAATGTCGAGGCTTATTGCAAGGCCAACAATCTATGGTATTCTGCTGCAGATGAGGAACCAAAATTCACTTCAATTTTAGAACTCGACCTATCAACAGTCGTGCCATCTTTGGCAGGACCTAAGCGCCCTCAAGATAGAGTACAACTGGACCACATGTTCGACCACTTTCATGACACTTTATTCGCTGATATAGGACACTTAGGACACGGCGTAGAAGATTCAGAAATTTCAAAGAAGCAGGAAGTTGATGGCAAGGATTACTGTTTAAGTCATGGAGATGTGGTTATTGCGGCCATAACTTCCTGTACTAATACCAGCAATCCTGGCGTCATGTTGGCAGCAGGTTTGGTAGCGAGAAAGGCTCGTGAATTTGGTTTATCGGTCAAGCCTTGGGTGAAGACTTCCTTAGCCCCTGGTTCACGAGTTGTTACTGAATATTATGATGCATCAGGCCTTTCAGAAGACCTTTCAGCACTTGGATTCAACAATGTTGGCTACGGTTGTACAACCTGCATTGGAAACTCGGGCCCACTCGACGAGGCCATCGAAAGAGCCATCGATGAAGGCAACATTATCGCTGGTAGCGTCATCTCTGGAAATCGAAATTTTGAAGGACGAGTCCACCAGAAAGTGAAAGCATCATATTTGGCAAGCCCACCCTTGGTAGTCGCCTATGCCTTGGCTGGCACATTGGATATTGATTTGACAAAGAATGCATTGGGACAGGATAAGGATGGCAAAGATGTATTCCTCTCAGATATTTGGCCAAGTGAAGAGGAACTGAAACAAGTCATCGCCTCCTCGATAACTCCGGAAATGTTTAGGAATAAATATGGAGATGTGATGGAAGAGCCACGGTGGGATGCAATCCCTGCAGAAGCCAGCGACCTATATGACTGGGAAGAGGATTCAACCTACATTCGCCTACCTAATTTCTTCGAGGGGATTAAGCCAGAAGTCGAAGCCATCAAAGCAATTTCAGGGGCCCGTTGCCTCCTAAAATTGGGCGACTCTACTACTACTGACCACATCTCTCCAGCAGGTGCTTTCCCCGCCTCTGGTCCAGCCGGTAAATACCTTCAGAGTCACGGAGTTGAAAGAAAGGATTTCAATTCCTTTGGCAGCCGTCGAGGCAACCATGAAGTGATGATGAGAGGTACTTTTGCAAATGTCCGAATCCGCAATCAATTAGCACCAGAAACAGAAGGAGGAATGACAATTCACTTCCCCACTGGTGATGTTCTACCCGTCTATGATGCGGCAATGTTATTCGCCAAAGAAGACACCCCCTTAGTAGTACTAGCAGGCTCACAATACGGTACTGGAAGCAGTAGAGACTGGGCCGCAAAAGGGACTCTTCTCCTCGGGGTTAAAGCAGTAATTTGCACTTCATTCGAGAGAATCCACCGCTCCAATCTAGTTGGAATGGGAGTCTTACCACTATGCTTCAAAGAAGGAGAGGATGCAGATAGTATTGGCTTGGATGGCACAGAGACTTTTGATATCCCAATTAGTGATGATGTGCAGCCATTGCAGACCTTGAAAGTTTCAGCAAGAAAAGCGGATGGTAGTTGTATCGAATTTGAGACTACAGTCCGTCTTGATACTCCAGTCGATGTTGAATATTATCGCAATGGCGGTATTCTTCACACAGTGGTCCGCAAATTGGCAGTGTGAGACGGTCATGGGCAATGCTCATATCGGCATCTTGTGAGCCAATGTTCATGAAGCAGCATAATGCGTTGATTTTGGGAATAATTCTCTTGCTTTCTCCTTGGTTATCGAGTATTTCTCTTTTAGATGAAAAGGTCACAAATGAGGCAGGATGGAACTTTATCGGGGGCTCAAACCAAAGTTCTCTTCTTCCAGTTCAGGGTGATTCAGCCACCTTTCAACATCTCACAGGAAGTCGGGCAGATAATGCCTCAGTCGACTTTTCATTTAGCCCAACAAAGCCATGGGGAAACTCAACTGTAGACCTGCGAAATGTCGCAGGTGGTACATTTGAAAATACTACAGTTGGCAGCAGTGGTATTCAATTGGTCAACAATGCAAGCAACTCCTATTCTCCAAGCCCCGGAACAAGTAATTTGACCATTCTCAACCAGACATATATGAGTGGAAATCATAGTTATGATGTTCTCTACATGGGCTGTGGAATAGTTTCCTGCGGAAGTATCATTGTAAATGGTAGCCTGACAATAAGTGCAAACCGAATCGTTGTTGGAGTCAGTACTTACATCGATGCATCAGCAACATGGTGGAGCGGTACTGGAGTTGGAGGAAGTCAAAAACAAGCGAATAATGGACTATCATCCGGAGCAGGTGGCGGCGGGCATAACTCAAGTGGCGGTGATGGTGGTGTATCCACAGGTGGAAGTTCCTCGAGTAACGGTGGTTCTTCCTATGGGAATGGCAGTGAAGCAGGCTCAGCCGGAGGCAATATCTCCTCCTCTTCAGGAAACCTACTTTCCACTGGTGGAAAAGGAGGAGGAATCATCAACCTCTTTGCATCAAGCATTTACATCAATGGTAGCATCAAAGCCGAAGGTGGAGATGGAGGTGCTGGAGTAGTACCATCAGGAGGCACAGGTCCGGGGGGCAGCGGTGCTGGTGGAGGAAGTGGGGGTAGTATCCTACTTCAAGCCAATATTATCGCGATTGGAGCGAGTGGGCAAATATTAGCAAATGGTGGCGTTGGTGGCAGTGGTGCGAATGGAAATTGTGCACCAGGCACACCTTGTCTATTCTTGTATAATGGTGGGCATGGGGGAGGAGGTGGTAGTGGAGGACATATCCGCATCCACAATTCAACTGGCGGCTACAGTAACAATGGCGTAATCTCAATAGCAGGTGGAACCGGTGGCTCGGGTGGTCAAGCATATGGCACAGGCTCAGCAGGTAATTCCGGAGGAAATGGAGGAATAGGTTCGCTTTCAATACAGGGATTTGCCGGATATTCTGGACCGGATTTCTTGGCTTATGGCACTTGGACAAGCGAAATACTCTATACAAATGATATCGCAATTGAGGATGCATACGTTAATTTCTCATATTCAATTCCTGCTGACACCAATATTGAATTTGAATCTCGTTGGAGCCTCGATAACCAGACTTGGTCTGATTGGATTGAGAGTGATATCAATGGTACAGCAGGCCCTCGTTTGGTCGCTTATCAATTCAAATTGATATTATCGACTGAAGATAATACCAGTTCACCCTATGTTTCATATCTACATCTTTTTTCAAGAAACTGGCAACCGATTTCTAACCTTCAAGTTAGCCTTGAGGGAACAAATGTCTTCGGGCCGATAACCGCCAACATTGGCGCTACCTTCTCAAATAATTCCTATAATACTTCAAACCTTAATTCCATAACTCAGGAAGTTCCAATCAATGGCATGGCAGTCGGAGATGGATGGTATTTCATTGAATCATTTACATCCTCCTCCTCTGAAAATTTGAGTATTTCATTAGGCGGTCAAGAGTTAGTAAATATTTCGGAAAATGATTTTCCACCCCAAGGAATGGACTTCAAAATGCCTCAATCCTTGTTGAATGCCAATTGGCCTACATCCATTTCTACAACTCGAAATGGTATCGATTATGGGCTCATTACTTTGACTTTCAACAGCCCCTCTAGTCATATTTCAAGCATGAAATGGCTGTCAATACCGTGGTCAATAAATTTCAGTGCCGATATTGCTGATGCAATGGATATTCACATCATTTCGGTTTGTGGGGATTGGTATAACGCAACCCCAACAAAAATCCCTGGGTTTTCAATAGAAGTTCTGGCCGATGGTGAGGATGACTCTGCAATTTTGACTTTAGATAATTTGGATATTGATTGGGTCGATGATATTGCACCAGTTCTGAAAGATGCATGGTTCGAAGTATCAGGTGTTCGTAACTCTCAAACTCGTCAAGGTGCTACCATCGAGATAGCAATTCAAGATTGGTTAGCAGAGAGTAATATGCAAGTTGATGCTTGGGTTCTGGAGAATCCAGTTGCTGCGAATTTGACCTCAGTTGTCACTCTTGGTTCATCAACAACCGCTGGAGCGGGAGCCAGTGATTCCCAGACCACTGCATATGTTCCATTACTAGAGGATTGGTTGCAGGAAAATAACACACAACTTTCGATTACCAATCTTGGCCAGGGTGGGGCTAGAGTCACAGATTATCAGTCCAAGATGACTCAGGTTCTAGCGGCTCAACCTGAGGTGGTCACCTTCCTTCCATTCGGTGATTATGCCAATACTCCAGTCTCTCAATGGTGGAGTGATTATGTTCCACTACTAGAGCAGATTGAGGATGCAGGCGCTCACATCCTGTTCTTTGATTTACGCATAGAGCCTCAATATGTCTGTGGTAACGGCAGTGGACCCGGTGGTTGTTATTCTGCCGCTGAAGCACATGGATTGAACGAGAAGAATGACGCCATGGCTGCAATTGCAGCGAATTTGAGCAATATCACATTGATTCCCTTTAGCGATACTAATGCTGCTCACCCAGAGTGGAATGCCATGGATGGACATCCGAATGATACTGGACATGCTAATATCGCAAGCCAATTTATTTCTGAATTCGAGAACCTTCTAATCAATAATTGGATTCCATCACAAGCATCCCTCTCAATGTCTTATGATCATACTAGAAATGTTCACTTTTCTTCATTCACAACTTCAGATTGGAATGTCGATCAAGACCACACTAGATTCCTTTCTTTGAGAATGACCGATAATTTGGGCAATAGCGTCTTTTATGGGGCTGCTTCATACATCAAAGTAGTTCCAGTTTTACCTGTTGTTGATAATCTAATACTGAGTAGTGAAAATGGTTTCTTAGATAACAACGCACTCGACTCAAGATGGTGGCATAATCAGAGCATTCTTTTCGATGTGGAAGTTGTTAATGACAGAACGGACTTGAATACCTCCATTCTATTGACTTCTTCTCAACATACAATTTCGGTTCCTCTCACTTGGAATGAATCATCTGCATCCTATCAAAACTCTTGGCAAACTGGAAGAGTTAACATGGGAGAATGGAGTGTGGAAGTTCTCTGTTCAGATGACTTGAGGAATGAAGAAGATGTAAATGGAATGTATGGAGGAGATGATGCAAGCATCAATATTGTTGACCTCCAGAAGCCAAAAATAACCAATGTTTCTGGCGATTGGCTCGATGAATCCGAGTCTACCTATCGAACAATAGTTGAATGGTCGGCTGAATTAGATGAATCAGTAATTGGCTCTGTTTTCGTTAGTTTTGGAGATGGCTCACATTACCGAACTTTGATCCTAACTATTGATTCCCAAAGTGTTGGATATGCCGACCTTGACTTGGCTTTGATGCAACCTGGAACTTATTATCTCGATGCTGCAATAACCGATGAAGATGGAAACAATGCCGAAGAATTTACTGCATCCCACGACTTGACATTGCTCATTCATCCACCTCCTGCTGCTCCTTCGATTCGCTTCAATGATGCCCAATGGCAAGGATGGAACTTGACTTGGTCTGGAACCTTGGTAAATGAAAGTGATCAACCTACTACAATTTCATTGATGCTGGATGATAAATCCCTAGATGCTGATTTACAATGGAGTGAAAATGAATGGACTTTGACTTTAGATATGCGGGTCTGGTTATTGGGTCAACATAATCTTTCGATTACTAGTTGTGATACTGAAAACCGCTGCTCGACGAATGTGTCTTCGGTCGACACATCCCCAATGTTGACATTGAATGCCACCTCCTCTTGCTCATCATCCAATGAAGATGCAAATGGAACAATTCAGGCAGTTTCATGTGATATTTCAAACCAAGGAAGTTGGCAGACCTCAACAAGAGTGCGCCTTCTTTCTCCAGCCCCTGGGGTTCAATGTATTGATGAATTTGAATTACAATCAGGCGCAGAAATTAGTATTACTGCCTGTAGTTTGTTAGAAGAATCAGAAGGTGAGCACAACTTGAACCTCATAATAGAAACCTTAGATATCAGAGGAGAATGGGTGGTTTTATCGCAGGATACATTCACATTATCTCGTCCAGTTGAGAAGGTCGATGAAGAACAACCAACGGAAGAAGATGACTCTGAAGAAACAAAAACTGATATTATTGAATCTAAATCAGATTCTTCCAGCACCACACTTTGGGTTGGTGGAGTATCAATTCTCGCTCTTATTGCAATTAGTCTATTGCTCAAATCACGTCGAGGAGAGGAGGAAGAAACTGAGGAAGTTTACCTATGGGGGATGGAAGAGCCAACGGGAGTCCCCAAGCCAATCGACCAAGATATTGCAATAATTATGCTTGAAGTGGACGAAACTCCAACCATGTCTACACAATCACCTGCAAAAGCACAATGGGTAAAAGATTGGCAGAGCTTACCCGGCGGCGGAGAATATAGTAGTACTGAGGAAGGCCAATGGTACCAAGATGGTGAAGGAGACTGGTGGTGGTCACAACCAGATGGTTCGTGGTCTCGTCGCTCATGACTGAGACGAGAGGTTCATGACCCCCCGCCCAGCAGGCACGGTTGATGATGAAGCGACTCAAGGGTCCCGTACGTTTCCGCTTTCGTGGAGAGGAGGACTTAGAAGTCATAATTGAAGGCGATGCTCGTTGGGTCGAACAACAGGTTACATTGCTTGGACTCGAAGGGGTCGGTTGGTCAATGTCCCATTCCAGAAACTCCATGAATCTAGGGGGAGGGATGCCTCGGTTGAACTCCAAAGGCGAAGTTATCGCAGCCCCTCCAAGAGATATGGGCCCACCTCCTGACCCATCAAGAATTCCAGTTGTACGTAGGAAAGTTGGTTCCTTGAATTTACATGAAAGGTTGGTAAAAATGGGAATAGAATCCCCACAACGGCCAGATCCTTTGGAGATCGCAGAAGCCTTGGAAGAATTGGACGAACCTCCTGAACCGGTTAGAGATGCACTCTCTTCTGACCCAATGGCTGAGGCTTGGTTGAAAGAAATCATGCGTGTCGCGGTTAGGGATTTTGGAGTTACCGGCTTATCAATAGAAGGAATCGAGAAAGCATCTCAAGGTCGATTGAGGAAAACCGACCTTGAATTGGAAGTGTGGCTTGATGTAATGTTCCGACATGGCAAGTTGGTGAAGATTCACGGCGGCCAAAAAATCGGTTATGGGCCCAGTCCAAAATGGTTGGAAAGTAAATCAAAAACCATCATATGAGCGAAATTATATTCAATTGAAAGTATCATTCTTGTAATCCCGTATCATCATCATCTAAACGTACTACTGCGCCCTATTTAACCGCATAACAATGGCTCGGGTGCGCAAAGGGATTTAATAGAAAGTGGCAGTCGCAACTATTAGTGAAGATGATGTTGATGAAAAATGACCTCCTGCGTATTCGGATGCGAAGTGTCTCGTTAGTAGCAATCATGCTACTTTCTCTACTAAGTGCTGCAAGTTTCACGAGTGCTTCAGTTTCTCGAACTTATGCAACAAACCGCGACCCCGTAGAAGTCGCTCTTGGTGATTTCGATTGCGATGGCGATAATGATGTAGCCGTCGCCACAGAAGGTACACACACCATCAGCATCCACTGGAACGATGGTAATGGCGACCTCTCAAAGCGCACCGATATTTGGGTTTCCGGTGAGACCGATCGTGTCGATGCAGAATGGGATGACTTTGCAAATGTAATAAACATTGAAGTTGGAGAATTCGATGGAAATGCAGGAGATGACATAGTAATTTACCAAAGAAACAATCCTTTCAAGACAGACTCTGACGGCGCCCCCGCAGGAGAGCCAGGAAACATCACTTTCCTCAATAACAATGGCTGTAACGATGATGGGTTTACAATCGGACAGAGATATTCTCACTTTTGGGTATGGGATATCGCTGCAGATGATTTAGATGGTGATGGAAATGATGAAGTCGTAGTAATCGACCTCATGGCTGATATCACTTCACAAAGAATGGTCACCTACCAAGGGCCAATCAGCGGCTCAACTCAGGCAAAAACAACCAGTCTTGGCCCATCTACTACTGCAAGATATACCGAAATCATGCTTGGTGATTGGGGAGAAAGCCAAGGCATTGGTACAACTTCTTGTATGGATAAAGATGCTTGGTCAGTCAGACTTCGAGGCGCCGATTATACAACTGGGCAATACACTACTCAAGGAAATGATGACAACGTCACCGTTATAGAATACAATTGTCTAACCAATACCTTCCCTACTGATATCGCTACTGCAACTCCACACACCATTCAGATGGGTGTGGGCTGGGGAGGTCCTTCAATCGGCGATATGAATGACGACGGAGTAATCGATGTTTTAGCCATCACCGATGGAAATGTAGAAAATATGTCCTACAAGACTAGTTCCACCTCTGGAACATGGGGCAATTCTAAGATTGCATACTTTGGGCCATACATCGCTTGGAGCAGTTTTGTAACAGATTTGAACGGTGACCAAGAGCCAGATTTCATCAATCCAACGATTGCTGAACAAATCAATTCAACCGATAGTACGGGTCAGACAGAAGAGAACTATTACCTTCCACCTCCCTCTACTACTCAAGTCACTCTGTCAGATGGTAATGGAGGACACTTGAATCCCCTTTCTTATCAGATGGGGAGAAGGCCATCTGCAGTAGCAGTAGGTCAAATGGCAGGAGGTTCATCCAGTTCACTCGATATCGTAGTTGGACAAACTGGCAATAATTTTGGTAATTGGGTCGACAATATGGGCTGGGAAGGTCAGTATGACACAATCAGTGTCATCGAGATGGATAATAAAGACTTAGCAGTTTCAAGAATTGAAGTATCTCCAACCGACCGATATTACGGAATTGTTGGTGAAGGAACTCGCGACATAAATGTCACAATCACCAATACGGGAATGGATATTCTCAACGGAAATGCAGACATTGAAGTCCAACTGAAGGAAATTGATGAATCAGCAAGTACCAATGACAGTGTCTACTCAAATGACTTCGATGGCAATGAGGATACCACTGGATGCAGTGGAGGCTGTGGATGGACCTTTGAGGAATACCGAGGTGAAACTAACTTCTGGCACTTGGAGACAAACCATTCAACAAATATTGGTACGGGAAACAACGCACCTGAATATACTGCCAACGACCTCAAACAGGATGATTTCATGTGGGCTGGAACAACCCGTACAAATAGCAGCGGTGGAACTTGGAGTGGTTATCATCGAAACTGGGATATGTCGATGGTTCTCAACGATGTTGACCTTGGCGATTCAGACCGTGCTTGGTTATCTACTGAGCTTTTCAATCACCTTTCATTCGATGCCTTGGGTTCAAGTACCACAAATGGATTCCAAGTTGGAGATATTTGGGATGACCTTGCAATTATCGATGTTAGAGGAGAACGTGGTTGGAGCACAATCGCTTGCCCGACTTCTGCAATCTTAGACGGTGCTTGTGCCTCAGGTAAGAGCATGTGGGGTGGCTACGATAACGAGCGTTTGTACAAGATGTACCAGTATAATGGAGGCGGAGCATATGCAGAGAATAATCTATACTATGGAATCGCAACCTCTGGAACTTTCTACGGCTGGCAAAACTTCACCGAAGATGAAGGTGATTCAGGAGCCTTTGACCTATCTAACTGGGCCGGAGAAACAGTGGATATCAGATTCCGATTCCGCACTGGATTCGAGGGTAGTATTTCCAATGAAAACGAAAGCCGCTGGAGTGGTAGAGATGGATTTGCAGTAGATAATATATCCATTTGGAAGCAGACAACAGCCTTCAAGGCAAATCCACAAACCGTTTCCAACCAAATCACACTAAGTAACTTGGCACCTGGAGAAACTCACGTCGAAACCATGCAGGCGGATTTCACCAATGATACGATTTACCGTATCAGTGCAAGTGTTGACTTCAATCAGGATACACAGGCCATCAACAACGAATTGGTATTCTACCTTCAAACTTTGAATGTGTATGACCCAGCAGTTGTCGAATTCACAGAATTTGAACCCGGGCAATTATTCCCTGAAGCAGAAATGGATATCGATGTGAAATTCGCACATTACGGAAATACAATAGTCGATTTTGACGTCAAGGCTACTGTGATGAGTGCTGAACCGAATTGGATTAATTGTGATACTCCTGCAGCCCAGTGTTCAGAAAATTTCGGTGGTGGCCCATCAGGCTCTCGCTATACCGATGACGGCAATGGACAGGGAACATCAGTTGATGATTCAGGTGCTCAAGAAGTATTGTTCGGAAGCAATGCCTATTGGTTTGGACATCCAACCAGCACCGTAACTGACGGATATGATGAGGTTTGGAACGAATCATTTACTATCCCGGATATTGACTTAACTTCTATGACTGGTGATTTCGTTTCGCTCAACTTCGATTATTTCGCGGAGACATTCTTCTACATTAGTCAGGCAGGTGATTACTACAGCGTCAACGATTATGCTGCTATTCAGATGGAATGGGAAAAAGATGGTCAAACTTATGATGGTTTAATGGTCGGAATGTGGAATGACTACAACCAAGATGGGACATGTAATGAAGATACCAATGGTGATGGTTTCATTGATGATAATGAAACCAGTGATTTCGATAGAACCGAGATCACCTATATTGGAGATTCAAGTAGTGAATCTGGTACAGATGGAAATTACAATGTTTTCTTCAACACCGACGGACTTGTTAAGTCTCGTTCAATAGATTTGACTCACATCTATATCCAGAATACAACTGGTGCCTCTTCAGAGTGGGGACCAGAATGTATGTCTCTTGCTAATAGCATGGTTGACTTGAAGTTCTCCTTCGGTAGCGATGATGATGGACACAATGGACGTAATGACGGATTAAGAGGAGTTGCATTCGATAATATCACGATTAAAGAGTTCACCTTCACAGAAGATGCAGTGTACAATCAGGTAATCACCGGATTGGATGCAGAGGAGACTCAAGTCATTACTGTCGGAACTCATGACTTCGAACAAGGAGTGTACATGTTAGAGGTGGAATCCATCTTCGATAATACCTCCTCCTCAGAAATGTGGTATATGGCTGATGAATTATCAATCGCTAACAATATCGAAAGAGTCATTTTCAGTGTTGAGAGTGTAGACATTACTATTGGAAAGCCAAACGCATTGGCTTGTTTAAATGACGCAACATATACTTGTGTTATGCCAATGGATAGTGCAAGTACTCACCAATTTAGGCATTCTGCTGTGAATGGAGTATTAGCAGGTGATTACAATTTCTTCATGGAAATCGTGGACACGAGTTCTGGACAAGAATTGAAGGCATCCGTGGCAGCAAATAATGGCCAATCCCTCCCGTTACAACCTCATGAAAGAGTAAATGTCAGTTATACTCCTTGGAATGATTGGGAAGATGGGCACACCTATAACGTCAGTTTCAGAGCTGAATTAGCAAATGGAAACCCATCTGGAAATGTCCGTTATTTCCACTCAACAATGAAGGAAAACATCGATGTTGCAATTCTTTCTGATGCAACAGACCTAGGTCGCCTTGAAAAGGTCAAGGAAGACTTGGATGGAATGGGCATGACCTACACCCAATTCTCAATGAATGATTGGAATGATTACCTAACAAGCAGTTGGTTAACTCATTACGATAAGGTACTCCTACCTTGGCAATCAAACCTTGCAGCAAAGGATACCAGCCAAGGTGGAAAGGGATATTATGAGCGCTTAGGAACCAGTATGAACAAATTAACCCTTGAAAATTTCATGGCATCAGGTGGAACGGTCCAGATGCACCTAGGGCCATACCACAACTACTATGTCTCTCAGAATGGACGTCTACCATTTGCAGTTGATGTTTTGGACAAGAATACCCAAGGCGATCAAGTGACCTTCAGTCAGGTGAATATTGCTGACCCATACCACCCTCTACTTGATAATGTTGAGACTAATAATTTGCAGGCTTTCGGTGAGCAAAGCCAAACTGTTGCTACTTCAGTAATCAATACTAACACCGTTGCTGCAACAAGCGTTCCATTGGTTTGTGGAGGAAGAATGGAAACTGGAGGTCAATTCCAGAGCGTCATTCAACACACTGATGACCCTACAGCAAGTCTGCTGGCAGTTTGTTCCTATCAACAAGGTGGATTAATCATCACCACCATGGATGTTGAATTATACAGTGATGGCTGGGATAGTGTTTCGATGCCGCTACGCGCTAACTTACTATCCTACCAGGTTAGCCCATACCCAAGTAACTTTGGAGCGGTCAGCAATGGAATTGATATTACCATCAATGGTGAAGTTCCTTCCATTGACCCCTCCACTGGGCAATATGGCTACCACTACATGAAGAGTAATTCCCAACTTGAGTTCGGTTATTCCGCTGATGGAGTTTCAACAGCAATCGATGCAGATTGGGAACTAGATGGACCAACCAACCCATGGGTGAACTCAGAATCCTATGAGGGTTCAATCTCGTATACTTCAGAAGAATCGCCAAGTGCATCATTCTGCAAGATTGATGGGTCAAGCAGCACTGGTTGTGCTCAGAGTGAAACTTGGGTCCTAACAATGTATCTTCATGATGATGAAGGACATGCAAGAATCGCTTCACTAATTGTGATGACTGATGATAATCGAGCAGATGAATTCCGTCCAGAGGCTAATGCAACTATCATAGATGACCAAGCAACAAATGATAATATCAACTTCCGCAATACCAAGCAGGTTCAAGGCAAGGATTGGAATGTCTATGAGGTCCAACTCGCAGAAACTGGAGATCTAACAGTCTCCTTTGATGCAGGGGAATCATTCGACCTTGATGCAATAGATGGAAACGGCATTCTTACTTATGAGTGGACTGTTTACTTCGACTACCCATACGAGAGTGCAGCAAGTCTAGATGGACATACATTCACTATTCCAGCAGCAGCAAGTAGCGAATTCTCCTACCGCTTCCAGAACGTCACCGTCGATTCTACTGGTGCTCAAGAGAACTCGATTAGAATGGAGTTGGTAGTTTATGATAATGCAAATAAGAATTCTGATAAATTCCGTATGTTCTTCATCGTGGTTCCAGAAGGGTTTGGAGACGATGCACCAGATGTGTCCCTTGGTTCCTCACTGAACAACTCAAGAGTTGTCGATGATTGGGTATTTATCGATGGAAATGTATTGAGTGGGGCTGAGCGTGGAGACGTACGTGTTCAGATTGCATTCGATCACAATGCATTCAATGCTTCCAAACTAGTTCGCTATGGAATGCAGTCATTTCCAGAATATACTTACAATCAAACAGACCGCTTGTGCGACCCAGATTCGATGGAGGATTACGGACCTGCAAGCAACGCTCCAACCACCCAACAATGTGTGGGTTCAGAATTCACCTTAGGTTTGAAGATAGAGGACCATTACACAAACAAGAGTGAAAAGTTGACACTCTTCCTCGTGGTCACTGAAGGAGAGGGCGATGCTGGCTGGGTTATCTACAAGTACATCACCATTAATTTGGCAGCTTGCAATGGACAATCTCTACCTGATGAAGCAGTCACTGAAGGAGCAGAATGGATATGGAACCCATCAACAAAGGAGTGCGATGCACCAGAAGGTTGGGAAGTCATCGTCGGAGAGAATGGCGAGACAACCGTTCAGAAAGTCTCTGACGACACCTCTTCCAAGCAAGAGAGTGGGTTCCTAGCGGATAATCTGATGCTGGTAGTAGGTGGCGGACTTGGTCTAGTCATTATCGTCATTCTATCATTGATGGTCCTTGGTAAGAATGATGATGAAGATGGAGACTTCAGTGCAGCAGTCGGTGGACATCAGATGGCAGCAGCAATGGATCCAATGGAAGCCTATGTGCAGCAACTCATTGCACAAGGTTACCCTGAGGAAACTGCGAGGGCTTATGCCGCTCAATATGCGGGACATTTCCAGCAGCAAGCCGGCCAATAGCGAAAGCGTACAAAACCACCGCCCGATTAGGGTTGAAGGTTAGTAGGTTGATGTGAGTCTTCATCTAACGCAGAACGTAATAGTTTGAAGCCACTGACTCGTTAAGGCATTCACTTCTGAGGAAGATTGGAAAATTACTACAGTTCTTTTAGAAAGGTGTTTCACTCTTCTTCGGTCGGTAATGCTAAGTTGAAATCAGGAATTTTTGGTTTCCAATTTTTTGGTAAATCATCACCTTTTTCGATGATGGCCAGTAATCTTTCTTGGTAGGCTTTCGGCCTTCTTCCTAAGATTGACATGTATAATCTGCTGATTCTAAGGTCTTCTGGAATGACCTTACAACCTGATGTGGTCTCAACATCCATTGCTCTGATAAGATTGAAGGAAGGTCTGTTGACCTTATGGAAAAGCGATTTAGTAAATCTAATTCCAAGAATTACTGTCAAGAAAATGAGGCTACTTGAGAAACAGAAGCCACTCCAACCAGCTTGGTTCAATCCACGAGAAAGCCATACTTCGATGACAAGGAAAGGTACTACGAGTAGTAAGAAAAGGTAAGTCTCTGAAACCGGACCTTTGTTAGAACGGGCTTTAATTTCAGTCCACCCTGGATGCTTCTTTTCCCATGGTTTGAATGGAGTTAACCGGCCTTGAGTTGCTGCTTTTTGGACCATTTGGTGGAGTCTTGAAAGTCTGGACATTTGATGTGGCAATAGGTCCAAATCATTATCGAAGATAACTTGGAGTAAGCCCATCGCTTCATCATAAAATCCCAAGTCGACCATCAAAGCAGTTTGTTCGATAACCGCTTCGGTGTCTTCAGGATTGATTACTCGGCGTTGATTCCACCATTCAAGTGCATCTTCGTAGAGCCCAATCTCTTCGTGTAGTCTTGCACCTTGTCTCCAAGCCTGTTCATTTTCAGGATCGAGTGCTATGACTTTCTTGCAGGCTGCAAGACTTCGTGCGACCTGCTTCAAATTTGGAGCAGCCTTAACAGGTAATTCCAATCTTGAAATAAGCCACCATGCTTCTGAATGTTCGGGATTGGATTTTACAGCCAAGCGGGCGCTGGAAAGTGCCCCTTCGACATCCATTTCTTCTGAGGCTTCGATGGCATCGAGATAATGCTCATCGGCACGCTCGATAACATCAGCCATGGAACTTGCCTTCTTCAATCGTCCTTATCAAAGGGATTACTTGGATTTTTTCGATTACTATTGTGTCGAGGTTCATCTTTAGGTTTCCGTGGTCTGAAAATTCGGCCTGATGTACCACGCTGAGAAGGTCCTCTCCGTCCATCTCTACGCGCACCGCTTTGTCCGCTGTCTCGGTCGCCGCCTCTTGGGGCTCCTCGGTCACTGCCTCTTGGGGCTCCTCGGTCGCCGCCTCTTGAGCCGCCTCGGTCGCCACCTCTGGGGGCTCCTCGGTCGCTGCCTCTTGAGCTGCCTCGGTCACCGCCTCTTGAGCCGCCTCGGTCGCTGCCTCTTGAGCCACCTCGGTCACCGCCTCTTGAGCCACCTCGGTCGCTGCCTCTTGAGCCACCTCGGTCGCTGCCTCTTGAGCCACCTCGGTCACCGCCTCGTGAGCCTCCTCCTCCATCCTTGGATGCATTACAGCGGTTACATTCGGTTCTGAATGCGAAGTTGGAATTATTGCATTGTGAGCAGGTCCAGTCATTATCGCCTCGGTTATCGCTTCGGTGATCTCTACTGTCGTTTCGATCCCCTCTATCATAGCGCTCTTGATGGGGGCCACGACGTTCACCACGGCGCTCACCGCGACTACTTCCTCTTTCTCCACCTCTTGAGCCTCCACTATCCCCGCCTCCTCCTTTTGGAGCATTGCAGCGATTGCATTCGGTTCGAAATGAAAAGTTGGAGTTGTTGCACTTAGGGCAATCCCAATCTCCACCGGAGCGGTCTTGTCTACCTCGGTCATCACGGCCACCACGGCGCTCATCACGGCCTCCACGGCGTTCATCACGACCTCCATCTCTACCACCTGGCTTGGGGGCATTACAGCGATTGCATTCGGTTCGAAATGAGAAGTTGGAGTTGCTGCATTTACGGCAGAACCAATCTCCACTAGAACGGTCATCACGACCTCCTCGGTCATCACGACCTCTACGGTCATCTCGTCCCCCTCGGTCATCTCGACTTCTTCTGTCATCACGACCTCCTCTGGAATCTCTCTTTCTGTCATCCCAACTTTTGTTGCGGCTTTGAATTTCTAGATCTAGACCAATCATTTGGGCTGGATCCGCTTGTAATTTCATTTTCAAATGAAGCAATGGTTCCTCGACTTTTCCAAGAACTGAATCTACAATTCCGATTAATCTACCTTCTCCATCGATTAGTCTACTACCCAATGCTGGGGCAGCGCCTGAAAAACTGACAAGCAGCCCTTTCTCATGGCTCGGCTTCTCTACCATCCCGCGGAACATGATGCTCTCCAGCCTTTGCGGCCGGCCAATTAGGGATGAACCCTTTGCTTACTGCGGGGAGTCGATTCGTCGCCTTAGGAGTCCTGCAAGCCCAAGCATTGCAATAGTTGCTATGACCCCAGGTGCTGGAAGGCCACCTTCATCTGCAGTTGCTGCGGAGTCGCTTGGTTTGTTAGGAGTTGAATATTCATCTGGAGGCATAACTGAGACGCTAATTGAAGTTGATTTATCCCAAGAATCTGTGGCTGTTAATGTGATAATATAAGATTCATGGCTATTGCATCCAACAACACTAACTTCGTTGCTCCAAGCAGCACCTTCAGGGTTGATTTTTGTTGAATATCCACATACTTCTATTTCGATTGAAATATCGTCCCCGTCCAAGTCGTAAACTGTGCCTGCCATACTGTAAGAATATCCTTCTTCATCCCAAGTGCCATTGTCTCCTTCTCGAGTTTTTGTGACACTGATTTCAGGAGCTCTGCTTTCTTTCTTGATTCCCAAGTCTAAGGTGAATAACCAATCTGCCATGCCATTGCCAGTTACCGTGACATCTAGTTCTACTGGCCCTGGTGACATCTCTGAAACATTGATTTCCATGTTACTACTATCTACAGGTCCAGCACTAGACACTGTGGGGCTAGTGGTATCATCTTGGAAAGGAGTGATTGAAACAGTTAGTCCGGACCTATCTCCATTCAGAGCATTAATGGTAATAGGCACAGCGTCTGTGTATTCACCTGAAGTTGCTGAGAATGACAGTGGTTGCTCAAGAGTCCAAGTACGACTAGATTCGCTGACTTGGTTTTTCAAGTCGACAAGTGAGCAAGTGAGTTCAGATTGCCCTTGTCCTGGTGTAATGTACATATCTCCTGATTCAAGCGACCAAGACCAACCATTGCTAGCGCTACAGTCAAAACTGACCTGACTTTCATCATCAGCCCATGATTGCGCAAATTCATGACTCGCCAACATGGTCTTTCCTGAATCTAACATTACAGCCATCATCTCTCCATCTAGTGGTGCATCACTGGACCATTGGGGAGGATTATCGGGAACATTTTCTGCGGTTGTCAAGTCTAGGAAGAGATTCTTGCCCATCGGCCAATCTGCAAGATCATAGTCGACGTTGACTACGATTCTCAAACGACCATCTGAGAGATTAGTTACGCTTGGCTCATCCAATCCAAAGACGGTCACGCCGTTTTCTTGAATTTCCCATGCATCAAGGCGAAGGTTGGTAATTACAGGGAAGGTGAAATTTAGGGTTGCATCGCTCATGTTAGTTACATTTAGAGCAATAGTGAAGGGTTCTGTACCCATGTTTGGTAATTGATTGAATTGCATGTTGTTATCTTCTTCATCATCTTGAAGGAGCATGATTTGTAGGTCGTCATCAACATGGACTGGCACTTCCTTACAGCCATTGGTGGCAAAGGCATTCTGGCAATTCCTAGTTTCTTCATGATCATCTGGTACAAGGTCAACCTCATCGAGAGCAATTCCTTCTTCAACCCAAGTCAAATCATTCCAGTCAACTCCACCTCGGTGAGGCTGTCCTTCACGCATTCCAAGTCGAGTATTCATATCGGCGATACATTTGGGCCCGACACTACGAACTCCCTCACGCTCATCGGTAGAAAGCCAATCGTTATCACCGCCAGGAAAGCCTTCGAACAAACCATCGATATTTTCCCTGACCGCCGGTGATAAACTACCATTTACCCAAGCTGTTGCTTGAGTAATTGAACTTGCCCAGTCGTCCTGAAAGTCGACATCGAAACTGGCGTGGCTATAGGCAAATAAATCTTCAAAGGTATAATTGGAACAATCGACATCACCTAATTGGCGACCGCTAGTTTCCTCAACTTCATGGACTTGCTTCAAGTCGCTCGATGGAATACCTGAAAGAATTAATGATGCAACTATCAGCATTGCTACCAAAATGCCCGCTTGTCGTGAAATAAGACTCCTCATGCTTTGGCGACATGGCGGAACGTGCATAGGTGTTGTGTTTAATTGGCAGAGAACTACCATTATGCACCCATCTTCTGAAAACGCCGAATATAAGCCCAAAGGGGCAAAACAGTCCACCCCACAGCCGAAGTCACCACCCAAAAAGGCGAAATTGTACGACTAATATCATCCCCCACCCGCATCTCCAGCAAAAGGTGGTAAACTCCATTCGGGGAAAGCAGGTCAACCTTGGCCGAGAACTCCTCAAAATCTGCATTGGAAGTATCGGTTGCATCCACTCCAAAAGCCGAAGCCAGCAGCACCGTCACCAGCAGCCATACCATCGTGAACAATAGCCAAGCCCCGATTCCCAAACTTATCGAAGAGCCCATGTCTTTAGCCAAACTTGAGGCATACATCTGAATTGTTGCATACCAGAATAACAGTAATGTTGTGGCACCTAAAAATAATGCGATATCAGCAAAATTCGGCCATTCTCCCATCTGAACCTTTATCAGAATAATACCTAAAATACTCAACAACAAAGTTGGTATGAGGACCGGTAAAAGGGTGCCTAAGAGCATCGATAATGCAAGGCTACGGCGAGCCATTGGCTGCGATAATTGAATCGCTAAAACACCTGAAATTCTATCCTTACTGATGCCATCAAAACCGAATAACACAACTCCGAGTGTGCTCGATAATAGGATAAAAAGTGAAGCCACGAAAAGCACCTCAAAAGGAGTATTTGCACTTATCGAAGAAGGTAATGTTGCATCAGGATCAGATAGGCCCCAACAGGCACCTAAGATGAATAATGTCAGTAATGGAAGCAGGATAATCATCCTCGTTGAGCGAGCCTTAGACCAAGCATCATCAAAGGCCAGAGCCAGAATTGGGTTCATTCTTCTTCGACCTCCATTTTACTGAGTGGAACCATCGCATGCTCACTCAAACCCATACCATCTATACCGGTTGTAGCCTCAAGGATATCGGATAAATCTGCAGTTTTTACTTCGACATGGTAAGGAATGCAACCATTTTCGCTGAGTTTTTGGACTAACTTTGTCAGCCTTTTTCTTGACCAACCATCTTCATTTTCCACACTAATGCTCCAGTTGCCATTTATTGAAGAGTGGATGACCTTTTCACTAATCAATGGCAATGGGTCTCCTTTTTCTCCCTTCAATAATAAAACCTTATCAAGTTTCAAATTGCGTTTTATTGCCCTGATTTCCCCTTCAATAACCACTTGTCCGTGGTGCAGGAGAATAACTCGGTCAACAAGAGATTCTAGTTCATTCAATAGATGTGAGGAAATTAGAATGGTTGTACCTCTATCTGCTAATTCTCTGGTTAATTTCTTCAAGGCTTTCTGGGCAACGGGGTCAAGTCCAGTGAATGGCTCGTCGAGCAGTAAAATCTCGGGCTCTCCAAGTAAGGCAGTTGCCAATGATAGACGCTGACCCATTCCGGTGCTCAATCTATCTAGTGCCTCGTCTGTGCGACTGCTAAGTCCAACTAATTCCAATAGGTCTCCAACCTTGCTATTATTCATCAACGATAATCTGTGGAGGACTTGTTTTGGAGTTGAGTTCCCTTGCCACCTGACAGTATCGGGCATCAGTCCTACTTTGTTGCGCCCAGCATCTTGTTTTTTGAGGTCCCTAAATCTTTCATTTGCTATTTCTATGCTGCCAGAATCCGGGGATCTGAGTCCACTTAGAAGATGAAGGAGAGTTGTTTTCCCTGCTCCGTTTGGGCCAACCAACCCTGTAATCGAACCTTTTGGTAGGTCGAATGAGATATCATGCAGCCCAGCCCCAAGTCGTTTCTTAGTTGGATTTCTGATTGTTGGAGCGGGAATTTGATGGCGAAATGACAGGCCCTCAATGCGGAGATGTGCCTCTGTCATGATGTCTGAAAAAGGCTGGGGGTTTTTAGGGGTGGGTAAAGAGTTGGGTGGAATTAAGGAGATATTTGATTTGTATTCTTATATAAACCAAGTTAGGATTGAATAATGAGGAACTTTAAATCCTAAATTAACTAACTTAGAATTGAATAATGAGTGATTCAAATCTTATATAAACCAACTTAGGATTGAATAATGAGGAACTTTAAATCCTCTTAGAATTGAATAATGGAGTTGATATCAGTGAAAGATTACAAATCCTATTTTTGAATGTTATAATTTTGAAATCATCCCCTCTCTCAAGACCTCCGCCCCCTTTAGGGGGCGGACTTATATACAACCTAACCTTATCTACTACTGGAGGGGGCGTGTAATATTACAGAAAATAGCCATCCGGTTATTGAGTATATTTTTGTTACATTTCCCGCCACCGAGAAAAACAATGAGAGGAATGAAAATGGAAGAAAATACAAACGACAGTAGCAGTAATGACCTGATAGACAGATTGCCAGAACTGAGCGAGACAGAAAAAGAAGTAGCACTTGAGAACGAAGCTCTATCTTGGGCATCGTCATTGCTATCAGAAAATATGACTGGACTTGTGCATGAAGAGCGCGATTATGGTGTGATCTTGCAGAATATATCTTCAAGCATTGTCAGATGCATCACGGTAGTTGATCACCCTATCTGCCTTCTTACACTGCAGCAAATGAGGATCACATTCGGTCATCTGAATGCTGAACTTGAAGTTGGTCCGTATACTGTGATACGTCCACTTGAGGAGAACATAGCCGCAGGCCGTCAGGAAGACGAAGCGAGTGGTTCCACTGGCCCTGCGGCTAGTCCAATCAAAGAAATCGGCATGGAGGTGGCCTGAATGTGGATTGCACATACCGAAGGCTGGATCAGCATCGTGGCCCACAGGGATGACCCCGAGGTCTTGCTCGTACGGGCCAGGAGAGATGACCACATCACTCATCTTTGGCCAGACGCTGAAATCATCATTCTGGCAGATGCAGATTACAGATATCGCGCAGCAATCTCGCGTGAGATGGTTGCTGAGGTTATTGCAGAGGTACTGATCAACATGGAGTATGATGACTTCAAATCGCATGTTTCAGATGTGGAACTGAGGACATCATACCTTTCAATATGGGATTTCATGAGAGAGAGAT
>LWDU01037608.1_pt1 | contig 35778 bp, 26 predicted proteins | sample 727161 | NCBI WGS metagenome assembly LWDU01 (sample SAMN04566230, study PRJNA314399) | hydrothermal vent metagenome | isolation source: deep sea hydrothermal plume seawater | place: Mexico: Gulf of California, Guaymas Basin | collected 2004-07-11 | reverse complement strand
CGGGCTCGGTGACATCGATGTAGTTGGTGCGCGTCAGAGTGTCCGCGCCACCGGGCCCGGTTACCGTCAGAGCGACGGAGTAGGTTCCGGCAACCGAGTACACATGGCTCGGGTTCTGGAGCGCCGAAGTCCCACCATCACCGAAGGCCCAAGCATAACTCGAAACCGCGCCGGTCGAGCTGTCAGCGAAAGCCACGGTAAGGGGTGAAGTACCGCTGGTCGGTGTGCCGCTGAACCCCGCAACCGGAGCGGGCTCGGTGACATCAATGTAGTTCGTGCGCGTCAGGGTGTCCGAGCCGCCCGGACCGGTCACCGTGAGGCTGACCGAGTAGGTGCCAACTGCTGAATACACATGGCTCGGGTTCTGGAGCGCTGAAGTTCCACCATCGCCGAAGGCCCAGGCGTAGCTGGTGACTACGCCGGTTGAGCTGTCAGAGAACGCCACAGTGAGCGGTGAAGTACCACTGGTCGGCGTCCCACTGAACCCTGCAACTGGAGCGGGCTCAGTCACATCAATGTAGTTCGTACGCGTCAAGGTGTCCGAGCCACCAGGCCCGGTCACCATCAAGCTGACCGAGTAGGTTCCAACTGCCGCATACACATGACTCGGGTTTTGCAGAGTCGAAGTCGCGCCATCGCCGAAGGCCCAGGCATAACTCCGCCAGTGGAGGCATCGCTGAACGCCACCGTCAAGGGCGAAGCGCCGCTTGTCGGTGTGCCGCTGAACCCTGCAACTGGCGCGGGCTCGGTGACATCAATGTAATTGGTGCGTGTCAGGGTGTCCGAGCCACCGGGCCCGGTCACTGTCAGACTGACCGAATAGGTGCCGGCAACCGAGTACACGTGACTCGGGCTCTGGAGCGTCGAGGTGGCTCCATCACCGAAGGCCCAGGCATAGCTGGAGACCACGCCGGTTGAACTATCAGCGAAAGCCACGGTAAGCGGAGAAGTACCGCTGGTAGGAACGCCACTGAACCCCGCAACTGGCGCGGGCTCGGTGACATCGATGTAGTTCGTGCGCGTCAGAGCGTCCGAGCCGCCCGGACCGGTCACCGTGAGGCTGACCGAGTAGGTTCCAACTGCTGCATACACATGAGCCGGGTTCTGGAGCGTTGAGGTCCCGCCATCGCCGAAGGCCCAAGCATAACTCGAAACCGCGCCGGTCGAGCTGTCAGCGAAAGCCACGGTAAGCGGTGAAGTACCGCTGGTTGGTGTACCACTGAACCCCGCAACTGGCGCGGGCTCGGTGACATCGATGTAGTTCGTGCGCGTCAGAGCGTCCGAACCACCAGGTCCGGTCACCGTCAGGGTCACGCTGTAAGTACCCACCGCCAAATACGTGTGATTGGGATGCTGCACAGTCGAGGTGTTGCTGTCGCCAAAGTCCCAGTTCCAACTTGTCACTGCGCCGGTGGACACATCAGCGAAAGCTACTGCAAGCGGCGCAGTGCCGCTGGTGGGCGTGCCGCTCAGATTCGCCACGGGCGGGGGTTCAGCAACGTCGATGTAATTAGTGCGCGTCAGAGTGTCCGAACCACCGGGCCCGGTTACCGTCAGGGTCACGCTGTAAGCACCTGCATCCAGATAGATGTGACTGGGGTTCTGCAGGGTTGATGTGCCCCCATCGCCGAAGGTCCAAGCCCAGCTTGAAGCGGCACCAGTTGAAGCATCAGTGAAAGCCACATTCAAAGGCGAAGTGCCGCTGGTGGGCGTTCCGCTGAAGTTGGCCACGGGGGCGGGCTCGGTTACATCAATGTAGTTCGTGCGCGTCAAGGTGTCCGAGCCACCGGGCCCGGTCACCGTCAAGCTGACCGAGTAGGTTCCGACGGCCCCATACACATGACTCGGGCTCTGGAGAGTAGAAGTCACGCCATCGCCGAAGGCCCAGGCGTAACTCGAAACAACGCCAGTGGAGGCATCACTGAACGCAACCGTCAAGGGCGAAGCGCCGCTTGTCGGCGGGCTCGGTGACATCGATGTAGTTGGTGCGCGTCAGAGTGTCCGCGCCACCGGGCCCGGTTACCGTCAGAGCGACGGAGTAGGTTCCGGCCGCCCCATACACATGACTCGGATTCTGAAGCGTTGAGGTCCCGCCATCACCGAAGGTCCAAGCGTAGCTGGAGACCGCGCCCGTCGAGGCATCACTGAACGCAACCGTCAATGGAGAAGTACCGCTGGTCGGTGTGCCGCTGAACCCTGCAACTGGCGCGGGCTCGGTGACATCGATGTAGTTCGTGCGCGTCAGGGTGTCCGCGCCGCCTGGCCCGGTTACCGTCAGAGCGACGGAGTAGGTTCCGACCGCCGCATACACATGACTCGGATTCTGGAGCGTCGAGGTAGCGCCATCGCCGAAGGTCCAAGCGTAGCTGGAGACCGCACCCGTCGAGGCATCACTGAACGCAACCGTCAATGGAGAAGTACCACTGGTCGGTGTGCCGCTGAACCCTGCAACTGGAGCGGGCTCAGTCACATCAATGTAGTTCGTACGCGTCAAGGTGTCCGAGCCACCGGGCCCGGTCACTGTCAGAGCAACCGAGTAGGTTCCAACTGCCGCAAACACATGACTCGGGTTTTGCAGAGTCGAAGTCGCACCGCCAGTGGAGGCATCGCTGAACGCCACCGTCAAGGGCGAAGCGCCGCTTGTCGGTGTGCCGCTGAACCCTGCAACTGGCGCGGGCTCGGTCACATCGATGTAGTTGGTGCGTGTCAGGGTGTCCGAGCCACCGGGCCCGGTCACCATCAAGCTGACCGAATAGGTGCCGGCAACCGAGTACACGTGACTCGGGCTCTGGAGCGTCGAGGTAGCTCCATCACCAAAGGCCCAGGCGTAGCTGGAGACCGCGCCCGTCGAGGCATCGCTGAACGCCACCGTCAAGGGCGAAGTACCGCTGGTCGGTACACCGCTGAAGTTGGCGATTGGAGCAGGCTCGGTGACATCGATGTAGTTCGTGCGCGTCAGAGTGTCCGAACCGCCAGGCCCGGTCACCGTCAAACTGACCGAGTAGGTTCCGACTGCCGCATATACATGACTCGGATTCTGAAGCGTTGAGGTCCCGCCATCACCGAAGGCCCAGGCATAACTCGAAATCAGACCCGTAGAGCTGTCGGCAAAAGTCACCGTCAAAGGCGAAGTCCCGCTGGTTGGTACGCCGCTGAAACCCGCGACGGGCGGCGGCTCAGTCACGTCGATGTAAGCCGTACGTGTCAGGGTGTCCGAGCCACCGGGCCCGGTCACTGTCAAGCTGACGGCGTAACTACCCACCACTGAATAGACGTGGCTTGGATTCTGAACTGCCGCCGTCGACCCATCACCAAAGTCCCAGGCCCAGCTGGACACGACACCAGTTGATGCATCTGTAAAAGCAACCGTAAGAGGAGCCGAGCCACTTGTGGGTGTACCCACAAAGTCCGCAACCGGAGCGGGTTCCGTAACATCCACATAGGCGGCACGGACCAGGCTGTCCGAACCACCGGGGCCGGTCACGGTCAAGCTCACCGTATAGCTACCGGCGGCCGTGTAGAGATGGCTCGGATTCTGTGCTGTGGAAGTAAATCCATCGCCAAAGTCCCAAGCCCAGCTGTCAACGGTTCCAGTGGAGGCATCGCTGAAGATCACATTCAACGGCGCTGTCCCCGCAAGGGGCGTACCGCTGAAATTCGCCAGGGGCGCTGGAACCGCACCGCTAAGGGCAAAGTTGTCCGCATAACCAATCGAATCCTGAATGTTGTCCACACCGTTCCCCACCTGCGCCGTGAGGGTAAACACCGTCGCAGGAGTAGCACTGGGGAACAACACCGCCAGATCAACAGTCACATTCGATACTGCCGTCATGGAGAATCCGTGGCGCGACGAAGTCTGGGGAGTAGCCGTACCCGTGTCCGCGTAGTACACGTTGACCGTGGTGACGCCATCGGTGACATCCACGCTCATCCAATCGTTGAATGTAGAGTTCGCTGTTTCGTTGCGCATGAACGCCGCGTCGAAAGACAGCTCAGTCACACTGGCACCGATATTGAAGGTCGTAGAGACACCACTTCCGCCCACAGGCGCGTTGCCGGCACCGCCCGGATTCGACGGACCCGTTGCTCCATTCGAACCAGCGGTGGAGACTTCAAGCCAATTGACGCCATCCGTGGGCAAGCCGCCATCTGATGTAGTGAGACCAGCGGGCAGGATCAGATGACTGAGACCCGCATCCACCGCCCATGGAGCGGCAGGCGCAGCGCCTGCGGTCTGAGCTTCAAAACTGCCATCGGTTATCTCCGCCGGCGGCGCATCACTCACAGTGATGTAGTTGGCACGTGCTAGGAGGTCAGAGCCACCGGGCCCGGTGACCGTCAAGCTCACGCTATAGGTACCGATTGCTGCATAGGTGTGGCTTGGATTCTGCGCTGCCGAGGTCGCGCCATCACCGAAGTCCCAAGCCCACGAAGTCAGTGCCCCCGTGGACCCATCGCTAAATGAAACGGTCAAGGGGACTGTCCCGCTTGTAGGCGTGCCCGTGAAGTCAGCAACGGGCGGAGGATCCGCCACATCGATGTAGTTCACGCGCGTCATGGTGTCCGACCCACCGGGTCCAGTCACAGTCAAGCTGACCGAATAGACGCCCACCGCAGAGTAGGTGTTGCTCGGGTTCTGAACTGTGGATGTGCCACCATCACCAAAGTCCCAAGCCCAACTCGTGATCGAGCCAGCAGAGCCATCGCTAAAGACCACATTCAATGGCGCAATCCCGGCAACGGGAGAACCATCAAAGGCCGCAACCGGGGCGGGCACCCCAGCAACGATGTAGTTCGAGCGGGTCAAGAAGTCCGAGCCGCCCGGGCCCGTCACCGTCAATGTCACCGAATAGACACCGGCAATCGTATAGGTGTGGTTCGGGTTCTGAATTGAGGATGTTCCACCATCACCAAAGTCCCAGGCCCAGCTGGCAATAACCCCGGTGGAAGCATCACTGAAGACTACATCCAAGGGAATCGTGCCGTTGGTGGGTGCGCCACTGAACGCCGCAACCGGAGGCGGATCGCTGACTACAATGTAGTTCGTACGCGTCAGAGCGTCAGAGCCACCTGGGCCCGTGACAGTCAAACTCACCGAATAGGTGCCAACGGCGCCGTAGACATGACTCGGGCTCTGCAGGGTCGAAGTAGCACCGTCACCAAAGGCCCAAGCCCAACTGGTTACTGGGCCCGAAGATGCATCCGCAAAACTCACGGTCAGAGGTGTCACTCCACTGGTGGGCGTGCCCGTGAATGCAGCGACAGGCGGAGGGTCTACCACGGCGATGTAATTTGCCCGGGTACGAGTGTCCGATCCCCCCGGACCGGTTACGGTCAAGGCAACCGTATAGGTGCCAGAAGCACTGTAGACATGACTCGGGTTCTGCGCGCTTGAAGTGCCGCCATCCCCAAAGTCCCAAGCCCAACTGGTCATCACGCCAGTGGAGGCATCACTGAAAGCTACAGTGAGAGGAGCAGTGCCGCTGGTGGGCGTGCCACTGAACTCAGCCACCGGGGGCGGATCAGTCACGTCGATGTAGTTCGTGCGGGTCAGGGTGTCCGAGCCGCCGGGTCCCGTCACAGTCAAACTCACCGAATAGGTGCCAACCGCGGAATACACATAGCTGGGATTCTGAAGGCTTGATGTACCCCCATCTCCGAAGGTCCAGGCCCAACTCGTAATCGGACCGCTGGAAGCGTCAGCGAAAGCTACACTCAGAGGAACTGTTCCACCTGTAGGCGTCCCGCTGAAAGCAGCAACAGGGGGCGGATCACTCACCACGATGTAGTTCGTACGCAAGAGGGTGTCTGTCCCCCCCGCGCTGGTCACGGCCAGGGAGACGCTGTATGTTCCAACAGCGGCGTAGGTGTGACTCGGACTCTGCAGAGTCGACGTACCTCCATCACCAAAATCCCAGGCCCAACTTGTCACTGCTCCGCTGGAAGCATCGCTGAAGGACACGGTCAACGGGTTCGTGCCGCTTGTGGGCGTGCCGCTGAAATCTGCCACCGGAGGAGGTTCTGCCACACTGATATACGCCGTGCGCATCAAAGTGTCCGAACCGCCTGGGCCGGTCGCGGTCAGGCTGACAGAGTAGGTTCCAGCTGCTGTGTAGGTGTGCGCCGGATTCTGAGCGGACGATGTTCCACCATCGCCAAAGTCCCAAGCCCAGCTCGAAACTGAACCAGTAGATGCGTCACTGAAGGCAACAGCCAATGGCGCCACTCCGCTCAGCGGCGTACCGGTAAAATCGGCAACCGGCGCAGGCACAGCTCCGCCAAGGGCAAAGTTGTCCACATAGCCAATCGAAGATTGAATGCCATCAAGCAGATTGCCCACCTGAACTGTCAGGGTGAACACCGTCGATGTACTGGAGCCGGGGAAGATCGTTGCCAGATCAGCGACTACATTGGAAACCGCCGTCATCGGGAAGCCGTTGCGCGATGAGGTCTGAGGAGTAGGCGTGTTCGTATCAGCGTGATACAGATTGAACCAGGTGGAACCATCGGTGATATCCACGCTCATCCAGTCGTTCCACTGAGCCCCGGCAGTCTCGTTGCGCATGAAAGCTGCATCAAAGGTCAGTTCGGTTGCGCCAGCCCCATGATTGAAACTGGTAGAAACACCAGTGCCACCAGAAGGGGGCGAACCCGCGCCGCCAGGGTTGGAGGGAGGTGTCGAAGCGTTGGATCCATCGCCCGATACCTCAAGCCAGTTCGTACCATGGGTCGGCAGACCACCATCAGAGGTCGTCGCGCCCGCAGGCAGAACAATGTGCGCTGTTCCCGAGCTCACAGGCCAGTCTCCCCCAGGAGCCGCTCCTGCTGTCTGCAATTCGAAACTCCCATCTCCAAAGCCAGGCGGCGGCGGGTCAGTCACGGAGATGTAGTTGCTCCGCGTCATCGTGTCCGGCCCGCCAGAGCCGGTGATGGTCAGAGATACGCTGTACTGGCCCGCCACGCTGTAGGTGTGGATTGGACTTTGAAGAGTAGATGTAGCGCCATCTCCGAAGCTCCAAGACCAACCGGTAGGACCACCGGTTGAATGATCAGTGAACGCAACAGTCAGGGGGTGCAGACCTGATGTAGGCGAGCCGCTGAAATTCGCTGCAAAGGGCGGCGGACCACTGGAACCATTGTAGATCAGAAGAGCAAAGTCCTGATCGGTGCTGTCGCCATTGCCGGGCACACCGTCACCGCCGATTGAAGCGGCCGTAACTGTTACCGTGAACGATCCGGCTGTTCCTGCAGGTAGGAATACCAGCTCGGTGTTGTTACGCACATCAGCTGATCCACCGGTTGCTGAATTGGCTCCTGAGAACACATTGCCCAAATAGGTGTTGCCCCCAATAGTGACCTCCAAATTGAGATCGTTCACATAGGGCGCACCCGTTGTAGGGCCCGGCGCATCTGTCCAGACCAAGGCAATTCGCACGGGCTGACCACCGTCCACAACGCTGCCGCTGACCTGATGAATCTGTCCCGTTGCGGTCAGGACCTGGGACTGGTCTTCTCGAATCGTCGCCAACCCATCAAAGGCGCGACCCAGGTGCATACTTCCCGATCCCTGGGAGTTGCTGGGCAGAGAACCACCCGCACCGGTTCCTGTCATGTATTCCGCAGTGGCCACCAGCACGGCTTTGAGCAGCGCCGGGCTGGGCTCTGCCAGACCCTGGTTGATAAACCACTGACGCACAAGCGCCGCACCCCCAGCCACGCCAGGAGTCGAGTGACTGGTGCCAGAGGACCACCCGTACAGAGTCTGACCCAGGGGCCAATACTGGTTGCAGACGCTTGATCCGGTGTATGCGCTCTGGGGTACACCGGCTTGAATATGAGTTCCAGGCGCAGTGATCTCAGGCTTCCAGCGACCATCGCCTCCAGCACTGTTGACGGGTCCACGACTGGAAAAACTGATGATGTCCTGCCAGCTGTTCGCGCCCGAATTGGCGATCGCACAACCATCGGTTCCGGTCTGGCGCACGTTCTCACCTGCCGCAACGGTCAAGATGTTCTTCGCAACCCCCGGTGACCCGACAGTACCGCTCCCAGACCCATCGTTACCGGCAGCAAAGATAACCAGGTACTCCTGGTTGCCCGCCACGGAGCTCTGCACATCGCGCGTCAGGAAGTCATACTCCTGCGCGTTGGATGTGTAAGTGAACGAATTGGTGAAACCCCAGGAGTTCGTGCTTATGCGCGCACCAAGTCCATAAGCCTGGCTCTCAAAACTTGAAGCGTTCATCCCACCCGGACCAAAAATCGCCGTCACGCCGACTCGCGCCCAGGGCGCAATGCCCAGGCCGTAGTTATAGCCACCAGAATCCTCAACTGCCGAGCCGGTGCCATTGTTGAAACCGCCCACGATGTGCGAGTTCAAGAATCCGTGCCCACCTTGGGAGCCACTCTGCCCCGTGGGGTTCAGCTCAAAGGCCACGCGGCTGTTGGGCAGGTCCGGGTGTCCGGTCAAGGAATAGGCGTCATCTACCACGTTGACCGAAAAACTGCCAAACTGGGTGGAATTGAACCCTTGGCTCGCCAGCCAGGCCAAGTAATCCGGCCCAGAGGGAGAGTTTCCAGTCACATTGCCAGCCACAATCTGTCCCTGCACCTCGTCTGCTGCGTACCGCGTCAGCTCACCCTCAGGCTCGATCTGAAAGACTCTCTCATTGCTGGCAATCGCCTGCCAAGCTGAGGGATGTATGGTCGCCCGCACGTTGATGTAGGGACCGACCACATGTGCACTGCGGATTTCATCTGCCAAGGAGCCAATTTCAGCAATAGAATCTCTCACCCTCCCTTCATTGACAAGCTGCACTACAACCTTCTGGGCTTCCCCTTGCCCTGCACGCAACACGCGCCGCAGGTTGGGGTGGATCCGATAGGCGGGCTCGTAGTTGCCCACGAACTGAATGTAGTCCTCGGCTGCGGCGAGGGCTTCGAGACCTGCCACGTGCTCAGCGGACAGACGCACAACATAGGAGTTCATGGGGACAAACTGCATGAAGGTCGTCCCAAGGTCAGTCAACCTCTCAATCCATTCGTCCTTGACAGGGCCGTCAAACTGAATCACATATAGACCCGACCGGGGATCAAGAGTGAGCTCCGTGGGCCCACCAAAGCGCTCAAGCGGATCGAGCCCCGCCAGGGTTGCCCCAAGTCGCCGACCGTCAAGCAGCAGGCCGTTGAACATGACCAGATTCATGTCATCGCGAACATTGAGTCCGCGACGCAGGAGGCCTTGGGTTCCGCCCAGCATGCGGTCATCCACAACCACAACAGAAAACGCGCCATAGTCATGGCGGCGCACCACGGCACCCTGGGCAAGCAATTCGAACAGCTGCTCCTGGCGATCACGGCGAATCCAAACCCTGTGAAAGGGTCCCGCACCAATCAGACCACTGGCAAGTGGGTTTGCAGGATTCGCCTGTTCAGCGAGAGTGACCAGCGCCCGCGGGGCCAAGAAGCCCTTCTCGCTTGGCGCCAACAACGCCTGCACGGATCCAAAAGAAGCAAGAAGAGTGACGCAAATCGCTGTAGCGGTACCTACGTGCATACGCAGGCCTCTGGGGAGTCCCATAAGTCAGGAGGAGGCTGGAGAAAAGAGGGAGAGGATCGCGCAGCTACCGCTGACACTGACCCCAGGATAAGGGGAAACTACAATTCCCGATTGGCCGGGTGTGCGGCAGCTGACGCCCCTGTGGACGGAGCAGGGGGGCTCCAGGTTCCCCCCGCGTGATTGCGGGGCCACGAAAAGTCCGCTTGGGAGCCAATTTCGGCCGAAATCAGCGGTTTTTTGGCAAAGACAAGCCCCAAATCGACGATTTTGGGCCCCTAGAAGGTTCCGCTCGAATCGCCGCCACGCACGATTGCCACGGATGCGGATGCTCCGATGCGGGTTGCACCCGCCGCAATCATCGCCTCTGCTGTAGCCCGATCGCGCACACCGCCAGAGGCCTTGACACCCATCGTAGGCCCCACTGTCTGCCGCATCAATTCCACGTCCTCCACGGTAGCCCCACCGCTGGAAAAACCGGTGGAAGTCTTGACGAAGTCAGCTCCCGCCTCGCGCGCCAAACGACTGGCGCGCACAATTTCATCGGGACTCAAGAGGCAGGTCTCAAGAATGACTTTCAAACGCGCCCCCAAACGATGGCATATCTCAGCCACACCGCTGATGTCTCGCCTCACATAACCCTCGTCCCCGGACTTCAAAGCACCCACGGCGAGCACCATGTCCACCTCACAAGCACCATCTTCAATAGCCCTTCGCGCCTCATAGGCCTTTGTCTCAGGACTGCACGCACCCAGGGGAAAACCCACCACGGTGCATACCAGGACCGGCGAACCGCTCAGAATCTCAGAGCAGCGCCGGACCCAGGAACTGTTCACACAAACAGAGGCGAAATTATTGTCAAGTGCCTCACCGCAAAGACTATCGATCTCCTCAGCCGTAGCATCTGTCTTGAGTAGAGTGTGATCGATGTGACTCGCCATGTCGCCGATGCGTGCGGGGTCCGCACCGCACATGCCCAGCCGGCAAGCACCGGCCTGAACCGCCGCCATCAGGTCCTCAGGGCAGATTCGAAGGGCCAGGTCCACGCAGCGCCCCCCATCTAATTCGTCCAGGGAAGTCACCCCAGCAGCCACCAGCCGCCGACCCACTTCAACCAGCAGGTCCTCAAGTCGTGTCACTTCGTTCATCGGGATGTCCTTGTAGGCGCCCCGTATCTCGCCTCGATTTCATCGAGCAATCCCGCTCGCCTCGCATGACGTCCACCACCGGGCTCGGTCATGCAAAAAGCTGCCAAAATCGCGTGCGCCGAGGACGCGGTCAGGTGCCGAGATCCCAAGACCAACACATTGGCATGGTTGTGTTCCCGCGCATTCCGCGCCACCGCCTCATCCCAGCAGTTCGCCGCCCGCGCACCGGGAACCTTGTTGGCAGCCATGGCCGAACCAATGCCCACCGTATCGATCACCACTCCCAAGTCTGCGCGCCCTTGAGCCACCGCCTCGGCCACTTCCTGAGCGCGCTCTGACCAGTCACAAGGCCGATCATCGCCAGGTCCAAGATTCATGGCCTGATGACCAAGCTCACGCAGAGACTCAAGGATGGACCCCTTCAGAGCAAAGCCCCCGTGATCGCTGGAAACCGCGACCCTGGCAGTGCTGCGGGTGCGCCGCAGTCCACCTGTGGCAGCAGGCACGCCCTCAATAAACCGGATCCCCCGACGTTGAGCCTCTTCCTCTGCTGCAAGGGTGAACTGGGCCCGTGGCGAAACGGTCAGAGTTCCTCCATTCGCAATGTTCTTGAGGCAGCCTTCGGTGATGAGTGGAAACTCTGGATTCTTGGGGACCTGTTCCGGTTCGGAAACGGGCCGCATTGCCTCCAGCACGGTCACCTCGGCGGGCAATTTGGTGGGCCTCGTTTCCGGGCTCGCTACGCGCCCTGCTGCACGCCTGGCGATGGTGCGAATTGTGGCCTCGTCAATCATCAACGCCAGCTTATGGCACCCCAGGGCCCGGGAGAAGGCCCAGAACCACAAGATCCCTCCAGGGACCCGAAAGAAGCGTCCTAGCCCGATCGGACCCGCACCCCCCTGAGAACAACCACTGGATGCTTGAGATCATACGCCAATATCTGTGGGATAGCGCTTGGGGTTGGCGCCCAGCGTTCTAAATCACCCGCTTCGGGGTGGAGTCCGCCGGGCACCCGCCCGAGTATCACCCATGCGCACCCTGCTCAGTCAATTCTGTGATTCATTCGACGAGGTCATCAGACCTCTCCTCAGCCCCCTGCACGAAAGCGCTGAGGCTCTCCTCAAAGCCGGACCGGACCTGCCCGGCATGGCTGTACGGGCAGACCTGCTTGACCTGCAACACCAGTTCGAAGCCCTTGTAAAAAAGATCAGCGAGCAACAGGCCTATGTGCTGCTCTTCGGCCCCCTCAAGAGCGGCAAGTCCACATTGATGAATTGCATTGCGCGCTCTTATGTAAGCGAGGTATCAAGCCTGCCCGCCTACCCCTGCATGGTGTTTGTCTCCCACGGAGAAACACGCTGCTTTGATGTAACTCGCTACTCCGGCCGCAGTGAGCGCTTCACCGATCCCACCGCCCTGCATCTGTTCATCAACCGCGCTCACTCGGAGCTTGCCGATCGCATCCGAATTGCAGAAGAAAATGGCGATACCTTTGATCCCGCGCTTCACTATTCCGAGGCGATTCGCCGAATTGACGTACGCCTGCCCGCAGAAGAACTGGCCGAGTCGGGCGCAGTACTGGTGGACACGCCGGGACTCTATGCACGCATGCGCTTCGGCTATAGTCAAATGACCCGCGACTTTCGAGACGCCGCAAGCTGCGCAATCTTCGTAGTCAAATCGGACAACCTATTCCTTGAACAAGTCTTTGAGGAGTTCGAAGAGCTGTTGGATCTCTTCAGCCGAATCTTCTTGGTAGTCAACCTCGACTCCGCCAAGCGCGATCTGGCCCCGGATGGGCGCCTTATTCCGAGCCTGGAACAAGAAGACCCCCTGCGCATCATCGAGGCCTTCGAGAACCTGGCCATGAGCGCTCCCCTCAAGCGCGCCGCTGATGAAGGGCGCCTGCGTATCTACCCCATCGACCTCTTGCGCGCCGCCAGCGCACGTCTTGCAAATGACGATGAACCTGAAGCCATCCAGGGGCAAATCGACTTCGAAGCCTTCCAGCGAGACCTGACCGACTACCTGAACTCCACCGAGTACCTGGTGGCGTTCCTGGGTGACAGCCTACGCCGCGCCCAGGCCTTGCTTGACGAAGCGGCACAATTACTGAAGCACCCCGAAGTAGGCGAACTAGAGGTCTCCGTTGCCCAGCTGGACGAAGAACGCCAAGGCATCACCCACCAGCGACAAGCCGTTCAGCGCCTGGATGCGCAGGACTGGAAGGTGGTCTTTGGTGAGCTATCTCAGCGCCTGGCGCCCAACATTCGGGAGCAAGCCCGTATGGCCTCCGCCGAAACCGAGCGCAACCTAGACGCAATCCTGGCCCGCTGGTTTGCCACTCCAGCCAGCTTCCAGGCTCTGATAGAAGACGATCTGGTGCCAGCACTCGACCGTTACCAGGCAGAACTTGCCGGACATGTACGCACGATTCTAGGTGAAGAAGTGGCCTCAGGCACCGCCGGGGTGTTGTTGACCACCGACATAGCAAAAGACCTGTACACCGCAGGCATTGATGTCAACGCGATCGGTCGAGAAGTAATCGCCCTGTTGACAGATACGAGCACGCGACGCCCAATTGACCTACCCCTGACAACCAGCCAGATCCCGGTCAAGCGCGGCTTCTTCGACTGGATTCTGTTGCGCCCAATGGAACGCGTACGCCGGAACCTGTTCGGACAACCAAGCTCTCCTGTCTTGCGGATACCTGTAGACGTCAAGCAAAAGCGCTTGGGTCCCGACGCCCGCGCAGCCCTTGTACGGCAAATCGATGTATTCAAGAGCCGCTTCTTCCACGAGACCCTGCATCACCTGCAAGAGCAAATCGTAGGGGCCTATACCAACGCCGCCATCGAAGCACTGCACGACGCACTTGCAAGGCGAGACGGTGAACTGGAAGTCAAGGGCAATGAACTCGTCCGTCGCCTACTTGAGAGACGCCGTGTTCTGGCGCACCTTTCAACACTCGGAGAACGTGCCGAAGGAGCCATGGCCAAGATCGAAGAACTCTCCTTGGAGTACGGCGCCACCGAGCCAGACCTCTTGATCGTGCCTATGGAATTACCGGGCTCCAAAATGCCCGTCATCCCTCAGGCGGGCCCATTGGGTGGCGCAATCCTTGATCCGGCGACCAGCCCATGGGTCGTTCCCGAAGGCAGGGTTGAGGCGCCTACGGATGTTGAAGAGAACATCGCCGCTGGCGACAGCGACTAACTGCTCAACCTCAAGAAGGAACGGTGAAGGGCGCAACGCCTCGACGTTTGCGTAACCAGTTGAGAGCCGCCAGAATTTGTGGCTTGCGCACGAGATAAATTTCGAAGCGGCGCTTGCCTGGTAGATCCAGCAATACGAAGGCTGTCAGGATGGTCAAGATACCCTGCCCCGGCAGCACGAGCATTGCCACGCCTGCCAGCAACAAGACAGCCCCAGCCGCGTTGCGTCCAATACGCACCATGATGGCCACAAGCGGGTGATGGGATTGCCAGAAAAGCCCCTTGGGCTCCACGGAAGAAAACCAGTCCGCTGGCAACAGCCCCAAGAGCCAGGGCAGGGCCGCCAAAGAGATCACCAAGAATCCCGCGCTCCCTAGCGCCACCCAGGTAAGCACATCCCGATACTCGGACCACCAGTCGAAGGGCACTCTTGAAACCTCCTAGGAACCTGGAACGCCACAATCCACGGAAGTCCGCCGCAACATACGGCGCAAGACTCTTGCACGATCGCTCCAGGCGGCCCGCTGGCGTTCAAAAGACGCGCGACCAACACACCACTCGGGTGAATCCCGAGGAAGGTCATCGGGCAACTCGCGGGCGTGATCTTCAAACAAGTCACGCAAGAATGCGAATGCCATGCGCGGCGTTCCGAGCCCATGCAAGGCATCTCGCATCTCGATCAGGTCCAGATCATCACTGAGCAAATCGCCCACTGAAGCCGACGGCCCGTTTGAAGCAGCAGCCAATCGCCGATCCGCAAGTTCAAGCAACTCCTGCCCGCTCCAGCGAATCTCGTCCACCAAGGCCGCCTTGTCCAAGCGCATGCGTCTAAGGCGATCAGGTCCCGCCCCACGTACCATCGGAGTCAGCTCCACTGGCAGAAACAACTTGAGGCCAAACCCGTCCAGTTGCAGCAGCTTGTGCTCCAAGACCGGGTCTATGAATGAACCCATGGAATCCGCACGGGCCTCAAGCAAGGTGGATTCATCGATACGATCCACGAGCAACACAAGGCCCGACCATTCCATGCGGCGCACTAATTGAATTACGCGCCGAAGCAAGCGATAACGGCCTTCTTCAGCAGATTCAGCCCCTCGCAGAAACTGTGGTGCACTGGACCTGGGTAGAGTTACTAGGGCTTTATGCAGCAGAGCTCGATCCGGTCGCGTGATGCTCATGCTACGAATAATGCGGCGGGCCATATGCCTGGCGAGGACGCTTCGCCAAACAGCATGCATGACGAGAGACCCAAGCAAGACAGCGCCGACAACAGCGATCGAGAGCACAATTGATGATTTGAGTGGCCACCAACCCTGCAGCTGCAACAGGGGCGCGAGGCACATCGTGGTCCCTACCAAACCCAAGCCGCCCCGGACCAATAACCACAGCCGACCGCACCTCGCGGCAAGAAGGCTCCGCACCCGCTCCTCACGATCCCCTTCCAGATCCACGTGATAAGCAGCCACCAGGAGAATCAGTTCAGCCCGCTCAGAGGCACCGAGCTTGTTCAAACGCTGCGGGTCTTTTCCAAGAACCTCGCTCAAGCGCATGAGGCCTGCGGACAACATGAGGTCGATCAAGTCAACACGATTCAAATCACCGAAATTCCTCGGCCCTGATTCGTTGTTCCCCCGGCGGCTTTGAAAGATCTCCAGCCAGGGATCCACGTCGGTGATCTCAACTGTGAAGCTCTTCCCACTTGCATTGAGGCCTCGGACAACGCTGCGACGCAGGGCACTCTTGCCGCTACCACGTTCCCCAAAAATGACCGCTGAAGCGGGCTCTCCATCTGATCCCAAGAGCCGTTCATAGCTGCGATGTACTGCCCAAGAATCAACCCGATCCAAAAGAGGGTCGCGATCGGCATCCTCGTGGGCGAAGGGCGCTTGCTTGAGGCCCCATCGTCTGCGCCAGGTTTCGGTGAACATCTCAATGCAGGTTTACGCTTCCTCGTTCGCTGCTTCAAGGGTCTAGGTCAGAGCCTCTAGACTTGCATCGAATCCGTCGGCAGATTTCCAACCAGCCCGATAATCAACGCAGCAAAGGAACGAGCTGCCTGGGCCCCGGCCTGCACCACTTCCTGATGATTCAGAACCTTGGTTGAAATCCCTGCAGCAGGGTTGGTGATACAAGAAACCGCCACAACCTCCATGCCTGCCCCGTGGGCGGCGTCCGCTTCCAGCACAGTACTCATGCCCACGGCATTGGCCCCAAGACCCGCCAGCCATGAGATCTCCGCGGCTGTTTCATATCCCGGTCCCACCATTCCCGCGTATACACCGCTTTCAAGCTCAACCCCTGCTTCGGTTGCTGCCTGCACCAGGGCCTCCCCCAATTCCTCGCTGTAGACACTGCCAGAGCCCTCTGGCGCGGCACCGGGGGCCTCTTGATGAGTCATGTTGAGATGCTCTGTAGCGCGCATCAACGAGGGCACGGGCCAGTCCTTCTGCAGCCCGCCCGCCGCATTGGTCAAGAGCACATGGGGCACACCCTGCAAAGCTGCCGCACGCACAGCACGGGTCACCACTTCTGACGAATGCCCCTCGTAAAGATGAACACGACCCGCCTGACAAAGAACCTCACGCCCCGCAACTCGACCACGAACGAAGCGTCCACTATGTCCTGGGACGGCAGAACGCGGCATGCTGGGAAGGTCTTCGTAGGAACAATCTCGGGCCTCTTCAAGTTCATCGACAAAGGCACCAAGGCCAGACCCGAGCACCAGCAAGATCTCGGCACCACCAAGGCCCGCTGCGGTCATTTCAGCAGCCAACACAGGTGCTAGATCTTCCGGCGCCTCACTCAAAGGAACATCCCTGCCACCGTTGCGGTCATCCAAGAAGCAAAAGCCCCGCCCACCATGGCGCGCAAGGCAAGCGATGCGATCAACGGTCGGCGCTCCGGTGCCAAGGGCGAAATGCCGCCGATCTGAATCCCAATCGACGCGAAATTCGCAAAGCCACACAGAGCATAAGCTGCCATCTTCGCCGTGCGCGGACTCGCAAATCCAGCGCCTGAGGGCAGATTGAGCACCTCGAGCAGATTGTTGAAAGCAATGAATTCGTTCACCGCCACTTTGGTGCCCAACAGCGAGCCCATCAACTGGCAATCGTGCCAGTTATCCACGCCGATCATCCAAGCCACCGGAGCAAATATCCGACTCAAGATCATGTCCAGGGACAGGCCGCCCTCCAGAGTCCAGAGGGGGTTATCCGCAGCAAAGGCCAGCATCCAGTCCACAAGCTCGACCAGCCCCATGAAGGCAATCAGCATGGCAATCACATTGAGCCAGAGCTTGAGACCGTCGGATGTGCCGTTGGCTGCGGCCTCAATCACATTGGCCGTACTACGCTCCACTTTGTGCTCGGTAGCGCCCATGGTCGCTGCAACTTCGGTCTCGGGAAGGACGATCTTGGCGATCAAGAATGCCGCCGGCGCGCTCATCACCGAAGCCGCCAGAAGGTGCGGCCCATACTCTTCTCCCAAGAGACCCAAATAGACCGCCAACACCGAGCCGGCAATGGTTGCAAACCCCCCGGTCATCAAAGCGTTGAGTTCTGACTTGGTCATCAAGGGGATGTAGGGCTTGACCACCAGAGGCGCCTCGGTCTGTCCCACAAAAACATTGGCCGCCATGGCCATGGCCTCAGCACCGCTGACCCCCATGGCAGAGGACATCACCCGCGCCATGCCACGAATCAGAAACTGCATGATTCCCAGGTGATACAGAATCCCCATCAGGGCGCTGAAGAAGATGATCACCGGCAGCCCATCGCCCACAAAGGCAAAGGCATAGCCCCATCCACCCTCGGTGAAGTCCCCGCGCGCCAAGCCACCAAAGACCAGCTCCGTTCCAGGTTTGGCCATGGAAATCAACTTGGTCACAAACCCAGCGACGGTCTCGAAGAACCTGGTTCCTACCTCGGTCTTGAGGCAAAAAGCGGCTAAAGCAATCTGCAAGGCCAGGCCACCGAGAACAACGCGCACGGGAAACCGCTTGCGGTCACTGGACATGAGCACTGCCAGTCCCACAAAGAACGCCAAGCCGAGAATGCCTCTGAGGATGATCATGGAGAAAAGTCAGGGGGAGTGTAGAGGGCTAGGGCTGCATCTCAAGCAAAGCCTCAGCGTAACGCCCAAGGGGCTGATCCCGAGCACGTTTGGCGATGCTCAAGATTCGGTTGCGCAACTCAACCCGGCCCAAGAAGTTTCGTCGGGGATACCCCGCGGGGCGTTGAGGGCCCAAGGCAACCCAGTCTGCGGCCACCCGCAGTCGCGTGCTGCCACCGGAACGACCTCGTTGTACGCCAAACCAGACCAGCAGTTCCTTGGTGGCGATGGATGCAGGCAAGCCCCGCACCAGGGGTTCTCGCAAGCGCGCAGCAATCACAAGTTCGTGCAGAGCAGGCTCCGAAGGCAGAGCACGTACAAGCGTCAGGAGGTGTGCTTCATGGCGGTCGAGCAAGGCCAGGAATTCATCAGCGCTGATCGTCCCGGGACCGACTAGAGGCGTTTCGCCAACCGCCACAGCCAAGGCACGGGCATCGGACCACAAGCCATCGTGATAGCGCGCCCACGCTTCGCCCAATACTGGCGGGGGAATTCCAACGGGCTTGAGAACCCGCGGCCAGAGATAAGCCAGCAACAACCTGCGGGCCGCTTCCTCTGGATCTGTCCCGCGCCACATCAAGATTCCACCGCGCGAAATCAGGGTCAACATGCCCTCGGCAGTGCTGTCCTTCCAGGGACTGCCTGTTGGAACCGTAGCCACCTGATGTTTCGCACCACTCTTCGCTACCCATTGAGCCGCGCTGACCTGAGCAGCATCAACGGGTAGCGCTTGGATTACGCTGACCACAGCCAACCCCCGATCAGCTTCCGTGTGGAACCAATCCTGCACCAGGTCCAGATTGATCGGAGCCGCCTCCTGGCCAGCACCAATCCCGTGCAACAGCAGCATCATGCCCGAATCCGCTTTGAACCGGGCGGAGCCCACTGGCTTGGAAAGCCAGCCCATCTCTAACAACAAGAGTTCATGGGCAGCGGGATCTCTGGGCTCCCAGGCAAGAGCGTCCAAGTTGGGAACAGGAGCTCCGAGAGGCACCGCCTGGGCCAACATGGAAACAAGGGGCAGTAGATTCATGGATCAAGTCGCCCCATGACCAGGGGCAGGGGCATCACAGGGTTCTCTAGATCGATCGCCTGGGATAGGCGAGCGCGAGCCTCTTTCAAGCCTCGGCTGTTCCGGTGATGTATTCGAGCAAGCACCTGCCCGGCCGTGACTTCATCTCCCGCCCGGGCCAGCCACTCAATGCCCACGATGGGATCGGGGGGCGTTCCATTGCCATCACGCAGGCCACCAAGAGCCGCGCTGGCATAGGAAATCTCACGACAATCGCGAATGCCCAGTTTCCCGCTGCCGTGGCAGGGCCAGTCCTCGATTTGGGCATCAAGAGTCAACTCCTCCAAGCGCCCGCCTTGGGCACTGATACCACGTCCAAAAACATCTCGTGCTTGACCACTTTCAAGGACAGACGAAATCTTGTCCTCGCCCGCCGCTTCATCGGACTCCAAACCCGAAGCCGCAAGCAGAGCGCCACCCAGAACAACCGTCAGCTGCCGTAGGTCTGCCGGGCCGTGGCCCTCCAAACAATCGATTGACTCCTGTACCTCAAGCGCATTACCTACCATCTGCCCCAAAGGCTGATCCATGGCGCTGCGAATGCCCACTGTGCGAATGCCCAACTGATGTCCCAAGCCAACCAGGCGCTTGGCCAGGGCCAGGGACTGTTCTTCCTCCACAAAAGAGGAACCCGACCCGACCTTTATGTCCAATACGAGCGCCGCGAGCCCCTCAGCGTGTTTCTTGGAGAGGATCGAAGACGCGATCAAGGGCACGGACTCCACCGTGGCGGTAGCGTTCCGCAGGCCATAGAACAGTCGGTCACCGGGGACCAGAGTCGGGCCTTGAGCAATGATGAAGAAACCCGCCACCTCAAGCAGAGCCCCCAAGTCCTCCGGCGCATGCTCCACCTGAAAGCCCGGAATAGACTCCAGCTTGCAAAGAGTTCCGCCAGTGTGTCCAAGCGCCCGACCACTTATCATGGGAACCCGAGCACCCGCTGCTGCCAGTGACGGAGCTAGGACCAACGACAGCTTGTCTCCCACGCCGCCTGTAGAGTGCTTGTCCACAAGTGGAACTCCGTCGAGCAAGTCCAAACGGTCCCCACTGTCGATCATCGCCTCGGTCCAGACCGCAAGCTCCTGATCATCGAGACCATTGAACAGAATCGCCATCAGCATGGCCGCCGCCGGGCCCTCGCCGATGCTTCCATCGGTACAGCCAAGCACGAAGGCACACACCTGATCGGGATTCAAGGTGCCCCCATCACGCTTGATACGCACTAGAGCCGCGGCGTCGATCACTTCAAAGCCTCCTGCAAGAACGAAACCCCCGGGGCGGCGGGCCTCAGGCCAAAAGCCTCTTCAATTGTGGCGCCTAGATCCGCGAACGATGCCCTCGTCCCCAAGTCCACGCCACCCTGCACGCCAGGGCCAGCCATGAGGACTGGCACATACTCGCGAGTGTGATCTGTGCCCTTGGCAAAGGTCGGGTCATTACCGTGATCAGCGGTCAAGAATACCAGGTCATCTCGACGCAGAGCTCCCAGCAACTGGCCGAGTTCCACATCAAAGGACTCAAGCGCCCCGCGATAGCCAACCGGGTCACGTCGATGTCCATAGAGGCTGTCAAAGTCCACCAAATTGACGAACACAAGGCCCGCACGCAGATCTCGAGCCAGATCCAGGGTAACTTGCATCCCATGTTCATTGCCTTCGGTATGAACCGCTCGGGTCAGGCCGCGACCATTGAACAAGTCTTCGATCTTGCCCACACCAACAACTTCGACCCCCGCTGCCACCAACCGATCCAAGGTCGTTTCCCTTGGAGGTGGCACGGACCAATCCTTGCGGTCATAGGTCCTTCGATAACTCCCCAGCTGGCCCTCAAAGGGTCTGGCAATCACGCGCCCCACGTTGATCTCGTCTAGAATCCCGCGTGCCACTTTACAGACTCCATAGAGCCGCTTGAGACCAAAGTGCTCCGTGTGAGCCGCGATCTGAAAGACGCTGTCCCCGCTGGTGTAAAGAATCGGTCTCCCGCTGGTCCGATGTTCCTCGCCGTAACGCTCGATCACCTCGGTTCCAGAAGCCGTGTGATTCCCAATCCAACCAGGGATCTCCGCTGCTTGAGCAATGCGCTCGAGAAGTTCTCCATCAAATCCGTTGGGAAAAAGAGGGAATGCCTCATCAAGGGGACAACCCATCATCTCCCAATGCCCAGTGGGCGTGTCCTTGCCCGGAGAGACCTCCGCCATGCGCCCGAATGCTCCGGTCGCAGGAGCAACCGAAGGGACGCTTTCGACCCCCTCAATCGCGCCCAGCCCAAGGGCCTTCAGGTGGGGAGCGTCGAGGCCTCCCGCCGCATTCACAAGATGGTCGAGGGTGTGGGTGCCCGTGTCCCCAAACGAGTCTGCGTCCGGCAGGGCACCAACTCCCAAGGAGTCGATCACCAGACAGAAAACGCGACGGGAAGAGATCATTCCGTGCCTAGTTCTGACCCGCAACGCCCAGAGCGATCAAGCGTTCGATCTCCTCCTCCAGCCCGTCGACCCACTCTTCACCGAAGTCGCGCTCAAGGAGATCGCGCTCAGCGAACTCCCAGCGCCCTGTGGCGGGGTCAAAATCAAACTGATAATCATGATCGCTGCCATCGTCTTCGGTGACGACGATCAGGACAATGCTGCTGAGACGATCGAGTTCTGCTTTCCAGGAGGCCATGCTGTTCGCCATATGGTTGATTTCAGGACCCCAAGAGAATAGCGCGGGGGGGCCCTGGCATGTTCCAAAGCGAGCCCCAAGAGACTCTCTTCACAACCTCTGCGCCTGCCGGAATACAATCGAGGTCTCACTCTACCCATGTCTTGGCGTCCCCTCACAGTCTTGATCCTGACCTCTGTCGGCTGCGCCACCTGGCGCACGGTAGGGTCCTATGAGGGTTGGTCCCTGCATGAAGCCCGACACGGCAATGTGGATGCGGCGCATTGGCAGGCCCAGGTAGAACCAGCAAAAGCAGCAGTAGAGGCTTGGATGGGTGAATTTCAGGTTCCCGTTCAAGTCCACGCCCTCGACCAGCCCGTCCACCTGACGGATGATGGCCAGGGAATCGTCCACGCGGCGGAGACCTACCAGGATGTGCCCGGACTGCACCAGACCGAAGTGCGCGGCTACCATCTGAGAGGCAACGGACGCTCCCAGGCTGGCCTGATTTTTGTGCGGGATCCAAATTCGCCGACGCTGGTTCACGAACTCGTTCACGCTCGATTGGCAGAGGACGAAGAAGAACTTCCACTCTGGTTCGAGGAAGGCATTGCAAGCCTCCTATCCGATGGCTTGATGTTCGAAGGGCGCTGGATCCGAGACGGATTTTCTGCTTGGCCATGGTCCGAGCTGCGCACACGCCGCCCGGATGGAATCGAGTTGCTCAACATTTTGGAACTGCAACCCACAAGCAGCTCTTCAGTTCGAGAAAACGTACTCGCCCATCTGGTCGGTTGGGCCTTGGTCTTTGATCTCTGGCGTGAAACCCATAGCGATGATTGGCATGTCTGGCAAGCGGCTTTTGATTGGGAACACCCCTTGCAAGACGCACAACGACGTTTGAACCGCGTATTGTCCACCGCTGTTCCAGCAGAGTGGCTACGCGCACGACTCGCCAGCAACAACCGTGGTGTACGTCTGGCTGCTCTGCGAGGATCCTGGAAGATCGCCTGTCCAAAGGTCGGCACGGTGTTACTGAATGCTCTCGAACAAGAGACAGATTCAGAGGTACGAGTAGCCTTGGCAATCAACATCTTGGCCAGCGGGAAGGGCATCGCCAGTACATCGGCGGGCCTCCTGCAGGCGCACGAACGAGCGAAGTTGGCCCTGACCAGGTCTCCCCTGCCAATCCCATCAGAGAATCTGGCGGTCCAGCGCCTGGTCCTAGCCCTTGTGGACGCTGCTCCTGGTACTGACCCCAACGCCGGTGCGGCCCTGGAGAGCCTGCGCCGATTCTGGGATGAATAGGCCGCTGCCTGGGCCAAGAGAGGGGTAACAGGCCCCTGTCCCCCTATTCTTGGAATATCATGGGGCACCCTCCGTATTGGGCCAGCCCCCTTACCCACACCCAGCAATGAACACCAAGACTACCCTGACCTGCCTGACGGCCTCCATCGGCCTGCTTGCCTTCACCTTACCCAAGGATGAAATCAAATTCTCTGTCAACGAAGGTACCTCGTTGACCAAGAATTTTGAGATCACGGTCGAAGCCAGCCTCGATGACCTCCTACTCAACTTCAACGGCCAAGAAATCGACCCCGCCGCAATGGGTAGCGAGTTTGATCTGGCTGACGCGAATGGCTCCTTTGGTTATGTGCTGTCCGTGGTGGACGACTACGTCAAGATGGACGGAGCCCGCACAATGGAACTGCATCGCCAGGTTGACACCATGGCCGGTGAATACTCAGCCGGCACCGGCGACTCCGGCAGCGAGTCCGCCCCGATCGAAGGTCATACTCTGATTTTCAAGTGGAACGCCGAAGAAGAAGAGTACACCATCTCTGAAGAAGACAAAGAGAACGCGGTTGAGACGGAAGATACCGAACTCTTTGCCGAAGACCTTGATCTACGTTCTCTGTTACCCAATGAGTCGGTCTCTGAAGGTGACTCCTGGACCTTGAGCGGTTCCGACCTGATGTCACTCCTGGCCCCCGGCCTTGATGTGCGCAAGGCCCTCGACAAGGCAAAAGAAGAAGCCAGCGAAGGCGAGATGCCCATCGAAATCGACGAGGCCCTCGACATGATCAGCGAGGGCATGGTTCTCGAGTGCACCTATGTAGGCACCCGGGAAGTAGAAGGCCAAACTCTGTTGGTGATCGAACTCAGCAGTGAGTTCGAATCCAACATCGATTTAAGCGACATAATCCTCGAAGCCATTGAGGCCAACATGCCCCCTGAAATGGCACTTGACCTGTCGGTCGTGCTTGAGATGGCCGCCGAGGCCACGGGCGAAGTCTCCTGGGACGCGCGTGCCGGGCACTTCGTCAACTTCGCACTCGAAATCGACATTGTCTCTGTGATCGACGCCTCAGGCAGCATGGATGCAGGTGGACAGGAAATGTCTGGCGGCATCGAGGCTGAGGCTTCCCTGCACTACGAGCTGTCCGCCTCCGCCAACTGAATTGCCTATCGGACTGCGCCCCTCTCCCGAGGGGCGGCAATCTCCAGCACCCTCTCCCGCCCTTCCCGGCAGGGGAGGGTGCTGAGGTATAGACCACATCGAAGCGTGCCCCCCCACGATCCTCCCCGGAGCGCTATCCTGTTCGTCCGGGGATTCCCCAATGACGCAAACCACGACCCAATTTCGTCCCACCCTTGAGGAGCTCTCTCAGCACTTCCCCCACTGGCAGGTCATTGCCGACCTGATCGACCAGGGGGTGGATCTGATGCTCAACCTGCGTCAAAGCGGACACCCGGGGGGCTCACGCTCCAAGGTGCCTATGCTGGTGGCCTCAACTCTCGGGGCAGGAATGCGATTCGACATTCGGCACCCCGAGAACGTCGAAGGCGACCGATTTGTTCTCGCAGCTGGACACGCGAACCCTGCCATCTACGCCATGCTGGCAGTGTTCAACGAAGCCCTGCGCTTGCGCCATAAGAGCACGGGCGATGATCGCTACCTGGTTCCCAATGCAGGCGAGCGGCAGTTGCTTTGGGAAGACCTTTTGCAGTTGCGACATAGGGGAGGATTGCCAGGGCACGCCGAGATGGAAGGCAAGACGCTCTTTTTCAAGGCCAACACGGGGCCCTCTGGGCACGGAGCCCCCGCCGCTTTGGGTCAGGCCATGGCCCTCAAACATGCGGGATCCGACGCAAGGGTCTTCGTCCTCGAAGGAGAGGGAGGCCACAGCGCTGGCACGCACCATGAAGTGAAGAACAGCGCCTATGGACTAGGGCTGGACAACCTGATCTATCTGCTGGACTGGAACGACCACGGTATCGACACTTTTGCCAACTCTACTGTGGTCCACGGTAACCCCGAGGATTGGTTCAAGCCCTACGGCTGGCGCGTAGCCGGTGTAGATGAGGGAGAAGACTTCGAAGCCTTGACCCGTGCGCTACTGAAGATCGTGCACACAGAAGACACCAAGGGCAAGCCCGGCTGCGTCTGGTTCAAGACCCGCAAGGGCCGCGGCTATTACAGCTATGACGCGCCCAGCCATGGCAAGGCGCACGGACGCAACTCTGAGTTGTTCTGGCGCTGCCGCAGGGACTTTGCGGATCGCTACGCGGTCAGCTTCAAGGGCCAGGACGACACCACGGATCCAGGCGAAGAAGCCTGTCGCGAGCAAACCCGCGATTGGTTCAAGACGGTCTTCAGTGTCTTGGAAAAGACCCCCGGCCTTGTGGAGTACCTCTCGAACCGACTAGTAGAAATGGGTGAAGGCCTGCCATCGGCAAACACCACCCCCAAGGTGGACCTAAGTCAAGACACACGCTGGCTCGACCAAGATCAACTGCCCTCAGACCTGTTCTTCCCCGTCGGTACAAAAAAGGCGAACAAGGACGGGTTCAAACTCTTCGGAGCCTGGGTCAATTACAAGGCGCGTGAGGCCATGGGTCGTCCGCTTGTACTGGCCTGCTCGGCGGACTTGGCGGACTCTACCGCCATCTCCGGCTTTGGCGCAGACTACCAGGACAATCCCGGTTTCGGTTGGTACGAACGCAACACCAATCAAGAGGGTGCGATCCTGCCCCAGCAAATCACTGAATTCACCAACGCGGGTTTGGTTTGCGGCGCGGCATCAGTGAACTTCAGCGCCAGTCCAGAAGACTCCTTCAGCGGCTTTTGGGGGGCCTGTAGCACGTATGGCTCCTTCAGCTATCTGAAGTACGGCTTGATGCGCCTCTTCAGTCAACTGGGGCAAGATTGCGAGCTGAAACTCGGCAAGGTGATATGGGTTGCAGGACACTCGGGCCCCGAGACCGCCGAAGACAGCCGCACACACTTTGGCATTTTTGCACCAGTGGTCACGCAGCTCTTCCCCAAAGATCAGGTAATCAACCTGCACCCCTGGGAAGCCAACGAAGTGGCCCCCTGTCTGGCGGCCGCAATGGCAAGCGATGTGCCCATCATCGTCCTGCACTTGACCCGGCCCGGTATCACAATTCCAGACCGCGGCGCCCTGGGCGTCCCCAGTCACATGGAGGCCGCCCGTGGCGCCTATGTGATTCGAGACTACGATCCGACACGACCGAAAGAAGGCACGCTGATAGTCGAAGGCACCGCCAGCACCGATTCGGTCTTTAAACTCCTGCCTCGCTTCCTGGCCGGGGATGCACCTAACTGCAAGATTGTGGCGGCAGTCAGCTACGAGTTGTTCATGCTGCAAAACAAGGAATACCAGGACACAGTACTGCACAAAACCGACTGGTTGGATTCCACGGTAATCTCCAACGGCTGCAAGCTGGGCATGCACCACTGGCTCTCCAGCAAAGTGGCCGAGAGCTATGCCATGACCAGCGACTGGGATGATCGTTGGCGCACGGGAGGCTCCCTGGCCGAGATCACAGAAGAGGCGCACCTCGATCCAGAAAATCTACTGGCGGGGATTCAGCGCTTTGCTGCAGACAGGGAACGGCGACTCGGTGCCCTGAGCTTGCACTAGGCGCAGCTTGCTAATCCAGAATCTTGAGGCGCGCCAACAGAGGCACGTGATCGGAGATGTCGTAATCTTCAAGCCAATGAGCTTCAAGCAATTCCATCCCACGCTGAAAGAGCCGGTCCAGGTGCATCTCTGTATCGACTCCAAGAATACGATTGCCCAGGGCGCCCGCATGACCCCGACGGCCACTGCCCTTGCTTGGCTCGATTTCAATCAAGCCCATGGATTGAACCACCCCCCACAGGGTCTGTAAGCGCCCGCTATTCCAGGTGTTGAAGTCCCCGCAAAAAAGAATGGGGCCTGAGTGCTCTTTGATGCGCCATGCAAGATCCTGCATCTGCTGTGTGAAGCGTCGCCCATGACGATCAAAATTGAGGGCATGCACATTAGCCAACAGAACTGAGCGGCCATCGGGCAATGGATAGGTCGTAATCAGTGCCATCTTGCGAGTGGCGACGCGCAATTCCCGGGAGCGAGAAGCTATGCCCTCGGCGGTCGTTGGCTGCACACTTGCGGCGCTGGTGACCCCATGGACTCCATGGCTACGAACAAAATGCGAGCCGAGATGTTCGGGCAGACGCAGACTCTGGGTGCTCTCTTGAAAGGCGAGCAACTGGGCCTGGTGATCCGATGAGAGTTCCTCAACCTGGGCAAATGCCTGCTCCGTTCGCGGCTTGGCCAGATTCCAACTGACGACCACGAGTTCTTCGGGAGTGATCGAGTGATCGCTGGGGTAACGGTGCAGCAACTGCGCCTGCCCGATGGGTGACGCATCCTGTCTGTGTGGGCCAGGGCGGTGTGAGTCTTCGGAGACCATAGTGGGCAGCGTGAACCCATTTCTGTGGTCCATGCATGGGTCAGTTCCAACCTCTTGGGATCAGCAGGTCAGGCCTTCCGCCTCAAGGCCCAGAATCAAAGCCTCAAGGTCTTGCTCATCATTGTAGAGCTGAGCAGACACACGCAACACGCGCTCGGGAGGCGCCGGCCAAGAGGAAATCGGAATTTCGACCCGGTGTGTCTCAATCAGCCTGGCCTGCAAAGGATCGCAAGAAAAGGCGCCCCTGGGAGCGTCATCTTCAGCCGCGGGCAGAGGAAATGCGGTCATGTTTGCAATCATCTCAGTGGGCAGCGGCGGCTCAACCCCTAGAGCTTCGCTGAGCCGAGTACGCGCTGCAAGTGCCAGCCTATGGTTTTGGGCACGGATCTCATCCCAGCCCCCGGGCAGGAGGCCGCCCAAGAACTCGATAGCAAACGGCACACACAGCCAAGGGGTCGGGTCAATGGTCCCCGGCCAGTCGAACTCGTCCTGCAAACGAGTATGCCCCGACCGCGCGGTATTGGCCCCATGACTGATAGTGGTAGGACGCACGCGATCTCTTCGATCCGAGCGCACATGCAAGAGACCCGATCCCTTGGGAGTGCAAAGCCACTTGTGACAGTTGCCCGCATAGTAAGCGGCGCCCAGGGCGTCCAAATCCAAGGGGACTTGTCCAGGTGCATGGGCCCCATCCACCATCACATCGATGCCCCGGCCTTGAAGCGCTTGCACTATGCGTGCAATCGGCAAGAGCATGCCCGTGGGGCTGGTGATGTGATCAACCAGGGCCAAGCGCGTGTTGTCCGTAGCAGCAGCGAGGATCGCCTCGAAGGCCTCGTCAGGCCCCCTGCAAGGGAAGGGGAGACTTGCCCGAACGATTGTGGCCCCTGAACGGTCGCAAACAAACTGCGCTGCATTGTTGCAAGCGTTGTAGCCGTGGTTGGTAATCAAGATCTCGTCACCGGGTCCAAACTCCAAAGAGCGCAGCACGGCGTTCACCCCGGTGGTTACATTGGGGACGAACACAAGCCCGCTCCCGTCACAGCCCAAGAAAGAGGCGAGCTTCTCCCGTGCTTCGTCCAAATGGTTGCGCAACTCCAACCCGAAGAATGCCACAGGCTGCCGCTCGATCCGGTCACGCCACGAGCGCTGCTCATCCAAGACAGCACTGGGACAAGCGCCGTAGGAGCCATGGTTCAGAAAATGAACCTCGGGATCGAGAATCCAGTGTCCTCGCAAACTGACAGGATCTGAGGTCTGAATCTCTTCCATGGCAGGCTTGAGAATAAATCGGGTCAGGGGCTGACGGATGTAACGATTTCGGAAATCGGCGCCGTCCAAAGGGCTTCGAACCAGCGATCAAGTCGTTCACCCATGGCTCGGCCCCGGATAATCAGCCCGACATTGCGCGATTGTGTGAAGTAGGACAGTTGCAGGTTCGAACTTCCAATCCAGGCCTTGTCTCCATCAACAATGAGGGTCTTGGCATGCAACACCCGAGCAAAGGGGATCGGGCCGGTGGACGCTTCAGGGATTACCAAGAAACGGACCTCGATGCCTTCAACGGCGTCTAGCTCCTGAACGGACTTCAGAGCACTACCCTGTTTGCACCACTGCGACACGAGGAGTTGAACCACAACTCCACGCTGGGCAGCTCGAGTCAATGCGCTACGCAGCTGGTCAAAGTCACCACCCTTGGGGTCGTTCAACTTGAGGGTCAAAGTTGTCGCACACAATCGGTGTCGGGCACTATCGATCAACTCCAACAACTGGGGCAGATCCCATTCGCTGGACCGATGGCCCATTCCATCAGGACTAATAGCCACCGTGATCTCCAGATCCCTCTTGCCGCGAGCTTGTACTCTGTTCAGTTCGGCCGCAAATCTACGCCTTGGTCCAGACTCAACCACTCCCCCAGAACGTCCATGAGCACGGCCCCAATCTCCCTCAAAGAGATTTCCGAGAACGCCGCCCAGAGAAGCTCCCTCCACCCGCACTCCCAACTCAACAATGTGATCCAGAGCGCGCCAATCGAAGTTCGCAGAGCCCAGGAACGCATCCTGTCGATCGACCACCATGTACTTGGCATGCATCACGCCGCCCGTTTCTTCCTTCAGATCGAGGAAGGCAATTTGGATGCCAGGCTGAGCCGAGAGTTGAGCGGGCAGATCTCTGTAGGTCTCGCGAAAAGTCGACGCCAGCAGCATGCGAATTGATACTCCGCGTCGGGCAGCCTCTTCCAAAGCGTACACCACAGGCCCAAGCCGTGTGCCTGACTCGTCGGCGGCATAGAAGTGGCACAGCACTATTTCCTCCCGAGCTTGGTGGATCATCTGAATCCAAACTGCATCGGTGGGAGGCAGGTCATGACTGCCAAGCCCACATTCCCTCGGCATGCTTTCCACCAAGGTCACGCGCTCCACAGAAGGACGAGAACTGGCGCAAGAGGCAAGAAGGGCAAGAAAAACAGGGACCAAAGAAGATCGCATGCCCCTACGATACGGCCCGAGCAGCGGCTGCTGGGGTGCTGGTAGGCCGAAGAGGGGACCTGCTGGCTTGAGCCGGAGGTTTGTGGGCCCTGTACTGCTGAATCACAGAAAGCAAATAGCTAGTCTGGCGACAAAGGAGAGACCATGAAGATCCTGACCCTGACCATGTCGCTTTGCATTGTAGTGGCTGGCTGCAAGACCACGAAAGCTGAACCGGATTGGGGTCGTGCTCTGGAAGTGGGCGAAGCGGCGCTATTGCCTCTAGGCCCCGATGAGCGGGCGCCTTCTGTGGGCGCCGCCTGGAATGACCGGGAACGGGTGCTGATCGGTTTGGAACACTCCCTCGATTGGATCAATCGAGCCCATGCGCCCAAGTACTTCCCCATGGCAGGCATCAGCCACCAACAGGTGGCACGCTCCCTCACACACCTCAAGCACCTGCTTCAGACCTCGCCCAACGCCAGCAGCTTCGACGCCGCAGTACAACGCGACTTTGTCTGGTACAAGAGTGCCGGCTGGGATGGAGCCGGAGGCGGCGTCATGTTTACCGGTTACTGCACACCAATTCTGATGGGCAGCAGGATGCCTGACAGTGAACACCGTTACCCCCTGTATGGGCTTCCTGGGGATCTTGCAAAAGCTTCGGACGGCTCGATCTTGGGGCGCATGGAAGCTGGAACGATCACAGGCGCCTACCCTGACCGACAAGCAATCAACGCGGGTTGGCTGACCGGACGAAATTTGGAACTAGTCTGGCTGCGAGATCCCATCGACGCCCTGCTGGCCCATGTAAACGGTTCTGCTTTCGTGCGCCTGGAAGATGGTGGCATGCTGCGCCTTGGCTACGCGGGCAAGAATGGCCAAGACTACACCTCGATCGGGCAGCAGCTGATCAATGACGAGTGGTTGACTGCAGAGAACGCCTCCCTGACCACGATTCGTTCCTGGGCAGCTCAATACCCCGATCTCGTGGAAGCCTATGTGGAGCGCAACGCCTCCTATGTGTTCTTCCAGATGATCGACGGCAACCCCCATGGAAGCCTCGACGTAGAGGTGACAGCTGAACGCTCTCTAGCGACAGACAAGCAGCTCTTTCCGCGGGCTGCTCCAGTGTTTGTGGTGACCGAATTGGGTTCGCCCAATGGCACAAAGGTCCCTTTTCAGCAGCTACTCTTTGATCAGGACACCGGCGGTGCGATTCGCACAGCGGGACGCGCTGACATCTACCTAGGCATCGGCCCCTCTGCTGAACAGCGGGCTGGAGCCACCAAGGCCAAGGGTCAGCTGTACTACTTCTTCCTGCGTAAAGAGCGACCTTGAACCCCATCGGCACGGTTCTGGCCGTCTGCACAGGCTCCGGCGGAATCCCCAAGGTCTCCGTAGACAAGGCCCAGATCGGCCACCTGGGCCTGATGGGGGACCGACACACAATCCCCGAGCATGGGGGATCAGACCGAGCAGTCTGCCTGTTTGCCAAGGAGGACTACGCAAGACTCATAGCTGCCGGGGTCCCCGCCGATGCCCCAGGCACTTACGGCGAAAACCTCCTGACAGAAGGCCTCGATTACAAAGCCCTGCGCCCCGGTGATCACCTTCTCCTAAGTGGAGGGGTCCAGCTAGAGATCTTTGACATCCGCGAGCCCTGTGTCACTTTGCAGCAACTGGATCCACGTTTTCCAGACCTCTTGATTGGCCGCAGCGGTTTTCTATGTCGGGTTCTGCAAGAAGGAATTATTGCAGCGGGCGAGGAAATTCGCCTTGACACAAGTGACACTGGACGGAGGGTCCCCCTTTCACAAGGCTAGCGCGTATGGAAGCAATTATCGTATTTGGGATCATAGTGCTAGTGGCGCTAACCATCGTGCGTACAGGAACTTTGGCTTTGCAACGCACAGGGCTTTCACGGGAGGCGTCCTCCTTTCAAGCCCAGAGTGCATTCATGGGTGTCGGCTTCACTACCAAAGAATCAGAGTCTGTAGTGAATCACCCTCTGCGACGACGAATCGTGCGCTTGCTCATGTGGGGTGGCTACTCAGGAATCGCAGTGAGTGTGTCTACCATCGTAGGAGGAATTGGCAGCTCCGAAGGTAGCGTCATGCGCTTCATGGGCATGTTGCTGATTACCTCCGGTGTATTGCTCAGCCTCTGGCAGCTGCCTCAGGTGCGAGCCGCATCCGACCGGCTTATCTCGCGCTTGGTCTCCTCCCTGCCAGATCTTCGCGTGATCGACTTCGAAGAGTTGCTGGAATTTGACCGTGGGTACACAGTGGCTCACCTCTATGTGGATCGCAATCGCTGGATGACCGCAAAGAGCCTGCGTGAATTACGGCTCGCGGATGAGGGTGTCCTGGTGCTCAACATCCAGCGCTCGTCAGGGGCTGTGATCGGTACGCCGGAAGCAAAGACTGTGCTAGAGGCGGGAGATCGGATCCTGACCTACGGACGCCACGAGTGCCTGGAGAGCCTGCGTAATCGCCCGGCAGATCCTCGCGGTGACGAGGAACGGGCCCGCTCGGTTGAGGAACAAAAAGAGCTTCAGGCCAGTGAATTGGCAGCCGAAGAGAAGCTTGCACATACCCCTCCCTTGGCCCCAGATGAGGATTCGGCTCCGGATTGACCCGCTCCACCCTCGGAATAGTGGCTTCCCCTCCCCCCTCGTGGTATTCCTTCCTGCCCCACCGGGACCCCTGCATCATGAGCGAATACGAGGCAGTCCGATACACCGTCGAACCCGTTGAAGGTGACGCCCAGATCGAAATCGTCATCCACGCCTCGGATGGCAACAAGTGGGAGTACGGCGTGCCCTACAGCAGTACCACCGGCCGCTACACGTTTGAGGAAATCGATGTGATCGCCATGGATTTTGGGGACGAGTTTGCTGAAGAACTCTCAGCCAAGCTCGACGAGGTGATGAAAGGCCTCTTCACTTGAACGCCCGCTATTCATCGCTATTGGGCAGGCGTCGCGCATGCTCCCGAGTCTGCCTGGCTCGTTCCTCTTGCCCAACAGTGTCCAGGCAATTAGCGTACTCAAACAAGAGCGCTTGATTACCTGGATCAAGCTCCGCGGCTCGCTCGAAGTAAACAAGTGCACGACCGTGATCTTGGGTCGACAGGGCGATGTTGCCAAGCATGCGATGAGCGCGTGCGCACTGAGGATCCCTTTCGATCGCGCGCTCTAGAGCAGAAATCTCTCGCTCGAGGCCGCGCGGTCGCTGATCGCCCAAGCTATGGGCCAACTCTGCCAACCGAATCAAATGAAGAACATCCATGCCGCCCAAGCCCATGCGTCGGACAAGTGCGTCGTATTCAATCAATGGGTCATTCCCTTGAGCGGCGCACAAGACCAGGAGATCCAAGGCGTCTACCCGGTGAGGCTGCTCCCGCACTGCGCTGGTTGCAGCCTTCACAGCCCTTGCTACCTGGCCGGCTCGAAGCTGCGCTCGGGCGAGTTCAAGCCAGGCCCCCCGGGGCCGATCGGCACAGACCACCACCCGCTCGAGAATCAACAGGGCCTGCTCCTGCCTCCCGAGCACTTGCTCTGTTCGCGCGAGTTCCAATGCCACGGACCCCGATGCACCTTCCAAGCGTAAATCCCCAGCGCTGAGCACCCGTGCGGCAACTTCAGGCTGACCCGTACGCCGGAGAGTTCTAGCCAGCCCCACCAAAGCTACCGGATCCCAGCCCTCCGCCGCCTGATGTCGCTCACGCCACAACTGCAGTTGCGCCAACTGGTCCTGCTCGCGCACCGCCGTTGCCATATCCCTAGTCCAGATCGCCGCGGGTGTCGGCCCGGCAGCACAGGCGCACAGCAGAAAGACTGGGAACAGACGAATCATGGGTTTGCTAGGCCCTCCGGGCACGGACCTGTCCAGCATGCCAGACCTGCCTGCCTCGCTGCCCGCCGTTCTGGCACAATACCGGACCCTGGACCATAAAGGTCCAGCCCAGGCACCAATGACTGACCTCGACCACCTCGAAGCCGAACTGCAGGATCTGCGGGGGCGCCTGTTCTCCCTGCGCAGCCACCTGGACTCCAAGCTGATTGGTCAACGCGAAGTGCTCGACCAGATGCTGATTGCTCTTTTGGCTGATGGTCATGTACTGCTCGAAGGCGCACCAGGCCTGGGCAAGACTACGCTTGTACGTGCCATGGCCCAGGGTCTCGACCTCTCCTTTGGGCGCATTCAATGCACTCCCGACCTGATGCCGGGAGATGTGCTAGGCGCACGCATTCTGCAAATGGAAGATGACGGCACTCGCAGGTTCGAATTTCTCCCGGGACCGATCTTCACGCAGATTCTGTTGGCCGATGAAATCAATCGCGCCACGCCGCGCACTCAAAGCGCCCTCCTGGAAGCAATGGCCGAAAAACAGGTCACTGTCCACGGAGAAACGCGCACTTTGGAAAGGCCCTTCTTAGTTGTAGCCACCCAAAACCCGATTGAGATGGAGGGAACCTATCCCCTGCCAGAAGCCCAACTCGATCGATTCATGATGAAGGTCTTCTTGGACATGCCCGATCAAGAAGCCCTCGACGAGATTCTACGCAGCACCACAAGTCTCAAGGCGGAAGCAGGCCCCACGGAATTGACCAACAAAGACCTGCTACGCCTTCAAGAATTGGTACGCCAGATGCCTGTGGGAGATGACCTGAGGTCACTTATCTCCGCGACGACCCTGGCAACCCATCCCAACAACCCAAGGGCTCCAACGGAAATCAAAGCCCTGGTGCGTCACGGGGCAAGCCCCCGGGGCGCCCAATCCCTCTTGTTGAGCGCCAAAGCGCGAGCCCTGCTGCAGGGCCGACTGGCACCGTCAAGAGAGGACCTGGAAGCCATGGTGGGCGCCTGCCTGGGACACAGGCTTGTTTTGGGCTACGAAGCCGAAGCAGTGGGTACGGACGCCCAAGACCTCGTTCGTAAGGCGCTCAGCGCTGCGTGCGGGTAGGGCCCCAGTACAACCCAATCAAGACGAGGGGAAGGGGCGATCATCCGCATCGCCCCCATCAGCCTGCAGCAAGCGCTCGAGTTCGTTCATATCCACAGACTGCAGATCCCGATCAGAGATGGGGCCTAGCTTCTCGAAACGGCTCTTTTCAGCGGCGGACAACATCTCCGCGTCCGCCCCAGGGGGCAACTCCTCTGGACGGGAGACCTTGACGACCGCTGCAAGGTTCTCCGGGAGCCCCTCAGGCAATGCCTCGCGCTTCTCCAGAGCACGCCTTGCTCTCTGACAAACTTCAAGGGTGCTGGCGAGGTTGGCCTGGATCTTGGTTAGCCGCTCCGTGTCGGGCTCCGACCCGGACAGGGACTTACGGACCTTGGCGGTAGCCACCTCAAGCACCGCAATCAGAGCATTGAGCTTACGCATCAATCGGTCCCGGTACTCAGGGGACTCCAGATTGTCTTCGTCAAAGGGCCTGTCGTTCATGGTCGCAAGAGCAGATAAGGGTGCCGAGGAGCGTTCGCCAAAAGCCTACAACCAGCGACCGGCAGTAGCGAATCACAAGCCCGATCTGAGATCGGATCCCTGACCAGAGCCCCCTACAACCGGAGCCTGTCCCAAAACTGGATACCTAGAGCGCTGACTGCAGCATCTCGAGCAGGCTGTCCTCTGAGACCTTGCCAGCCAGGATGATCTCATGGGCATCCAAACTGCCGGTTACGATCGTCCATGCGCCGATTTGATCCACGCGCACTTCACCCAGAGCCGCGCCATTGTAGAGCTCAGACAGGTTCTGGCGGCGCTGGAGAAGCACCACCCGACCAAGGCCATCGCCATATT
>LWDU01042434.1_pt1 | contig 35779 bp, 35 predicted proteins | sample 727161 | NCBI WGS metagenome assembly LWDU01 (sample SAMN04566230, study PRJNA314399) | hydrothermal vent metagenome | isolation source: deep sea hydrothermal plume seawater | place: Mexico: Gulf of California, Guaymas Basin | collected 2004-07-11 | reverse complement strand
CCAATAAATTCCTAAACGCTATTGTCGATGGCTTTTCATTGGAAGACGCTGAAGCAGTAAAGAGCATTGAGCGTACAACCAATCACGATGTGAAGGCGGTTGAGTACTTCTTAAAAGACAAAATTATTGGTAACGCGGCGCTTGAGCAGGTGAGCGAGTTTATTCATTTTGCTTGTACCTCTGAGGATATTAACAACCTTTCTCATGCATTAATGCTTAGCGATGGTCGCAAAGTATTGTTGCAACAGATGCAAAATCTGTCGAATTTGATAGCGGGCTTGGCTAAAGATAATGCTGAAATTCCAATGCTTTCTAGAACGCATGGCCAAACAGCTTCGCCGACAACGCTAGGTAAAGAAATGGCCAATTTCAGTGCCAGATTAAACCGTCAAATTGCCCAGTTTGAGCAAGTTAATATTATGGGTAAGTTTAACGGTGCCGTGGGTAATTTTAATGCCCATGTCAGCGCCTATCCAAACATTGATTGGCCTACAGTATCACAAGGTTTTATCGAGAGTTTGGGTGTTAATTACGCGGCGTATACCGCACAAATTGAGCCGCACGATTACATTGCTGAATATTATCACGCGATGAATCGTTTCAATACGATTTTGATTGACTTCTCTCGTGATGTTTGGGGTTATATTTCCCTGGGCTACTTTAAGCAAAAAACCATTGCTGGCGAAGTGGGATCTTCGACAATGCCACACAAAGTTAACCCAATTGATTTTGAAAATGGTGAAGGTAATTTAGGCCTTGCCAATGCGATTGGTGAGCACTTGGCGAGTAAGTTACCAATTTCACGCTGGCAGAGAGATTTGTCGGATTCAACTGTACTTAGAAACCTAGGCGTAAGTTGCGCACATTCTCTTATTGCATTTGCCTCAATTTCAAAGGGTATTTCCAAGCTTGAAATAAACGAAGCAAAACTGCTGGAAGACCTAGACAATGCCTGGGAAGTATTGGCTGAGCCGATTCAAACGGTTATGCGTCGTTACGGCGTTGAAAACCCTTATGAGAAGCTTAAAGAGCTTACTCGAGGACAAAAAATTAATGCCCAAATTTTGCGGGAATTTGTACAGACCTTGGACATTCCAGAAGAGGCCAAGAAAGCCTTGGTACAACTCACCCCAATGAACTACATTGGCGATGCGGTTAAGTTAGCAAAAAACATCTAAAGAGCTCTCTGTATAAACTATACAGAAAACCTCTAAAGCTGATATAATCTCCCGCCTTTACAACCCAACAATCACAAAGGAGCAAAAAACCCATGGTTAAAATTAGAATGGCCCGAGGTGGAGCGAAGAGAAAACCTTTTTATTCGATTGTAGCAACAGACTCTAGAAAACGTAGAGACAGTGGTTACATTGAGCGCATTGGATTCTTCAATCCAGTAGCACGCGGACAAGAAGTAAGACTTCAACTCGACGAAGATAGACTTGCATACTGGACATCTCAAGGTGCACAGATTTCAGATCGTGTTAAGCAACTTGTTAAAGAGTGCAAAGATCCTTCAATTCGTGAAAAGCGCGTAGCAGCAGCAGACGCTAAATTAGCAGCAGACGCAGCGAAAGTTGCAGCAGCTGAAAAAGCAGCAGCAGACGCAGCAGCGAAAGAAGCAGCAGAGGCGAAAGCAGCAGAAGAAGCTGAAGCAAAAGCAGCAGCTGAGGCAGAAGCCGCAGCAGCAGCGGAAGCAGCGGCGGAAGAAGCGCCAGCTGAAGAGGCAAGCGAAGAAACTCCAGCAGAAGATAAAGCCGCTGAGTAATTCTCTGTCTCAGACGTCAGAACAAAACGATGAAAAGCTGTTGGTCGGAAAGATCAACGGCTTTTTTGGCGTTAGGGGTTGGGTAAAAATCTTTTCCCATACCGAACCACGCAGTAATATTCTCAACTACCAACCTTGGTGGTATCTCGACAAAGACCAGTGGAAAACGATTGAAATCACCAATGGCCGCGAACAGTCAAAAACCATTGTTGCTCACGTCAAAGCGATTGATAGTCGTGAACAGGCTCAGCATCTTTTAGGGCTAGAGCTTTATATCACAAAATCTCAATTACCCGAACTCGACAATGAAGAACTCTACTGGCATGAGATGACTGGTATGCGCGTTGTTAATGTGGATGGTGTTGAATTGGGCGTTGTTGATAACATGGTGGCAACCGGTGCTAACGACGTTATTGTTGTCAAAGGCGAAAAAGAACACTGGGTACCTTATATTGAGCCTTTTTTGGTCTCGCTAAATCGCGAAGAGCGCTTGATTACGGTTGATTGGGATGAGGAATTTTAGCTCTTCGCTAGCGATCGTCCTAGAGATACTCCTAATCTCCCGTTTGTAATATATCCAAAATCGCATAAATATTTCCAAAATTGGAAGATTTAAGCCTGTTTTTTTTTGATTTTTGTGAAATATCGCTGACGATTTGTTCTTCTGGGCTTTGTTGCCTCTCTGTTCGCCTAGAAAGGTAACCGAAAGAGGCGACCTAACAAGTCAACCCTAAATAATTACTATTGCTTGTTTCGCTATATTTTGGGAGCTTGCTGCACTCAGACATGCAAAATTTCATCGCTTCACTTCATAAAGTATTATTTGAGTTGTCTTGTAAAGGGGTGAGTCAAAAACCTCAGTGGATTGACCATTGAGGTTTGCGATGTTCAAGTGTGTTGCCTGCAGTAATTTTCAGCAAGATTGTGGCGATTATTCATCGTGTGTCATTGTGTGTTGATCATGATCAGCACTCTCTTTGTCTGCATGCTCATGTGATGAGGTGCTAGAGCTATGACCTTCGTGTGGGTTGTCTCCGCTCGCCATTGCCCAGTGGTGAGGCTGGTGATGATTGCCATAAGCCATTATTCCTATATATCCCAAACCCTGAATTTTGGCTATGTCTTCAGGTGTGCTGGCAGTAACAACAATTCTATACACGTTGCCTTCACTGTTGGTTTTAACTGCCATTTTCCAACCAGTCTCTGATTCCATCTGTGCCGGGTGGGCCGATAAGACTCTATTGAGAGATCTATTTGCTCGCGTGGTGGTTGGTGCAATGATGGCCTCAAATCCATTTTCAATTTTCCTTTGTGAAACATCAACATTGAGTGACATATCTTGCATTTCTGTTAGATGCTGGCGAAGAGCCTCTATATTGACTTTGCTCCAGTCAGTTGCATCATTGGCTTCGAGTGCTGCAATAACCTCTTGGATAACGGCAAAAGGGTCGGTGCCAGCCTCTGTCAATACTGTTCCATTGTCTATAATTGTTGAGCCTTGACTCATCATTGTAGAATGATCCATGCTGGAGTGGTCCATGTTTGAATGATTCATCTTCGGCTCATGTATTTGTGAAAAAACACCTATTACTGATATGCAGCCCACGATGATGAGTGGATAAGTGATTTTTTTGTTATATTTCATTGCTGCTCCATTGATATGTATTTGAAAAGTTTGCTTACACTATTAAAAGTGAGTAAATTATATATCTAACTGGCAAATATCTGTATGATTCAAATCATATTAATTATACAAATTTATCATGCTTATTGATGATTTACATGACACGCTAGGTTCAAAGAGTATTCGTTTAAAAAAAGGCGAATACGTCTTCACTCAAGGACAGAGTGTTGAAAACATCTTCTGTGTTATTCAAGGAAGAGTGAGATTGATGCGTCAAACCATAGAGGGCGCCCCAATTGTGATTCATGTAGCCTTTGCTGGTGAAAGTATTGCAGAGGCCTCTTTGTTTTCAGAAAAGTACCATTGCTCTGCATTAGTTGATATAGGGGCCGAAATTGCTGTATTTTCAAAAAAAACATTGCTTAATCGGCTACAAACTAGTCCTAAATTAACACTAAGTTTATTGCAACAGATGACTATCAGTGTTCGTGATTTAAGAATGCTAAATGAAATTAAAAGTATTTACAGTGCGCAAGAGAGAGTACTTACTTTTTTGAGGGCTGAGTTTAAACAAGAGCAAGAGCTGGATTTGTCTTTGAAGGACATTGCTCAAAAGATTGGCCTAAGCCACGAGGCTTTCTACCGAACCATAAAAACATTAGAGACAGAAGGGAGAATATGTCGCAGTGGGCGTCACCTTGAACTTGTTGACTGATACATAGTAATCAACAGCTCTGAAATTTTAAATATGTCGAATTGGACCTATAATGATTGTTGATAACAAGGTTAGGGCTTCAAGTGGTCTCACTTTGAGGAATGTCTCATAATGTCTTTTGTTGTGCCAGCTAAGGTCGCGGATGATGAGATGGTATTGATACCCGCTGGCACATTTCAAATGGGCAATCCGGATCGCGAGAGCGGTGATGATAATTATCCAGTGCGCAGCGTCACAATCGACAGTTTTTACATGTGCAGGGTTTTCGTTTAGCAGTAGACCTAAAATAGTTTCAGACTAAGAGTCATTGTCTGGCTCGTAAATATCTTCTTCGTCCTTAAAGCCGTGCCTGTCTACCTTAAGGTCATGAATCACGCCATCATTAACGCTATAGATCCAGCCATGGACATGCAGTTGTTGGCCGCGTTGCCATGCGGTTTGCACAATTTTACTGCGAGATAAATTGGACACTTGTCTGATGACGTTAATTTCGCACATGCGGTTAAGGCGATCCTCGTCTGAATCGAGTTTCTTTAATTCTTTTTGATTGAACCAAAAGTGGTCTTTAACCGAACGTAGCCAATAATCACTAATGCCAGCATTGGTGTTTTCCATTGCAACCTTGATACCACCACAGCCATAATGGCCGCAAATAATAATATTTTCTACTTTAAGTACATCGACAGCATACTGGATGACCGACTGGCAGTTAAAGTCGACATGCTTCACCAAGTTACCAACGTTTCGATGGACAAATAACTGGCCTGGCAGTAGGCCAACTATTTCATTCGCGGGGACACGGCTGTCAGAGCACCCAATCCATAAGTATTTTGGTGTTTGCTGTTTTGATAGAGTGGCAAATAATTCAGGCTGCTCTTCTGAAACTTGTTGCGCCCAGCGTTTATTGTTTGCTAATAATTCAGATACGTTCATAATTGTTGCAATTATACATTTTGCATTATCATAATATTCTAAAAAAACTTTGTATTGTTATGCGATTTTAAAAGACCCAAATTAAACAAATATAATTTGGTTTAATTCAAATAAAAGCCACTCCATTAGGTTGATATTGTAATAGAATCTCCATAGCTAATGCTTAAGTAGCAGAGGGCTGAAAACACTATTTCTAATAAGCGTATTTGATGATCTGGATAACCAAAATATTTCCCTTCCTGTTGTGGATTAAGGAGTTAAAAAATCCCGAGGTATTGAAAGCGGACGCTATTGCAGGCGCAACGGTCGCTTTGGTGTTGGTGCCACAATCAATGGCCTACGCACAGTTGGCCGGTCTTGGTCCTCAATACGGTTTATACGCCTCTTTCCTGCCAGTGATGATTGCCGCCCTCATGGGCTCATCAAGGCAACTAAGTACTGGTCCAGTGGCTATTGTCTCTTTGTTGACTGCTGCTGCTCTTGGCGACTTAGTAATTGATCCGGGCAGTTATGCTGTCTATGCAGCACTCTTGGCATTGATTGTAGGTGTGTTTCAATTGTTGCTCGGCATTCTTAGGATTGGCTTTGTCATCAACTTTATTTCACACCCTGTAGTGAATGGCTTTACCAATGCTGCAGCAATTATTGTCAGTGTCTCCCAATTGCATAAGCTTGTGGGTATTCGAGTAATAAACTCCTCGGATACTGACTGGAGCGCAGCTTGCCAGCCTCTAACGATGCTTGATAGGATAGAGCAAGCAGGGAGTGGCGCTATGCACGCGATATGTAATGCTGATCAAAATTACGAAACCCTATGGCGTTTGCTCGAAGCCGTCTCAAGCTATGCGCACATTCCAACATTAGCCATGTCGGTATTAGCCTTGTTAACGATGCTACTGTTAAAGCGTTTTTATCCGAAAATTCCAGGCATCCTAGCCGTGGTTGCCGTCTCTATTTTAGTGTCTTGGGTTATTGGTTACGAGTCCATGGGAGGTGTTATTGTCTCCTCGGTAAGTGTCGATAGCATTTTTAGTTTTAAAGTGCCGAGTTTTGACTTTAAGGCCATAGGCTCGCTATTTATTTTTGCGATCATTATTGCATTAATTGGCTTTATGGAGGCTATCTCAGTGGCGAAATCAATGGCCGCTAAAACCAAACAAAGATTAGATGTCAATCAAGAGTTGATTGGCCAGGGCTTAGCCAATGTCACCTCAAGCCTTTTCCAAGGTTATGCGGTTGCAGGTTCATTTTCTCGGACTTCTGTGAATGCTGGTTCCGGGGCCGTTACCGGTTTTTCTTCGGTGGTTACGGCTGTCATTGTTGGTATTACCTTATTATGGTTCACGCCGTTGTTGTACCATTTGCCCCAAGCAACTCTGGCGGCGGTGATTATGATGGCTGTGTTTCAATTAATTAACTTTGGACCGATATGGCACGCCTGGAAAATCGAGAAACACGATGCCATTGTCGGCCTTCTCACTTTTATCCTGACGTTAATATCCGCTCCGCATTTAGAAAACGGCATTGCTTTCGGCGTCATTCTTTCTTTGGGTTTGTTTTTGTACCGGACTATGCAGCCCAACTTTAGCGAGCTCTCAGCTCACGATGGCTCTAAGAACTTTGTCAGCGCAGGGGAGAACAACCTTGAGGGTTGTAAAGTTGTTAGTCTTGTGAAGTACAGTGGCTCGTTGTATTTTGCTAACGCTGGTTATTTTGAAACAAGAATGCTGGAATTGATTGCACATAATCGCGAATATTTGCGTTATATTATTGTTGATGTGGCTGGTATTAATCAAATCGATGCCAGTGGCGAAGAGATGTTATTAAATCTTGTTGAATCCTGCTCAGAGTCAGGCGTTGAAATTCTATTTGCCAGGATGGAGGGTTTAGATACTGTTCTAGAAAGAGCTGGCTTTAAAGACAGGGTGGGGCAAAATCGCTTTTTCCAACGAAGAGGTGAGGCTTTGCGTTATGCTTGGGAAGAGATTGGTGATCCTGAGGCAGAGTTTAAGAGTCCATTACGACATCTTATCGGTCGTTAAAGGTCTTTGTAAAAAGCCTTCACAAAATACAATCCTTGAGGCTCGGATGTTGGCCCTGCTTGTCGTCTGTCCTTACTATCCAAGACATCTTGTACCCAACCAACAACGCGTTCGCCTCTGCCGACTTTTAAGAGTGTGCCAACAATATTGCGAACCATATGATGCAGAAACGCATTGGCTTTAACTTCTAGTAGAACAATGTCGTTATTCTTTGTAATGTTTAGATATTCAATGGTTTTAATGGGTGATTTGGCTTGGCATAGGCTGTCACGGAAGCAAGAAAAATCGTGCTCACCCAATAGCAAAGCCGCAGCTTCTTGCATTTTCTCAATATCGAGCGGCCTTGGTTGCCAAAGGTGTGAGTCAGCCTTTAGTGCTGAGCGCACGGGATGGTTGAGAATTTTGAACTCATAGGCTCTGGCGTAAGCATTAAAACGGGCGTGAAAGTCATCGCCAACTTCTTTGGCCCAGGTGAAGTTAACGTCGGCCGGCAAATTAACATTACCACCAAATAACCAGGCTTTGCTTTCGCGAACCGCCTTAGTTTCGAAATGAATCACCTGCTCTTTGGCATGTACGCCAGCGTCAGTTCGTCCAGAACAGAAGACCCGTACTGGATGGTCGGCAACTTTTGATAAAGCGGCCTCAACAACAAGCTGGACGGTTCTGATGCCAGATTTTTGTATTTGCCAGCCGTGAAAGTGGGTGCCTAAATATTCGACACCGAGAGCAATTTTCATACCTAATGGACCCAACTAATTTGTTGTAAAATCAATTGTATTATTTTAACAAAGTATTGCAACTAGGCCATTGATACTCGTCATTTGGCATAGGAAGGCTTATGAGCAAAAAAAATCAACAATCGGAAATCAAAAGACTGATTTCAGCCTGCGTATATTCAGCCCAAGGCTTCAAGGCTTGCTACAAGTCTGAAGCTGCGTTTAGATTGGAGCTGTGGCTTGGGGTAGTTTTGCTGCCGCTTGGCTATTGGATGGGCGAGTCTGCGATTGAGCAAGTGTTATTAATTACGCCTATTTTTATTGTGCTGATTGTTGAAATGCTTAACTCTGCTGTTGAGGCCGTGGTCGACCGAATTGGCACTGAGAAACATGAACTTTCTGGCTTTGCCAAAGACGTGGCTTCTACTGCAGTGACACTTTCATTAATCCTATTTCTTGTGACGTGGTCGATTATTCTACTTTAGAAAATTTCATCGATCAGCAGGTAGATTGTGTGTTTTTTGACTCAATTGAGAGCACAAACGATTACCTGTTAACTCAACCTTTTAGCGAAACAACTCAATTGTGTATAACGCGTGAGCAGACCAAAGGAAAAGGTCAGCACGGTCGAGTGTGGTGCAGCCAAAAAGACGGCAGTGTGTTGTTTTCAATACGACAAAATTTTGACGCAAGTTGCGATCTTAGCGGCTTAAGCTTGGTAGTTGCTCTGGCGATTGTGAAAAGCTTAGAAGGGGCTTGCGCCATTGAAAAATTGAGCATTAAGTGGCCGAACGATATTTATTTTGGCGATAAAAAACTCTCTGGAATATTACTTGAAAACCAATTACACGGAGACAAGCAATCGGTTGTTATCGGGGTTGGGGTTAATTACGCACTTGGCGCAAATCTTGGTTGCGAAACCCCTTGGGTCGATTTGACGACAATTAGTGATAGTGTGGCAAATATCAAAGCGCTAACAGTCGCTATCATTAATGCTATTCTTGCTTATGTTAAACGCTTTGAGAAAAATGGATTTGAAGATTTTCAAAGTGAGTGGGCGGCTTACGACATGCTCAAAGGCCGGATGGCAAAAGTAGGCCGAGCGAACAATTCTTATACTGGCGAAGTGACCGGTGTAAACAGCAAGGGCGCGTTACTCATATCAAGTGAGGGCGGCGTTGAGACGATGTATAGCTCTGAGCAAATCACCTACATTTAGGGTAAGATATGACCACCCACAAATCCACAGAAAATTAGATGGCGAACAATAGATTAGAAGTTAAAAATATCTGCAAAACTTACGCAAAACGAGAGGTTGTTAACGACGTTTCTTTTGCGGTTGAAGGCGGTGAAATTGTTGGGTTGCTTGGCCCGAATGGTGCCGGCAAAACAACGTGTTTCTATATTGCTTGTGGTCTTGTTCGGTCCGATAAGGGTGAGGTTTTTATTAACCACCATAAGGTCGGCCATATGCCGATGCATAAGCGCGCCAAACTGGGCCTGGGTTATTTACCACAAGAGCCTTCCATTTTCCGTAAGCTCACGGTTGAAGACAATATTTTGGCGGTGTTAGAGCTTAATAAAGCGCTACCTTCTGCACGCAGAAAGCACAGACTTGAAGAGTTGTTGACAGAATTCCATGTGGAGCATATTCGCCACATTAAGGGTGTCAGCTTATCGGGCGGTGAGCGCAGAAGAGTTGAAATTGCTAGAGCGTTGGCGATGGAGCCAAAATTTATTTTGCTTGACGAGCCTTTTGCCGGTGTTGATCCAATTTCGGTGGGTGACATTCAACAAATTATTTACCACCTCAGAGACAAAGGTATTGGTGTATTAATTACCGATCACAATTATCGAGAAATGCTGGATACGTGCGATCACTCGTATGTCATGCACTCTGGGCAAATCATAGCCGAGGGCGACAAAGAAGCGATTCTTACCAACGAGGCTGTGAAAAAAGTCTATCTGGGCGAAACGGCTGGTGAACACTAAACCATTTATCACTCTAGGCATTGAGTCCTCGTGTGATGAAACCGGAATAGGAATATACAGCTCTCAAACCGGCTTACTCTCACACACACTTTTTTCACAAGTCGAGATTCATGCTGAATACGGCGGCGTGGTGCCGGAAATCGCCTCGAGAGACCACATTCAAAGAGCGATACCGCTTATTAAAGACGCCTTACAAGAAAGTGACCTGTCATTACAAGATTTGACCGGCATTGCTTATACGCAAGGCCCAGGATTGGCAGGCGCTCTTTTGGTTGGTAGCTCTATTGCGCAAAGCCTTGCTTGGGGTTTAAACATTCCTGCAATCGGTGTTCACCATATGGAAGGCCACCTTTTAGCGCCACTTCTGGCTGAATCTAAGCCAGAGTTTCCTTTTGTTGCGTTATTAGTTTCAGGCGGCCACACCTTGTTAGTTGAAGTGAGAAGTATCGGCGATTATAAAATTTTGGGCGAGTCTTTAGACGATGCCGTTGGCGAGGCATTTGATAAAACCGCTAAAATCCTCGGCTTGGGTTATCCTGGCGGGCCAGCGCTTGCCAAGCTTGCTACTGAAGGCGAAGTGGGTCGGTTTACTTTCCCGCGACCAATGACCGATCGCCCAGGACTTGACTTTAGTTTTAGTGGTCTAAAGACTTTTGCGAGAAATACCTTTGCTAAACACCCCGACGAAAAAGCCAATATTGCCACAGCCTTTGAAGTGGCGGCAACTGAAACACTGATGATCAAATGCCGTCGCGCTTTGGAGCAAACAGGCTTTTCAACGCTGGTTGTTGCTGGCGGTGTCAGCGCCAACACAACACTACGACAAGTACTTGATGCAATGGGCGAAAAAATGACAGTGGACGTGCATTATCCCGAACACGAATTTTGCACCGATAACGGCGCAATGATTGCACTTGCTGGGCATTATCGCCTTATGGCTGGACAGAGTAATAATGATTTGGAGGTTGCTATCAAACCACGCTGGAACTTAGAGGAGCTTCAAGCCATTTAGTGCAATTAAGTCGTATTAAAAGATCTAAATGATCTATACTTTGTATTAAGTCTAGCTGCCACACTAAGGCAACTAGCGATACGACTTATTGCCATGAATCAACTTGCAAAGATATTTACCCGAGCTGCAGACGGCTTAGATGCGCCGTTGGTGAGTATTGAAGTGCATATTTCAGGCGGCTTGCCGTGCTTCTCGATCGTAGGCTTGCCCGAGGGCGCTGTCAAAGAAAGTAAAGACAGAGTGCGTAGTGCGCTGATGAATTCTAAGTATCGATTCCCCACTCAAAGAATCACCGTTTCTCTTGCACCAGCCAACCTGCCAAAAAGCGGTGGGCGCTATGATCTCGGTATTGCACTGGGTTTATTGATGGCCTCGGGCCAATTAAAGTCGGTGAAAGACATTAATGAGTTTGAATTTTATGGCGAGCTTGGCCTTGATGGCGCTGTTCGTGGTACCGAAGGACTGTTGACAGCATTAGTACAGGGATTTTCTAGTGAACATCATTTAGTTATTCCTGAGACTAATATTGATGAAAGCACCTTGGTGAATGAGGCGAGTATTTATCCTTGCAATCACTTACTACAAATTTGTGGTTTTTTATCCGGTGCCGGCGAGATGAAAAAACTTCAAATTAAAGAGGTCTCGTCAAATCACACCAACTTTGATTTTTCACAAGTTAAGGGGCAACATCAAGCCAAAAGAGCGATGGAGGTGGCTGCCAGTGGCGGCCATAATTTACTTTTAATCGGCCCACCAGGTGCGGGAAAAACCATGCTTTCAGAGCGCCTACCATCGATACTACCACCCCTCACAAAGGAGCAGGCGTTAGAGCGTGCATCCATTTATTCTGTGGCTGGTCAGAGTGTAAATGTTAGTGAATTACGCATCCCGCCTTTTCGATCACCACACCACACGTGTTCTGCGGTTGCTTTAGCGGGCGGTGGTGCAATTCCAAAACCGGGTGAAATCTCGCTTGCTCACGAAGGTGTGCTTTTTTTAGATGAGTTGCCAGAGTTTCCAAGAGCGGCTTTGGAGGTGTTAAGGCAGCCGATGGAGAATGGTGTCGTGCACTTATCGCGTGCGGCCAAACAAGTGAGTTTTCCGGCTAATTTTCAGCTTATTGCCGCAATGAACCCCTGTCCATGTGGTTATTTTGGCGACGGCTCTCAGAAGTGCCATTGCACCGAAGATCAAGTGAGTAAATACCGTTCGAAGATTTCTGGTCCTCTGCTGGATCGAATTGATATGGTGCTTGAATTACCACCATTGCCAAAGGAACTTTTACTGCCAAGTGAGAGTGGGGAGACCCTTGAAAATAGCGAAAGCATTCGAGCGCGCGTGTTAAGTGCTTATAATACTCAGCTTGAAAGACAGGGTAAAGCCAATGATCGCTTGCTTTCTGATGAGGTAGATAAACTGCTTCAACTGGATAGTGATGATAGGCGTTTACTCGAAATGATGATTGAAAAATTGTCGCTTTCAGCAAGAGCCTACTACCGCACTATTAAGGTGGCACGCACCATCGCAGACCTCGATAAAAGCGCAAAAATTCAAAGAGCGCATTTGATTGAAGCTGTGGGTTATCATCGTTTTAATTATTAATTAAGAATTTCATGCTTATTATTCCGGCTATTGATTTAAAAAATGGGCAATGTGTACGCCTAAGACAAGGTTTGATGGACGACACCACGGTGTTTTCAGACGACCCCTGTGAAATGGCCGCCAAATGGGTGAATGAAGGCGCTAGACGCTTACACTTAGTAGACTTAAACGGCGCCTTTGAGGGTAAGCCAATTAACGCTGAAAGTGTTAATCAAATCACTAAAACATTCCCTGATTTGCCGGTGCAAATCGGCGGCGGTATCCGTGATTTAAACATTGCTAATACGTATATTGAGGCGGGCATTAGTTATCTTATCATTGGCACGATGGCGGTGACGCACCCCGAGTTTGTTTCAGAGCTTTGTCGGGAGTTTCCAGGCAAAATTATCGTTGGATTGGATGCCAATAATGGCCTTGTTGCAACCGACGGCTGGGCTAAACAAACTGACATCCATATTGTTGATTTATCAAAGAAATTCGAGCAAGACGGTGTGAGTTCAATTGTCTATACCGATATTGCCCGTGACGGAATGATGCGGGGTGTTAATGTGGAAGCAACCGCAGACCTTGCTAAGCAAACCTCAATCCCTGTCATTGCTTCTGGCGGCATCACCAATTTGGATGATATTGCTGGACTTCTGCATCACGCTAAAGAGGGTATTATGGGTGCGATTACAGGCAGAGCCATCTATGAAGGGTCGCTTGATTTTAGAGCCGCGCAGACTATGAGTGATGTTTATGATCATTGAAGTTGCTTACGCACTTGCTGAAAAACAAACATTATTAAGCCTTGAAGTAAAAGAGGGTGTCACCTTGCAAGAGGCCATTGAGACTTCTGGTATTTTGAACACCTATTCGCAGATTGACTTAAGTAAAGACAAGGTGGGTATTTTTGGTAAATTGGCCAAACTCGACACCGTTTTACGTGAAAAAGATCGTGTTGAGATATACCGTCCTTTGATTGCTGACCCTAAGCAAGTGCGCAAAGAGCGCGCAGCGGCGGGCAAAGTGATGCGAGGCGGCAAAAAAACGTAAATCAAGGTAAAATAACCCCTCTACACTATTGATATTTTAATAAATGAGCGACGAAAAACCTCCGAGTCCGACCTTTTTTCAAAAGGTTATTGGTAAGTTCTTTTACCAACCACTTAAATCCCGTAAACAATTAATGCAAGCCTTGGAAGAGGCTGAAGACAATCTTGTGATTGATGCCCACTCTCGTTCTGTTATTGAGGGCGCCCTCCAAGTTGAAAGCCTCAGGGTGCGAGATGTCATGGTACCAAAAGCAAAAATGGTCCTGATTGCTTCCGATGCCTCGACAAAAGAACTTCTGCAAGTGATGATTCGTTCGTCGCATTCTCGTTTTCCGATACACAATCAAGAGCAAGATCGTGTTTTAGGCGTCATTCTCGCCAAGGATTTACTGTCTCATTTTGCTGAGAACGGGGGTGGCGAGTTTAATTATCGAGAATATTTGAGAGATGCGCTATCGGTGCCTGAAAGCAAGCCACTTGGCGCGCTGCTTCGAGAGTTTCAGCAGAGTAAATCTCATATGGCTATTGTTCTGGATGAATACGGTGAGATTGCAGGATTGGTCACCTTGGAAGACGTGCTCGAACAAATTGTTGGTGAAATTGAAGATGAGCACGACCAAGAAGAGGACTATATTGTGGACTATGGCGACGGTCGTTATTTGTTGCAAGCCAACACACCGATTGGAGAGTTTAACGAATTTTTTGAAACGTCGATCAAAAATAATGATTTTGACACGGTTGCAGGCATGGTTATAGCGGGCTTCACCTACTTACCAGAGCAAATGAGTGAAATAAGCCTCCATGGTTTTCAGTTTAAAGTCTTGAAAACAGATTCTCGTCGACTGCACTTGCTTGAGGCAACGCGCTTAAAGAAAGGCCCGAAAGATTAGATCGGCGCAGTTAATCGACCGAATAAAAAGTAGAGTTTGGCAACATCAAGTTGTTTCTACGAAACTTATACTAAAGTAGGCTCCGCACTGCTCTCTGAGTATAATCAACCGATATGAGTACACTTGAACAAACTACCCAGCTAGCTATTGATTTAATCAAAAAACAACAAGCCACTGATTTTGAAATATCCGTGGCTGAGAGTTCTGGCGTCTCCACAAGTGTTAGATTGGGAGAGGTTGAGACATTGCAGTATCATCTTGATACAAGCTTTGATATCAATGTTTACTTTGGCCAAAACAAGGGCCATGCCTCTAGCGTGGATTTGAGTGAGAAAAGTTTGCAAAAAGCCATTGAATCCGCTTGCTTAATTGCCAAATACACCCAGGAAGATCCGTTTAACGGCCTTGCACCTAAGGAAAGAATGGCGTGGGATGTGCCGGAACTGGATCTTTATCACCCCTGGGATTTAGATGCGAAATACAGCATTGAGCTAGCCAAAGAGTGTGAAGCTAGCGCCCTAGATCAGGCTGAAATTGATAACTCCGATGGCGCAGAGTTATCCAGTTTTGAAGGTACAAGCTTTTATGCGAATTCCAACGGATTAATCGCCAAAGCAAAGAGCACAAGGCATTCGTTACACTGCTCTTTGATTGCAAAGCGAGGCAGTGAAATGCAAACCGCTTACGACTACAGCAGTGTTTTGGATGCCGAAGACTTGTTGTCGGCCAAACAGATTGGCCTTTCAGCGGCTGAATTGGCACAACAAAAACTTGGTTCAAAAAGTTTGAAATCACAAAAGTGCCCCGTTATTTTTACTTCACGACAATCCTCGGGTTTGTTTTCTCAGCTATTGAGCGCGCTTGGCGGCTCAAGACAGTACAAGAAATCATCGTTTTTGCAGGACTCTCTTGGAGAGATCGTATTGCCTGAGGGGATGAGTATTTTTGAGGACCCAATACAGCTGAAAACAATTGGCGCAAGAGCGTTTGATCAGGATGGTATAGCGAAACAAAAACAGTTTTTTGTTGAGCGTGGCAGAGTGGCAAGTTATATTATGAGCCAATATTCCGCCAATCAGTTGGGTTTAGAATCAACAGCGAATGCTGGCGGTGCCAGTAATTGCCAAGTTAGCACAACATTTGACGGCGCACTGGACGCGCTCCTTAACGAAATGCATAAAGGCTTATTGGTTACTGACTTGATGGGTCATGGTGTCAATACCACAACAGGTGATTACTCCCGTGGTGCACAAGGTTTCTGGGTTGAAAATGGGAAAATTCAATACCCAGTGTCAGGCATCACTATTGCGGGCAACTTAAAAACTATGTTTACTAATATCTCTGCAGTTGCAAGCGATATTGATTTTAGAAGCAATATTAAAGCTGGCTCAACATTGATTAGCGAGATGACTATTGCAGGAGAAATTTAAGTGAGAGAGTTCGATGTCATCATTGTCGGTGGCGGCATGGTTGGTCTTGCTTTTGCATTAGAATTATCAGTACGACAAAACATTTCAATCGCTATTGTTGATCCCGGCGAAATAAATCCAACAATTCACAAATCTTTTCATACACGTGTCAGTGCTATAACACCTGTCAGTGAGGCATTCTTGGGCGGGCTGGGTGTTTGGGAGCGCATTTCTAGAAGGAAGTCTTTCAATGCCACCAAGGTGTGGGATCAGAATTCTCACGGTCAATTGAATTTCAACGCGTCGGATGAAAGTCTTGATCATCTTGGCAGTATTGTTGAGAACGACCTCATTCAAGCTGCGCTATTCACATCTCTTGATCGGGGAAAAATTGACTGTATTAAGGGCAGTTTAACCGCGCTTGATAAGACTGAAGAGGGCTATCAAGTCACATTGAGCGATCAAACAAAGCTTGCTTGTCAGTTGCTTATTGGCGCAGACGGCGCACAGTCTCAAGTGAGAAAGTTGTCTGGTATCGACACCTGTGAAAAAGACTATCAACAACAAGCGATTATTGCCAATATTGCATGCGAGAAGTCTTTTGATGGTGCCATTTGGCAGCGCTTTTTAGCCGACAGTATTATTGCACTATTGCCATTGTCTGACAAACAAGCCTCTATTGTTTGGTCGTGCAAAAATCCCCTTGCGAGCGAGTTAACCGATATGCAAAATGCTGATTTTTGCCGGGCACTGTGTGCGGCCGTTGAGTATCGTTTTGGCGAAATAACATTAGAGAGTGACAGAAAGGCGTTCCCTTTGATTGAGCGTAGTGCAAATGATTACGTTTTGCCAAATTTAGCACTCATAGGTGATGCGGCGCATAATATTCATCCTTTGGCGGGTCAAGGTGTAAATCTTGGGTTTGCAGATGCACAAGAGCTTAATATGCAGCTTTATACACATACCGATAAAGCCCTGGGTGATCATATGGTTTTGAGAAAATATGCCAGAGCAAGGCGCACTGATAATGAGCTCATGGCTAAAACAATGACAGGACTTAATTGGATTTATAAAGAAAACAATGAAGGCTTACGTTGGCTTAGGGGCTTTGGTATGAATCTCATCGATGAGACGCCATTGCTTAAGTCATTCTTGCAGAAGCACGCATTGGGTAAGCAGGGTTAGTGGCGCACTTTAGCGAATAAATCGGGTCGGCGTAATGATGCCATCAACGGGTACATCCCACGGTTTTGCATCGAGTTGATCCACTTCTTGGCAATTAAAAGCCAGCGCAAAAAGCTTGGGTTTGTTAAATTTATTTTGCTGGGCTTTAAACGCCAGTGTCTTGTCATAAAAACCACCACCCATACCCATTCTGTTTTTGTGTTTATCAAAACCGACAAGGGGCATTAGTATCAAATTCATTTCGTGGGCACCGACAAGTGGCGTGAAAAGCGGCTCATCAATACCAAAACGATTTTTTTGAAAATGCTGCCCAACTTTGGCAAATTTGAGCTTTTCACCGACCAGAATTGGGAAATACACGCTATGACCCTGACGGCTTAAAAATTTAATGATATTTTTGGTTTCAACTTCCCCGTCATTAGGGGTGAAGATGGCGATGTGTTTTGCGCTGCGAAAAACCCCTGCCTTTTGGCATTGGTAGAGTAGTTTTTTGCCTTTTTTATGACGCACCGGCTGCGAGAGCGATTTTCTAAGTCTTCGTAGTTTACGACGTAGTTCTTTCATTGCAACACATTGGTCTAAAAATTTGGATTTTAGCAGTACAATGAGCCCTTTTGGGTTCATTTGTAAAATCATCATGGTGGAAGTAAAGACATTTAGATTGATTTGCCTGCTAACGGCTACACTGCTATCACTGAATACACAGGCTGATGAAGAGCTATTTTATTACGCCCTCAAGAGCTATGAAAATCAAAAGTACAGTGTGTCCTTCGGTATGTTTGCTGATCTGTCAAAAGCGGGACTCCCAAGTGCTAGCACCATGCTAATGTCGCATTATGAGGAGGGGTTGGGCGTTCTTCAAGACTCCACCAAGGCCATGTCTTATTTGGGCTTGGCTGTGACTCAAATGGATAATTACAATCCGGAAAACGGTTATCAAGCTGGTCTGATGTTTTTACGCATCAATAAACTGTCTGTTGCATTGGAGCAGCTCAAGACTGCGGCTAAGTACAAGCACCCATTGGCGTCTTATGAGATTGCCAAACTAAAGCTTGCTGGGCTCGAAGAGCAAGTATTAGAGGCGGTTATGTGGGCGATGATTGCCGGCTCTTATGACACAAAAGAATCTGAATCACTGCGCTCGATGGTTGAGAATTTATTGGGTGTGCAGGGCGCGCAAGCGCTACAAATGACGGAAAAATGGTTTAAGGACAACAGCGCTGAGATGCTCAGAAAAGAGATTAAAAAAATGAGAAGGAAGGTTAAATTAATGGGTCTTCTCAAGAATATTCAGGAGTAGACCCTTAAAAGGTCCGTTGTGCCGCGTTGATAAAGACCTGGGCCTTACGGCTCAAGGCGGAAGTTCGACGCTTACCGCAGGCTTCCCACTTCAAGGCGGGCTTGCACAATAGTAAAACAATCTCATCTCCTGTTCTGTCTTTAATCGGCTCAGGGATAAAAATCAAACACGCACACAACAGATGATTTCATTATCACCCCGCACTTTGAGATTTGCAAATTATTTTTTTCTTTTTTATGTAAGACTGTAAGAATATATTGATAATTGATGTAGTTTGACTACGGTTATCAACAGGCGTAGGATTGAGCTAACTCAATTTACAAGAGTGCATGATAAGTCTCGCACTCTTCAGGAAAAGCCGAATGAACTTTGACATACTCCAATCACCCTTCGCGTTTTTGCATCAAGAAATTGGTGACATTACGCATGAGAAAACGCTACGAGCATACGAAGACAGCTGGGAAAAAGATGGCAGGGATATTTCAGCAGCGATTGACCGTAATGGCACGCCGTGGTTGCGAATGTTTAACCCTCAGGGTAAGCGCATTGATGAAATCCTCTTCCCACGGGAATACTGGTGGCTTTTAAAGAGCGGCTATAAAGCGGGTGCTGTGTGGCGTGTTTTCGAAGAAGACTCTTTGTTAACTTCCTATTTGCAAGGCTACATCACCTCTTTTTACGATTCCGGGCTTTATTGTCCTCATACCGTTTCCTTGGCAACAGCGGTGTCGGTTGAGAAGTACGCGAATGAATCCTTAAAGCAATGTTTTCTCTCACAGCTACTCAAAAAGGATGACACGGTATCTCAAGGTGCGACTTGGATGACAGAAATCAAAGGGGGGTCAGATTTGGGCGGCAATACCGAGACAGTTGCAAGCCAAAATGGCGAGCATTGGCTTCTAAATGGAGATAAATATTTTTGCAGCAATGTGCAAGCGGAGATGGCTGTGGTAGCAGCGCACGTTGAAGGCTCTGCAAACAATGTACATGGCTTGGCACTTTTTCTATTACCAAAATTCCGTCAAGACGGCAGCCTTAATTATCTTATTCGGCGCCTTAAAAACAAAATTGCAACGCGTTCTGTACCAACTGGTGAGGTAGAGTTGAAAGACTCCGAGGCTTATCTTCTGGGTACTCCAGATATAGGTATTTATCTGATAATGGAGGTGCTGAACGTATCTCGAGTTGCAAACAGCATGGCCAGTATTGCATTGGCACAACGAGCATTATTTGAAGCTTGGAGTTTTGCAAGACAGCGCCACGCTTTTTCAAAGCCTATTATTGAGCACGGACTTCTGCAGCAGCAATTTAACGATCGATTTAAGCAGTTACGAAGTGGATTCGCTCTAAGCTGGGAAGCGGCCAAACTGCTCGATGAAGTTTGGCGTGAAAAACCACCGTATTCGGAACGTTATCATCTTTTTCGATTGATGGCGCACTTGAGTAAGTACTGGAGTGCTGAATTTGCGGTACAAAGCTCTAAATGGGCGATAGAAGTGCATGGAGGAATTGGCGTTCTGGAAGAGTACGGCGTGGAGCGTTGGTTGCGTGAAGCGATGATTTTGCAAATATGGGAGGGTACGCCTCACCGACAAATCCTTGATGGATTGGCCGTCATGGAGCATAAAGGCGCGCATTTATTGCTGTTTAATTATTTACAAGACCGCACTTCAAAAGAGGCATTAGAGGCGATGAGGAGGCGTGTTGAAAAGCATCTTCTCTTGCCAAAAGAGGTTAAAGAGGCCAAGTCTGAAGCACTCTTTAAAGATCTGGCGTTATTTACAATAATCGCCCTTGCATAAAAGCGGAAAAACCTTCAAGTGCTCGTTGTTTTCACCAGTTTACTAATCTGTTTCTTATGCAGGGTAGAGTCTAATAATCAGTTACAATGTGCGGATATATTGCTGTTGCGCTTAGCGCATTATTGTTTGACTTAAAAAGGTTATAAATGACTGTTTTATCTGCAATTTTTTTGTTATTCATCATAATGGATCCGATTGGAAATGTACCTCTTTTCCTTAGTATCCTGAAAAACATCGCGCCTGAGCGTCGTCGTATGATCATTATCAGAGAGCTATTGATTGCACTGCTGGTGTTGTTGGTATTCATGTTTTCTGGCAAGTACATTCTTGCCTTTTTGCAAATTTCTGAATCCTCTTTGGGTATTGCTGGCGGCATCATGCTACTCACTATTGCTTTTAAAATGATCTTTCCTGGAAAAGAGGACATGTATGCTCACAATGAAGAGGCCGAGCCATTAATTGTGCCACTTGCAGTACCACTTTTGGCAGGGCCTTCAGCGATTGCCGCTGTGATTCTTATGATGGCTCAAGAGCCAGATCGTTGGACGGATTGGGCTTTGGCTTTGGTTGTTGCTTGGCTCTTAGCTGGCGTAATTTTAATCTCTTCAGAAACACTGGGTCGAAAGCTGGGCGTTAGGGCCTTGATTGCCATCGAAAGGTTGATGGGTATTTTGCTATTGTTGGTTTCGGTCAATATGCTTGTTGAGGGCATTAAGCGGTCATTCAATATTTAGCTTTCTTTCAAAATATAACTCCGTTCGATAATTCGCTCTATAGTCGCAGTTTTTCCCAAAGTTGTGGGGCGACTTGAGTTTGCCAAGCTACAGCCATCAGGTTAAAATACCTTTTATTTTTCTTCGAGATCAACATGTCATCAGCAGCACCTATCGTAATGAAATTTGGCGGAACAAGCGTTAGGAACGACAGCTCGCGCACCAGTGCAATGAGGCACGTTAAAGATCATTTTGAGGATGGCAAGGATATCGTTGTCGTTGTTTCTGCTATGGGTCGTAAAGGCGAGCCCTATTCAACAGACACTTTGATTAACATGGTCAAGCTTGTCGGCAAACATATTTGCCCTAAAGAGTTGGATTCTGTTATGAGTATTGGTGAGAACTTGAGCGCCGCCTATTTTGCTCACTTTCTTAATCAAAACGGTATGAATGCGATTTCATTTGACGGCCGTCAAGCCGGTATTTTGACGGATGATAACGCCGGCAATGCTGAGATAATTGAAATTAACCCAGCTCGAATTCGCTCGGCTTTAGCCGAGGGAAATATTGTGGTTGTGGCTGGCTTCCAGGGTGTTAATAGCGATGGTGATGTGCGTACGCTCGGACGTGGTGGTAGTGATACTTCTGCCGTTGCATTGGGCGCAGCATTGGGCGCTGAATGTGTTGAAATTTATTCGGATGTTGATGGTATCGCTAATTGTGATCCGAGGCAAGTGACAACCGCTGTTTTTATGGACTCAATCAGTGCGGCACAAATGATTATGATGTCGGATGAAGGCTCCAAAGTTATTCACCCTCGCGCGATAAAAGCGTCACTAGTGAGTAAAACACCGATTATTGCCAGAAATACTTTTAACGATGCGCCCGGCACAACTATTTTTCACGGTGAATCGTCGGACTCTAGCTGCGCCACCCTGGCACACCGAGAGGACATGGTTATGGTTGAGTTTGAGTACGCCCACGATGCGGGTAGCCACGTTGAAGGTGTCATCAATATCGACTCTAAGCGCGTTATCTTGAGAGATGATGTGTATTTCAGTGCAAAGCTTTCACGGTTGGAAGAAAGCTTTGGCTTTTATAAGGTAAGCAAGGGTTGGGCGACGGTTTCGGTTGTTTTTAACGACAAAGCCCCTGAGGCGATGGCAATCGAATCGGCGGAAGTCCTTGAAACTGAAGCAAACGTCATTAGCTATTTGCTGCCCGAGTCAGAAATGCGAGTTGCGCTCAATACTCTTCACGCTGCATACACGTAGCCAAGCGCAGTCTTGGCGATTAAGCTTTAGGGTTTATTGCCGCCATTATCAACATACGCCCGAAGAGTTTCAGCATTGAAGCTCTCTTCAAGTTCTGCTGCTTTTTGTGCTACGGGCGCCACCATGTCACCGTCTGCAATTTCAATAACTTCGTTTTCCCAATCAGCAAGATAGGCGTCTGCATCCGTTGCACTAGCAACTGCCGCAGCCTCATCAACAGCTTCCATAAAGCGGTTATCAAGCTGTAATTTTTCAACTTCACGGCGACTTTTTTTAATCATTACTTGGGTTGGGATGTCTCGCCATTTGATAATCGTAAGTTTCATTTTTTCTCCAAAAAAAAGTTGTTGCTAGTTCGTTGTTTGTTGCTGTGAAATAATTCTACATTAAGCTCAGTTTTCTCACAACAAATATACTGATTTATAAAAACAAGATTATTCATTCAAGCCTTACGCGACTTATTTAAAATTTAATCATTGCTATTGTTTGATTGATGGCGAGTTGTTTTCTGGGGGTGTTATGGTCTACACTGGCTCTTGCCACTGTGGTGCAGTGGTGTATGAAGTTGAGGCGGACGAGGAACTTGCTGTTGTTGATTGTAATTGCAGTATTTGCCAAAAATCGGGCAACTTGCATTTAATTGTTCCTAAATCCAAATTCAAACTTTTGCAGGGCGAGCAAAGCGTGTCAACGTATATTTTTGACAGCTGTGAAGCCAAGCATTTGTTTTGTAGTATATGCGGAATTAAGTCTTATTATATTCCACGATCTAACCCAGACGGAATAAGTGTTAATGTGCGCTGTCTAGAGCCTCAACCAAAAAAAATATCCGTTGAGCCTTTTGATGGCAAGAATTGGGAAGAGCATGTACACACTCTGACCCACCTAAGTAAAGAAGATTAGGTTTTTTAATTATGTTGTATTCTTGAGTTGATTCAAGAAAAAGTATTGTTCATAGGAGATTTTGATGAAAAATAAAACCCAAGTAGTAGTGATCGGCGGTGGCGTTGTTGGCGCCGGAACACTTTATCATTTGGCTAAAAAAGGTTGGACCGATGTTGTTATGGTTGAGCGTAAAGACTTAACCTCGGGCTCGACTTGGCATGCGGCTGGATTGCTGCCACTTTTTAACATGAGTTATTCGGTGGGCAAACTTCACCAATATTCGGTTGATTTTTATCATGAACTTCAAGAAGAAACCGGCATGAATGTTGGTTTTAGTGTGGTATCGAACATTCGTCTTGCAAACTGCCAAGACAGAATGGATGAGTATAAATACTACGCTGGTGTCGGTAGTACAGTGGGCGTAAATGTTAATTTCTTAACGCCAGAGGAAGTGAAAGAAATCTGGCCATTGTGCAACATAGAAGGTTTGCTTGGCGCAATTCAACATCCAGACGATGGCTATATTCAGCCTGCAGATTTAACACAAGCTTTGTGCAAAGGTGCGCGTAATCACGGCGCTGAAATTTATGAGCACACACTGGTGACGGCTATTGAGCAACAAAAAGATAACAGCTGGATTGTCAAAACAGACAAAGGCGACATTGCTTGTGAGCACGTTGTTTCGTGCACAGGCAACTACGCTAGAAAAACAGGTGAAATGGTGGGCTTAGATATTCCAGTGATTCCTGTTGAGCACCAATTTATTATTACAGAGCCGCATCCAGAAATTATGGCGCGTAAAGAGCAAGGCTTACCTGAAATGGCTGTTTTGCGTGAATCCGATGCCGGTTATTATTTGCGTGAAGAAGCGGGTGGCTTGCTGTTAGGTCCTTATGAAAAAGGCGCACCAGTTTGTTATATCGATGGCCCAAGTGACGACTGTCAGTACGAGTTGTTTAATGCTGAACTTGACCGCCTCATGCCGCACATTGAGCGTTGTATGGTTCGCGTGCCGGCTTTTGGCGAAGTTGGCGTTAAAGATATTTATAATGGCGCAATCGCTTACACACCGGATGGCAATCCAATTGTTGGCCCTGCTGCAGGACTGAAAAACTTCTGGTTAAATGAAGGGCACAGTTTTGGCATTACTGCTGCTGGCGGTGCTGGTTGGCAGTTGGCAGAATGGATGATTGATGGTGAGCCAACGGTCGATATGATGGGTGTTGATCCTCGTCGTTTTGGCCCATACGCCACACGAGGTTATTTGCGAGAGAAAAACGAAGAGGCGTACTCGAACGTTTTCACCACGCATTACCCTGATGAGGAGCGCGGTGCGGCTAGACCGTTAAGAACCACGCCTTGTTATGATCGAATGAAAGCACTGGGCGCCGTATTTGGCTCTGTGTATGGCTGGGAGCGCCCGAACTGGTTTATGCCAAGTGCGGATTACGCGCTAAGCGCTGAAGAGCTTAATAAGGCAGATCCAGAAAAAGTGCTATGGAATGAAAACCATGCCGAGCCACTGGAAGATGGCCGTATTGTTGAAAAGAACTCGTTCCGCCGCTCAAACTATTTTGAACACGTTGGCAATGAGTGTAAGCATGTTACTGAAAAAGTCGGTCTTTTGGATATGTCCGCTTTTGCTAAATGCATCGTCAAAGGTCCTGGTGCAGAAGAATGGTTGGAGTACATTTTTGCCAACAAGATGCCAAAAACCATTGGTCGAATTAGCCTTGTACATATGCTGAGTCTAAACGGCGGTGTTCGTTCTGAATACACTGTTTATAAAACAGGCCCTCAGAGCTACTACCTTGTTTCGGCTGGTGCATTCGAGACACACGATCATGACTATCTATTCAAGCTATTGCCTAACGATGGGAGTGTCAGTGTGCAACGAGTAACAACACAAACAGGCGTGTTGGTTTTGGCTGGCCCAAGATCTCGTGATTTGTTGCAAAAGCTTACCGATACAGACTTATCTAACGGCAGCTTTAAGTGGTTGACAGGTAAGAAGATTAATGTGGGTTACGCAACTGCTGAAGCATTAAGAGTAAATTTTGTTGGCGAATTGGGCTGGGAATTACACCACCCAATCGAAATGCAAAACTATATCTTTGATCAATTAATGGAAGCGGGTGCAGAGTTTGATATTAAGCCATTCGGTATTCGTGCAATGGACTCAATGCGCCTCGAGAAGTCGTATCGTTTGATTCCAAGAGAAATGTCTATTGAGTATTCGGCGTTTGAGTCGGGTCTTGATCGTTTTGTTCGTCTTGATAAAGAGCAGGACTTTATTGGCAAAGAGGCACTTGCAGCTTGGCAAGAAAAAGGCGCAGAAAATGGTTTTGTTACCTTGGAAGTGAAAGGCGTGACTGATGCTGATGCGCGTGGTTCTGAGGCGATCTACAAAGATGGCGAAGTCATAGGACGAGCTACTTCTGGTGGTTATGGCTGGCGTTGTGGCAAATCTCTTGCATTGGGTTTAGTGCAAAAAGACTTAACAGCGATTGGAACTGAGCTTGAAATTGAAATTTTAGGCGAAAAATATCAAGCTATTGTGGTTGAGGAATCTCCTTTCGATCCAACCAATGTGTGTCTAAGGGCTTAAGTTTTTTCTAGTCCCATGCTAATTTTCTTTGGCATGGGGCGACATTCTTCTGTAGCTTGATAATATCTCTGTGAATCTACAAAACATTAATTTTTTACCTCTAAAATAGGTGTTACTTTTCGCTATTCATCCGGCGATTTTAACAACACGAAGTGCTATGCAAGAGATTGAATCACAACAACAAATGGTGTCTTGGCGCCATTACCTGCACCAACATCCAGAGCTCAGTTTTAATGAGCAAATGACAAGTGATTATATTGCCTCAGTTTTACTTGAGCACAATATTGAAATTCATCGCGGTTTGGCCGTTACTGGTATTGTTGCAACTGTTCAGGGCAAACAGCCAGGAAAATCGATTGGTCTGCGTGCAGACATGGATGCATTGCCAATTCAAGAGCTTAATGAGTTTGATCATAAGTCCCTGCACGATGGCAAGATGCACGCCTGTGGCCACGATGGTCATTCGACGATGTTGCTAGGCGCAGCGGTTCATTTAAAAAAGAACAATAATTTTTCAGGCACGGTTCACTTCATCTTTCAACCCGCAGAAGAAGGTGGCGCTGGTGGAAAAGTGATGGTCGAAGAAGGTATTTTTGAGAAGTTTCCTTGTGAAGCTGTTTACGGAATGCATAATTGGCCCGGTATGGCAGAGGGTCAGTTCGCGGTTCACGATACTGCTGTCATGGCTGCAAACGAGACGATTGAAATAACCGTTCAAGGAAAAGGTGGTCACGCCGCAATGCCTGACCAATGTGTTGATCCAGTTGTTGCAGGCGCGCAAATTATTACCGCTTTGCAGTCGGTAATTTCTCGTAATGTCGCACCAGCGGATTCTGCAGTAATCAGCTTGACTGTGGTTAATGCCGGTTTTGCAACAAATGTCATCCCTGATGAAATGCATTTGAAGGGTTCGTTAAGATACTTTAAGCCAGAGGTTGGCGCTGAGGTTAATCGAAGAATGAGAAACGTTGTTGAAGGTATTGCAAAGGCAATGGGAGCAACAGCTACGCTGGAATCTAGGCCAAATTATCCAGCAACAATCAACACCCCTAAACATGCTGAAAAATGCGCTGTTGCTGCCGGAATGGTTGCAGGCGATGACAATGTACATCGAAACATGCCACCAAGCATGGGCTCTGAGGATTTTTCATTTTTGCTGAATGCTTCAGAAGGCGCCTATATTTGGATCGGTAATGGTGAAGTGCCCGACGATCAGCCCCAAGGTGGTTGCATGCTGCACAATACTCACTATGATTTTAATGACGATATTCTTTCTCTTGGTGCATCCTACTGGGTTCAACTGGTAACAAACATTTTGCAATAGACGGTGTTTTGCCCTATCATGCGAAAGCATGACGTTTATTGCGATTTTTCTGGTTATTTTGTCTGCAGCCATTCATGCGCTGTGGAATGTATTCAGCAAGAGTAAAAAACCAACTTCTTCGTTTTTCCTTCTAGCCAGTCTATTTGGTGCGGGACTGCTCGCACCTATTCTGTTGCTACACAGCAGCACTGTTCTTAGTGATATCCCAAGTCAAGTGTGGGCTTTTCTTGTTATTGCTGGTTTTTTTATGTCCTTGTATTACGTCTCTTTGGCAAAAGCGTATCGAGTGGGTGATTTGTCAATCGCCTATCCAATTGTTAGGGCGCTACCTGTTGTAATTGTGCTGGTTGTCGTTGTCTATCTTGGTCGTGCAGATCAGATTACCTATCAAAGTGTTGTTGGTGGGTTAATCGTTGTTTTGGGCTGCTTTATGGTGCCATTAAAACGCTTTAAAGGCTTTCATTTTAATCATTATTGGAATCTGACTTGCGCCATGGCACTCATTGCTGCTATAAGTACAGTTGGGTATTCTATGGTGGACGACGAAGCCCTAAGATATTTACGTAGCGACAGCCAATTTGAATTCGATAATACTTCAGTGGTTATTTTATACGCCTTTCTGGAGGCGTTTATTACTTCAGTGTGGATGGCTTTATATGTCTTGATGAGGCGCCAGAGTCGAGTCGAATTTATGCAGCTGATACGTTTTAATAAATCCCATGTTTTTGTGGCGGCAGTTGGTATACATCTGTCTTACACCCTTGTTTTAGCAGCACTCGCTTTTGCTGATAATGTTAGCTACATCATTGCCTTCCATCGTTTAAGCATTCCTTTGGGTGCCGCTCTTGGTATCTTGATATTAAAAGAACAACCTTATCCGACAAAGATCACCGGCGTGCTTGTGGTATTAATCGGACTTGCTTGTGTTGCTCTTGGTTAATGTGCTGTTGCTGAACAGCATTATGCTTTGATCATTCTATTTTCTATATAATTTGGTTTTTGTTTAGCGTGCAATATTTGCCACCTTGGTTTCTATGAATTATTCGATTTTTGGTGAAAAATTCACCCGCAACAGCGGCATCTCCCAGTTAATGGAGGATCTTGGCAAAGCCAACCATAGCGACGACCCTGATACGGTCATGCTTGGTGGTGGTAATCCCGCACTAATCCCAGAGGCGCACGATATTTTTGTTGATGAGTTAAAGAAGCTCATTGCCAGCTCGGATGTTGATCAGATGTTGGGCATGTACGATTCCCCACGTGGTAATGAGCCCTTTATTAAGGCTTTAGTTGAGTTGCTGAACAAGAATTTTGATTGGTCATTGTCTGAGCGCAATATTGCGATTACCAATGGCTCGCAAAGCAGTTTTTTCTATTTGTTTAATTTGTTTGCGGGCGATATGCCGGACGGCAGTCAAAAGAAAATTTTGTTGCCGCTGGTGCCTGAGTATATTGGCTATGCCGATCAAGGCATCACTGAAGAGATGTTTGTCTCGGTTAAGCCAAATATTCAAATGCTTGAGAGCAAGCAATTTAAGTATCAAATTAATTTTCATAAATTGATCTCCACCCTTGAAATGGAGAATATTGGCGCGATTTGCGTTTCCAGGCCGACCAATCCAACGGGTAATGTTATTACCGACGAGGAGTTGGATCAATTAGACGCGATTGCGCAAGAGTACAACGTGCCATTGATTGTTGATAATGCTTACGGTCAGCCATTTCCAGGGGCGATTTATATTGACGCAAAGCTTAAGTGGAACGCCAATATGATTCTTTGTATGTCGCTTTCTAAGCTGGGCTTGCCTGGCATCAGAACCGGTATTGTTATTGCCAGTGAGCCTTACATTGAAGCCGTCAGTCGTATGAGCGGCATCATGGTGCTAGCGCCAGGCAGTGTAGGCCCAACATTACTTACTCGGATGATTAAAGACCAAGAGCTGTTGCATTTGTGTGATGATGTCATCAAGCCTTTTTATCAAGACAAGGCCAAGACCGCTGTCAGACTTTTTAACGAGATTTTTGCAGATTCTGAAATTTACATGCACAAACTCGAAGGCGCTTTTTTCATGTGGCTTTGGCTTCCAGAGTTGTCCATTACTTCGGAAGAGCTTTATCAGCAGTTGAAAAAAGACAAAGTCTACATTATTCCTGGGCACAATTTCTTTATGGGAATGTATGGCAATTGGCCGCATAAAAATCAGTGTATCCGCATAAACTACGCAAAAGATGAAGCGACGCTGAGAAAGGGCTTAGAGGCTATTCGTCGAGCTGCATTTACTTAGTTCTTTGGCCTTTTCAGGTCATTATTGCACACCCAACTAGACAAGGTGCGCCAGTGTGGCGCCAAGTTCAATGGTTTTGCTTTTGAAATTGCAAAAAGACTCTTGGTGATGCGGTACTGGCGATAGCGGCAGATGTTTTTCGTTGTCATCGAGTAGGCTGTTGACAATAGATTTCCCAAAAAGTGTTGCTGGGCCAATTCCTCGACCCGAGTAACCAAAAACAGAATACGCATTGTCACCGAGTTTTATGATTTTTGGCAAATGGTCATTTGTCATCGCGATGCGACCATGCCATAGATGCTCTATTGACGTTTCAATTAACGGAAACAGCTTTCTGATCTTTTGTTTTGCCCAGTTGACGTGCATGGAAGAGGCTTGATGGTCAAGAGAGCCAATACTACCAATGATGAGTCGGTTGGCATTATCAAGGCGAAACGAGGTCATCACTGTGGCATTATCCCAACAACCTTGTCGGCCAGGGAGTATTGTTTTTGCGATTTTTTCGGCCAGAGGCTTTGTTGCCACTTGAAAAAAATGCATGGGCGTAAACGAAGGTGATGATCCCATGCCGTCGATTTGTTGTTGATAGGCGTTCGTTGCTATGATTAGGTTTTTGGCGACAATCGAGCCGTGACTGGTTTGCACATGCCAGTGATTGTTTCGAAAAGTAATACGCGTAGCCATTGAGGATTGGTAAATTTTTGCACCATGTGATTGGGCGGCACGAGCGAGACCAATGCAGTATCCGAGCGGGTTAATTGTGCCAGCGTTCGGATTGAGGAGTGCGCCACAAAACGCATCGACACCTGTTGCAGCTCTGGTCTCTGATTGGCTCAGTAGCTCCAAAGAGGCGCCTCTGACACTAAGTTGTTGATGGCGTTTTTGTAGATCTTGAAGCTGGTATTTCGATTGTGCGCAATGCAGTGTTCCCTGTCGGATGCTTTCGCAGTTGATATTGTACTCGTCAATCAGATTAAAAACTAAATCTGGTGTTTTTGCTAGAATACTGTTCAACTTTGCACCGCTCCTGACGCCTAAGTGCTCTTCAATTTTATCAGGGTGCAGCCAAAGGCCTGCATTAACCAAGCCAACGTTTCTGCTGGAGCCTCCCGCGCCTATTTTGCTGTCAACAAGCCCAACAGACGCGCCTAATTTGGCTGCATGTAGTGCAGCAGAGCAGCCTGTGTACCCTCCACCAATAATAGCAATGTCTTGATAGGATTTACCGTTTAGCGATTCGAAGCTGCAGCTTTCTTTGCAGGTTTTCTCCCAGAGATTGTTTTGTTTTACCTTCATCAAATTTATTGTGTTATTAGTGTTGACAATCCTCACTCGAACTACTTAGAGAGTGAGGATTAAATACCCTATATTATGAATATCTTTCGTGTATTGTGTTGTCATTCTCGGGGTAAGTCTATATTTTCCTGCGAATTTTTTTGAATTAATTGTTGGGGGTATATGGCTCAAATACATTGGCTGGGTACAGGTTTGTCTGCATTGCCTGGACTAAAAAGCTTAATAAGTAACGGCTATTCCGTTAGTGTTTATAACCGTACGGTAGAAAAAGCCACTGAGGCTTTGAATGATGTTAAGGGTGATTATCGAGTTATAGCTTTTTCGTTAGACGCACTTGATAATCAAGTGCAAGCAGGAGATGTGGTGGTGTCGATGCTGCCCGGAGATTTTCATGTTCCTGTTGCAAAGCGCTGCCTAGCTTTGGGCGCGCATTTCGTTTCAAGTTCTTATATCTCACCTGAAATGCAAGACTTGCATGAGGTTGCGCTTGATAATAATCTGTGCTTTGTCAACGAGGTCGGGCTCGATCCAGGTATTGATCATAGCCTTTCCCACGCACTAGTAGCCGATTACAAAAAATCTAACGTTTTTTCAGCGGACAACCAGCACTTTTTTTTAAGTTATTGTGGTGGCCTGAGTGATGTGCCAAATGATTTCTGTTATAAATTTAGCTGGTCGCCTTTGGGTGTCCTCAAGGCGCTGATGTCGCCCTCACTTAGTATTCGTGACGGTGAAGAATATCACGTTAGCAAGCCTTGGGAGGCGATTGAGCTTTACGCATTACCAATGCCATGGGGTGAGGAGTCATTCGAAGTTTACCCCAACCGTGATTCGCTACCATTTATCAAGCAATATCACCTTGATGACGGCCTTAATATCAAACAATTTGTACGTGGCACGCTGCGTTTTCAAGGCTGGAAAGAGGCCTGGTCGAAGATATTTTCGGAGGTTGACTCATTGAGTTCGTCAGAAGCACCAGCGCGCCTTAGTGAGTTGAGCGATGAATTGTGGAGTCAGTATGCTTTTTCTGAAAATGAGCGTGACCGAGTGATTCTTACTGTTGAGCTTAAAGTTCAACAAAACGAACAAACCGTTTGGCATAAACAATATTGCTTTGATACACTCGGCAATGACAAAGGTAGCGCCATGGCGCAATTGGTGTCCCACTCTGTGGCCTTGGCGGTAGAGTCGGTGGTCGCTCAAGAGATTACTGCTGGCGTCAGTGCGGCTCCAGATGATGAGATTTTAGTTATGCGCTGGCTAGATATGACAAATAACATCTGTGATCACTTTGTTTTGATCGATCATCTATCGTAGACTTTTGTAGATGACTATGGGCTCAACAACAAGCAACAGTCAATTACAAAACGACAATAAATCTTGGTCACAATTTTTATCGCGTCGCACATCAAATCCATCATGTCAGGGTGAGAAAAGAAGCAAGTTTGTTGTAGTGGGTGCGGGCTTTACAGGTCTTTCAGCGGCAAAACGGTTGGCAGAACTTCATCCAAGTGACGAAATACTATTACTTGACGCTCGCGAAATTGGGCAAAATGCTTCGGGCAGAAATTCAGGCTTTGCAGTTGCTCATTCACATTTTCCTGGCCGTTTTGATGAAAAATTACTCAAAGAATACCAGCGCATTGATCGGCTCAACCAAAGCGGCCTAGATATTCTAAGAGCTGAGATAACGAAACACAATATTGGGTGCGATTGGCAAGAACACGGTTTTTATCATGCGGCAGCAGATAAAAGTGCGCTCAAATCCTGCGCAGAATTTATTGATTACCTTGCAAAAAGAGGCATTGAGCATCAGCCATTAAATCAAGATGAGTTGCAGAAACAGATTGGTACTCGCTGGTATCAAGGGGGTGTTAAAGTGAATGATGGCGCTTTAATGAATCCTGCTAAATTGGTGAAGGGTTTGGTGAAGAGTTTTCCTAGTAATGTAGTGCTTCATGAAAACAGTGCTGTTGACTCCATTGCTTTGGGCAAGCAGATAATTTTACGCACTAAAAAAGCCAAAATAATAGCTGATAAGGTCTTGCTAGCATGCAATTACGAGATGACAAGATTGGGCATCAATAACCACAAACTTCTTGGGGTTACACTAACTGGCAGCTTTACCAGAGTACTGACTGAGGAGGAGCTGGATGGGCTGGGCAGTGTTCGATCATGGGGAGTTATGTCACTACATGGTGGCGGTGCTACGCTGAGATTAACGCTCGATGGTCGACTTGCCATTAGGAATACCGCTGAATATAATCGAAGTAACCTCTATAGTGTGCCAGATATTAAAGAAAGAGAGCGGCTACATAGACAAGCATTCAACAATCGTTTTCCTCAGTTAAAAGAGGTGACATTTGAACACAGCTATTCTTGTGTAGAAGGGGTAAGCGCCAATAAAACCAACTTTTTTGAAAAGTTAGGCGACAATCTGTTTGTTGCCGGTGGTTTTAACGGCTCTGGTATTTCAAAAGGTACGGTGTTTGGCAGAGCTCTTGCTGAATATGCTAGCAACCAAACATCTGAACTTATTAAAGATTGCTTGAACTGTCCCAGTGCATTATGGATGCCGCCTCCACCTCTATTGGGTGTTGGTGCTCGATTTATGGTGAGACAAAGATTTAAGGATGTGGGCAAGGATCGATAAGATAACTTATATTAAAATAAGTAAATAAAAAGCTTGCGTATGAAATATACCTAGATTATAATATGCGCTCGGAATTACTTTCGATAAACTTTTTTACTCTTTTAATACGACAAATGCACAATAAAATCAGAAACTTTATCGGTTCAAACTACCAAGCTTACCAATCAAAAAAGATTGAACAAAAAACTTGGGAGCATGCTATAAAAGTTGCACAACAATTGCGCCATGAATACCCAAATTGGGCATCCGTAGAGTTTGTTGCAAGAGAGCTTATCGACAACTCTAAGGCAGCGTAGCTTTATAGCATACGCTTGACCCGTAGCAATTAACTTGCGTTAATTGCTGTTCAATATTAATCACTGCAAGGCGACCAATTCTGCTTGGTGCCTATGGGATTTCTAGGGTCATTTTTTTGCTGCACAGAACTTATTAGCCGCTTAATCAATTTTGTGTTGAATGGGTAATGTTGATCAGTGCTATTGAAAATCTCTGTTATAGTTGGCCAATCCATCTAAATAAAGACTGATGAGTCAAGCTAGCCCTGAAAATCGACTGCAAAATTTTGGCGAAGAATTAGCCAATAGCATGAGTCACGGTATTGGAGCGATCTTTGCTTTAATCGCCGCTCCCACTCTTATTGTCACCGCCGTTAATGCGGGGGATGTTTATTCAATCGTTGGCTCAAGTGTGTTTGCGGCCAGCATGATAATCCTCTATCTTTCCTCGACGTTGTATCATGCCTTACCCAATAAGCGCGCAAAGGGCGTATTCCAAATCGTTGATCACATTGCTATTTTTCTTTTTATCGCTGGCACTTACACGCCATTCGCACTCGGTGTTTTACGCGGTGCTTGGGGTTGGACGATTTTTGGCTTAGTCTGGAGTATTGCCCTAGCGGGTATTGTTATGAAGCTGGTCTTTGGCGCTAAATACCCCAAGATTTCCACCGCCACTTATCTATGTATGGGTTGGATTGCGATTATTGCTATTAAGCCACTTATCGATTCTGTACTACCGTGGGGTTTGTTTTGGATAATTGCAGGTGGTGTGACTTATACTATTGGCGTTATCTTTTTTGTTCTCGACACCCGATTGCCATACGCACACTTTATCTGGCATTTATTTGTCTTGTTGGGCACGGTTTTTCATTTTATTGCTGTACTAAGTTACTCAACTTAGTCAGAAATGTATTTTAAATGACCCAGACAATTGCGATCCAACTTGAGAGTCTTGTGCTTGAATATTTGCGTCAAACAAACCATCAGGGTGTTCATAATTTTCTCGAAAATTGGCCCACAAAACCACTGCAATTGCGTCACATTTCATCCAAAGAATTAGCTGTACTGCACTACCTTCGAGATATAAACATCAATACCAACAGCAAGGCATCAACACTTGTGCAAAAGTTGCAAAAATACGCTGATCGTCTTTATTGGGGGCAAACCTACAGCAAACAAGATTTTGGCGCAATTTTTATGAATAATTATGGCTGGACGGAGCTAATTGGCACTAGAGGCCCAATTGTGAGTAATGAAATTGCTTGTGGTTTTCTCCTGCTTGGGCCAAATACTCACTATCCCGGGCATAGTCATGAGGCTGAAGAGCTTTATGTTCCACTTACTCAGGCGCAGTGGAAACAAGGCGGAGAAAATTGGCAATTAAGAGAGCCTGAGTTGGCGATTTATCATAAGTCTTGGGTTTCACACAGTATGAAAACAAGCTCCGAACCACTGCTAGCCCTTTATATTTGGAGAGGCGGCGATCTTGCGCAAAAATCTTTCATTAATCCACCTTAAATCAAATTTTTCTAATATTCTTATGATTTTCAATCAGAAGCTTGCAATTTAGGGGGCGTAGTTATAAATAGAGTATTTTTAAGTGTTACTTGGAAACTTTTATGGCGTTAGTTCGTGTGTTTATCGCTCTAATACTACTCATTTCAATAATTCCTAAAATTTGTCTGAATTAACTTGGCTGAAGTCATGTAATAACCCGGTATATTTTTTCATAATGAACAGATACTTCTATTGATTTATAGTATATTAACTACAGTTCTATATGATCCATAAAATGATCTTAGAGCTTCATTTAACTATTGGAGAAAGAGTATGACTTTAGCGCATTTATTTAAAGCCCAAGCAATTTTTGCTTGGTTGTGGGTTGTAATGATATGGGTTGCGCCAGAGATGGCAATTCAGGGAAGTGGTTGGGAGTTGACGCCAAATATTCAAACTATGTTTGAATTTATCAGCGTGCCCTTTTTCATGTTAGGGGTAATATCTTGGATGATACCAACATGGGCGGCTGACAATCTTAAGCAAGTGGGCTTGGTATCAGGTGTTGGGCTGAACGCAGTGTTTGTGGTTGTCACAATGTATCACGTCTCAATAGAGGCTGTTAATTTTGACCCATTTAATACGATTCCAATTGTTATATTTATTACTCTATTTTTCTGGAAATCTCGCGCATAATATTGCTATAGATCGAGCAAGCTCTCTGCAGGCTGTCATGTTGTTTCCGATGTCCTGCTGTAGGCTTGTTGTTTAAATTTTCAATAACTCTTCCCAGTGTGTTGTATAACGCGGCGACCTAAACTCAGCCTTTGACAACCACTTATCGCTACCCACCTCACTGGCGTACTTTATTGACCCCCTAAAGCGCTTGTTAATACCTCTTACTGTATTGGATTGATTAAGGCTGCTTTTGTTGGTTTGTTG